>Ga0302326_10000437_pt1 | contig 116939 bp, 82 predicted proteins | sample Palsa_T0_3_FD_202264 | JGI IMG/M metagenome (GOLD analysis project Ga0302326, IMG submission 202264) | Peat permafrost microbial communities from Stordalen Mire near Abisko, Sweden - Palsa_T0_3 | ecosystem: Environmental > Terrestrial > Soil > Palsa > Peat permafrost | place: Sweden: Abisko... | reverse complement strand
CCTGTTATCGAGATACTCGTAGACAATGCCTCCGGCGACGGCGCCCCAAAGCGTGCCGACGCCGCCCAATACGACCATGACCAGTAAGACGAGGGTGAAATTGGCGGTCGTTACCTGCGGGTTTGCGCCCCCCTCGATCAACAGGTAAACGATTCCGGCCGCCGACGCAAGGAAGGCCGAAAGTACGAATGCTCCGAGCTTGTACATATATGGATTGAGCCCCAGGACCGCGACGCGTCGTTCGTTTTCACGAATCGCTTGCCAAACACGACCGGGGCGCGAATTCACGGCAAACCATATAATCGCGCACACGCAAACAAGGAAGGCTAGCGCCAACCAGTAGAGGTTGCGCGTATTGGCAACGCCGAGCAGCGCCGCCGGAAGCGAGCCGGCCCCAAGGGCCAGACCCTCCTCACCGCCCGTCAGCCCGAGCGGGTTCTGCAGCACGAGAATCGAGCCGGCTTCCGCGAACGCGAGTGTCACCATCGCGAACGGTACGTCGCGCGTGCGCAGGCAAATCGCGCCTACGACCAGCGGCAAAACGAGCGCCACGAGCGCCGTCACGCCGACCGCTGCGGGCAGGCTGAGGTTCCAGCGGGTCAGAGCGATTGCGGTGACGTAGACGCCGGTCGCAAAGTAGAGGGCGTGCCCGAACGACAGCAATCCGGTGAAGCCGAAGACGAGATCGTAGGTAAGGGCGAGCGCTCCGAATACGAAACAGAGCGCCAGCAAGTTGAGCGTTCCGGCGCTGCTCAGCGGTCCGTCAAAGATGCCCGGAAGGGTGAGGTTCAGAAATGGAAAGGTGGCGAGAACGAGCGCGATCGCAAGCGGCACCGTCGCGCCGAAACGCCGCAGCATCAGGCTTTCCCGCCCATCAGGCCGCTCGGCCGCACGAGCAGCACGACGGCTAAGAGAATGACGACCGCAAAGTCACCGACGCCGGCGGCCGCGTAGAAGTTGAGAAACTGCTGCAGCAAGCCGACGATGACGGCGGCCAATGCCGAACCCGTCACCGAGCCGAGCCCCCCGATCACGACGACGATAAAGGCCGAAATCAGCATCGAGGTACCGCGCGCCGGATCGATCGAGCCGAAGTAAGTTGCACCGAGGGCGCCCGCTAAGCCGGCGGCCATGCCGCCGATTGCAAAGACAAGCGTGAACGCACGTTGCACGTCGATGCCGAGCGCCGAAACCATCGCGCGGTTCTCCACGCCGGCGCGGACGATCAGGCCATAGCGCGTCCGCTGCAGGAAAAACAGGAGCAGCAACAGGACGGCGACGGCGGCGATCACGACGACGAGACGCGTGTTCGGAATCGCGGCTCCCGCGATTGCGCTCGTCTGCGTAAGCCACACGGGCAGCGCGAACGTCCGGGCATCGGTGCCGAAAAAGCCTTCGACGAGCGCCACGGTCGCGAGCGCCAGGCCGACCGTCACGAGCACCTGTCCGACCGGGCGGCGATACAGCGGACGTATCAGGATGAGTTCGGCCAGGGTCGCAAAGACGCCGCCGGTTACGACGCCGGCAACGAGCGCCACGAGCCATTGCAGCCATGGTGACGCGCTCGGTAGCGACGTCATCGCGAGCCACGCCGCGTACGACGCGACCGTGAAGAATGCGCCGTGCGCGAAGTTGAGCACGCGCATCAAACCCCAGATGAGCGAGAGGCCCGCAGCGATCAGGAAATACAGCGCGCCGAGGCCCAGACCCGTGATCGAAAGCAACACGATCGTGCTCATAGCTAGTGGGCTTCCGCCGCGGCGAGACCGAGGTAGCGCCGCGCGAGATCTGCATCTCCGACCAACCGGTCGATTTCACCGCAGAATTGCACGCGGCCCTGGTCGAGCACGATGGCGTCCTTCGCCAGATGGCGGGCGACCGCGAGGTTTTGCTCGACGAGCAGGATGGTAGTCAGAACGGCGGCGCGCTTGAGCGCTTCGGCTACCCGGCTGACCATGAGCGGCGCCAGTCCTTTGGTCGGTTCGTCGATCAGCAAGATGCGGTTGTTGCCGTTCAAGAGCGCGCGCGCAAGCGCGACCATCTGTTGTTGACCACCCGACAGCGTGCCCGCTTTCTGCGCGGCGCGCTCGAGCAGTTCTGGGAACAACTCGTAGACCAGTTCGTAGCGCAGGGGGGCGCCGGGGCGTTCCGCGAGTTTGAGATTCTCGGTAACGGTCAGGCCGGAGAACACGTCGCGATCCTCAGGCACATAGCCCACTCCGAGGCGCACGATTTCGTGCACCGGCATCTTCGTCAGTTCGACTCCTTCGAGCCGCACGCTTCCGCTGCGCGACACGAGGCCGAGAATGCCGCGCAGGGTCGTCGTCTTGCCGACCCCGTTGCGACCGAGCAGCGCGGTGATCCCGCCTTGCTGAACCGCGAACGACACGCCTTGCAAAACATGAGATTCGCCGAGGAAAACGTCGAGGTTCCGCAGATCGAGCAGCGGCTCGGCCGTCATAACGGATCCCCGAGATAAGCCGTTTGCACGGTTTCGTTCGCGATGATGCGTTCGGGCGTGTCGATTGCCAGGAGCGAACCGTGATGCATGACGGCCATGCGATCCGCCAAGCCCAGGATCAAATCCATCCGGTGCTCGACCATCAGTACGGTCTTCTTCCGTTCCCGGTGGATGCTCTCGATCAGCTTCACCATTTCGGGCACGTCCTCGGCCGCCATTCCCGCAGTCGGCTCGTCGAGCAGCACGACGGTTGGTTCACCGCACAGTAAAATCGCTAGGTCGAGCTTGCGCTTCTCGCCGTGGGAAAGGGCACCCGCATGCGTGCCGGCGCGAGCCTCGAGCCCAACCGCGGCAAGCGCGGAGTGCGCGCGCTCGAGTGAAGCCCCGGCGGCTTCCGCCGCAATGCGCACATTTTCAAAGGTGGTCAGGCCGGCGAACACGCTCGAGGTTTGGAAGGTTCGCCCAAGACCGAGGCGCGCGCGCACGTAGGGCGGGGCGTTTGTGATATCGCGCCCGGCAAAGGTGATGCGGCCTTCGCTCGGCCGCACCACCCCGGACAGGAGATTGAAGAGTGTGGTCTTGCCTGCGCCGTTCGGACCGATGATTGCGAGAAATTCCCCTTCGCGCACGTCAAGCGAAACGTCGGTGACGATCGTAACTCCGCCGATGCGCAGGCCAAGCCGTTCGGTGCCGAGCACCGAGCGTACTGCGGTAGCGTTCACGAGGAAGCTTACTTGAAGGGGTGAGGTTGCGGCGCTACCGCTGCGGCATCAAGTGTCTTGAGCAGGACGGGCTCCGAGCCGGAAAGCTTCGCGATATACATCGGCTGCAGCATCGCGTGGTCCGATCCCCGGACCGTTTCGTTGCCCTTGGGTCCTTCGAAGCTCCAATTCTCGAGAGCTGCGATCATTTTATCGACGTCGTCACCGCCTTTTTCGATCGCATGCACGATCATCAGCGCTGCATCGAATCCGTCGGGATCGAAGAGATCGGGGACCTTCCCTTGTTTCTTCAACGCCGCCACGAGTGCGTCGTTCGCCCTGTTCTTGGGCGCTTGATAGAAATAGTAAGAGAGGAACGTCAACTTCGATTCGACCGGCGCAAAGCTTGCGTACGAGGAACGATCGGCCAGGCCCGTAACGATCTTTGCCACGCCGAAGACACCTTGATCGTCGAGCGTCTTGAAGAGCGTTGCTCCGGTCGGTCCCGCCCAAGCGACGAAAACGAGGTCGGGCTTTTCGTCCTTGATCTTTTGCGCGAACGGCGCAAAGTCGTTCGCGGTGAGCGGGATGAAAAGGCTCGAGACCGTCGCGCCCTTCTCGTCGCCAAGCACGGCGGAAACGGCTTTGAAGTTGGCTTGGCCGAACGCCGAGTCTTGAGCGACGACCAACACCTTCTTGCCGTGAACGTTCCCGACCACGTCGACCGACGTCGCGACATCTTGATACGTCTGCCGGCCGGAACGGAAGGTGTACTTGTTGAGGCCGGTGACCGCGTCGGTCGCAGCCGGCCCCGAGATGAACAGGACCTGATTCTGCTGCGCGAGCGGTGCCATCTGCAGCGCGACGCCCGAAGACGTCGAACCGGCAATGATCTTGAAGCCTTGGCCGATCAAATCTTTGGCGGCCGAAACCGCCTTCGTCGGATCGCCGGCGTCGTCGCGCTCGGTCACGACGATTTTACGGCCGGCTACGATACCGGTTCCGTGGGTAGCATAGTCGAGCCCGGCGGCAAAGCCGTCAGCGTACTGCTGACCGTAACCGCCCAAGAGACCCGTCTTGGAGTAGATCAGTCCGACGTTGACGGGGCTGGAGTCGGCGGCGGACGCCGTGCGTGGCACGGCGCCGCCGATCGAAACGATTCCGCAAAGGAGCGCCAAGGCGCTCGTGGAGATGCGCCGAGACGCGTCCTTCACTGAACTCACCTACAACGGCTGATGGTAGTCGAGCGTTAAGATTACGTTCGAGAAGCGAATGTTGTCCGGAGGAGGTACGGTGTCCGAGCAGCGGCACTCGACGAAGTTCACGTTAACGACACTGAGCGAGAATTCGCGGTTGATGAACTTGACGACACCGAAGTTCGTCTGGTTGTATTGTTCGACCGAACTCTCACCTCTGAAGTATGCGGTGGCGCGCTCGTAGCCGATGAACGGAAAGATCGAGCGATCCGGAACCAGTGGCAGCCGCATTTGAATCGAATAGGGGAATTCCCAGCCGCTGCCGGGATACGCGCCGAGGCCGTTGAGAGACGCGCCGGGAGGAGCAACGGCCGGACGCGGGATGTACTTGGCATCCACGCCGACGACGAAGAGCTTTCCGATTCTCGATTCGGGTCCGAAGTTGTAGGCGCCGTGCACGCCGTACCCGTGCTCGTCGATCGAGTCGGGATTGGGAATGTTCGTGCCGTTCGGCCCGACGCAAAAGATCTGATTATTGCATGAGCCCTGCACATTTTGACGTTGATGATCGAAGTAGTAAAGCGCGCCCGTCAAGCCACCGCCGAACGTGTGATTGACCGAAATCGTGTCGGTCCGATCGACGTCCTTGTTGATGAGCGAAATACCCGGGATCGAGAGAACCCGACCGAAGGTAAGGTCAAAACTCGCATGCGAGTAATTGAGGTGCGTCCGCTGGTCGATCCGGTAGTCGATACCGTAGTTCAGCAAAAGGTCATTGGTGATCGGCAAGTCGTTTGGCTGGTATCCGACGGCGATTCTGCCCGGCGGCGGTAGCGAATACGCGTCACCGGTGGTCGCAATATTCCAGTTTGGCGCGATATCGATCGTGAAGCGTTTTCCGAAGTCGTCGGCCTTCGCCGGAATCGCCGCATAACACACGACGCCCAGTGCGACTGCCAGTCCCGCGATCTTCGAGATTAGGGAACTTCGCATAAGCTAGCCTCCTTGGAGAGACCGCGCGACCCGGCTCTGCCGGACACGATCATGAATAAGGACAGCGCAACGGCTCTTGCCGACGTCGTCGTCTATCTCACCAAAATGACCGCATGCATTAGCGGGGCCTTCTTAACGGCTCCCCGCCTTGCGTCCGTAGCGGCACTTCAGATCGAAAACGCAGTAGCTCCAGCAGCAGCGTTATGTCTTGAGTGTTTCACATTAAACGAAAATTATCGGATACCCCCGTCCGGCGGAACATTTTTTCCAAAAAACCGGCAGCTTAACCGTATCTGAACCGACCAAACGGTCGCTGCCGGCGCAAAGAGCTCTCCAAAACCGGCGAAAGCGCGGCCCAGTCTAAGCTACCTGTGAAATACCTTTATAGGATTTCTGCTCTAGACTGGGACGCGCGCACACGCTCGTTTTACGAGTTCGCTTGCTGCTGTCTACTTCGGCGCGGCGAGCTTAAAGATAGCAATTGCGTCGCCGTACGGATATCCCAACTGAAAGTTTCCTCCGGCTGCAACGGCGACATACTGTACGCCGCCGACCGAATACGTGATCGGCGGTGCGTTGACGCCGGCCCCTAATTGATAGCGCCAGAGCCGCTCGCCCGTCTTAGCGTTAAAAGCGTCAAACCAGCCGTTGCCCTCGCCGGTAAATACGAGGTTTCCCGCGGTGGCAAGCGCCCCGCCGATCAGCGGTTGCGGCGCCATGTATTGCCAAGCAATTTTTCCGGTGTCCATGTCGACCGCAACGAACGGACCATCCTGAATGCCGCCCGGTTCAACGTTGCTGAAGGCGCTGCCGAGACGGATTTGTCCCGAAGCGACATCCGCCGGTTGCGTCGTGAATTTCATGAGCTGATCCATCGCGGGAATGTACATCAGGTGCGTCTGTGGCGAGTAGGCCGGCGGCGACCACTCATCGCCTCCGTTCGCACCCGGCAGCATCACGACGCCGGCTTTGGTCGGGGTGCTGAACATGTTGGGCGTCATCTTAACGTAGCCGTCGGACTTGCGAATCAGTTGCCCGTTGTCGCGATTGACGATGAAGACCCAACCAACTTTGCCGGCCTCGCCGACGGCCGGAACCGTCTTGCCGCCAACCGTGACGTCGAAGAGTACCGGATTGCTGACCGCATCGTAATCCCAGACGTCGTGTTTGACTTCCTGATAGTACCAGCGCAGCTTTCCGGTCGTCGCGTCGACCGCAACGATCGAGTCCGTGTAGAGATTGTCGCCCAAACGGACGTTGCCGGCGAGATCGGGGTTGGGGTTTCCGGTGCTGAAAATGATCAGATTGCGCTCGGGATCGACGGCGGGTGTCGTCCAGGGCATGCCGCCACCGCCTTTCCACGAGCTCCCGGAGAACGTTTTGGGATCGGTCGTCCAGAAGCGCCACTTTTGGGCGCCGGTGTTCACGTCGTAGGCGGCGAGGAAGCCGCGGATCGCCCACTCGCCGCCGGCGCTGCCGATGATGACGCTGCCCTTGTAGATCTGCGGCGCCATCGTTTCGGAATAGCCCACGCGCTGATCGGCGACCGTCTTCTCCCAGAGCTCTTTGCCGTTGGTCGCATCGAGGGCGATCAGCTTGTCGTCGAGCGTGACGACGAACAGCTTGCCGTAACCGGCGGCGACCCCGCGGTTGACGGGTCCGCAACAGATTTGAAATGCGCCCAGGCTGTCGGTCGTCTCCCACAGACGTTCGCCCGTAGCCGCATTCAAGGCAATGATTTTCATTTTGGCGTTGACGACCGGCGTCGTCACGTACATCACGCCGTTCACGACGATCGGTGTGGTTTCAAAGCTCGCGGACATGCCGGTTTGCACGATCGCTACCGGCGCGAGCGACCCGACGTTGTCCGCGCTGATTTGGGTGAGCGGCGAGTAGCGTTGGTTGTCGTAGGTGCGGCCCCCGAGGAGCCAATTGGCTTCGTCGCTGCCGGCGCCCGCCATCATCGCGTTGGTGACGGCGACATTTGCTCCGGCCGGCAACGGCGCGAAGACGTGACGCGTCGGCGGTCCGGCTCGGACGATCTCGGCGTGCGCGGAGCCCGCCGGGGCGGACGTTTGCACGGCCAACTTTACGCCTGCTAGGCCGCTTGTTCCGAGCGGGCTGCTTCCGGCCGGATACCCGTTACGCGCAAGCAAAAAGGCGGTGACGGCCAAATAATTTTGGTTGCTAAGTGATCCCGGGGCGTCCGCGGGCATCTGTTTGCTGATGAAATCAAAGAGGACCGCTGCGGTGCCGCTGCCCCGCAGATATTGTTTGAAACTCGGGCCGCTGAGGGGCGCACCCGATTGTCCCTGCAGACTCGCGCCGTGACAGACCGCGCAATGCGCGCTGTAGACGGTCTGCCCGGCAGTGGCTTGAGCCTTGGTGTAGTCGCCCGCGTGCGCACCGCTTGTCGCGGCTGCCACGAGGATGGGTCCCAGAAGCGCATGTACGAGCACGATAGCCTCCTTCGCATGGTCGCTTTGTCGGGGCTACCAGGAGGCGCCGTGCTGCACCTTGTCGCGCTCGCGAAAACTATACGCGGGCGCCGCGACCGGTCAACAGATTGAACACGAGCAGAATGACTGCGACAACGATCAAGATATGAATCAAACCGCCGCCGATGTGGGCGATAAAGCCCAGCAGCCAAAGCACGAACAGAATGACGATGAGTGTCCAGAGCACGCCAGCCATAGTGTATCCTTCCGATGTCCGGTCGCTTTACTTGCGCTCATCTTATTGACAGAAATCGCGCGCATCAAACCGGACCGCCGGGCGAGCTTTAGTTTTTCTCGACGACGCTGATCATCGTTTCGACGATCGTCGGATCGAACTGCGTGCCGCGGTGGCGTTCGAGTTCTTCGAGCGCAGTGGTCGGCGGCATCGGCAAGCGGTAGGGACGCCGGGCGATCATGGCGTTGAACGAATCCGCGACGCTTACGATCCGGACGGCCAGTGAAAGGTCGCGTGCATGGAGACCGTCCGGGTAGCCCTTTCCGTCGAGGCGCTCGTGGTGCGAGCGTACGGCGGCCGAGAACGGACGTAACTGCGGGGAGCCGGCGATCAGTTTCTCTCCGGCCACCGGATGATCGCGCATGATTTCCCACTCGGCCGCGCTCAGCGCGCGCGGTGCCAGGAGAATCTCTTCGGGCGTGGTGATCTTGCCGATGTCGTGCAAGAGCCCGCAGCGCGCGACAAAGGTAGATTCATCGTCGTCGAGACCGAGCCGGCGCGCGATTCGGCGGCACCAAAGCGCGACCGAACGTGAGTGCTCCGCGCTTGCCGGATCGGTGTTGTCGAGTCGCGCAATCAAAGCCTCGATCGTCGAGTCGAGTTCGTCGATCCGGTGAACTTTCGCGTCGCGATGCGCCGATAGATGCCGGTTCACGATCGCCGCAATCGCGCTTTCAAGCGCCAGGAGATCTTCCGGGGCGTGCAACTGCCGTTTCTGCCGCAGGACGCCGCACACGATGGCGGGCGCTGCACCCAACATGTCCAGGATGGGCGCGTGGGCTCCGTAGCTCGCGCAGGTGCGCTCGGTCCAGCCGATCAAGTCGAGCGATTTGCCCTCGGTCGCGGCTGCCAGGAAGCGCGCCGCGCAGGCATGGGCGATCGTCTGAGCGAGCAAGGTCGGGCGTCCGCGGAACCCTTCGGAGAGAAGTGCGAGCGCAACGTTGCGCTGTAGGGGTGCTGCTACCATGCCGGAACCGCCTCGAGCATCGCGGCGATGCCGCCGAAACCGGCTTCGCGCAGTGCGGCGAAACTCGCGAGGATGTGGTCGCAGTGCGCGTTGCGCGCAGGATCCGCGATCACCGAGCGAATCGCGTCTCGATAGCACGCTAGGCGCGGCCAGCCCGCAAGCATTCCGAGAGCGGACAGCGCAGCGAGCGCCGCGCGGCGATTGCCGAGCAGGGCCGAAGCGAGCGCGAGATTGAGCCGCGCCCGTGCGGACAGGGCGCTCGGGTTGCGCAGCGGCGGCAATGCTTTGCGCGCCGTGCCGAGGGCGCCGGCGGCTGCTTCGGGGAGCCCGGCGGCCGCAGCATACAGTGCGATTTCAGACCAGCGCAGCGCATACCACGGGCTGCCGCGATCGGCGTCGGCGTTCGTGACCAGTGCCCGGTAGGCTCCGAGAAAGTCTCCGGTCCAGGTGGCGCGCAAGGCGTTCGACGGAACCAGCGCCTGTTGCGCGTGTTCGACGTCGTTTTCGATTTCCGCACTCGCTAGGTGCTGGTCAAAGGCGCGCAAGGCTGACGCGTCGCCGCACTCTGCGGCTATTTCGATGCGGCCAAAGAGCGCATAGCGGCGAAAGAACGTGCTGCCCAAGCGCGAGGCGTAAGAATCGAAGCGATCGAGAATCGCGAGGGCAGCCTGGATATCGTCATCGTATGAGAGCGCGACGGCGTAGGACACGCTGAGCGCGACGGCCGCGAGCTTATCCTGGCCGTATTCTTCCGCCAGCGCTTGCGATCGCTGCGCATACGAACGCGCCGTCGCAGGATCGCGCTCTTGCAGCGCGATGAACGCCGCACTCTGATAGATACCCGCGCGCGTGACGGCATCATCTTCGGCGGAAAGACATTCGAGAGCCGCGGTGATGCGCGCTTTCGCGTGCTTCCAGCGGCCGACGAGCGCATAGGCGGCTCCGAGCCGTCCGGCGATCTGTGCCCGGAGAACGGGGGACGCGGGAAGATCGGCGAGCGATTCGAGCAGATCGATGCAATCGAGCCGGCCGCGCTGCAAGAGATCGACAGCAAGAGCGTAGGCGATGCGCGTGCCGGTTTCCGTCGGGCCGGCAAGCGCGATCGCATTGCGGAACCACGACTCCGAGATGTCGTTGTGGCCGGCGTCGGAAGCGGACATCGCTTCCAGGGCCAGCGCTACGGCGCTCGCGCGCCGCTGCGCGACCGGTAAGTAGGCAGCAGCTTCGCGCACGAGGTCGCCGTGCGTGCCGTCCAAGAGTGCAAAGCCGTGCGCTTCGAGCAATGCGAGCACGACGTCGCTCCCAGCGCAATCGATTGCTGCGCGCAGGGCATCGGCAAAGCGGCCGCGCCGCTCGAGGGTTCCGATCATTTCCCGGTGCGCATCGCACGCGTCGTCATTGCGCGCGTCGGCGAGCGCCAGGCGGACCGGTTCCGAAAAGCGCACGAGGGAATTGCCCGCAAAGCAGCAGGGAACGGAAGCCTCGAGCCGTTCGAGCAGTGCGCGAGCCCCCGGAATGGCCCGCACGACGGGATCGCCGAGGGCCGGCGCAGCGGCAAGGGCAAAGAGCAAGCGCTGCTCGGGGGCCGGTAGTCCTTCGAAGAAACAGTGCGCCCGCGTCCGGCAGTAGGCATCGAGGTCGCGCAGTTCGGCGCGGGTCGTGCGGCCGGCGCGGAGTACGATTTGGAAGCGCCCGAGGTGAGCCGAGGTCAAGGCGCTCAGTTCGGCGATCTCCGCATCGTCGCGCGGCCCGAAGGCGAGTGCGAACTCCCGCGACTCGCTTGCATCCAACGCAAGCACGGCGTCATCGATCGGAAGTCCCGCGAGGCGCCGCGCGAGCCACGCTCCGGTGGGAAGCGTTGCGGCCGTGCGCAGCCCGAGTATCCAGCGGACACCGTTTGGGCTTCGCTCGACCAGGCGAGCCACGAAGTCCATCACGTCTGTTTGATGCTCGACCCGGTGCAGGTCGTCGAGTGCGAGCGTGCTCTTGGGCTCGAGATTTTCGGCAAACCAAGCCGCGAGGGGCGTGGCCGGATGGGCTGCTCGCAGCGCACTCTCCGAGGCGGCTGCAAAGCCGGCGGCGAGCACGGGCCGAGCCGGCGAGAGTGCATCGGCAAGGCCGCGCGCGAAGCGCACGAGCGAATCGTGTTGGCTGCCGGCCGTGAAGAGGAAGCAGCCTTCGCTGCTGAGCGCCTGAGCGATCGCTACACTCTTGCCCGCGCCCGCTGAAGCGGTGACGATCGTAACCGGATAGCGCGCGGAGCGGGCGAACGCGGCCGCAACCCGGGGACGTTCGCGCAGCCCCGAGCGGAGCCTGAGCTTCAAATGCGCGGCGGCGTTCACTTGCCCGTAAAGGCTGCCAGCCCGTACGGAACGCCGAGTCCCGTCGGTCCATCGTAGCCGATGCCCGCCGAGCAAAGATAGACGGGAGTGCACGTTCCGTTAGCACCGAGCTCGATGTCGAAAAGACCGCTTTTGGCCGCGTACATACCGGAGGCGTCGTTAACGCTTTGCGCGGAACCCGAGAGCGCATACATTGCCGCGACGAGCGGCGCACCGATGCTCGTGCCGCCAATCTCCGACCAGCCGCCGTTTCCAGGCCCGTTGAGAATGCTATCGTAGACCGCTAGACCTTGATTGGGGTCGGCGATGACGGAGATGTCGTTGAGGGTGCGATTGGGACAGCCCGCGTCGTGTTGCCAGGCTGGTTTAGGAATGAACTGGCTGCAGCCTCCGCCCGTGCCGGACCAAGCCGTCTCGGAGAGTACGGCGCCGGCGGCTTGCACGAGTTGGGAGCCGCCGACCGCGGTCACGTATTGCGACGAAGCCGGAAATTGCACACCGAATCCGTTGTCACCGGCAGCTGCCGTGATGGGAACGCCGGGATGGTGGTAGTACGAATCGTAGGTGACATTGTCCGCGGCTTCCGCTGCCCCGTAGCTGTTGCTGACTTCCGTAGCACCATCCGCGACGGCTGTGTCGACGGCTTGCGCGAGGTCGGGGATCAGGTCGCTCGCCGCTTCGACGAGCATGATCTTGCACTCGGGACATGCCGCCGAAACGGTGTCCACATCGAGCGATGCTTCGACGGCCCAACCGTAGTCGACCGGCGGAAGTGCCGCCCCGCCGTTGCCCGTGATTTTCGAAAAGCAGCCGTTGTTCGACGTGCACGCGGGGAGCCCGAACTCGCTGCGGTAGACAGCGAGATCGCTTTCTGCGGCCGGATCGTCGTAGGCCACGACGATCGCCACGGTCTGATTGCTCGCGCCACTCGCCGGCAAGGCGTACATTTGCTGCAGCATCGAAGGCTGCAGCCCCGCAAGTGCCGACGTCGGCGGATCCAGGATGCGGATCAACAGTTGCAAGAGCGAGATCGTTGCCGGACACGTCGCGTGTCCTGGGCCCTTGTTTTGACAAGCCGGCAGGCCCTGAGAGACCGTCTGCCCGGGAAAGGGAATCGCATTCATGCGCCACGGTACGGCCGAGGCCGGAAAGGGGATGGCGTTCATCCGCAGCGTGCTTGCCGTAAGGTCTTGCGCCGATCGTAAAGAGCTAGACTGCTCCCCCGAAGAGGCGGCGCCGGCTGCCGTAGGCGGCATGGAAGTGGCGACAGAACCGCAACCCGCCGTTGTAAGCAGCGACAGTGCCAGGACGAGCAGTTTGGTTCGCACGCAGTTTCAAGCCTCGGAATCGCAAAAGTAACGAGATACGAAAAGCGGCCGACCCGCTAAGGTGCTGACCGCGCTTCAACTCTCGATACCGAGTATTGCGCAAACGTACTGCCCGCTACAAGCATTTTCTGCGTTCTGTGATTCGTTAGAGTTTCGCCGCTTTCCAAAAGCGTGTGCTGCGTCACAAAATGCGATGGCCTTCGAAAGCCAGCAACCTGCGCCGCAATGAGTTAGGCGCACTCCCCTTTACGCGCCCGTCGGCTCCAATCACACGATGAGCCGGAATAAAAAGAGCGAGCGGGGTTTGCGCCATTGCCGCCGCGACGACGCGATGTCCGAGCGGCCGGCCGATAGCATACGCGACGTCACCGTAGGCTACCAATTGACCGAACTCGAGCCGGCTCACGAATTCCCAAATCTCGCGTTGCAGCGGCGTTCCGCGCAGATCGAGCGGCAGCTCGAAGCGGGGCAGACGCTTTGCGAAATACGCGTCGATTTGCGCGCGCGCTTCGGCGAGGAGCGGATGCACGCTCGAAGCGCGCGTTCGCGTAACGCGCCTTCGAACGAAATCCGAGGCGGTCAGCGCGCTGCCGTCGGTTTCCAGGTGGAGGGCGTAGCCGAGCGGCGTCGCGCAGTCGAGCAGCAGTGAGCGCATGCGAACGGCGCATTAGCTGCCCGGTTTGGCCGCGCCTAGGAAACCGCCGTCAGGCGCGAAACGCGCTTGTCATGATTCCGTTGTCGGTGCTCGATCTCTCCGTTATCGTCGCTGAAAGCGACGCGAGTACGGCCCTTCGAAACACGCTCGATCTGGCGCGCCACGCCGAGCGCTGGGGCTACAATCGCTTCTGGCTCGCGGAACACCACAATATGCCGGGCATCGCGAGCGCCGCGACCGCGGTCGTCATCGGTCACGTTGCGGGCGGCACGTCGAGCATCCGGGTCGGTGCGGGCGGCATCATGCTCCCCAATCACGCGCCGCTCGTCGTCGCCGAACAATTCGGAACGCTCGAGGCGCTCTATCCGGGGCGCATTGATCTGGGACTCGGGCGCGCTCCCGGAACGGACCCGCGCACTGCTTACGCCCTGCGACGGACGCTCGCGGGGGGCGCGGACACATTTCCCGACGATGTCGTCGAGCTGCAATCGTACTTCGGCCCGCCGCACGAGGACCAGGCCGTCAATGCCGTACCAGGCACGGGGTTGAACGTGCCGATCTGGCTGCTCGGATCGAGCACGTACAGCGCTCGCCTGGCGGCGCTGCTCGGTCTGCCGTTCGCCTTCGCCTCGCATTTCGCGCCCGCCGAAATGATGGAAGCCGTGTATGTGTACCGCTCGCGTTTCAAACCGTCGGCCACGCTCGAACGGCCCTACGTGATGTTGGGGCTCAACGTCGTGGCCGCCGAAAGCGATGAGGAAGCCCGGCGTCTCTTCACCTCGTTGCAACAGGCTTTCGTCAACCTGCGGCGCGGTCAGCCGACCAAATTACCGCCGCCGGTCGACAGTATGAACGGCCTGATGACCGGGCCCGAGCGCATGCGTCTCGACGAAGCATTGAAATGCGCCGTCGTCGGCTCGCCCGAGACCGTTCGCAGCGGCATCGAACGGTTTATCGAGCGCACCGAGGCCGATGAACTGATCGTCGCGGGCGGCATCTACGAACACGCGGCCCGGCTACGTTCGTTCGAACTCCTCTCGGACATGATCGGTTCCCGGGATCTGGGACCGGTACGTCCTTGATCGTCGCGTCATCGGCGGCCGCTCGCAGTCGTCGACCGCGCCGGCGGAGCCACACTGCGACGATATTTGGTTGCACGCTCGTCCTAGCGCTTTTTTCGCAAGCCGGCTGCGCAGCTCCGGAACAAGGCGGAGCGGATCGGCACGTAGCTTGCCCGGACGTTGAAGAAGCTCCGCCGCAACTGGTGGTTCCGGCTCCTGGAGCAACGGGCGTGCCGATCAACGTGGGCACAATCATCGTAGGCTCGCCCGCCGACGGAACGTTCACGCTTCAGGGAAGCGGAGCAGCTTTCTCGATCGGGCCGGTGAGCGCAGCGCCAAACCCGCTCCCGAGCGCGGTGCCGACCTCCGAGCCGGCATCATCCTTGCACGCGGTAGCGCTACCGACACTCTCGCCGGCGACGACGTATTCCGTCGCCTATCAGAGTCCGCCGGGGTCTCCGCCATGCGGCCCGCTCGAAGCGAGCGGAACGATCGGTACCTTCACAACTCAATAAAACCTAGCTGCGTGCCTGCCGGCGGCCGCGCTCTCGCGGGCGGCGTCACATCGCCGCCTGCCGCGCGAAGACGGTGGCTGCGTCGGAAAACTGGGCCATCGCGCGTTGCACCGCAGCGGCATGTTGCGTGTCGGCGGGAGCGCGAACCGCGTCGACGAGCCGGTCGTTCATGGTGGAAAGTGAAGCGAGCATCGCTGAGGGATCGGCTCGTTGCAGGCGGTCGTAGTTGTCGCGCACGCTTTGAAGGCGTCTCGTTAGCACGTCGCTACCGGGAAACGCCGCGCTGTCGACGGGCCGCAGTGCGACCGGCACCGAGCCCGACATGGTAAGGGCCGGTGCTAGACAACGCGGAAGCGGCAGGACTGCGGGTCGCGCTGCGGCGGGCTCCGCGGGCTCCGCGAGCGTCTCGTAATAGGCGAGCCATCGCTCGTAGTCGAGCCGCACGGACGCGAGGGCTTGGGCGTGACTGCGCGCGACGTCGGCCGAGAGGAGCGCAATCAGCTTGACGATCGCCGGGTTCGCAGCGAGCGCAGCCGGCAGGACTGCGCCCGAAGTATGTGTGCGCGTAAGGGTTGCGACGGCCGTTGCGAGCGAGGCACTCGCATCCTCGATGAAAAGATCGCCGCTACCGTGCTGATTCGCGCGGGCGCCGAGGTCGAAGACCTCTCGTTGCAGATCGGCAAGTGCAATTGCGGCCGCCGGACCGCGCGCTCCGTTCGTGAGCGCGGCCATCGCGATCTCATAAGCGACCAGCGCTTTAAAGAGACCGGTACGCTGCGCGATCGAAGCGGCCGCGAGCGGAGGATTTGCGAGCGCACTCGGCCGGCTGCTCACCGTATTGTCGCTGCGAATGCAGCCTTCGCTCGACCCGACCGTTTGGCTTGGATCGAGCAACGTTCGCGCGACGTAGGCGTCGCCTTGCGCGTCATCGATCGTCTCGTACATCCTAGCGAGCGCGCTTGCCGCAAGCGCCACCGTGGCGCGCGGTGATTCGCCCGAGCCGGACCACGGATTGCCGCGCGAGTCGGCGACCGCGCACGCGAACAGGCCGAAGGCCACAAAGGCCGCGGCCAGGCGTTTCAACCCAGGGGCCAGCCCATCTGTTCGCAGATGAAAATGGCCGCGTCGCCTCGTGTCAGCGTGCCGCCCGGCCACGGCAAATCCTTGCCGACGCGACCGTTGAGCGCCTGTTGATCGGAAGCCGAGAGCGCACCCGAGGGCACGAACGTCAAAGCTTCTTCTCCTGAAAAGATACCGTGCACGCCGCAGTGATGCACGGCCGCGTACGTTTTCGGATCGGTGTCGAAGGCCACGTCGCTCCACCAAAAGATCGGCACGCCGCGCGCGAGCAAACGATACTGGTAGGATGCGCAGCGATCGGCTTGACTCCAGACGTCCTGTGGTGCGACTTGCTGGGTCGTGCAGAAGGCTGCAAGCACGCCGGCCGCTTCGCCGATGGCCCATTCGACCGGGTGTACGCGGTACGCGCCCGAGGTCAGGTGGGTCGTGCCGATATTCTTGCACGCCGCAACGAAGTTGTTGAGTTCCTTCGGCAGCAGCGCGCCGAGCGGAACTTGGAAGTGCAAGGTGCTGAAGCCCGCCCAAGGAGTTCCCGGGCCGCTCGCCGCGTGAACGTCGATGCCGTACCAACCGATACCGCACGAGTCGGCGTAGTTCCGCGCGCGCGGCGTACCGCTCGGGAAACTGCTGGCGTCGATGTCTTGCTGAATGATGCGCGTCTGAGCGTCGATGCGCCGCGACTCACGAATGTAGGCTTGCGGCGCGCAGCCGTTTGCCGTACCAAAGGTGTCGGTGCAGACGGCAAGATTTGGGTAGCCCTGCCCGCTCTTGTCGTCGCGCGGGCACTGCGTTTGCAGCCAGTACGCGAAGGCGACCGAAACATCGCAGGCGCCTTGGTACACAGCGGCATCGCGGTTAGGATCACCGGTCGGCAAGGTCGCGTCCTGGTAGTCGTTGCTGCCGACGTTGAGCGTCGTGCGGTCGTATTGATAGTTCGAATCGTTGAAGTTGCGTGAGTCGAGAAACTGCCGGTAACCGAACAGCGTCTCTTCTCCCCCCGGCAGCACGCTGAAAACACCGCTGATATCGCCGTCGACGACCCGGAAGTTTTGCTTCGCCGCGATGTCATCGTAATTCGCCGGCTTGGGCAACACGTGATTTTCGCCGTCGGGCCGATGCTCGAGCGCGATCGGAACCGTGACCGGCTGAATCCACTCCGGATGCGCGTCCGGCGGGGCCCCCGGTTCGCTCGTGTCCGACTGGGCTTCGGCACCGATCTTCCACGCGATACCCGCAAGCGGCAGCAAGTCACCGAGATCGGTCGCGTCGAGATAGACGCGCGCCATATAGGTGTCGCCGGAACTTGTCGTGATGCTATTGACCGACCCGTTTTGCACGCTGACGGCCGTCACCGTGGTGCCGAGCCGCAGATCGAGTGTCCCGGACAAATCGCCGATGAGGGAGAGGAGAATGTTTCGCGCGACGCCGGGGTCCGGAGCGAAGGGATAATTCGTCTGTGCCATCCCAGGATTCAGATATTGCGCATTGGCGCCGTACGACGATAGCGTCGCGTTCGAGCGGTACCACGCCCGGATCAGGTGCCGCAGATTGCGGTAGGAGTTCGTGCTGCCGGTCGTCTCCATGAGATCCATGCCGGCTTCGTCCCAGCGCGTCACGCCTTGCGCCGTGGCCTGCCCGCCGACCCACTGGCTCGCTTCGAGCAACGCCACATGTACTTTTGGATCGCTCGCGGCTGCAAGCGCCGCTGCGACACCGCCGAAGCTCGCGCCGACGATGACGACATCATAGTTGTACGCTGCCATGGGGCTAACTTTGGCAGCGTTCCTTTGGGAAGTCAAGGCCGTGAAACGAGGCCGGAACTTCGCTTGAGCGAGCAGGCCAGGCGCATGCGCGCCGCAACGCGAAGCGCGCTCGATGGCGGCAGCGATTGAAGGCTATTCATCGACCACGTCGGCAGCACCGGGCGACACGATCGATTTTCACGTACGTGCCGCCGATGCTTCAAAAGCGTTTACGATGCAGATTTGCCGGCGCGGGTTGAGCGACACCGTGCTTGTTACGAGTAGCGGGACGGCGTTTGCACCGGGCGATCAGGACGACGTGAGCTTGTCGGTTTCCGGTTGTGGCTGGCCGGCCGTCGCGGGGTGTTCGCTTGTGGTGCCGGCGGATTGGGCGAGCGGATACTACGTCGCAAAACTGAGCGCCCCCGGCAATGCCTATGCGGAACTGCCCTTCTTCATCCGTTCGAGTACGCCCGGGAGCAGCTCGAAGGTGCTCGTGAAGATGAGCGACACGACGGTGCAAGCCTACACCGGTTGGGGCGGCCGCAGCCTCTATAGCACGCCCTTCTCGCCGCAGATTTCATTCGACCGGCCCTACGACGACATGTCGTTGTTCGAACGCTACGAGCTGCCGTTCTTGCAGTGGGCCGAAAAGAACGGATACGTCTTCGAGTACTGTTCGACCCTCGATCTGCACCTCGATCCGCAAATTCTCGGAAACTACCGTTTGATGATCAGTATCGGCCACGATGAGTACTGGTCTTTCGAGATGCGCGATCAGATCGAGGCGTTCATCGCGTGCGGCGGAAACGTGTGCTTTTTGAGTGCCAACACGTGCTATTGGCAAGCGCGCTTCGATTTTTCGAACGGCGGTCGCATCATGTACTGCTATAAGGAGACCGAAGCCGGCGCCCCAAACTTGGATCCCGTTCGTAACGATCCGCGCAAAGTGACCGTGCGCTGGTACGAGCCGCCGGTGAACCGGCCCGAGACGATGCTGACCGGCGTCAGTTACGAGTACGGTGCCGGTTGGTGGAACGATCCGATCTTGCCGGCGGCGCGCTATCGCGGATACACGGTCGCCGACGCATCGCACTGGGTGATGGCCGGCACCGGTCTTTCGAACGGCAGCGTCTTTGGAGCCGGTACGACCGTCGACAATTCGATTCTCGGATACGAAACCGATTCCGTCGGTAGCGGAACGCCCGCGAGCTTTCATACCCTGGCGACCGCGGACCTCGGCGACTGGGGCCCAGGCGGGCAAGCCGGCAAGGCGACGATGGGGCTCTATCGCCGCAACGGCGTCGTGTTCACCGCCGGAACGGTGAATTGGGCGGGCGGGTTGCCGCTCGACGGAACTTCGAACCCCGTCGACCGCATCACGCGCAACCTGCTCTCGACCTTAACGGGCGCTCAGCCGGCACCGATCGCAATCGCTAACGGCGACTTCGAGGACGTGCAGAACGGTGTGCCGACCGGGTGGGCACCCGACGGGGCGGGCGTCTGCAGCGCCGTCGCCACCGATCCGGACGACGTCGCCGACTACCTGCGCTTCTACGATGACGCGGCCGACTATGCGCTGCAGGTCGACGCGACGAAAGGCGAGACCTGGATCAGCGCCTCGGGCTTCACCTGCAACACGGGGTCCGTGTACGGCGCCGGCTGTTGGATCAAGGCAAGCTCGCCCGGGGCGACGATTCGCCTGCAGACGACCGACACGTGGACGGATTTCGCAAGCGCCGCGCATTCGGGCGACGGTGCTTGGGAATACGTCTTCGCTACCGGCACGCCGCCCGGATCGGGCGACATTCCCTCGCGCGTGAAGATTCAGGTCGCTGCCGGCATCGTCGCCCAATTCGAAAACGTCAGCGTTTTCGCGGTTCCGTTTTAAGCGCCCTCGACCGCCCGTGCCTACATATGGTGCGCGATGCTCAGCGTGATCTGCCGCCCCGCGAGCGGGAAGCCGATCGACGGTTCGGGGCCGCATCCTTGGCACGCATTCGCGGGCAACCCGCCGTAGAGAAGTCCACCGTTCACCTGCGCTAATTTGAAGTCGTACACGTTGGTGAGGTTCGTTCCGTAAACGCCGATATCGAAGGTACGCATGTGGTAGGTGAAGCCGGCACGCAAGGTCGCGAACGGACCGAGATTCAGTTCGTTGTATGTGCCTTCGTACTGAAAGCCCGCGTAGTATGCCAGGCCGCGTAAGCCCGGGTCGCGCGTGTAGGTCAACAGGACCTTGTGAAGCGGCACCCCGAGTGCCTGTTCGCCGATCGGGACGTTGTCGGCCGCGGCCGTCGGATAGTGCTGCGTGTAGACGCTGTCGATATCGTAGCTCGCCTGCAACGCACTCTGCGCCGTCAGTTGGACGTCGGCGCGGACTTCAAGGCCTTGATAGACTTCTTGGGTGACGTTGACCGGAAATGTGAGGCAGGGTGTGGCATCGGTGCAGCTTGTGCCGCCGTTTGCGGGCGTGCCGAGAAATTGCGCGACGCCGTTGTGCAGATCGGTTCGATAGACATCGGCTGAGAGGTGAACGGGCAGCGCAAAGGCATGCAAGAGGTGCTCGTAGCCGAGATCGTAGGAGGTTGCGTGCTCGGCCGTCGCTTTTGGATTGCCGATATTGATCAGACCATCTTCGGGGGCCGGCAGCGTCGGCGGCGTGATGAACGTCGGAAGTTGCGGCGATTGGAACGTCGACCCGACCGATGCGCGAAATGCCGAGCCGGCCGCGGGCGTCCAAACAAATCCGAAGCGCGGATCGATGCTGCGGCCGAACGAGCTATAGTTGCTGAAGTACGTGGCAAACGTATAGTGCAATTTCGAGGTCGGATCGACCGCGTAGCGCACTCCGAGCGAACGCTCGGTTTGCGCGAGCGCCTGTGAGGTGGAACCGGGGATACCCGGTATTGCATAGTCGTTGACTTGACGGATGCTCGAGAGCAGTTGATCCGCGGTTCCGTTCGCCGGCTCGCGGAGATCGGCATCGGCGAAGTCAATGCCGGGGATGAAGGTCGTGTAGAGATGTTCGTTCGTCAGCGCGTAACGCAGTGACAGCGTGCCGCGCGGAAGAGTGTGATCGAGTTCGAGCGTGTCGTCGAGGACGCTATCGCTATCGTTGAAGAGGTAGGGCGAGATCCCGGCGCCGGGACCTGTCACGGACTGGTTCGTAAGCGCACTTTGGTGGCGAAAGATAAGGGTCGTGGGCACGATACCGTCAGCGCCCGGACGGCCGAGCGGCAGTTGCAGATCGACGCCGTACGCGCGATTGGTCGAGTCGACGGCCGAGCCGGAAAAATTTTGAAATGTCGCGGGGGTCGAACTCGAGGGATCGGCCGCTTGGAACGATGAGAGCGTGGCGGAAATGTCGCGTTGCACGGCTTGGTCGCGGAAGGTAAAGCCGACGAAGCCGTTGCCGTTTCCGAGGGAGTAGCGTAGCTTCGCGATCGTTGAGGTGGCGTCGAGATCGTTGCCGATGGGAGCCGCCGGGCTTCCGAAGGTCGAGGTCGGAATCTCGAAATTTTGCAGCTCGCCGGCCGAGGTGAGGCGATGGATCGAGAAGGCGTACCCGAGCCGGTCCTGGGTGCCCGTTGCCTGTAACGTTTCTCCGAACGTGCCGTACGAGCCGGCGGTAAAGCGCTCGAGAAACTGCGGCTGGGTCGTCGGCTCGAGCGTGCGGATGTTGACCGCACCACCCAGCGTGTTCGGCCCGAAGAGTGACGACGGCGCAATTCCGTAAAGGACTTGAACGCTTTGGAGATCGGCTGGATCGAGCAGCGAAAGGTCGAAGTCACCGGTGTTCCCGTTGTTGACCTGATGCCCGTCGATATCGACGAGTGTTTCGCTCGGATCGGGCCCGCGCAAGGCAACGACGGCCGGCGCGTTGAGGCCGCCGCCGATGATCGGATAGACGGTCGTGGAAAGCTGGTTGCTCAGAATATCGCTCGTGCGCGTCTCGCCTTCCTGAGCGTAGGCTTTCGTGCTGATGTCGACTGTCGGAGCGGGCGCGGTCGAGATCGTCTGCGATCCGTTTGCCCGGACGCTACCGATGACGGTCAGCGACGAGGCTTGCTGCCGCTGAAGGGCGAGTTCAAGCGTCGTCGTGCCGTCCGATTTGACGTCGACGGTGCGGCCGCCGACCGGCTCGTAGCCGTGCGCCGTCGCCGAAATCGTATAGGTTCCCGGCACGACCGCGGTCAGGTAAAACGTGCCGTCGGCGGCGCTTGTCGCCACCTTTGCCGGACCGTTCCCACGAAGCTCGACCTTCGCGCCGCCGATCGGCCGGCCATCGGCAGCAGCGATCGTCCCGGCGACCGTCACGTTGGCCGGCGGTACCGAAATGGGATCGGCCAACACGAGCCCTGACGGCCACCCCGGCGCTCCGGCCAAAAGCACGGCAAACGCGACCGCTAGGGCGTTGAAACGGAATCTCACGAAGCGCCTTCCATGTTGGCAGAATGGACTTAGGAGCGGCGACCTTCGGTGTTAGGAATGCCTAACCTCTAACTTAGGCGACGATAATTTTGCTCGCCGGGACGCAAGCCTGCGCTGGGCTACCGGTCCCCCGGCCTTCCGGGCCGGGTTTTGTGGCCGTCCGCCCGAAGCGTGCCCGGGATGTTGACCCCCCCCGCTTGCGACCGGCATTTTTCTGCTTGCCTGCCGCGCCACGGCCTCGCTCGAACCGCTCTTCTTGCGTGCGCCGAGCGCAGCCGGCGCGCTCGCAACCTCAAACGAGGCCGATCGCCGCTTCCACTTTGCCGGATCGCCCGGCGACTACGCCTTCGCAACGTACATGCGCGAGCGTCTCGCTGCGCTCGGTTTCCGAGCGACGCTCGAGACGTTCCGCGGCCGCATCGACCTCCCCGAACATATCTTTCTAGAACTTGACAATCGCAGCGGCGGCGCCACCAAGCGCTTCGATCTGCGCGAGGGTACGGGCGGTAGCGATCCGGATGCCGGCCGGCCGGACGCGGTCCTGCCGTTCAACTACGGCAGTGGGGATGGCGACGTTCGCGCACCGTACGTCTACGCCAATCGCGGACTCGATGCCGACTATGCGGCCCTGCGGGCACATGGCGTGGCGGTGCGCGGCGCCATCGTTCTGGTTCGCTACGGGGCCGAGTTTCGCGGTTTCTTGGCGGCGCGGGCCGCTCGCAACGGTGCAGCCGGCGTCATCTTTTATTCCGATCCGCGCGACGACGGTGCGGCGCGCGGACCGGTTTACCCGCGCGGATCGTGGCGGCCGCTCGACAGCGTGCAGCGCGGCACGGTCTCCGGGACGCCGCTAAGAATTCCGACACTGCCGGTCACGATGCTGACTGCGGCCAAGCTGCTCGCCTACGTCCCGCATGCTTCGGGCAGGTACGGGCGCAGCAGCCGCGTTTTGCATCTGGTCGTCAAGCTCGAGCGCCGGCAGGCAACGATGTGGAATACGATCGGCGTGCTGCCCGGCCGCACCGCTCAAGAGGTGATTCTCGGTGGTCATCGCGACGCGTGGGTCTACGGCGTCACGGACAACGGCGCGGGCATTTCAACGTTGCTCGAGGTGGCCAAGAGTTTTGCGGCGCTCGCGCGCACCGGTTGGCGCCCCGAGCGCACCGTCGTGATCGCCGGCTGGGACGCCGAGGAGATCGGTGCGCTCGGTTCGCAAGCGTATGTCGCCGCTCACCGAGCGGACTTGCGTGCGCACGGCGTCGCGTATCTCAATGCGGACGAGAACGTGACGGGACCGGCGTTCGCCAGCGATGCGGTGGCTGCGATCGGAAACACCGTCGTCCGGGCGGCGGACGATCTGCGAATTCCCGCCGTTCCGCTCTTTGCTGATACCCCGGGCGGCGGCAGCGACCACGAATCATTTCTCTTCGGCCTTGGAATGCCGATTGCCGAGGTCGGATATCAAGGTCATCTGGGCGTCTATCACTCGTCGTACGACGACATCGGATATGCGACCAAAGAGATCGATCCGGGCTTCCGTCTGCACGAAAAGGCCGCTCGCATCCTCGGGCTCGTCGCGCTGCGGCTGGCCGATGACCCGAGTCTGCCCTATGCATTCGTCCCGTACGTGAACGTTTTACAAGAAGCCCGCGCAGCGCTTGGCCCCGCTGACGATCCGCTTCTTCGCCCGCTCGATCGTTCGATTGAGACGTTTGCGCTCGCAGCAGCGGCATATGACGCCCGTCGTGCTTCCGTTCGCGGGGAAGGCCGGCAACGCGATGTGATCGCGGCCGCGCAAACGCTAGATTTGACTCTCTACGGTGCCGCGGGCTACGCGAGTGCGTTCTTTCCAGCGATCGCGCGAGCGTCTACCACGCAAGATGGCTCCGCGCGGGCAGCCGCGATCCAAAGCGCGGCCGCTGCGCTTGACTCCGTGGCGGCTTCGCTCAACCGGGCCGATACCGCGAGCTGAGCAGCACGGAGGGCTTAGATCGGCGCCCGTATGGTCATCGGCGTGTCGAACTGGGACAGGGTGATGACGATCTTGTCGGTTTCGACCCGCACGATCCGGCCGCCGGCATCGAGGAAGACGGTCTCGACCTTCTTGGATGTCGCATCATGCACCCGGTACGCGTGGAGGAGGGCGCCTCCCGCCATCCGCGGACCGAGGTCCGTCGCAACGTAGGTGTGGCGATTCGAGGAAATCATCTTCTCGAGACTCGGCAGCGAGTTTTGGAGACCGCCCGCCGAAAGCTTCTGCCACTTTCCACTCGTTTTGAAGTACATGTTGTTGCCGACGAGATAGGTTTCGATATTTCCTGAGAACGAGTGTATTTCATAAGTCGGCTTGGTAACGACGTCGGCGCGCACGGTGACGTTGTCGCTCGTCAGTTCCATATGATAGGATTTGACGTTTTCGAGGTTGGTGAGCGCGTTCTTGACGTCGCCGGTGGCGTCGGCCAGAACCGCGGGCGTGGTAGCAGCCACGAGCAAGAACGCTACGATCAATCGATTCAGCATCTGGCCGTACTTCGCCGCGTCCGGCGGTAGCTCAGCCGCTGCTTGTCATCCAGAACTTCGGACAGAGTAGCGTATCGGTCTTGTCGGTCGCGAAGTCGGTCGCCATGTCGTCGGTGACATCGAGGCGGAGGGCGCCGGGCCAGCCGCCGCCGATGACGGGCGGATAGGGAATGCGGATTCGCACGTAGTGAGCGAGCCCGGTCACCGTGCGCAAACGCATGGCAAAAACGGGGGCACTCGTCGCGAGCGAGGGGTCACCGTAGAGCGAGGCATAGTATGCGCCCGGCTCGTAGGCGATGTCGATGTGCGCCGGCAGCGGCGGCGGGATCGGGTGATCGCACGTTGCGCTGCTGTCGAACAACACGTAGGTGGGTTTCAAATAAAGAAACGAGGTGGGGGCGGTGCCTTGCATGAGAAGAATCGGCAGTACCGGCGGCGTGGCAGCGTCAGCTAGGGTCGCCGAGATCTTGCGATTCTGGTCGGCAATCACATACACGTAGCTCGTCGAGGCACAGTTAAACTTCGGAACGTCGATCTGCAAGCGGTAGGCGCCACGCCCCACATCGAATTCGACGACCTTCTCCAAGCCCTCGCCGCGCGGGATGCGATAGGTCTGGTCGAACGGCGGATCGCCGACGCGAAACATCATTCGAACGTGCATCGCCACTTGCGTGTCAGGCGAGGTGCGCGCCACGGCGCTACACAAGCCGACGTGGAGAAAAATATGTGCGAGACCGTCCATGGCTAACAGTTCTGCCGCCACAGCGGCTTCACATTTTGCCGCTCTACTCGCGGAGCCAAGCAGTCAGATGCGGCACCACGCAACGCCGAGGCCCCGGGCACGCGCCCGAGTCACCGGGTCAAAACGGCAGCGGACGTCAGCGGTTGCACTGCGCCGGGAGTGGGCTTCGTCGCGGCGGCGCCGCGCGTGAGGTAGCCGCGCAAGAGCCAGGCGAACACCGAAAGATTTGCGGCCGAGCAAAGGTGCGCGAGCCACGGCGAAAACTCGTGCCGGTTTACCGCGCTTACCTGCGCGTCATCGAGATACATGAACGAAATGCCGTACTCGAGGTTGAGGAGAAACGTGACCGAAAGGATGATGGCCGGAATCCGCCAGCGTGGCATGAACAAGAGCGGCGCGATAAAGAAAATCGCGTAGCAGAGATAGCGTTCATGCATTTGCGTCAGGAAGAGGAAAAATGCGAGCAACACGAGCGCGCATGCCTCGATCAGCGCGCTCGGTTCGCGCAGTTGCCAGTAGCGTCTAAAAATCAAGAACGCGGCGCCGACGAACAGCCCGTAGCCCCAAATACGCAGTGGAATGAAGAGCAGCCGCGTCGTGTCCAAGACGAAGAAATCTTGAAAGAGCGCCCAAACGTTAAAAGCGTTCAGCGAATTGAATGGAAAATGGGCGGAGCCACTGTAGCGCAGCAGGCCGAAGAGATGCCGGTTTGCCGCGAGCAGCGTAGGGTGCGGAAAGAAGCCGACTGCGAATGCTTCGAGCATGACGAGCGAAGCCGCGATGCCGACGCCCGCGGCAATGACCCGGCGCTTGCGCTCGGGTTTCGAGGACACGAGCGCAGGATACAGCAAAAAGAGCGGTATCAACACGAACACCGGCGGCTTGATGAGCCCCGCGAAAGCCAGCGCAACCCATCCGAACGTCGCCCGGCCCGTAACGAGAAGCCATACGGCGAAGAGCGCCAGGGCCGAGGGAACCGAATCGAGTTGACCCCAGTAGGCTGAGTCGTAGATGATCGCGGGATTGAAGCTCAGGAAGGCGGCGGCGGCCAAGCCTGAGACGTGGGAGCCGTATCGTCGTGCTAAGCCGTACGCGAGCGCGGCGCCCCCGAGGTCCATGATGATGCTTGGCAGCTTCACCGCGATACGCATTTGCAGAACGGTTGGTTCGCCACTCACGAACAGGCGCAGCACCTGCGCGATCGCCTCGAAGATAATGAGCGCGCCGGGCGGATAATTCATGTGGCTGTAGGCGTAGAACTCGGACGGCGGCTGGGTGAGCGCAACCTTCAGCCACACGAAGAACAGGTTCAAGTCGTCGCGGTTGCCCGGATCTTGAATGAACGCGAGGCGAATCGCCAATCCCACCAAGAGAATAACCCCGAGCTGCGTAAGCCGGAGGGTCGGACTCGTGGTATTGAGCGCCCGTTTAAGGGTGCGCATGGCTGCGTCCAGCATTTCTATTACGTAGCATCGGCAACTGACGCATCGGCCATGCTCCCATAAAGCAAAGAAAAGGCCAAGGCTCTACAGCTGCGCACGTGCGCCCTCAACCGCGGAAATGGAATGCTGGTTGCGACCTTTACTCAACGTGGACGTTCATCGAATTCGGGCGATCCCCAAAACCCAACGGCTCGCTCGGAGCCGCGGAGTTCGACCTTCCGCGGCAAGAGCGGCGCGATCAGGCCCGCCTCCTGCGACGCCCGCGACGATCCGCCTCCGCTGCGCCGGAGCCCGCCGAGCTCGGCTCGGCAAGCGACTTAGCCGTCGGGCCGGGAACACCCCACCGGCGACCTTGCGTCTTGCGCCGCTCGGGGCCGGGGCGTATCGTAGGAGCCATGTCGATCGTCGTCTTGGATTCGGCCGTTTTTCTTCTCGGCGTTGCGATTCTCGGCGGGTTGCTCGTTTGGATCACCAAGCGAATCATCATTGATGAGCGCTACTGACGAGCGCTAATGCCGAGCGCTATCGGCGAGTGGCCGGCCGCGCCGCACGACTGCTTTGCTTTCCTACCCGAGCGCTAGAGAGCCGCGGGTTCGACCTTCGCAGTGAAACGGTAGGCTTGGAGGCCGCCGCCTAACGCCCCAAACGTATCCGGGGTGTAGCCGACGATCGTGCCGTCTTTGTAGGTGCCTTCGATGTGCAAGCTCGGGCTCTGACCGAGATTCAGCCAGATGTGACCGCCGTCGACGACACCCTCCACCGGTCGCGATTCCCCGCTGCCGTCCAGGCGAAAATAGCCGTTTAGCAGCCCATTCTTGCCCGCCCAGAGATCGAGCGTACCGTCGTACCCCCCGCCGCCGCGCTGGGGCTGGAGAACCGTTTCAAAGGTCATGCGCCCTGCCGGCATGGTTGTGATGGCGAGGGCCGGCGCCATCACGGTTGCCCCGAGAAGCAAGGCCGCGGCGATCGTACGAAAGCTTTTCATCGTACTCTCGATAACACGGCGACGCCCGGAAAGGTATTCGAAACCGGGCCGAGCTCAGTCGCTGCCGGCTTCCTTGCTCGAGCTGCCGACGGCCGACTGCAGGTAATTTTGCAGGCCGAGCTTTCCGATGAGGCTGATCTCGGTTTCGAGAAAGTCGATGTGCTCTTCGGAATCGACGATGATGCGCGAAGCGATCTCGCGACTGACATAGTCCCCTTGCAGCTCGAAGAACGCGATCGCTGCAGCGCTGTCGTTGCGCGCGATCATTTCAAGTGCAAGGTCGAGGTCGAGGGCTTCCGGCACGGTTTCACCGATATGCAGTTTTCCGAGGTCTTGCAAATTAGGCAGACCGTCGAGGAAAAGAATTCGCTCGATCAGCCAATCGGCGTGGCGCATCTCCCCGATCGACTCGCGATAAATACGTTCACCAAGATCGCGAAAGCCCCAGTTGCGCAGCATGCGCGCGTGCAGGAAATATTGGTTGATGGCGGTGAGCTCGTTGAACAGCATCTTGTTCAAGTGCTCGAGAACCGCCGACGGAGCTTTCATGCGACGAAGCTTACGCTAGCGCGTGCCGCCTCCTCCGGCCCGGCTCAAGCCGCGGCCGGCGTCCGGGCCAAAAGGGTCTCGATTTCGGGAATGCAGCTCGAGCAGCGCGGCTCGCACTGGAACGCCTCAAAAATCTGAAGGGGATCGCGGATCCCGAGCTCGCGGCCGGTTTCGATTTGGCGCTCGCGCAACGCGTTACAGATACAGACGAACATTGGTGTGAGGAACCCCGGAGGAGCGGGTCGGCGCCTTGCCTCAGGCAGTAGGCCACCCTAATGGTGCTATGAGGCTCACCTAATTAGGCCTCCGCCAACGGGGTCCTCCCCGCCGAAGAACAAAAGGGACCCGCGTCGTCCACGCGGGTCCCTTCGTTTTCGTTTCCTGGCTCGCTTCGAGGCCTAGTAGTCCTCGTCGCCGCCGCCGAGCGGCCCGAGACCCTCGTCTTCCTCTTCGTCCTTTTCGAGCTCTTCGTCTTCTTCTTCGAGGACGTAGCCTTCGTCGACGTCTTCCTCTTCAACGACCGGCTCTTCTTCGAGGACGTCCGCGTCGAGCACGTCGTCGCCGCCGAGGCCGCCGATTCTGCCGAGGTCACCGTCGCCGTCGAGGCCCGCAGCCGTGGGCATCACGCCGCGCGGTGAAGCTTGCGCCGCCGCGACTTCCTCGTCGCTTGCCTCGGTCTCTTCCTCTTCCTCGGGCTCCTCGCCGTCGGCCAGTTCAGTTGCCCCTTCGAGGACGTCTTCCAAGCCGATCCCGCCGGCTGCAGGAGCGGTCGCGACGCGCTGGTGCTCCGCTTCGCGAGCCGCTTGCGCGGTTTGCGACATGCGCGGATCTTCGTCGCCGACGAGCAGGCCGATATCCTTCGCGGTTTCGGTCATGTCGTCGTCTTGAATCTTGATCTCGATCTCTTCACGGTTCTCGGTGAGAACCTTGACGTCGAGCGCAAGCGACTGGAGCTCCTTGATCAGAACCTTGAAGGATTCGGGTACGCCCGGCTCCATCACGTTCTCGCCCTTGACGATCGCTTCGTACGTCTTCACGCGGCCGACGACGTCGTCGGATTTGACCGTCAAGAGTTCCTGGAGGGTGTAGGCCGCGCCGTATGCCTCAAGCGCCCACACTTCCATTTCGCCGAAACGCTGGCCGCCGAACTGTGCCTTGCCGCCGAGCGGCTGTTGGGTGATCATCGAGTACGGACCGGTCGAACGCGCATGGATCTTGTCGTCCACCAAGTGGGCGAGTTTGAGCATGTAGATCATGCCGACCGTGATCGGCCGGTTGAAGCGTTCTCCCGAACGGCCGTCGCGCAGCCACGTCTTACCGTCGGGCGGTAAGCCCGCGTCCTGCAGCCATTCGCTGATGTCTTCAGCATGGGCGCCGTCGAAGACCGGGGTTGCAATCTGCAAGCCGAGCATCTGAGCCGCCCATCCGAGATGGGTCTCCATGATCTGTCCGAGATTCATGCGCGATGGAACGCCGAGCGGATTGAGCACGATGTCGACCGGCGTGCCATCCTCGGTGTAGGGCATGTCTTCTTCGGGCAGCACCTTGGCGATAACGCCCTTGTTGCCGTGCCGGCCGGCCATCTTGTCGCCCTGCAGAATCTTGCGTTTCTGCGCGACGTACACGCGTACGAGATGGCTCACGCCGGGCGACAGTTCGTCGCCGTTGTCGCGCGAGAACATCTTGACGTCGATGATCTTGCCCTTTTCGCCGTGCGGGACTTTCAGCGACGTGTCGCGCACTTCGCGTGACTTTTCGCCGAAAATCGCGCGCAAAAGGCGCTCTTCCGCCGTCAGCTCGGTCTCGCCCTTCGGGGTCACCTTGCCGACCAGAATGTCTTCGGGCCGCACCTCGGCACCGATGCGAATGATGCCGTTCTCGTCGAGGTCCTTCAGCGCGTCTTCGCCGACGTTCGGAATGTCGCGCGTGATCTCTTCGGGCCCGAGCTTCGTATCGCGAGCTTCGCACTCGTACTCTTCGATGTGAATCGAGGTGAAGCGGTCGTCCTTGACCATGCGCTCGCTGATGAGAATGGCGTCTTCGTAGTTGAAGCCCTCCCACGGCATGAACGCGACTAGCACGTTTTGGCCGAGTGCCATCTCGCCTTGCTCGGAGGACGGTCCGTCCGCGAGGATTTGGCCGCGCACGACCTTCTCACCGATCGTCACGATCGGCGCCTGATTGATGCACGTTCCCGCGTTCGAACGCGTGAATTTCAACAGATCGTAGGTCTTCTCGAGGCCCCCGTCGTCGCCGCGTACGACGATCGACTTCGCATCGACGCCCACGACCTCGCCGCCCTCGTCCGCCAGGACGCAGCCGCCGGAGTCTTTGGCCGCACGATACTCCATGCCGGTGCCGACGATCGGCGCCTGCGGGCGGAGCAACGGCACCGCCTGACGCTGCATGTTCGCTCCCATGAGCGCGCGATTCGCGTCATCATGCTCGAGGAACGGAATGAGCGCCGTCGCGACCGAGACGATTTGCTTGGGCGAAACGTCCATGAGCTGCACCGCGCTCGGGGGCTCGGTGACGTACTCTTCAGCGTAACGCGCAATCACTTGTTCGGTCGTGATCTTGCCGTCGTCGTCGATTTCGGTGTTGGCTTGCGCGATGATGTACTCGTCTTCGCGATCGGCCGTCAGGTAGATGATGTCGCCGCTGACGATGCCGTTCTTCACGACACGGTACGGCGTCTCGATGAAGCCGTATTTATTGACGCGCGCGAAGGTCGCAAGCGATCCGATCAGACCGATGTTCGGGCCTTCCGGCGTTTCGATCGGGCAGATGCGGCCGTAGTGCGAGTGGTGGACGTCGCGTACCTCGAAGCCCGCGCGTTCGCGCGAAAGCCCACCCGGCCCGAGAGCCGAAAGGCGCCGCTTGTGGGTCAGCTCCGCGAGCGAATTCGTCTGGTCCATGAACTGCGAGAGTTGCGAGGACCCGAAGAACTCCTTGATGGCCGCAACGACCGGACGGATGTTGATCAACGCTTGCGGCGTGACCGTCTCGATGTCTTGCACCGTCATGCGCTCGCGCACGACGCGCTCGAGGCGCAGCAAACCGACGCGAAACTGATTCTGCAACAATTCGCCGACGGACCGGATGCGACGGTTGCCGAGGTGATCGATATCGTCGATATGGACTTGCTTGGTCGCGACCTTGATCAGCCGGCGGATCACGGCGATCATGTCCTCGCGCACGAGGCAGCGCTTGTCGATCGGCGGGATCGGCACACCGGCTGCGTCGTACTCGCGCCGCAGCTTGCCGGAGAGCTTGTAGCGGCCGACGCCCGCGAGGTCGTAACGCTTCTCGTCAAAGAACAGCGACTCGAGCAGCTTCTCGGCGTTTTCCGCGTTCTCGGGCTCGCCGGGACGGAGCTTCTTGTAGATCTCCTTGAGCGCGTCTTCGCGCGTCTTGACGTCCTTGTCTTTTTCAAGACAGTTCTGGATCAAGGGCGAATGCTCGAAGAGATCGAGAATCGCTTCGTCGGTCTCCCAGTTGAAGCCGAGGTCCGGGCGCGACAGGGCGCGCACGAAGGTCGTAACGTAGATCTTGCGGTTCTTGTCGATGCGGACGCCGACCGTGCCCTCGGTTTCGTCATTCTTCGTGCCGTTGTCGGTCTCGAATTCGATCCAGGCACCGCGGTTCGGAATGATCGTCGCGTTGTAGGTGGGCCGATTGTTCGTATCGAGATCTTTAAGGAAGTAGACGCCGGGCGAGCGCACGAGCTGGCTCACGATCACGCGCTCGGCGCCGTTGATCATGAAGGTGCCTTTGTCCGTCATGAGCGGGAAATCGCCCATGAAGATCTCTTGGTCGGGGATGCCCTTGATTTCGCCCGACTCGGCCGTGATCAGGCGAACCCGAACGCGCAGCGGCGCCGAGTAGGTCATGTCGCGTTCGCGGCACTCCTCGACCGTATACTTCGGCTCGCCAAGCGAGTGCTCGCCGAACTCGAGGACCAGGTTACCCGTGAAGTCCTTGATCGGTGAGATCGAGTCGAAGGCGTCCTTGAGGCCGTCGGTGATGAACCATTTGAACGACGCCTTCTGCAGCTCGATCAGGTCCGGCAGGTCGATGACGTCCTTGATCTTGGCAAAGGAATACCGGATCCGCTTGGGACCGGGATCGGGGTAACGCTCGACGGTAAAAGCTTCCGTCTCCGGTGCATAGACGGCCGATGACGCCGGGGTCAGGGTCGCGACTGCTCCGTCTCCGTCCTTCGTCGAGCGCTTCGAGCGGGTCGTCTTCCCCGCAGGCGCTTTGGAAGCGGCAGACTTGGGAAGGGTCGATTTCGCCATTAAATTCTTAGTCTCACAGTACGAAGCGCGGGCAAGGAAAAACCGGCCCGAAGCGCGTCTCCGGGCATAGGCAGCTAGGATATCACGGCTCGCCAAAACACGTCAACTCCTCCGAGAGGCGTCAAGGGAGCGCCCCCATGAGAGAGGTCTCCTTTTTTTGCCTGTTTGACGGCGACGGACGTCCCCGCCGAGACCCGATATCGGGTCGGTTGCTCAGCCGGTTGCTCGTCGCCGGCGAGCGGCCCGGGCAGCGCAAAGACCTTCCTTTGGGGACCAGCACGCGACCAAGCGCCTAGTTGACTTAGTTGTCCATAAGAATGATCGGCTGCAAGCGCCAGGCTGGTCGTCTCCGTCCCGTCGCCGGCAGGCTGTTCGCGGACGGCTTCGCGACGGGATAGCGAACTGCGCTTTGGGCGCAAAGCTTTAGTTATCAATGGTTTGCGTCTAAATGATACCGACCGACCGACCGTTCGGTCTTAGCATTTCTGGTGCCCCGTAACTTCGAAGTCTGACGTCACGCTGAAGACTCACCGCCTCCGGCGGGGCGGTGATGCTGCCCACAGAACGTGACCAATCGGTCGTGATCTGGTTTACGAGCGCAGGGAAATGCAGTGCTGAGATCATCCTCGAGGCTAAAGCGGGCGATATTTGTTGATAGATGCACAACGAACCGAGCTTTGACGGAGCTGCTTTAGAGCAGGTTCTTACCTCGTTGCTCACGTGCCAGCCGCCGCCACGCATGGTAGCGATCGGCTCGGACGGAATTTTCGTGCCCATGCCGGCGCAGATTCCCGTTGCGAACGGCTGCCTGATCGAAGGCCATTCATCAGCGCTGGAACTCGTCGTGGCGGAAGACGTCGAAATCGTCATCAAGTTTTGGGAATCCACCCTGAAAACGAAGACCGGACATTGCGAGGTTCATCTGTCAAAGGACCCGACTCATCCGGTCACCCTGCATTTCGTGGATGCGACCGACAAGTACGGCGTGTTTCTCGGCTTTATTACAGGTTACCGCGAGATCGAGGCGGGCACGGAGGCCGTCGAGCCGGGCGTTCGCCCCCGTTTCTGCGCCATTCAAAAAAACGGAATCGCGGTGATCACCAAGATCGATACTGCCTTCACCCGCATGCTCGGCTGGACTTCCGACGAAATCGTTGGTCAGCGCTCGCTCCATTTCATCCATCCCGACGATCAGATGCGAGCGATCACGAATTTTGTCGACTGCTTGAGTGCACGGGGCGAAGGCCGGCGGGTTCGACTGCGGCACCGACATCGCAACGGCTCGTGGGTTTGGTTCGAACTCACCAACACCAACCTGCTCAACGATCCGGAGCATGCATACATCGCTACCGAGATGATCGACGTCTCCGACGAATTGGCTGCGCAAGAAGCCTTGCGCGCAAGCGAGCAACTCCTGCGCCGCCTAACCGAAGCGCTGCCCCTCGGCATCGTGCAGATCGATGCTACGCGTAAGATCCTGTATCATAACGAACGGCTGACGCAAATCATCGGTTGTAGCGCTCCGACGATCGACGACCTTCTCTCTTCGGTTGCCGAGGGCGACCGCGAGGCTTTGGACACCGCGCTTCTGGCGGTCCTCGGCGATGGGCTGGATGTCGATGTCGAGCTCTCCTTTCGCCCTGACGACGGCGCGCGCCGTTGCAGCTTGAACATGCGCCCGCTCACCTCAGAAAACGGCGAGGTCAGCGGCGCGATCATCAGCATCGCGGATGTCACCGAGCGCGTGCGGCTGCGGCAAGAGCTCGAAATACGGGCGACCTACGATGCACTGACCGGCTGCCACAATCGCAGCTCGATCCTCGAACGCCTCGAGCATCTGTTGCTGTCGCCTCGCGCGGCCGGAACGGGCACCGCCGTGCTCTTCATCGATCTCGACGATTTCAAGGCCGTCAACGATACGTTCGGCCATGCCGCCGGCGACGAGCTGCTGCGCCGGACGGGAGAATGTCTGCTCGCCGCGGGCCGCGCGGGCGATGCAATCGGGCGGCTCGGCGGCGACGAGTTTCTGGTCGTCTGTCAGGAAGTAGCGACCCCGGAGCGCGCCCTCGAAATCGCCCAGCGTATTGCAGGCGCACTCGCGGAAGTCGTACCGGGTCCCGACCGGGTGCACCCGGCGGCGAGCGTCGGCGTTGCTTGGAGCAACACGATCGAAGATGCCGACATGCTCGTGGCCGTCGCTGACTCCGCCATGTACCAGTCAAAGCGCGAAGGCATGGGTAGGCCCGTGCTCGTCGGCCCGTCGCAAAGGCGGCCGTCGAACGCACGCGCCGAGGTTAAAGCCGCCCGCCGCTCGGAACCGACCAAGGCCTAGCTCGAAGTATCTACGCGGCCCCGGCGCGGTGATTCGAGGCACACATCGGCCCAAAGCGGTTGCGATCGGGATGCAGAGCGCTCGCTTAGATTCAGCTTAGTGCATGAAATGGCGATATTTTTAGGTAGTATGGAATCTCTTCGCCGCGTCTCCGTCGTCGAAAAGACCGGACTCGCCCTTTTCACGAAGGTCGATGATGCTTTTACGCAGCTGCTTGGTTGGCCGCGCGCAGAAATGATCGGCCAGCGGGCGCTGAAGTTCGTCCATCCGGAAGACCAGGCGCGAGCAGTCGGCAGCTGGGTCGACGTGCTGAGTTCGGGCGGCCGGCCCACCACGATTCGCCTTCGTCAACTCCACCGCGACGGCCGCTGGATTTGGTTTGATATCGTCAACCGCAATCTGCTGCGGGATCCCGAACGCTGCTGCGTCGTATCGGAGATGACCGATCTCTCCGATATGATCGACTCCGAGGAGGGCGCGCCCGATTCGGAGCGCACGGAACTCGCCCGGGAAAAAGGCTCATTTCCTCTGGAGAGCCTCGACGAGCGAATTGCGAGTGTCCCGGCGGCGAACCGCGAGGCGATTCAGTCAGCACTCGCGTCGTTCATCGCCGAACGCCGCGCCGCCGAGGAAGCCTTTCGCGCAAGCGAACTGCTGCTGCGCAGCCTCACCGAAGCATTGCCGCTCGGCATCGCGCAGATCGACCGTCAGCGGCGCATCATCTACCGTAACGAGCGACTTGGGTTGATCCTCGAGCGCAGTCCGGCCGCGACGATCGACGAACAGCTCTCCGGTATTATCGACGCCGATCGCGGAGCCTTGCAAGAGGCACTCGTGCGCGTCCTTGGAGCGGGTCGCGATGTCGATCTTGAAGTGACGTTTCGGCGCGACGCCGGCGAATTGCATTGCAGCCTCAACATGCGCGCCCTGACGAGCGAAACGGGAGAGGTTACGGGCGCGATCGTCTGCGTCGCCGACATCACCGAACGCGTTCGTCTGCGCGAAGAGTTGAAGCAGCGGGCCACCTATGACGCGCTGACCGGCTGCTACAACCGCGAAGCGATCTTGGAGTTGCTGGAACGCATCGTCCAAGTGAACCGCCGCCCGCAAAGCGGAACCGCGGTCATCTTCATCGACCTCGACGATTTCAAAGGCGTCAACGACGAGCACGGGCACGCGGCCGGAGATGAACTCCTGCGGCAAACGGGCAAATGCCTGATCGACGCCGGCCGCGCGGGCGATGTCGTCGGCCGGCTCGGCGGCGATGAATTCCTCGTTGTCTGCCACGACGTCAGCGCGCCGGAGCACGCGCTCGAGATCGCCCACCGCGTCGCGGATTGTCTGGGCTCAACGGTCCGTTCGAGCGGACCGAGACGGCCTGCCGCAAGCATCGGCGTCGCTTGGACCGATGCGCCGATCGACGCCGACGACTTTGTCGCGATCGCCGACGCGGCGATGTACCAGTCGAAACGCGAAGGGGCCGGCCGCCCGATTCTGCTGCGCCAAGCCGAAGTGCGGCGCCCGAAATTCCAGGATGTCAAAGCCACCGCGTAGCCGGTTCTCGATCTCCTCCCTATCGCGTGGGGGGCCAAACAGCCGCCCTTGGCACGGCTATACGGCTGCGATCGTGGCAACGATTCTAACACTGCTGGTTCGCCTGTCGTTCGGCGTTCAGGAACACAGTCCGGCGATGATCCTCTTTGTCATCCCAATCGTGATCGCAGCCTATCTCGGCGGCCTCGGGCCGGGGCTCACGGCAACGTTTCTGAGCGCATGTATTGCCGAGTATTTCTTAATTGCGCGGACGCACGAGATGCCTGCCGGAATAGGACTCGACCGGCTCGCGTTTCCGGCATTTATCGCCTCGGGCGCGCTGATCAGCATCCTGTGCGAAACCCTACACCGTGCCAACCGCCGGCTTGAAGAGGGTGTCGCCTCCACTGCGGCGAGCGAAGCAAGATTTCGCTCATACGTTGCGACCGCGCCCTTTGCGATCGTCGCGGTCGACAAAACGGGCCGGGTGGCCGATTCCAACCCGGCTGCCGAGGTGTTGTTCGGCCTCAGCCATCAAGAGGTGAGCCGGCTTAGCTACCTCGACTACATCAACTACATGCTGCCCGAAGAACGCGAGGGAGCACGCGCAAGTTTTCTTGCCTTGAAGCCCGGTGGCAGCTACGAACGCGAGCGGCGGCTGGTGCGAGCCGACGGCGAAGTCATCTGGACCCTGACGCGCACGATAGCGATGCAGGACGGGAGCGTGGTGGCGTTCCTAGACGATATCACCCCGCGCAAGCTCAACGATGAGAAGTTGCGGCAAGCGGCCACCGTCTTCACCAGCACCAAAGAAGGCGTCTTGATCACGCTGCCGGACGGCACGATCGTCGCCGCCAACCAAGCCTATTGCACGATGAGCGGTTATGAAGAAAGCGAGGTTGTCGGAAAGAACCTCAGCTGTCTGAGTGCCGGCATCCTCGACGCCGACGTCCTGGTCGCGATCGACCGCGACGGCGCCTGGGAAGGCGAGATTTCCAATCCGCGTAAGGATGGCGGCCGCCATCCCGCGCGGCTTTCCGTCAACGCCGTTCGCGACGAGGCCGGCGCTACGATCAACTATGTCGCCGCGCTTTCCAATATCACGCAACTGCGTGCGACCGAGTCGCGCTTCGAGCATCTTGCGCGGCACGATCCGTTGACCGATCTGCCCAACCGGCAATATTTGCTGTCCCGCCTCGATCATGCGCTGGCGCTGGCCGGCCGCACCGGGACGCAGGGCGCCGTGCTCTTCATCGATCTCGACGCCTTCCAGAACGTGAACGACAGTTTGGGGCATTCGGCGGGCGACGAACTCCTGCAGATCGTCGCCAAACGCTTGCGCGCGCGTTTACGTTCAAGTGACACACTGGCGCGCACTGGTGGCGACGAATTCATCGTCGTCCTCGAGGACGTAACGATTCCGGCCGACGCCGCCACGGTCGCCTCCGCGATTCTCGACGACCTCAAGTTGCCTGCCGTGCTGGCCGACGGTCACCAAGTCTATCCCGGCTGCAGCATCGGCATCAGCCTTTATCCTCACGACGGCAGAACGTCTGAGCACCTGATTCAGCACGCGGATGCGGCCCTCTACCGCGCGAAATCGGCCGGCCGGCAGACCTACCGTTTCTACACCCAGGAACTGACCCGCGACGCCAACGAGCGTCTTGCGATCCAGGCCAATCTGCGCCGCGCGCTGGAAGGCGACGAGTTCGTCCTGCACTATCAGCCCCTGTTTGATGCCACGACCTCGCAGCCCAAGTCCATTGAAGCGCTCGTGCGCTGGAAGGACCCGAGCACGGGTAAACTGATTCCGCCGCTCAGCTTCATTCCGCTCGCGGAGGAAACCGGTCTCATCGTGCCGCTTGGCCGCTGGGTATTGCGCGAAGCGTGCCGTCAGATGAAGGTTTGGCGTGAGGCCGGCTTGCCGTTTGAAATGGTCGCGGTCAACCTCTCGCCGCGTCAGTTCATGCAGGCAGACATCGTACAAGACGTGGAGACGATCTTGCGCGAGACGGGACTCGAGGCACGCTTCCTCGAGCTTGAGATTACCGAAAGCGCGCTCGTCGGAAAAGAAGCTGAAGTCACGGCGCGTTTGACGGCGCTCAAGAAATTCGGTCTACGCTTCTCGCTCGACGACTTCGGCACCGGCTATTCGTCGCTTGCCTATTTGAAGCGCTTCCCGATCGATCGCCTGAAGATTCCGCAGGAATTCGTGCGCGACATTCCCGGCAGCGAGACGGATACCGAGATCATCTCGGCGATCATCGCCCTTGCCAGGAGCTTGCGACTCGACGTGGTCGCCGAAGGTGTCGAGACGCTCGAGCAGCTCGAGTTTCTGCGCGTACACGGCTGCGACACGATCCAGGGCTACTATCTTTGCCGGCCGGTGCCTGCCGAGGAAATCGCGCAGCGCTATCCGGGCCGGACCGAACTTCGCCGAGCGGGGTAGAAACCGAAACTCGCGAAGCAGCCCGCAATGAGCGCTGGCGCACGCATTTGGCTTTGCGCGGCCGCGTATGGGCTCGTCTATTTCGGCCTCGGCGCAGACCGCTACCTGACCTATCACTCCGGCGCGGATCTTGGTCTGTTCACCCAGTCGATCGCGAGCGCGTTCGGCGGCTTTCACAACACGCTTGAAGGTGCGAACCACTTCACCTATCACTTCTCGCCGATCTTGTTTCTTTGTACGCCGCTATTGCTCGCGGTTCACTCGCCGCTGGCGCTCGTCGCGGTTCAAGCGCTCGCGGGAGCGCTCACCGCGCCCGCACTCTTCTTCATTGCGCGGCGGCGTACGGACGATGGCGTTGCCTTTGCAATTGCCACGATTCCGCTGCTCTATCCGCCGCTCGCGGGCGTGACTTTCACCGATTTTCACGAAGACGGCTTTGCGCCGGCGGCCACGCTCTGGCTCGTGTGGGCCGTGGACGGCCGCAAATGGGTCTGGGCGATCGTGTTCGTGCTGCTGACGCTCGGAATCAAAGAGGACCAAGGATTGATTCTCGCCGTGTGCGGCGTTTTCGGCGCCGTGTATTTCGCGCGGCGCCGCGAATGGCCCGGCATCGTGTTTTGCGCGTCCGCAACGGTGCTCGCACTCGCGACCTTCGCTTCGTACTTCGCCTTCGTGCGACCGCTTGCGGGCGCGGTGAGCGGCTGGTCGCCGCAGCACTTCTACGCTTGGCAACGCGGCAACACGCCAGGCAGTGCCCCCTGGTACTTCATCGGGCGGCCGGCGTATGTCGTCGAAGCTTTGCTGCCGTTGCTTTTTCTGTCCGTTGCAAGCCCGCTCTTCCTGACGGCGCTCCCCGGCTTTGCCGAAGTGCTCGGTTCGCACGATACGCTGCCGTTCACGATGGGACAGCACTATGCCGGCGTTTGGATCGGCTGGGTACTGGCGGCTTTCGCGCTCGCCGTCGCAAACATCGCGCGCCGCTCGCCCGGGCGCGCGCATACGCTCGTGCGCATCTGCCTGGTCCTGTGCGTCCTCAACCTGGCGCTTGCGAGCCCGACGCATTGGGGCCACTTCTTGCGGTTGCGTAGCTCCCACGACGCAGCGCTCGACCGCATGCTCGCGCGCCTGCCTCCCGATGCAGAGGTGGGCACCCACGACGAACTGTACGCGCACTTAGGCTTCGACCCGAATGCCTCGATCGGCTTGCTCCGTAGGCCCGCGTACCTGGTGTTCGATCGCTCGTACTCATCGCCGACGTGGGTCGCCAAGATTCGCCCGCTCTTCGAGCGGGAGCTCGGGCGCGGCGCCTACCGGCTCGAGGCGCAGGACGACGGTGTCGACCTGTATGCGCGGACTACACGCTGACCCGGGACAAGCTCCGAGGCGGAACGAAGGCGCGCGGCATGCCGGCGCAGGTTCACGTTGCGGTCGACGCGCACAACCTTGCTCGCGACGACCGCGGCATCGGTCGCTACGCGCGCGAGATACTGAAGCGCGGGCTGCACGCCCCAGGCTTTCGCTGGACCTTCGTCGTGCGCGATTTCTTCGCGCGGGCGCATCCCATCGCAAGCGCCCTCGGTGAGGCGAGTGTTACCGTTACCAACCGCATACCCCGCGGCGCGAGCGTGCTTTGGCATCCCTGGAACGGTACGTTCTTGAACTCGAGCCTTCCAAGCGTCGCCACGATGCACGACGCTACACCGTTTCTCTTTCCCTCGCCGGACGCGCGCATTCGTCGCACCGAGCAAACGCCGTTCTTGAAGACGGCCGCAAGCGCGCGCCGTATTATCGTCCAATCGCAGTACACGGCAAGCGAGATCCAGCGCTGGCTCGGGGTCGCGGCCGAGCGCATCGTCGTGATTTCGCTCGCCGCCGGCCCAGCCTTTGCTACGAGCGAAACGGCGCTTCAAAGCGCCCCTTCGGAGCGCTACATTCTTTGCGTCGGCGCGCACGACGTGCGCAAGAATACGGCGACGCTCGTCGCTGCGTTCGAGCGTGTATTTCCGGACGGCGATACGAAACTCGTCTTTACCCGCACGCCGCCGTGCCTGCCCAAGGGAGGCGCGGTCGTTGCCGCGCGAGACGATGCCGAGCTTGCAGCGCTCTATCGCGGCGCGCTCCTCGTGACGTGCCCGTCCCCCTATGAAGGCTTCGGTTTGCCGCTGCTTGAGGCGCTCGCTTGCGGCGCTCCCGTGCTGGCTGCCCGGGGCGGTGCGTTGCCTGAGGTCGGCGCGGGCGCAGCCGCTTGGGTCGACCAGCCACTCGATGTCGACTGCTGGGAGGCCGCACTGCGCGCACTCGACGCAGACGGCGCCTGGCGGGCGCGCCTGGCACGCTTGGGACCCGCTCGTGCCGCAGCGTTTTCATGGGACCGCTGCACGAGCGAAACGCTCGCCGTATTGCGGGCCGTCGCGCAAGATGGTCAGGGCGGGGCAAGCTCCGCCGGCCCAACGGGCACACCAGCGCACAGCTTCGTACCGGCCGCTGCGGTGCCGAATCCGAGCGAGGCGAAAAACGCGCGCGCGTTCGTGTCGTAAGCGGGACAGTAGCCCGCTTCGTCGCGGCGGTACTTCAAGAGCACGACGTTCGGATTGGAAGCGGCGACAACGTACTCGCCTTCAAGGTGCCGGGGTAGGGCGACGCGGCTAGCGGCGCTCCGCAGCGCGACCGCGACCCGGTAAGCTTGCCGATCGATCACGAACGGCCAGCGGCCGATCTTTAGCACCGTATCGTTGAGCGTCAAGGCGCACAAGAGCGCACATGCGAGCATAGGCAGCGCGAAACGCGGGCGTCGCGCGACGATGTAGGCGGCACCGATCGCGGTTGCGGCGACGAGCGAGGCCGTCCAATGGACGCCGATGCGGGCTAGCGGGTACGCCCACGGGCGGCTAAAGACGATCTCCGCGGCCAGCGGCAGGCCGAGCAGCAGGCGCCGGCCGAGCCAGAGCGGTGCGAACGCAAACGGTGCGAACAAGGCAACGAAGAACAGCAACTTCGCGAGCGGATCGTCGACGTGCAGGGCGTAGCCGGGAAGCGAGGGGTGCGCGTTGTGCAGCCGTTCCGCGAACACGAAGGCGAGGCCGTTGCAGGCCGCGAGCAGCGCGAGGAAAATGCCGATCCGCCGGTCCCAAAAGAGCGCGCACCAAAGGCCGAACCAAATCAGAAAGAGCGCCTGATCTTCCTTGAGGCCAAGCAAGACCTGCGCGACGAGCAAGGTCGCTACGAGCGAACGCCGGCGTGCCGCGATCGCACCGCAAACGGCCAGCACCGGGACGAATAGGTTTTCCAGGAAGTTGCCGTACGCGAGGCCTTGCGCCGACGGCGACAGCAAGAACGCGATGCCGACGGCAACTGCGGCGCGCGCTTCGGCACCGCAGGTTCGCGCGAACACGTAGAGTGCGGGCGCTGTCGCCGCGATCGCGAGGACTTGCACGACCAGTAGCGTCTGTGCGTACGGCCAAAGAGCCATCAAGGGAACGAGTGCGAGCAGGGCCCACGAGTCGTGCACCTGCAAATGGGGCCGGTATTCCGCGCCGTTCCAGGAACCGCGTCCGTGCGCTTCGCCGACAAGCCACTGGACGAAGTTGCCGGTGTCGGCTCCGTAGCGTAGCGCCCACAGCTTGTTGAAATCGAGCGCGACGTAGATGACCGTGAAGAGAACTGCGGCGACGGCGACGGCCAGCGCCGGGCGTGACGGCTTCATGCGTTGGGCATGCGAAAACGCCCGCATCCGAAGATGCGGGCGTTCTCGTTACAAGCGCGTCCTCCGCGTACCGCCGCTTTTAGCGGTACGAGGTGCTGCGCGTCGCGAAGCAGTCGCGGCAATAAACCGGCTTGTCGCCGCGCGGCTGGAACGGCACTTCTGCCGTCTGTCCGCACTGGCTGCAGGTCGTTTGGAACATCTCGCGGCTGCCGCCACGTGAAGCTCCACCACCACCGCCGCCGCCGTAGCTTCCGCCACCGCCGCCGCCGGCTCCGCGCTGCGCCTTACGGGCGGCACGGCATTCCGGGCAACGATTGGGTTTGTTCTGGAAGCCTTTGCTCGCGAAGAACTGCTGTTCGCCAGAACTGAAAATGAACTGGCTGTTGCAATCTACGCAACTCAGGGATTCATCAGTGTACATGTTTTAGGGTTACTCCTGGCGTCTGTATGTTATTCGGCCCCGCATGTACCTGATGGAGAGCTAGGTTGCTAACTACCGGTTCCGCGATGGTTTCGAGCCGGTACGGCGTGACGCCACGAGTACCCGACCGGCTCATGGACTATAACACACTCCGACCTAAGATGGATTAACTTTCTTCAAAAAGTGCGCCGGAGTGGGCGCTAGCCCCCTAAACGACCGGTCGGGAGCTTAAATGGCGGCTCATTGGCTGGTGCAAAATGCCTGCATCCCACATGGTTTCACCGTCGTCGTGGAAGCCGGCCTTTATATAGAAGGCACGGGCGTGGGTTTGCGCATGTAGATGGGCTTTTTCAAAACCATGGCGCTGCGCTTCCCGCAGGAGGGCCTCGAGCAGCAAGCGCCCGGCGCCGATTCCGCGGGCCTCCGCTAGCACCGCCATACGGCCGATTTGGACGGTACTCGACGAAGTGAGGTAATAGCGGCCCGCACCAATCGCGGGCGCGTGCGGCGCGGGTCGCACGAGGGCGTGCACGGCTTCGAGATCGGTGCGGTCGTGCGCATCGATTTCCTCATCGGGCGGAACGCCCTGCTCGTCAACGAAAACGCGCGTTCGTATGGCAAGCGCCTCACGCATGGCCTGCTCGTCACCGATGCCGAAGACGTCAACGATCACGGTGGCCTGCGCACTGTGCGTGGGTGAGGTTCCGGAACGCTATCTCGGCGCAGCGCTCGCAGCGATTTCGGACGCCGTCGACGTGCTGGTGGTCAACGACAACTCCGGTCGCTCGCGCAGCGCGAACGTCGAAACACTGGAGCAGAGCGCCTTTGCCGCGCGTGGTGCGCTGCACATCGAACGGCACGCCTTCCGCGATTTCGCCGACATGCGCAACGCGGCGTTCAAGCAGCTGAAAGCGCTTGCGACACCTCCGGATTGGGTCCTTTTTCTCGACGCCGATGAAGTTCATGGGGAGCAAGTCCGCTATATAGCGCGCGAAATCTTGCCGCGCCTCGGCGCTCGGATCGGTAGCGTCGACGCATACACCTACAATTTCTTCGGCAGCTATCGCTGGATCACCGAAGTCGCGCGGCGTTTCATGTTCTACCGCTACTCGCCGGGTCTCTTCTGGGTCAACCCGATCCATGAGAAGATCACGGGCCTGCGCGGCGACGCGCTCGTGCTGCCGTACGTTTACCATCACTACGGTAACGTTGTGCCGCCGGGGCTGCTCGCGCGAAAGCACGGCAAGTATTTCGACCTCGGTAACCGGGTACCGCGACCCACGAGCGAGGCACAAGCAAATGCAAACGTGTTCTTCGCGGAAACCCGGCGCGTCCGTCCGTACGCTGGTGCGCATCCGCGCAACGCAGGTTCGATCTTGGCTCGCCTAGAGCGCGAATGGGCCGCCGAGTTCGCGGTGATCGACGCGGGCTTTCGCTCGCGCCGCACCTTGCTCATGCGACTGGCGGCTTCGGCGCGCGCGTTCAACGAGGACGCACGGGTTAGGCTGCGCTACTTGGAGCATCCGCTCGCTTATCGCGCAACCAACAGCGCGCGATGACGATTCACTTGGCGCACGGCATCCTTGAACGCAACGGATGCATCCTGTTAGCTGCCTCTCGCTATCCCAATCAGCCGGAGGCTCTTTGGAATCTCCCCGGCGGACGGCAACGCTCCGGAGAGTTGCTCGACGAAACGCTCAAGCGCGAGTTTTGTGAAGAAACCTCGCTTGTAGCGAGCGTTCGCCGGCTGCGATATGTCAGCGAATCCTACGATGGCGCAACGGGCGACCACTTTGTGAGCATGGTGTTTGACGTTGTTGCCGACGGAGAAGCGCGGCTCTCGGGCGTCGATGCGCACGTGGTCGATCTCGCCTGGGTGCCGCGTGATGAACTCGCTGCGCGCCTTACGGTCGCGGTCGTGCGGCAACCGCTCGTCGAACATTTTGCAGATGAATGCCGTCGCTATTTTGCATTTCCGGAAGCGGGTATCACCATTCGCTTTTCGGACTTTTCGTAAAGAACCGGTAAGATCATTGACATTCAGTGGTAAGAGCGACTATTGTAGATCAAGTGATGCACGTCACACTCTCGAAAGTGTGACACCCGCCACACCTCCTAAAAGGTACTTGAATGCACATCGTTGCCGCTCCTGTCCTCGTAGCTACGCTCTCCGGTCTTCCCGGTGTCATCTCGTCCGTCGCCGGACATTTTGCATCGTTCTTCCACTTCGTTGCAAACACGCTGAGCGGGCTGCCCGGCGTCGTTCGCGTCATTATCCCCAATACGCTAAGCGGACTTCCGGGCTAAAGCCTCGCCTCGGAATCTCCTGCTAATAGAAAAGCGGCCCGTTCCCTGGCGAGGGAACGGGCCGCTTTTTTGTGTCCGGGTAATTCTGCCGATCGAGGGGTATTGGGCAAACGGCTTATCCGAATGTAGTAGACACTAGGACCGCAACTGTGCATCCGGTTTACTGTGCGGTGCTCGGTGTGATCCGGGTGAATGTCCGGGATAAGCATGACCGGGACGTCAGCGGCTTCGAAAGGTCCTGGACGCGATTCTTTAGCGCAGGATGTCGCGCATCGCGGCAACCACGGTTTCGTCGAACTGCTTTCCGCTATGAATGGTCAGCTGTTCGAGTGCGGTTGCGGGGGACATCGGCAAGCGATATGGCCGCCGCCCGATCATCGCATTGAAGCAGTCGGCAACCGTAACGATCCGCGTGAAAAGCGGGACCTCGTCTCCGCCGATTTTGTCGGGGTAGCCTTTTCCGTCGAGTCGCTCGTGATGGGAGCGCACGGCCGGGGAGAAGGCCGCGAGCAGTGGTTCTTGCCGAACCAGAGCCTCACCGGCGGAGGCGTGATCGCGCATGACGACCCATTCATCCTGGGTGAGCGCACGCGGAGCGTTAAGGATATCGGTCGGGGTCGTCGTCTTGCCAATGTCGTGAATCGCGCCGCAGCGAGATGCATAGGTGATTTCCGCGTCAGAGAGCGAGAGCTTCCGCGCGAGTCTTCCGCACCACATACCGACGGCGCGCGAGTGCTCGGCGGTGAGGGGGTCGATGTAGCCTAACCGCGTTAGGGACGCATGAATCGCCGCGTCGGTCTCGTCGAGCTGATCCGAGGGCTGGGTGGCCACTCCTTCGGAACCAGCAGCGATCCGCTGCAAATGCCGATCGACCACGCAAAGGTCGCGCCGAGCCTGCAACCTGTCGCCCTTGCGGGCGAGGTGCGCTTCCAGCGCGCGGCACGCCTCGCGGAACAGGGTCGCAACCGCGGGAGTGTCAGCATGGGCTCGACACATTCGCCCCACCCAATCGACGATCGCGAAGAGGTTCCCCGTGCTTGAGGCCGCTTCAAACTCGAGAACAAATGAGCGCGAAAGCAACTCGACAAGCAGCGTGCGTTCGGCGTTCGGCACGGCGTCGGCGAGCGCGGCCGCCATCGCTAGGTGACGCTCGCCGCTGTGCCCGGCAGAGATCAGCAGCCGATCAGCGGCAATCATGCGTATCCTGAGGCTACCGCGCTGGGCCGAGATGCCGCGCCGTCGGCGCGGAAGAAATGCCCCGGAAGCGCCTCGACCAGCTTAGCGAGGCCTCCAAGATCTTGGGTCCGCAGCGCCTCGAGCGCCTCGACGAGCGCGGTGTGCTCGCCGTGCCCCCCTGCGCGCAGATTCACCACTTGCTCGACCACGCGGGCCAACGCGCGCATCCCGGTAAAGCGCGCCGAAAGTTCTTGGTCAGCTGCGCACAGGAGCCGTTTCGCCCCGCTCTGCCGCCCGAGAAGCGTGAACGCGAGGGCGCAATAGAGCCGCGTACGGGCCGTTCGCAGCGTCGCCGGCGGGGCAAGCCTTAGTTTTCGAAGCGCTAGGACCAGCATCTCGCTCGCCGATTCTTCGTTTCGAGCTGCGACGGCGTAGCACGCGAGCTCGGCGTAGCGCAGCGCCTGGCGACCCGGATCGCGAAGCTCCTCGGTGCTTGCTGCAAGCGTGCTGAAGGCGCGCGTAAAATCGCCACGCCACGCTTGTTGCAGGACCAATGCCGGCAGTAAGGCTTCGCTCGAAGCGCGCGTGCCGTACTGCAGATCGAAGAGGCTAAGCTTGCCCCCGATTTCGGCGAGCGCTGCTACATCGCCGCGCTCGGCCTCGATTTCATATGCTCCGATCAGCGCAAAGAGTTGCCAATCCACATTGCCGACTTTGGCGGCGTAGGAGCCCGTTAGCTCAATGTACGTTCTGGCCGACTTCCGGTCTTCATCAGCATCGGCCGCGATTTCATAGAGAACACTGCTTGCGGCGCTCGCCGTTTCGAAGGCGCCGATTCGCTCCGCAAGTGCTAAGGCCGAGTTTGCATGATGACGTGCTGCCTCGATATCCCCCGTCCAGACGGAAACGTAGCTCGCTTGTTGGTTGACGCGGGCGGACACGTACGCATCGCTCAAGTGCTTGGCTGCCGTCAGAGCGCGCTGAATCCATTTCTTTGCATCTTTGAGTCGCCCCCGTTGGACGAGGCTTACCGCTAACGCCGCTGTAGCCAGTGCTCGCACGCGTGCCGGAGCTGAGAAAAACGTTCGGTCTGGCTTTAGAAGATCATAGGCATCGGGCCGGTCTCTCCGCAGCAGATCGAGCGCGTACAGATACCGTATCCGGCTCTTGCGTTCGTCGGTGGTGCAGGCTGAAATGGCATGCGCAAAAAGTGATTCGCTCACGTCGGTACGGCCGTGCAGCGCGGCGCTCACGGCCGAAAAGGCAAGCACGACGGCACTTTCCGGCCCGGGTGTCGCGCTCAAACTCTCGACCGCCTCGTGCCAGCGCGAGCCGCAGCCGCCTTCGAGTTCGTCCAATCCGTGCGTATCGATCAAGCGCCGAATCTCGCGGTCGAGTTCGATCGCGCTATAGAGTTCCAGTGCTGCCGCCGATTCTCCATTTGCTTCGAGGGCCCGTGCCGCCCGGTTGAAAATGGCCGTGCAACGGGCGACGCCGAGCGAGCGCACATGGCCCTTAGCGAATTCGAGAAAGAACCGGTTGAACCGAAAACGGTCGGCTTCGAAGAATTCCGGCTGCCGCAGACGGAGGCCGGTCAGCAGTGCGAGGGCACCGCGCACCTTCAACTCAGCGACGATGTGCTCGCTCGGCACCGGCAGCAGGGCGACGCGCAGCGCGACGTCCCGCTCGCGTCGCGAGAGCGACGCGAACGTTCGCGCGAGGGCGCTCGGTACGTCAAGGTCGCCGGCGGTATTCCAGTGACCCCGGCGCAAGAAGAACGAGAAGGCCGCAATGTTTCCCGCGGTCGCCGCCAAGAGCGCCAGGGCGTGGCCCGCGTCGACTTCCGGCGCGATTTCGGCAGCGAGCTCAAGAGCCTCGTGTGGCTCGAGCATCAGGTCCGGACTCTCGATCGGCAGACTCGCCGTGCCGTTTGCGAGCCAAATCGCCACCGGCAGATCGCAAAGGGTCTGCGATGCAAAGAGCCAGCGGGCTCCGGGTGTTGCCTCGACGGCGCGAACGAGAAAACGGGCGACGTCCGGATCGCCCGCTTCGTGGAGTTCGTCGACGACGATTGCGCTCGGTAAGAGCGACGAATGCTGTGAAAACCAGTTGGCAAGTGCCTGCGGCGTGTCGTCGGTCTGGAGAGCCCGTTCGTAGGCCGCAACGAAGGTCATCTGCAAGCCCGGGACGGGCTTCGCAAGCGCTTCAACCAGTTCACCGATGAAGCGGCGCAGCTTCATGCCGGGTTTGATCGAGACGTAGGTCGCGCCGTGGGCCCGGCAATAACCCAGTAAGGCCGTGGTCGCGCCACTGCCTGTAGGCGCGCACACGAGTCCAACCCGATGAACGCAGCGCTTTGCGAATATCTGGGAGATGCGCTCCCTGCGGTCCACTTTTTGCCTTGCCTCGATCACGCTGCCTCCTGGCCGAAACGGCCCGCCAGCAGCTCCGCTGAAATGTTGGGGTTCGTGAGTACGTTACGGCGTCGCGATGACGCTCGTGGCCGCCTCAGATACTACGGTGGTCGGCGCTTTCGACTAACGAAAAAACTTGAGATATGCCCGCCGGCGGCATGAGTGAACGGGCTCACAGTGAGCTCCGCCGGACGTGTGTTTTAGCCCCCGTTCTTGAGGCGTTTCGGAGCGCTTGGCGCAAGGGGGCCGGCAGGTAATCCGGCGGCGCGCGGAGGGAAATTTCGTGCCCGCTGCCCTGCATCGTAAAGTACTTGCGACAAACGCCGGAAGTGCGCGCGCGAAGTTCGTCGAATACCAGCTGAGAGACATTCGCGCTTCTGTTGCTTTTCTGGGGGGCAACATACTTGCAAAGGGAAGGCCTTGCACTGCATCGTTGCAGCCGTGAGGATTTTGGCCTTTCGCCTGCGGCCGATGACGCTATGCGCCGATGATGATCACAAGATAGGCGCAGGCACAGGAAGGCAGCTTTAGCAAGCCAACTCTTCTCTTGCATGGCGCGATCGAATTTTCTGTCGAGCTGGGTTGAGCCATTTCTTTGAGTCTAAACAATTTCTTTACAGTCGGCACCGAGGCACCGCGTTTCAGCTGCCTCATCGCGACCTGTAAAACGTGGCCCGCGACCACCGTGCAGCCGGCGCTCTTGAGTGCCGCCGGGGCTCGCGTTAGCGCGCTCTCGCCGGGACCACTGCTCTGGAGCAGCCATGTCGCGGAGCGAATCAAGGGTCCGCGGGATCCCATAAGCGCCGCGGTCCAGTTACGTGCGCTGCTCGACGAGCGGACCTTCGATTGGGTCATCGTCGCTGACGACGACCTGCTGCGGGCCGTTCTCGAAGTTACCGATCGCAACAAGCTGTCGCGCTGGTTCCCTTTCAACCCGCTCGACGACGTGGCACTGGGTGTGCTGACCTCGAAATACGGATTTGCGCTGCACGCTCCGGCTGCCGGCATCCCGGTTCCGGAATCGTTCGTCGTCGACAGCGTAGCTGCAGCCGCATCCCAGGCTGAGATCTTCGGGTATCCTGTTGTGCTGAAAGGGCGCCAGGGCTTCAGCGGCAGTGACGTCAACGTCGTGGCCGACAAAGCGGCCCTGCTGCGCGCGAGCGCGCAGCATATCGAGCGATACGGTCGCGTGCTCGTACAGCGCCACGTCGTGGGCATAAACGTCTCTGCCTCGATCTTGTACCATCGCGGAACACTCTCGGGATACAAAGCGTATCGTGCCGAGTGCTGCTATCCAAACGACACCTCCGCCTCGACCGTGCATGAGTTTTTCGATCATCCGTCGCTCGATGCAATCGTCCGCGCCGTCGGGACTCTCACCGGGTTCCACGGTATGCTTGGCATCGATTTCGTCTACGAGGAAAAGACCGGGACTTTATACGCGATCGAGATCAACCCGCGTCCGACCATCGGCTTTGCGGGAGCACGCGCCAACGTGGCCTACTTCTCCCCATTGGTCACCAAGTTTTTCGAAGATGAAAGCGGTCCGGGCATCGCGTATGCCGGCGCAGACCGGCTGCAAAGCTACTTTCCGAATTACTTGATGTACTACGTCTCTCGCGCAGACAAGCACGATCCGCAAACAACGCGCCGATTGAAAGCGTCCTTTGGAGAATATCGTGCCGACGAATGGCGCCTCGCCGCCTGGCAACTGCTGCGCTTTGCCCGCGACTGCTTTCGCGACGTGTTTCACCTCGGACCGGTAAAGGGCGCCGCGCGAAACGGCATTCGCGCAAACGGTAGCACACAATCCCACCTCGCGCGTGAATATACGGGGACATCGAGCTAGTGCAGTCAACAGCCCAGGCCGCTACGGCCACCAACATCGTTACCGACGTCGCAATTATCGGGGCCGGTCCTTACGGCTTGTCGCTGGCCGCATTCTTGCGTGAGCGCGGCGTCGACTTCAAGATATTCGGAAGCGCGATGGAGACCTGGCGGACCCAGATGCCGAAAGGCATGTTTCTGAAGTCCGAAGGTTTCGCTTCGAACCTCTACGATCCGGCTGCGTCGTTGACGCTCGAACGCTTTTGCGCGGACAACGGCATACCGTACGCGGACATCGGCGTTCCGGTTGCGCTCGAAACGTTCATTTCCTACGGGGCGGCATTCCAGCAACGATTCGTTCCCGATCTCGACGAGCGCAAGGTCGCAACGCTCGCGGACACGGGCTCCGGCTTCGTCTTGCACTTGACCGACGGTACGACGGTCAACGCGCGCAGCGTGGTCGTCGCGGTCGGCATCAGTCACTTCGCCTACGTTCCGCCGGTTCTCTCGAAGCTGCCGTCCGATTTCGTTTCTCACAGCTCCGAGAACCGCGATCTCGCGCGGCACAAGGGCCGCAAAGTTGTGGTCGTCGGCGCGGGCGCGTCAGCCGGCGATCTTGCGGCGCTCCTTCAGCAAGGGGGCGCCACGGTTGAATTGGTCGCGCGCGCTTCGACGCTCAACATTCACCCGGCGCCGGAACTCGGCACGCGGCCCCTTTGGAAACGGCTGCGCTATCCGCGATCGGGCCTGGGCATGGGCCTCAAATCCAAATTCTACAGCGACCTGCCGGACGTGATGCATCGTTTGCCGGGGCCGCTACGCATGACGATGGTCCGCGATCACATTCCGGCACCTGGCTGGTTTACTCGCGAGCACATCGTCGGGAAAGTGCCGTGTCATCTCGGTACTTCTCTCGAAGGGGCCGAGGTGCGGGATCAGTCCGTGGTGCTGCACCTTTCCGATCGTTTGGGCGCACGAAGTGAATTCGTTGCCGACCACGTCATTGCCGCAACGGGATACCGCGTCGACCTGGCTCGCGTCGGCTTTCTCGACGGCAATCTGCGCGCGCGGATGCGCTACGCCGACGATATGCCGCTCTTGAATTCGAATTTCGAATCGGCCGTGCCGGAGCTTTACTTCGTCGGTGCGTCGGCAATGAGCAGCTTCGGACCGCTGCTTCGCTTTGCGTACGGCGCGCGCTTCGCCGCCCAGCGACTCGCGGGACATTTCGGAAGCCGCAGTTAGAGGCGGCTTCTGTTCGAGCGCGGCTCTCCGTCGATCGCGCGCACTTGGTTCCAATCGAGCACGTTGGCAACCATCGCAGGACGATTGCGAGACTGCGTCTTGCTTAACAGAGTCTTTACGTAACCTTGCACGGTGTTCTCGGAGATATGCAGTTCTTCGGCGATCTCGCTGACACTCGAACCTGCGAGAATGAGCGCGAGCACGTCGCATTGGCGCTTGGTCAGTTTGTAGCGGCTTGCGGCACGAAGTAAGCTGTCGTTGTTGCGGTTAGTTTCTACCACCAGCGCGAAGAGCGTCTCGCCGCAGCCGACTAACGGTGAGAGGCGCAACGAACGATTTTCGTCGAGCAGACAGACGCGACGATCGGTTGAGCCGCCGGCTCCCGCTTCGGCGATCAGTCGCGCAACAAGCTCGGCGACCTCGGGCCGCAGGCCCGCTTGTTCATCGCACACGAGCAGCCGCGCCTCATTACCCTTGGGGCCTTCTACGGCGCTATACTTCACCTGAAACGCCGCATCGACGACGATAAAGGCAAGGTACGTCGGAGGCTTTTCCTGGCGACGCCGCTCCAAGCCGCGATAGCCCATGTATGGAAAACCCTGTTCTTTCACTGTGTTGCAACCTCTACACCATCAGAGCGAGAAAAGGGGGCTTTACGGCATAACGTGACCGGCGGCGAAAACGTTCGGCTGTCGCGCGAGGGCGGAAGATAGTCTTTCGAGGATGACATCGAAATACAAAAACCCATGCCGGCTATATATCCGGCAGATATCGGAACGTCTTTACAAACATTTTACTCGCCGGACCATCAGTATACACTATTGGTAGGCAGCCCGGCGCGGCCGATTGTTACGCTTTTGCGAAGATTGCCTTAAATTCGGCTTCCGAGGCGCCAAGGGTAGGACTTAATTCCTAAACCATCTGGCCAAGAGGACACCCCTCGATTACCTTCAGTGTTCGGTCTTCGCAAACGCCATCCCGGTAAGAACAATAACTGTATCGCAATAAAACCGGCCTTGCAGCGGGCGCTCTCCCAGAATGTGCGGGAGTGCGCGGACGGGACGAACCGTGAAGGAACCTTCTCCAGGAACCGGACCAACGAGTTCAATCGCGACGTCTTGGAAATCGACCCATTCTTGTGTAAGCAAAAATTGACACTTGTAAAAGGTCTCTTTGGCGCTGAAGACGATCGTCGCCAAGGCTCCACGGTTCGTCTCCTCGGAACGCTCTAAGCGTACCAGCTCATCGCTCGTGAAAAGTTGCGGCCACGTCTCCGGTGTGACGCGCCCCACCAATTCAGCGTCGAGGCCGATGCCATCGAAGCGCGCGGCGCGGGCGACCGAGACCGCGCAATAACCGTCGGTATGGGTGATGCTGCCCACGACGCCGGCTGGAAAGCGCGCCGTGCGGTCCGCGTTGGGCAGCAGCGCGACGCCGGCGTACCCAAGCTCTTTCAGCGCGCGGCGCGCGCACGAGCGTCCGGCGGCGAACTCGGCGATTCGCTTCGCGGCGAACCCGTGGGTAGCGCTCAGCTCGTCGGGATGCAAGCTCGCGACGTCTCCGCTGCCGTGAAGGTCCGCCGTAACAACGTCCTGGGGAAACAGCGCGCGCAGCTGCGGCGCAAAACTCAATGCTTGCCGTTGCTCACGAAGGCAGCCAGTTTTCGAATCGTGGTGTGCTGGAAGAGGTCCATCACGCTGACCGCGATCTTCTTCTCCTTGAAACGCTCGTGAGCGCTCAGGAGTAAGAGCGAGTCGCCGCCGGCGTCAAAGAAATTCTCGTCGAGGCCCGGTGCCGTGCCGAGGCCCAGAACTTCGCGCCAGATTTCGGCGATTACGCTTTGCACCGCCGGCGAGGCGCTTGGCTTCGTAACCGGCGAAGGTGCGCTGAGCGCAGGCTTTTCGAGCGCCGTTGCGGCGCTGCGAGCCAGCGCGACGCGATCGAGCTTGCCGCTCGGATGCTGCGGCAAGCTTGCAACGAACAGCAAGCGATGCGGCACCATATACGGCGGCAGCTTCGCTGAAAGATACGAACGCAGCGAACGTTCATCGACGTTTGCGCCCGCCACCGGGACGACGAATCCAAGCAGCGTTTTCTCGAGCGCCCCTTTCGCAACGACCACCGCTGCATCGCCAAGTTCCGGATGTGCTCGCAGGGCCACTTCGATCTCACCGAGTTCCACCCGGAAGCCCCGGATCTTCACCTGATCGTCTGCGCGTCCCAGGAACTCGAAGAGGCCATCGTCTCTCATACGAATGCGGTCGCCCGTTGCATACAAGCGCTGGTCCGGCGCTAGCGCGAAGGGGTCGGGTACGAAGCGCTGTTCGCTCAGCTCGGCCAGGTTGACGTAACCGAGTGCGACACCGTCCCCGCCCACGTACAATTCACCCGGCACGCCCAGCGGCGCGAGCGCGCGATGCGCGTCAAGCACGTATGCGGACGAATGCGCGATTGGGTTTCCGAGTGGAAGAATCGTGCCGATCGAGGCAAGCGAGGGAATCTCATAGGTCGTGCTATACGTCGTGTTTTCCGTTGGCCCGTAGCAGTGGATCAAGCGGCATGCCGGGTAGGTTTCGAGAAAACGCCGCGCGTACTCGGGCGCCACGACGTCGCCGCCGGTCATCAGCACGCCCAGCCCTTCGAAGCCGGCCGGCTTCCCGTCGACGACGCGCTGGAAGAGGCTGGTCGTCAGGAAGAGCATCGACACGCTGAAACGTTGGATGGCCGCGCCGATCTCGTCGACCGAAAGCAACCCTCGCGGGGGAATGGCCACCCGCGCTCCGTTGAGCAGCGGTCCCCAAAGCTCCAAGGTCGAGGCATCGAACGCCACCGGCGCCAGTTGAAGAAATGAGTCCTTGGGCGTCGGGTCGATGAAGTTGGTCGCGCGGACCAGTCGCACGACGCCGCGATGCGGCACGGCGACGCCCTTCGCGCGCCCGCTCGAGCCGGACGTGTAGATCACGTATGCGAGGCTCTCTGCCGGCTGCTGGAGGCCGAGGGCCCCTGCCGGCTGCGCGGCAATTTCGTCCGCGTCGTTGTCGACGGCAAGTACCTTGGCTTCGCAGAAGGCAAGCCGTTCTGCGGAAGCGTCATCGCCCACGACGAGCGTGACCGCCGCGTCCTCGAGCATGAATTGAAGCCGCTCGGGTGGATAGGTTAGATCGAGCGGAACGTAGGCCGCTCCCGCCTTGAGAATCGCCAGCAGGCCGACCGGCAAGTCCACCGTTCGTTCGAGCGCGATGCCGACCGAGGCGCCGGGCTCGACGCCGAGCGAACGCAGGTGATGCGCGAGCCGGTTCGCGCGCGCATCGAGTTCTGCATAGGTGAGCGTGCCCTCGAGGCTCTCGACCGCGATCGCTAGCGGCGTGCGCGCAGCCTGTTGCTCGAAGAGAGCGGGAATCGTGGCATCCCGCTCGTAGGGGCGCGCTTCGCCGAGTCCGTGGGCCAGGATGTAGGCGCGCTCGCGCTCGTCCATCAGCGGAGCCCGTGAAAGCGGAAGCTCCGGCTCCGCTGCGACCGCGCCGAGCAGGTTGAGATAGTGGCGGGCCATTCGCTCGACCGTCGCGCGCTCGAAAAGCTCGGCGTTGAATCCCCAGCGTAGCATCAACCGGCGCCCATCGACAGCGGCGCTCAGCGTGACTTCTTGGGGTGCGCTCTCCAGGGAAAGCGGCAGCTCTCGCACGTCCGCTTTGGTGCGCTTCAAGAGTTCAGCGAAAGCCGGGTCGCCGCTAAGATCCACCCGCAGCGTACCGGCCTCCGCGCCGCTCGAGCCGATCCCGAACTCGAGTTCGCCCGTATAGCGGAACAACAGCGTCGCAAAGGCTGCGTACAGCACCGTTGCGGTGCTGCAGCCGGCTCGCTCGGCGACGGTCTGCAGCGCCGCACTCAGCTCGTTCGGAAGCTCGTAGCTGAGTTGTGCAGACGTGTAGGGCTGGGACGAAACGCGCGGACGATCGGCGGGCAAAGCCACGCACGGCGCCGCGTCCTCGAGCGTGGCGGTCATCGACCACCCCGGCGCCCGCGACGCGCGGCTGCCAAACCGCCGACGGCCACGAGCTTGAGCCGGTCCTGCCAGGCTTGGGCACCTGGTGGCGTGGGTGCAAGCCCACTCTTACGCATCAGGTGGTTAAATTTGTAGAGCTGCGATAGCCGCGTGTTTGAATGCAGCGAGAAATTGACGCTGATCGCGACCGACACCGCGTCACCGTTGGTCACCCAATGCGGTGCGTGCAGCGGAATATGAAGTCCGTTGCCGGGTGCGAAGGGGAAGACCGCCGCGTTCGGCTGCCGATCGGGTTTATAGGTCGCGGCGCTGACGTCGCCCGCGTAAAACCGTTCGAGCTCGATATCGGTCAACAAGGTGCGGTCGAAGGGATCGAAGACGTTGACGATCTTCTCTCCGCGCAGTTGGAATAAGAAATTCGTTTCGGCATCGATATGATAAGGCGTGACCCGGTGCGGCGAACTGATGACGAGGGTGGCGCGCGCTTCGGACACATCACCGCTCAGCGCCGGACCGGCCTGATCCTTGAGTTCCGCCAAAATCTGCCGGAAGACGGGCGCGAATTGCGGATCGTCGGCCACGCCCTTCATCAGCACGAGCGAACTCGTATCGGCGATCGTCGCGATCGTCTCTTGCAGCGACGGCCGTGCCTTGGTGTCGGCCGTCCAGCCGTCTCCCACCGACGCGTCGTCGGTCGAGTAGTATGCGCCGGGCAGGCGTCTTGAGGCTTCGACGAGGTTCGGTATATCGAAGATTGCCAGTTCGTGCAGGGTGTGCGCGAACCGAAAGGACGAGCGGTTGTAGCGCTCCGTGAACAGTGGTCTCTCGCCGGCGAGCAAAATGCTTTTCATGACATGTACCTAGCGGCCGAAGCCCTTGGAAAGAGCGTTGCGTACGGCGCGGCGCAACGGAATTGCAACCTCCATCGTGCGCGCCTTGAAAGCGTCGGAGCGCGGATGCGCGCCGGGTGCGGCCGGGCGCAAGCCGGCCTTTCGCATGTAGTGATTGAACGAACGCGTGCGCCCCGTCGCCCGGCTGCGCTCGGTTTCGAATGAAAACACATAGGAGATCGTGCGCGCGCCGCGCGTTTCGACCCAGTGCGGCGAATTCTGCGGCTGATGCAAACCAAAACCCGGGAGTAACGTAAAGGCGAACTCCTGCGTGCTCTCGTAGGTCGCAAAATCGAGCTGGCCGATATTGACGACGCCCATCTTGTAGAAGCGTTCGAGATCGGGCTCCGTTACGACCGCCGGGGCTCGCAGGTGGTAAACCTTCTCCCCTTCTATCTGAAAAAAGAACGACATCTCCGGGTCGAAATGAAACGGCGTGATCGAAGCGGCGGAGCTGACCAAGACCGACGATTCCAAGCGCACGATCCGCTCCTGGGCGACGTTTGGATGCAACTGGACGACCTGTGCAAAGAGCGAATCGAGAAGTGCGCGGAAACGCGGGTCGTAATTCTCCGGACGCTTCATCAGAACGCGGTGGCTGCCGTTGCCGAGTTCGTCCATGGCTTGTTGCGGCGTAAGCATGCCGTGCGCGACGGAGTAAAACTGCGTTCCCGGCGCGGGCGCGCCGGAGGCGACGAAGTGATCCGCTTGGTCGTACTTGCCGGCCAGCTCGCGCAGTGAATCGAAAGCCAGCAAAGGAAGCTCGTGGACGTTGTGCGTGAAACCGAACGGCTCACGATTGAACGACCGGTCGACGTCGCCGGGATCCGCGTTCAGATGTGGGAGTTGTTCGACTGACAGCATGGCCCTGGCCTCGGTTAAAGCGATCAATTTGGAAGAAACAGGTCGAGCTTGGTTGGATGTTGCGGGTAGATCGACACGCCGATTTGGCGGAAACGGGCTTTCGCGGATCCGTCGTCGCGGAGCACCTTGCTCTGCATCTGCGCCGAGGCTCCGAGCAGAAAGATATCATCGTGGCCGGCCGCGCCGATCGGTGAATCCGAATCCAGCGGCCGAGCGATCGCGCACTGCTCGCACGAAACGTAGAGCCGGAGCGCCACGTCAGGATCGAGATAGTAGCTTAGCCCAAGGGTGCGCGAGGTGCCGATGTCGCTGACGACCAGTGGGTGGTCGGCGTGGTTGACGACTTCGGCCACCGAGCGGCTTACTTCGAAGTCCTTGTTCCACCAGGTCTCGGCCTGCGAGCTGACGACACACGAGAGCAGCTCACCGCATAGCAGCGCGACCGCAGCCGACCACCACAGCGGGCGCGCGAGCCGGTCGCCCGCTCCTTCGAACAAGACGCGCAAGAAGAGAGCGACGACCGCCAACTCGATGCCGAGGTAGGCCGGCACAAAGTAACGCGTTTGAAGCACCAGCTCGCCACCGAACACGACGTCGTGCAACAGGAGCGGCAGCGCCGGCAAGCAGAGCGTCAACAGGATGAAGGCCCACACGCGCGGCAGCGAAAAACGCACGAGCGCATACAGCGCGTAAGCGACCAGCGCCGTCGTCAAGACGAGCAGCGCGAAGTTGATTGCCGTCGAGTTGAAGTGTCCCAATCGGAATGAGCCGAGATCGACAAAGATGCCTCGGACGTCCCGCAGAAAGCCGAGCACGATCGCCACGGGCGACAAGCGGCTCGAGAGGATTCCATGCATCCCCCGGCCGACGCCCTGGCTCGACGACATCACTCGCGCCCAAGGTGCGAACAGTGCGCCGGCCGCGAGCAAGGAAACCAGATACGCGATCAGCGTCCGTCGCTGCGAACGGGCCGTCGCGAGCAGAAACAATCCTTGGCCGAGAGCCACCGTGATCGACAAGGGATATATGTAGAGGCTTACCGTCAGCATGACGCCGTAGGCAAGCCACCAGCGCGGGTTCATCAGGCGCACGGCGCGCAGGAAGACGGCGCTCAAGACGAGGATCGCGAGCGTCCAAAGACTGTACTCACGAGCTTCCTGCGAGTACAGCACGGCGAACGGCGAGAGGGCTAGCAGCGCTACTCCTATCCAGCCGGCCGTCATCGAACCGAAGAGCTCGAGGCAAAGCCAGAACATCGCAGGCAGCGCGAGGACGCCGAACGCCGCCGAGAGCGACCGAATCGCCGTAGCCGAACTGCCGAAGATCTTGGCCCAGAGATGGCCCGTCACGTAATACAGCGGTGGGTGTTGCGGATCTTCGAGCGCCAGCGATCGAACGGTATCGGACAGATGGTCCGCGCGGCCGCTCGCTGCGTCGGGCAGACGAAAATAGGCTTGAATGCCGGCCACGTTGACGAGGTGCGGCGACGAGCGCACGATGTCACCCTCGGTATAGCCGAGCATGTGCACCGTTCCGAGGATCTCGTCTTCCCAATAGACCTTGCGGTCGAGGTTGTAGAACCGGAAGAACACGCCCGCCAAAACGATCGTGACGAGGACGACGCGAAGCCAGATCGCCGGCACGGATCGCTCGGCCGCCATCTAGCCGTCCCTCGTGAAATAGAAGCCCGAGTAGGCGGGTATCGAGTACTCAGCGTGCAGCGGGATATAGCACGAGCAATCGGACGATTTCCATTCGTCCACCAAGCGATAACCCAACTGCTCGACACCGCGTACGAACTCGTCCCGGTTGAAGAGATGGTAGAGACAAACGGCGGTGCCCATGTTGTGCAGCGTGACCTTCGAGGGCCGCTCGTACACCGGCACTTTGCACGGGATGAAATGGCGCGGCAAGGCGGGCAGAGCGCGCAGCATTGCTATCGGGTCCTCGATAAAGTTGAGCGATCCGGCCGCCAAGAGGATGTCGGCTTCGGCCAAACCGTCGAGCGTCGTGGTGAACTCGAGCGCGGTTGCGCCCTCGCGCTCGGCGATCGTGCGTCCCACCGCTACGACCGCGGGTAGATCGCTCACCCGCCAGCGCATGTCCTGCGGATACGGCAGGTACTTGCGATAGGCGAAATATTTCAGGCCGACGTTACCGCCCCAATCGAACAGCGTGCGACACTCAGGTACGAGCTTGGAAAGCCAGAACATGATCGGGTAGTCGTACTCGGAGATCGAGAGCCATTCGTCGATGACACGATACGCCGACGATTCGTTATCGTATCCGGCCGGCCGCCACGCCGGCATAGCCTGCGCCGCCGCCGGGAAATTCGGATAGATGCCGCGGAAGAGACGAATGTGTCCCTCGGCATGGTCGAAGTAGCGCCCGTACGCGTCTTCGAGCAAACCACGCAGCAGCGGGAGGCGCGCGGCGGCTTGCATCAGCAGTCGGACCCACCGTCGCTCCGGACTTGGAAACGCGAGCACGTTCGCAGCCGTCACCGGGAGCCGCGAACCTTTGCTTTGAGACTTTTTGCTGCGCGGAAGAACGAACGGGACGAACCATAGACGCGTGCCTTGAGCGCCTCGAGCCGCGGCGCGCTTCCCGGGGGCTTGGGCTCGAGCCCGAGCCGGCGCAACCAATAATTGGCGCGATAGACGTCGCCGAGCAAAGCGTCGTGATAGTGAAAATTGATGCTGAGCGAAACGGAGACCTCGGGCCCGTTCTTCACCCAGTGTGGTGAATTGACCGGGATGTGAACGGCCGATCCCGGTGTCAACTCCATGACCATCGCGCGCTCTTGAAACTCCGGTTTGAAGACGGCTGAATTGTTGTCGACCGCCCAGAAGCGCTCGATCTCGTCCTCCGGCAGCACGGCGCGATCGTACCGGTCGAAGACGCTGATCGTTTTTTGCCCGCGAAGCTGCAACAAGAAATTGCATTCGCGATCGATGTGATACGTGCTGACGCGATGCGGCGAATTGATGAAAATGATCGCGTTACGCAACTTCATCACCCGGCTCAGGTCTCGCCCGGCCAGCGTTTCGATCTCGGCGATACAGGCATCGAGTAGCGCCGCGTATTCCGGAACCTTTTCCGCCTTGCGCAAGACGACCCAAGCGTCGGCCGTTTCGATCCGCTGCAGCAGCTGATCGATCGGCATGTCGCAAACCGGAATCTGATCCCAGCGCTGGCCGACTTCAACCTTGCCGGCATCGTAGTAAATGTCGGCCGGGTTCGCGGCCATCGTCTTTGCGAGTGCGAGCAGCCGCTCGGGCGCAAACAGCGGATGGTCGGCGAGACGATGGCTGAACTGGAAAGCCAATTCGTCGAAGCGCCGCGCGAATAGCGAGGGGTCAGCCTCGAGAAATGGGCCCGCAAAAGCGGTCTGCGTCGAAATCATACTACGTCCCTCATTCGCTCAGGATCTCTGCGATCACGGCCGACAGCTCATCGAGATCCTCGTGCAGCACCGTCGCGTGTCCGCCGCCCATAGAAACCACCCGTACATTTCTCGCGGAAACCGACCAGCCCAGCGTCGGGTTCACGGGCGTCGTTAACTGCTCAGCGCTCCAGATAAGCGTAATGTCGCCATCGTACGGATGCGGGTGATAGGTCAGCGCTGCTACGATATGCGCGAAATGCGTTTCCGTTTGTGGCGTTCCGCGGAACGCATACGCTTCAGGCGGTGCGGCACGCATGAATGGGCGCTGGCCGCCGGCGCGACCGCCGAGCAGGTGTAGCCGCCTCGCCAGGAAATCGGCCGTTGCACTCGGGCCCGAGGCCACCGCACCGTGGAGCCGAGCGATGTTGTAGATCAGTTTCTCGCGCAGGCGAGGCTCGAGGCGCGCGTCGAGACCGATGCGTCGCACGAGGGCGTCGAACGGCGCGACCGAGCGCTTCGGCAAAGCGGATGCGTTGATGAGCAGAACGTCTTCGACCGTTTCACCGAACGCCCGCAAGAGCCGCGCCAACTCGTACGCCACGAGACCGCTGACGCAGAAGCCGCCCAGCCGGTACGGGCCGTGGGGCTGAACGCTGCGGATGAGAGGGAGGTAGTCATTCGCCATCGCTTCGATCGTCGGAAGTTGCGGCAGCGCGGCGGACCCGTGCGGGGCGACCGCATGGAACGGGCGGTCGGCTCCGACGGAGGCCGCGATCTTGCGGCAGTAGAGTCCCTCGGCCAGCAGGTCGCTGTGCAAGTAGATAAATGGCGTCAGTGTTCCTTCGGTGTTGTAGGACGTGACCGGCTCCGCGGCGGTCGCAACCGGCTTCGCCGGGTTCATCGAATCGATTTGCTGCGCTATGCCCCGCACCGTCGGATAGCTGAAAAGCCAGCGCAGCGGTACGGCGACTCCGAGCCTTTCCGAGATGCGCGCCACGAGTCGAACCGCGAGTAGCGAGTGAAAACCGAGCGCGAAGATGTCGTCGGTGGGAGCGAGGCGCTCGCGCCCAAGGAGTTCTCCGATCAATTCCGTCAGACGGGCTTCCGTCGGGGTGAGCACGATGCTGTCGCCGGCCGATGAGCTCGAGATGCGTTCAGGAGCTGGTAGCGAGCGGCGGTCGACCTTGCCGTTCGGCGTGCGTGGCAAGGCCGGCAGCGCAATGACCAGAGCCGGAATCATGTAGCTCGGCAGCGTGAGGCCCAGGCGCCTGCGCAACTCGTCGTTCGTTGCTTCTTTCGATTCGAGGAGGCCGCCGCGGCAGACCACGTACGCCAAAATGGCAGGTGAACCGGTCACATCCTCGCCTGCGATGACGACGGCTTCGGCCACCTCCGGCTGACGCAGCAGTACGGCTTCGATCTCGCCGAGTTCGATGCGAAAGCCGCGCAGCTTGATTTGATGATCGGTGCGGCCCAGGAATTCGAGCCGGCCGTTCGCGCGGGTACGCACGAGATCGCCGGTCCGGTACAGCCGGGCGTCCGGAACGTTTCGGAACGTGTCGTGAACGAAACGTTCGGCGGTTAGCTCCGGAAGGCCAAGATACCCGAGTGCCACGCCGTCACCGCCGATGAACAGTTCGCCCGGCGTGCCCGGTACGGCTAGTTGCCCGCGTGCGTCCAAAACGTAGAACTGGGTGTTGGCAATCGGTGGCCCAAGTTCCACCGGGCCCAAGCCCGCAGCGACCCGCTCGACCGAGGACCAGATCGTCGTTTCCGTCGGTCCGTACATGTTCCAGAGCTGATCGCCGCGCTGGAGCAACTGATCCGCGAGGCGCCGCGGCAGCGCTTCGCCGCCACAGATCATCTTCAGCGCCGGATCGCCTTGCCAGCCTGCTTCGATCAGAAGCTGCCAGCTGACCGGCGTCGCCTGCATGACCGTTGCACGGTTGCGCCGCAGGGTATCGAGCAGCGCAGCACCGTCGACGACTTCTGCTTCGCTAGCCACGACGAGCTTGGCGCCGACGATCAGCGGAAGATAAAGCTCCAAACCCGCGATGTCGAACGAAACCGTTGTGACCGCGACCAGCGTGTCGCTCGGCTCTAAGCCCGGTAGCTCGCGCATCGCGTACAGAAAGTTGACGAGCGCGCGATGCGGAACCGCAACGCCTTTGGGTTTGCCCGTCGACCCGGAGGTATAGATCACATAGGCAGTGTCTTCGGGCCGCGGTGAAGTTTCGCTCACATTCGGTTCCGCTGCGGCCGGCAGCGCATCGATTGTGACGACCGGTACGTCCCCGGCAGGCAGCCGGCTGCGCAAATTCGAGTGCGTGATCACAGCCGCGAGCGATGCATCCTCGAGGATCGTAGCGAGCCGCTCGCGCGGATAGGCGGGGTCAAGCGGCACGTACGCACTGCCGCTTTCGAGAACGCCCAACAAAGCGACCACGAGATCGGCCGAGCGCTCGAGAAATATGCCGACGCGCGCGGCCGGTGCGTGGCCGGCGTGGCGCAGCGCCTGCGCCACGTCAGCCGCAGCCCGTGACAGTGCAGCGTAGCTCAGCGTTTCGTCGCCGCACACGATGGCCCTCGCATCGGGTGCTCGGCGAACCTGATCTTTGAACAGCTCGGGGAGAGTGCGTTCGCTCGGATAGGCCTTTTCGGTGCGGTTGCGCTCGACGATGAGTTCGTAGCGGTCCGTTTCGCTCAAGAGGGGAATGGCCGAGACCCGCTGCGCCGGATCCGCCAGCACCGCGCGGAAAACGTTCTGGAGCCGTTCCAGCATCGCCGCCACGGTCTCCAGATCGAAGAGGTCCGTGTTGTACTCGCACGACACGCGCCAACCTTCGGGCCGCTCGACCATGAAGAAGTTGAGGTCGTAGAGGGCACCCGCGGAACGCGAGGGCAAATCGATCAGCTTGAAGGGGCCGAAGTTCTCGTTCTTGATGAACGAGCGCTGAAAGATAAAATTGAGAGAGAACAGCGCATTGCGGCTCAGATCGCGCTTGGGGTTCACGACCTCGATCAAGCGCTCGAGTGGAAAATGCCGCAGCTCGAAGGTCTCGGTTACCACGTCACGTACGCGCTCGAGAAGTTCAAGGAAGGTTGGATCTCCTGAGACGTCCGTGCGCAGCGCGATCGTGTTGATGAAGCAGCCGACCAGAGCTTCAAGCTCCGCCTCGTCGCGCCCGGCTACCTGCGTGCCGACGGCGATATCTTCTTCGCCCGAATAGCGGTGCAACAACACCGTGAGTGCGGCCAAAGCCAGCATGAAGAGCGTGCAGCCCCGGTCGCGCGAGAGCTGGTCTAAATCGCCCGTCAGCGTGCGCGGCAAGAGGACGGTGGCGATGCCTCCCTGCGAGGTTTGAATCGCCGGGCGCGGCCGGTCGGGCAGCAACTCGAACTGCTTGTATCCCTGAAGCAGACGTCTCGAAAACTCGGTTTCCGAAGCGAGTGATGATTCGGCAAGCCACTCGCGTTCCCAGGCGGCGTAGGTGCCGTAATCCACTTGCAAGGCCGGCAGATCGGGCTTTTGCCCTGCGCGCAGGGCACCGCAAATTTCACCCATCTCGTGAGCGAGGATCCCGACCGACCAGCCGTCGCAAACCGCGTGATGCGCGGTCACGAGCAGGATCGAAACACGCGTGCTCATCACGAGGCGCGTGACGCGAATCAGCGGCGCCAGCGATAAATCGAACGGCGTGCGCGCTTCTTTGGTTGCAAGCTCGTCGGCTTGCGCCGTCGCTTCCTCTTCGCTCAGCAGCGAGAGATCGACGAGCGGGATCGTGAAGGCAACGCTCGGCTCGACGATCTGCACGGGTTCACCGTCGAGGACTTCAAGCGAGGTGCGCAACGTTTGATGGCGCTCGATAATCAGCCGCCAGGCCTCCTCGAGCTCCGCTTGCAAAACGTCGCCCTCGAGCTTCCAGCGGACCGCTACGTTGAGGCCGGGGTTACCCGGGTGCAGCTGCTCCTCGAACCAAAAGCGCTGTTGTGCTTGGGAGCACGAAACGCGTAGCCGACCGTCCGCCGCGGAATTTCCGGGAAGTTGGTTGACGCCGCTCTCGGCCAGCGCATACGCCGCAGTCATGCGTTCATTGCTCACTACGCGCTTGACTGCAGCCTCTCGCGAAGGCTGCGACGAAGCGATGGTCGCTCGAAGGCGGGCCGCAGACCCTCGGCCGCCGTCGCCTCGAGCGACGCGGCCAGCTCGCCAATCGTACGGTGCTGGAGCAATTGTTTGGCCATCAGCGCGAGCCCTTCGCGATTCGCGCGTGCCGTGATCTGGAAGAGGTTGATCGAGTCGGCGCCCAAGGCGAAGAGATCGTCCGTCACGCTGACGCGCTCGAGCTTTAGGACGTCTCGCCAGATTTCCGCCAAGGCAATCTCGATTGCCGATTGCGGCGCGGCGAAATCGGCATCGCTTGCCGCCGGCAATTCGGGAACGGGCAAGGCCGCCCGGTCGAGCTTACCGTTCGCGGAAACCGGGAGCGCGTCGAGGCGCACCCACATCGAGGGAACCATATAGTCAGGCAACTCTTGCGCAAGCAGAGCTTGCAACTCGGCGGGCGTCCTCGCCGTCGCGGCGCGCTCGACAAAGTATGCCACGAGGCGCGGCGAGCCGGGCGTATCTTCCCGTAGCGCGACGGCGGATGCCGCCAGCTCACCTTTACGCGCGAGAATCGCTTCAATCTCTCCGAGTTCGATCCGGAAGCCGCGCAGTTTCACTTGATGATCGATGCGGCCGAGCACTTGCACGTCGCCGCCGGGCAACAAGCGGGCCGAATCGCCCGTGCGATACATGCGGCCCGCCGCGAACGGATTGGCGACGAACTTTTCGGCGGTCAGTTCCGGCTGGTTGAGATATCCGCGTGCGACGCCGTCTCCGCCGATGTGGAGCTGCCCTGGCCGGCCGAGCGCGACCGGCTGGTCGTAGGCGTCGAGCACGTAGAACTGCGTGTTGGCGATCGGACGGCCGACGGTGATCGGATGGTCGCCCGCCGTTACGCGCAGGCATGAAGACCAGATCGTCGTCTCTGTCGGCCCGTACATGTTCCACAGCTCGCCGTCGCCTTCGAGCAGCCGATTGGCAAGGTCACGCGCCAGCGCTTCACCGCCGCAAAGCATCTTAAATCCGCTCGGCGCGCGGAACCCCGCTTCGAGCAGTAGTCGCCAGGTTACGGGTGTGGCTTGCATCGTGGTCGCTGCCGTTGCTTCGAGGAGCGCGCGAAGTTGGAAGCCGTCGGCGGTCTCTTCTTTGCTGGCGATTGCAACGGCCGCACCGGTCACGAGGGGAAGGAACAGCTCGAGCGCCGCGATGTCGAACGAGATCGTGGTCACCGCAACGAGGACGTCGTTCTGGACGAGACCGGGTTCGTGCGCCATCGAGGTTAGGAAATTCACGACCGAACGGTGCGTCACTTCGACGCCCTTGGGTTTGCCCGTGGAACCCGAGGTAAAGATCACGTAGGCAGGAGCACCCGCGCAGGGCTCGAGAGCCGCCGGCGTTTCGGGCTCTGCCGCAATGGCGTCGCGCTCGCGCCCGAGATCGATCAGCGGCGTTCCCGCGGGCACAAAGGCCGATTGCTGCGCATCGTCGGTCAGGACCGCCGCGACGTTCGCCTCTTCGAGCATGCTGCGCAGACGGGCATCCGGATGGATCCGGTCGAGCGGAACGTAGGCGCAGCCCGCCTTGTGGACGGCCAGCAGCGCGACGAGCATATCGAGTGAACGCTCGACGGCGACGCCGACGAGTTTCCCCTCAGCGCCGGTGCGTGTGCGCAGATAGTTTGCGAGCTGGTTGGCGCGCCGGTCGAGTGCGCCGTACGTCAACGATTCCGAACCGTGCATCGCCGCGACGGCGCCCGGGCATCGAGCCGCTTGCGCTTCGAAGAGCGAATTGACGCGCGCGTCATGCGGATACGTGCGCGCGGTCTCGTTGATAAGCAGCACTTCGCGCCGCTCGCCGGCCGGAAGATACGCGACGCTGCGGACGGGCGTCTCTAGGTCGGCGACGATCGCGCTGAGGATGACTTCATAGTACTTCAGCCAGCGGTCGATCGTGGCGGCATCGAACAGGTCGGTATTGTAGTCGCAATCGATCCGCAATCCGTCGCTCGACTCGATGACGTTCAAGAACAGATCGAAGTTCACGTTGGCCTTGGCGTTGGGCTCGATCGTGACCTCGAGATCCGGCAACGATAACCCGTCGGCGAGCCGTTCCAAATTGAACTGAATCTCGGTCAAGGGCAGGCGGCCCATCTCGCGCGGCTGCTCGAGTTTCCGCACGAGTGTCCCGAGTGTATAAGTCTGGTGCTCGTAGGCATCCAGGACGTTGCGCTTCACCGATGCAAGCAAGTCGGCGAGCCGGTCCGATGGATTCCAACGCGTCCGAATCGGTAAGAAGTCGACGCAGTGACCGACCAGGATCTGGTCTTCCAGCAGCGACTGTCCGGCAGCGGGTACGCCGACCACCACGTCGCTGCGATCGCCGAGGCGACCCATCAGGGTCGCGAAGCCTGCCAGCAACGTCGCGAACAACGTGCAACCTTGCCGTGCGCCGGCCTTCTTGATCGCGCTGTATTGTTCGCGCCCGATCGACGTGCTGCGGGTCGCGCCGGCGAACGACTTCATCTCGGCGCGCGGACGGTCGGTCGGAAGCTCCAGCAGCGTGACCGGCTCAGCGAACTGTGCGAGCCAGAACTTCTCGACCTTGGCGTGTTCTTCAGGATCGCGGCCGTGCTGAGCGCGAGCGTAGTCCACGAACGAGAGCGGCTTCTGCAGTTCGAGCGTTTCGCCGCGGTGCAGCGCCGAATACAGCGCCGCAAACTCGCCGAGCAGCACGTTGACCGACCATCCGTCACAGATGATGTGGTGAGCGGTCAGGACGAACGCGTGCGCCGCGCCCGGCAAACGAACCAGGGTTCCGCGCACAAGCGGGCCCGCGACCAGATCGAACGGCCGGCGGGCATCCTGTGCAAGCAACTCTTGGAAAGCCCGTTCGGCTTGCTCCTGGGAGAGTGAACTCAGGTCGCTCGAATCGTACGCGAAGCTGCCGCCGGCTGCGATGTGCATCATCTCGCCGGTCGGCGTGAAGGTCGCGCGGAGCACGTCGTGCCGGTCGCGGACACGATTCCACGCTTGCGCAAAAGCCGCTTCATCCAGCTTTCCGCTCAAACGCAACGTGACCGATTCGTTGAATGCGCACGAGGCTTCGTCGCCGAGCTGCGCCGCCAACCAGATTTCGGTCTGTTCTTCGGTCAGTTGAACCTCACGCGGTAACTGCGCGGCCAGGAGCGCCGGATCACCGCAGAGGATGCCGGCGCCCTTCAGCTCATCGAGGCTTTCCGAAAACGCTTCGACGATCTGGTCGACGTCGGCATCGGTGTGGGTGGTCGTCAGGAAGCACGGGAAGCCTTCTTGGATGTAGATTCCACGCAAGCGCAAGTGATAGAAGAGCAAGCCCGCGAGCCGGTCTTCGTTTGCCACGTTCACGTAGAACAAACTGCCGCAGTGCTCGATGCGTGAGACAAAGCCGCGGCGCGCGAAATCTTCATTGAGGCGGCCGACGAGCCGAGCGGTCCGTTCCGAGACGCCCGACTGCAACGCGGTTCCATGTTCCTTGACGTAGCCAAGGACCGCGCGCACCGCAGCCATGACGAGCGGATGGCGCACGAAGGTGCCGGCGAAAAACGTCGGCGGAACTTCGGGCGTCGAGTCGTCGCCGTACTGCCACATGCCGCCGTCGAGCGCGTCCATGAAGCGCCCTTTGCCGGCCAGGATACCGATCGGCAAACCGCCGCCGACGACTTTGCCGTAGGTCGCCAGGTCTGCGCGGATACCGAAGACGTTCTGCATCCCCGCCATATGAATGCGGAAACCCGTCACCACTTCGTCGAAGACGAGCGCCGTGCCGGAGCCCTCGGTGATCGTGCGCAGTTCCTGCAGAAATGCTTTGGGCTGCAGGCCGGGGTGCCTGCTTTGCACGGGCTCGACGATGACCGCTGCGAGCTCCGCAGCGTGCTCGCGGATCCACTCAAGACTTGCCGGTGCACCGTAGTCCAGCACCGTCATGTTCGAAACCGACTCTTGCGGGATGCCGGCTGCGACCGGGAGCGAACGGTGCGAGCTGCGCGCTCCCTTGACCAGGACCTCGTCGAACTGGCCGTGATAGGCCCCGTTGAAGACGACCACGCGGTTCCGTCCGGTGACGGTGCGGGCCAGACGCATCGCGGCCATGACGGCTTCCGAACCGGTGTTGCAGAACGTGACGCGCTCGTTGCCGGTGATCTCGCAGAAGAGCTCGGCCACTTCACCCGCGAGTTCCGTTTGGGGCCCGATCGCAAAGCCCCGGCCGAGCTGCTCGGAAACGGCGTCGACGACAAAATCCGGTGCGTGACCGAAGAACGTTTGACCGAAACCGTTGAGAATGTCGATGTACTCGTTTCCGTCGACGTCCCACAAGCGCGAACCGTGAGCGCGCGTGCAGGTGATCGGGTACACCATCTCTTTCCACTCGGCGCGGAAGCCGTTCGCCACCCGTGGGTCGGCGAGCACGGAACGGTAGCGCTGGGTCAGCTCCTTCGATGTCTTCGTGCGCTCGACCGTGCGCGCGATCAGCTCGTCGATGTGAGCGCGCTGCTCGGGCCCGAAGTCTGACTGCGCCGAGCGCGCCGAGACGCGGTAAACGTCGAAACGCGAGGGTGCATCGTCGGCTACGACGGGAGCGGGCGCGACAGCCGCCGGCGCTGCGCTCGCGACCGGAGCGGGCGCCGAGGGCAAGGACGAGGCCGGCGCGGCACCCGGCGAAACGCCTTGCAGCGCGGCGAGCTGTTCGCGAATCAGTTGCTGCATCGCTTGCAGCTGATCGCGCATGACGGCCTCGATCGCCGATGCCGGTGCGGAGAGGGGCGTACCCGCAGCGGTAACAGCACTCGCGGGAGCGCTCGATGCAGCAGGCGCCGGAGCTGCTTCGGGCGGCAGCATCGGGAGGATGTACGCGGCGAGTGTTGCGACCGACGGAATCTCGTTCAGCAGTTGGCGGAACGTGATGGCCGCGCCAAAGCGCGTCTGAACCTGCTGCGCGAAGCGACCGAGAAACAGCGAATCGAATCCCAACTCGAGAAAACTGGTTGCCACGTCATCTTGGCCAACGCTCTCGCCCGAGAGCTCCTCAAGCAGTGCCGCGAGTTCGCGCTCGAGACGGGGCTTGCGATCCGTCGCCGGCGCCGCGACTTGCGGCGGGGCCGCTTCAACAGCGGCGTGCGAGGTGACCGATCCGTTCATGTGTGGTAACTCCGTGGTGGCCGGTTCCGCGTGTGAGATATCGATGAAATGCCGGGCGCGCTCGAAAGGATAGGTCGGCAGCGAGACGCGGCGCCGCGCCGTTGCGCCGTGGAACGCCGTCCAGTCCGGTTGCAAACCGGCCACCCAAAGACGCCCGAGTGACTCGAGCATGCATTGCAGATCGCCCGCTTCTGCGTTCGCGCCCGGCAGCGAAGCGACGATCGTACGCCCGCTGTTCTTTGCGGCACCCTGCAGCGCGAAGGTCGAGAGTGCTTGGCCCGGGCCGACCTCGAGCAAGACGGTCGCACCATCTTCAACGATCGTGGCGACTCCCGGCGCGAAGTGCACGGGCTCGCGGCAATGGCGTGCCCAGTAATCGGCGGAGGTTGCGTCGTCGGCAGTGATCCACGTGCCCGTGACGCCGGAGATATACGGTATCTCGGGTTCGGAAAAGCGAACGGCCCGCGCGCGCTCGACGAGCGGCGCAATGACGGCATCCATCATCGGGGAGTGGAACGCATGTGAGGTCTCGAGCCGGCGGTACGGCACGTCGCGTAACGTCAAATTTGCTTCGAGCGCGGCGATCGCATCGAAGGGGCCGGCAGCGACCGAAAGCGCCGGCGCGTTGAGAGCCGCGATGCCGAGCGGCGCATCCAGCAACTCGGCCAACTCCGCGCCGGGAAGGCGTACGGCGAGCATCGCACCGCCTGGGAGTGCCTGCATCAGCCGGCCGCGCTCGGCGACGAGCGAGAGCGCGTCTTCAAGCGACAGCACGCCGGCCAAACACGCGGCCACGAACTCGCCGACGCTGTGGCCGATCATGGAGCTCGGCTTGATACCCCAGCTCATCCAGAGCTGCGCGAGCGCGTACTCAACGGCAAAGATTGCCGGCTGCGCGTGCTCCGTCGCACGCAGCGAGCTGCCGGCGTTTTCGCCTGCCGGGTAGAGCAGCCCGCGCAGATCGCAGCGCAGAGCCGGTTTTAAGAACTCGGCGCAGCGGTCGATTGCGGCGCGGAAGACCGAAGCCTGCTCGTAGAGCTCGCGTCCCATGCCGGTATACTGGGCGCCTTGACCCGGGAACATGAAGACGACGTTGTGTTCGCCGTTACCCGCCCGGCCGAGCGCGCAGCCCGAGCCGCTAGCGCCGGCGAGCTTTGCCGCGGCTTCCTCGGCACTACCGGCGACCAGCGCCAACCGATGCGAAAAGGCGCGCCGGCCCGCCTGCAGGGTCGCCGCGATGTCGGCGAAGCACTCTTCCGTTCCACGCGCGCTGCGCAGATGCGCGCAAAGCTGCGTACGCGCCGCATCGAGCGCCGCTTCGCTGCGCGCGGAAAGGACGACGAGTTCCGCCGAATTCGATTCGGCGCCTCGCGCACGTTCGGGCGCCGCTTCGAGTACGACGTGCACGTTCGTACCGCCGAGGCCGAACGCACTGACACCGGCACGCCGGCGTTCGTCGTTCCAGTCTGCGAGCTTCGTGTTCACGAAGAACGGGCCCGCATCGAAATCGATGTGCGGGTTCGGGGTCGTGTAGTGGAGCGTGGGCGGAATCTTGCCGTAACGAACGGCCAGGGCGGTCTTGATGATGCCCGACATGCCTGCTGCTACGTCGAGATGACCGATGTTGGTCTTGACGGAACCGAGTGCGCATGAGGCCGGCGCGTCCGCGCCGGCAAAGGCTTTGGTAAGGGCGGCAATCTCGATCGGGTCGCCGAGCGGCGTCGCCGTACCGTGACACTCGACGTAGCCGATCGTCTTGGGATCGAAACCGGCCATCGCATGCGCGTCCGAAATCGCGGCCGCCTGGCCTTCGGCGCTCGGCGCGGTATAACCGATCTTCGCCGAACCGTCGTTGTTGATGCCGAAGCCGCGGATGACCGCGTAGATCGCGTCGCCGTCGGCGAGTGCATCTTCGAGGCGTTTGAGAACGATCACGCCCGCACCCGAGCCGAACACCGTGCCGTCAGCTTGCGCATCGAACGTCCGGCAGTGCCCGTCGGAGGCGACCATGCCGCCTTCCTGGTGAAGGTAGCCGCGCTTCTGCGGAAACGTGATCGAGGCGGCGCCGGCGAGCATCATGTCGGCAAGCCCCAGCATCAACGTTTGGCATGCCTGTGCGACGGCGAGCAACGAGGTGGAACACGCCGATTGCACCGTGAGCGCCGGTCCGCGCAAGTTGAGCTTGTACGCGACGCGCGTGGCGAGAAAGTCTGCCCCGGCTCCGAGCAGCTCCGGATAGCTGCCGACTTGATAGTCGCTCGTGAAGCGTTCGATCGCGGCGCGCTCTTGCAGGACGTGCCGCATGAAATACGTTCCGATGCTACAGCCCGCGGTCAGCCCGATCTTGCCGGCGTATGCCGCCGGATCGTAGCCCGCGTCTTCGAGCGCTTCCCACGAGCATTCGAGTAGCAGGCGGTGCTGGGGATCGGTCAGCTCGGCTTCGCGGGCGTGCATGCCGAAAAAGCCCGCGTCGAACATCTCGGTATTCTCGAGGATCGAGCGCGCGGCTACATAGCTGCCGTCTGCGCGGACGGCCGGACCGAAGACGTCTTCGATCTCAGCCGGGTCGAAGTGGGTAACGCTCTCGACGCCGCCGCATAGGTTGCGCCAAAACGTCGCGATATCGGGAGCGCCTGGGAAACGCCCAGAAACTCCGATGATCGCGATATTCGCGGCCCGCCCCGAATCACTCACACGCTCACTCTTCATTGGACGATACATTGGACGATACATTCGACCGACGCTACGCTGATGCATCGGGAACGCAAGGACAATGCGTTCGCGAAGCTCTCTTCTGACCGAGTCGCGTTTTCGGGAGAATCTGTGAACACCGCTCGACCATAACCTACTGATGGTTTGTGTAGAGCCTCGATTCTATCTCTTACACGTACAAAAATTTAATACCTCAAAGTGGGGGTTTCGCCGACCGTCGATCGCTCAATACCCCCATTTTGGTAGATTGCTGTCGCTCGCGCTTTCACGCTATCGTCTGTCACACGAAGCTTAGCCCAACGCAAAGTTCGTGGCCAGCCTTCTGTTTCGTTTCACCGGCTACCAGAGAGCCGAGGTTCATCATGCCATCAAGTGGTGTAATTCAGCGCGGGTCAGCCCAGGCTGCTCTTTTCGTAGTTTGCTTATTTGGAGTCGCCACGCCGGCGCTGGCCGCCGTGCACGCCGGTGACCAGCTGCAGATCAATATCTACAACGACCCGGAGCTATCACGTAAAGTTGTTGTAAACGGTGCAGGAATCGTCTCGATTCCATTAGCGGGCAACGTGAACGTTGCCGGCCTCGAAACTTCCGCGGTCGCGGAGCGAATCGAGCGGGCTCTCAATCCATATTTTAAGAGTCCCGCCGCCGTCGGCGTTGAGTTGACCGGGCAAACGACATCGCTCTTCGTATCGGGCGGCCCCGGCGGGGTCCTGAAGTACGAGCCTGGTGAAACGCTGACTTCGGCACTTTCCGATCTCGGCGCGGGAGTCGGAAGCTCGCCGGTGGGTGACAAGAGCAGTACATCGCGGCCGACTGGCCTCGGTGGGCTCGAGCATTCGCGCATCGATTTGCGCCGCGTCACCGTCGATCGTAACGGCAGCGCCCTTGGAACCTTTGATGCACTCGACCTGTCGTCGCGCGGTCAAAGTGGTCCGGAGCTGCAGCCCGGCGATACGATCTCGCTCGTCGATAAACCGAACGTCGTCAAGGTTCTCGGTGACGTCGCGACGCCGGGCGACACGCACGTTTCAGCGCGCGAGTCCCTCAACGACGCTTTGACGCAGGCCGGCGGGGTGCGGCTCACCGCAGCCTCGGCCAACCTCACCCTCGAGCGCGGCGGTACCACCAAGACGCTCGCGCTCGGCGACGCGATGCTGAGCCAACCCGCTCAAGACGGCGACGTCTTGACCGTGCCCACGGCGCCGCGTGTCAGCGTCGCGGGTCTCGTCGGCAAGCCCGGCATGTACCCGCTCACCACCAACTTCACGCTCGTGAACGCTCTCTATCAAGCGGGTGGTCCGGTAAAGTTTGCCGATCTTTCGCACGTTCAGGTCGTGCACGCCGGCACGGCGACGACCTATAACGTGGCCGATATCGCGCACGGTAACCTCTCGCAGAACCCCGCGCTCACGGACGGCGATCTGGTCTTCGTTCCCGAGGGCCACAAGATCGACTTCAGCTCGGTCTTCCAGATACTGCTCCCCATTCTCTACCTGATTCCGCATCCATAAGCATGCCGCAAACTCTCGAAGTGCCGACGCTGATCTACCGCGAGAATCGCTTGACGAGGCGGTTGCGTCGCGCCTTCGACATCACGGTGTCCTCGGTCGCCTTGATACTTGCCGCGCCCGTGATCGCGGCAGCGAGCATCGCAATCCTCCTGGACGACGGGGCTCCCGTCTTCTTCTGCCAACGGCGTGTCGGGCGCTTCGAGCGCATGTTTACGATCTACAAGTTGCGCACGATGCGGCGCGAAGCGTGTGGGGACCGTCGCTCGCCGACGGATGGATCGGATCCACGCATTACGGCAATCGGGCGCTTTTTACGCAAGACCTCGATCGACGAGTTGCCGCAGCTCTTCAACGTGTTGAGCGGAGACATGACGCTCGTCGGGCCGCGACCGGAAATGCAGCTGATCGTCGGGCAGTACGAGCGCTGGCAAAATCTGCGTCACCTCGTGTCGCCCGGCATCACCTGCATCTGGCAGACCAAGTGCCGCTCGACGATCCCACTCGATCGCCCTGAGGCTACCGCTCTCGATCTTGAGTACATCGAACGGGCTTCGCCTTTGCTCGACGGCAGGCTCATCTTACGAACTTTTTCCTCCATCATTTTTCCAAGGGGAGCGTACTAACGGCGATGGCACGACCAATTTGTATCGTCGGCACCGGCTATGTGGGCATGGCCTGTCTTCTCGGCCTCGCGGACCTGGGCTGGAAAGTCCACGGCTACGACATCGCGCCCGAGCGCATCGAGCGCCTGAAACGCGGGATACCGCCGTATCGCGAACCGGAGCTGGCTGAATCGCTGCGTAAGCATCTCGATTCGGGAGCGATCCGCTTCTTCGACACGCTTGCGCCGGCTGCTCGTGATGCGCAGGTCGTCATCGTCGCGGTCGGTACGCCGTCGCGCGACAACGGTTCCGCGGACCTGTCGGCCGTTCGCGCTGCAATCGATGATCTCTCCAAGGTCGAATTTGCAAGTTGGCCGTGCGTCGTCATAAGGTCTACCGTTCCGCCCGGGACGACCGATGCGCTCAATAGCAGCGTGCGGCAGTGGGCCGACCTCGTCTTTGTGCCGGAGTTTCTGCGCGAAGGTTCGGCCGTCCGGGACTTCCTCAATCCCGACCGCATCGTCGTCGGCTGCGATACGCCGTCCCAAGGTGTCCCCTATGCGAGCCTACTCGAGAGCTTGCAAAAACCGATCGTGTTCACATCGCGCAGCAACGCCGAGCTCATCAAGTGCTGCTCGAACGCATTCCTCGCGCTGAAGATCAGCTTTGCCAATGAAGTCGCCAACCTGTGCGATGCCTTCGGAGCGACATCCGACGACGTCTTGCGGGGCATCGGCTACGATCAGCGCATCGGCGCGCAGTTCTTGCGCCCCGGCATCGGCTTCGGCGGCCCTTGTTTCGAAAAGGATCTCAAGAGCATCGAATACGCCGCCGGCCAGTGTGGCCTGGGACGCGGGCTCTTTTCAACCACTTTGCGCATAAATGACGAACAGCCCGGCCGCATCGTTCAGATCTTGGAAAAGGAAGTCGGATCGTTTGCCAACGCGACGATCGGAATCTGGGGTCTGGCCTTCAAAGCCGGAACCGACGACATTCGGGACTCGCTGGCCGTGCGCATCGTAGCCGAGCTTGGGTCTCGCGGTGCGAAGATGATCGTGTACGATCCCGCCGTCCACGTAGCACCTTTGCCGGTCGGCAGCCGGATGGTGTCGACGGCACTCGAGGCCACGCGGGCAGACGCGCTGCTCGTCTTGACGGAATGGCCCGAGTTTGCGCGCATCGACCCGCTTTCGTACGCCAGAAATGTGGCCCGGCGCGTCGTCGTCGACGGGCGCAACGTGCTCGATCCCGAGCGCGTAGCAGCCGCCGGTCTCCTTTACCGCGGCGTCGGCCGCTCGTTCCCAGCCGCCGCTGAGCGGCGCCCACTCGCGTCGGTTCTATCGGTGTAAATGATATGGATAGCATAAAATCGGCTCTTGACATCATTCGTGCTCGTCAGCTGATTGTGTTGGCGACGCTGGTCATCGGGGTGGTGGTCGCGTTCTTCGCGTTCCATTTCGTCCCGCGAACGTATCAAGCCGCTTCGCAAGTGCTCATCGCGAACGAGAGCGACGGCCGCGATCCGACGGTGACCTCGCTCGATTTGCCTTCGGTCGCCACGAGCACGGTCGTCCTTTCACGTGTGCTCGACGATCTGAAGATTCCCGTTACGCTGACCAGCCTGAAGAAATCGATAAAGGCAAGCGTCGGGCAGCACTCGAGCATCATGGACATCAGCTATCAGGACGTTTCGCCCGACCGAGCCGTTGCGGTACCCAATGCGGTCGCCGACGAGCTGGCACGCTACTACAGTTCGATCTCGAGCAGCCGTGCGACGGAGGACGTCCAGAAGCTCGACGCCACCCTCCAAGAAGCGCAGAAGCGGTTGCAGACCATCAACGAGCAGCTCGCGAGCGCAACCACGCAAGGCCCGTTCCTCGGCACGGAGAAGCCGCTCGAGGCGTTGACCGGCCGGCTCGACGAACTCGAGACGCAGCGCGCCCTTGCCAATGCAACCCTGAACGGCGATCAAGCCGCGGCCGGCGCGCTATCGGCGAGTTCGTCGACGATGTCGCGCATCGCTCGACATGAGATCTTGCAGTCCGACGATTTCTACCATCAGCTCGCGAGCGGAACCTCGAAAGACGCCGCGCAGTTGGCGTTCGATCGAGCGGAGTTCACCGACCGTTTCCCCGGACTGCGCAGCTTGAGCCAGAAAGTCCAGTCGGAGCAGGCATTCGTCAAGGCGGAACAACGGCGAATGCTGGCGTCGCCGGACGCATACAGCCCGTCGCAGTCGCAAAGCACGATGGACAAGGCCAAAGCCGAGGCTATCGTCACCGGCGATCACGCGCGTGTGACGGAGTTGGACGGACTGATCGCGACCACGCGCGCTCGCCTGGTGGCCTTTCCGCAAGCCAGCACGCGCTTCACGTGGCTTCGGCTCCAGCAAGCAGCGGCCCAAGCTGATTACCTCGCGCTTTCCGGCCGGCGTACGGCAGCCGTTGCAAATCGCGCCGAAGCGCTCTCCCTGGGTTCCGTCGTCGTCGTCGATCGCGCCGTGCGCGCGAATACGACCGTCGTTGGTCTGGGACGAAAGCAACTGGCGCTCGCCACCGCACTCCTCATCTTCTCACTAGCGATCTGCATGGCGTTCCTTGCCGATGTGCTAGACCCACGGCTGCGCCGCGCCGAGCAAATCGAACGGCTCTATGGCAGTCCGCTCATCGGAACGCTGGGAGGAAAGCAATGAACACGGATGACTCCTTGACCGCGCAGTATCAGCTCCTGAGGTCGCGCATCGAATCCGAGCTGCGCCCTCCTGCCGTGATTCTGGTGACGTCCGCTTGCTCCGGCGACGGAAAGAGCGTGACGGCCCACGGCCTCGTGGACTGCCTTGCCAAAGTCGGACACCGCGTCGTGCTGGCGGATGCGAGCATGTCCGCGAGCGGATTCAAGCTCTCGCGCAGCATCAACGGAGCGGCCAGGCGGCCGATCATCCCTCTTCCGCTGGACGAGCGGGATACGACCGGTCTGCGCGGCTCCGTGCAGTCCTTCGTCCGTGAGATGCAAGACAAGTTCGACTTCACGATCATCGACGGCACCCCGTTCATGCGTAGCAACGTATCGATGCTGCTCGCGAGCGCCGTCGACGGCGTCCTGCTCACGGTTCGCTTGGGCCGTGCGCTCTCGAACGACGATGAGCTGACCAGTCGAACTCTCGAACACGCGAAGGCCAACGTCTTGGGCGTGGTCGCGGTCGCGGCCGATGCCATCACCGGGTTCCGGTTGCCAACCGTCCAACCGATGAGCGACGCGCGCGTTCTCACGTCGGAACCGATTTCCGACGAAATCCTAACCGCTGCCGGCGCGGCACGGTAGCGCATGCTGCAGCTGGTAACTGGGGGCGCCGGATTTCTCGGCAGCCATTTAGTCCGCGCGCTCCTGGAAGACGGCGACTCAATGATCATCGTCGACAATCTGTCGACGGGGTACATCCGCAATCTTGAATATGCGCTTTCGGCCGGCGCCACGTTCGTCTTCGCCGACGTCGCGGTTCCGTATGGGGCCCTGTCTGCGACCCTCGCGAAAGCGATCGGCAACCGGCGGCTTGAGCGCATCTACCATCTCGCCTCTCCCGCTAGTCCGAACGCGTATCTGGCCGCTCCTTGGGAAACGCTCGCCGTCAATTCGATCGGGACGATGTCCTTGATCGAGCTTGCTCTCGAGCATCGCGCGCGCTTTCTGTTCGCTTCGACGTCGGAAATCTACGGCGACCCGCTGGTTCATCCGCAACCGGAAACCTACTTCGGCAACGTCAATCCGGTGGGACCGCGCAGCTGCTACGACGAGGGGAAACGTTTCGGCGAGGCCGCGGTCGCGACGGCCGTGCGCACGCACGGCCTCGACGCTCGTGTCGTTCGCTTCTTTAATTGCTACGGCCCCGCCATGGACCGCAGCGACGGGCGCCTGGTAGCGGAACTCTTCGAGGCCGCCGAGGCGGGGAAAGCATTGCCGATTCACGGTACCGGCCGCCAAACGCGTTCGATGACCTTTGTTCGTGATGCAATCGCAACGGCACGCTCGATCATGGAGCGCCCGCAAGAGCGCTTCCAACCATTGAACGTCGGCAGCGATGAAGAGGTCAGCGTCGAGGAAGTTGCGCGCGCGGTCGCGCGCATCGCCGGCGTGGAATTTCGTCCAAACTACTTGCCGGCGCGCGACGAAGATCCGCAGCGGCGCAAACCGGACCTCACCCGCTCCGCAGTTCACCGGCCGCAGACGACGACGTCGCTAGAAGCCGGGCTGCGCGAAACCTATAGTCGCCTCCGCGACGATCGCAAGGTATTTGCATAAGTGATTAGTCAAAGCGTGCTTCCGGCGACCGACGAATCGTCGTACTGCATCTCGGGCGTCGACGTTATCGTACGTGCGCCCCGGCGCTTGCAGCTGGTACTCGACCGTATGTTGGCCCACGTCTCTCGCGATTGCGTGGGCACGCAACCGCCGCTCCAGATCGACGCTCGATGTGAGTCGGATGTCTGGCACATCGGCGGTACAGCTCCCAGCAGCAAGAAGGTGCTGTGTAACGGTTCCGCTTTGCCGCAGGTGGCCGGCGCGGTCGTTGCATCCGTGCTCGCCGAGATCGCTCACTATCACGACCTAAACGTCTGGCGAGCGGCCGTCGTGGAGCACGATGGAAAGGCGCTCGTGCTAGCTGGTGACGATTGGGAATCGTGCATAACACTGGCAGCCCACCTTCATACGCGCGGCTGGCGACTCTTGAGCGGCGACTATGCGCTGGTCTCGCGCGATACGTTCTCGGCCATCTCCTTCAAGAAGTCGTTGCACGCGAACTCCTCTTGCATCGCGTCCTTTCCACTGTGGTACCGGGCAGCCGTCGAGGCCTCGCCATGGTATTCGTCAGCCGATTTGCTCGCGTTCTATGCGATCGATCCCACGCTCGTCGGCAGCGAATCCCCGTGGGGGGAGCGAGCACCGATTCGGGCGTTTCTCCAAGTCGACGGCCACACGGCCGAGCACCCATCGCTTGAGATCGGCGACGATCTCTTGCTCACGGACGGCCTGCGAAGACACGACCTCATGCGTTGCGGCATCGAAGTAGCGATGCTCGTACGCAGCGACTTCAACGAAACTTGCGACTTTATCGAGCGTTGGTTCATGACGCTCGGGACGTGCGAAGAATATGGTTAGTACCGCTTGGTCACCACCAGCCTTTGGCGAGAGCGAGCTTCTCGAACTACGGGAACGGCGTATCGCTCCGCGGATCACGCTTGCCGGCGTGCGAGTCGACGCCTTGGACTTCAGGACCGTGCTCAACTCGATCGTCGAGCACATTCTGAGTGACGGGCCGACGAGCTACGTCGTTACGCCCAACGCCCATCACGTCGTCTTGCATCAAAACGACGAGCTGCTGCGGGAGATCTACGAGCACGCATTCCTCGTGGTGACCGACGGCGTGCCGCTGCTCTGGGCAGCCCGACTCCTGGGTCACAAACTCTACGGGCGCATCAACGGCACGGACCTTTGTGAACAACTGTGCGCTGAGGCAGCCAGACGCGGCCTGCGCGTGTACTTTCTCGGCGGTCGCGAGGGTGCGGCGGACGCCGCGGCAGCGCTCTTGCGCGAGCGCCATCCCGCGCTCAATGTTTGCGGGACGTATTGCCCCAGGTTTGGCTTCGAGCGCGATGCGGCCGAGCAAGCGAAGATCGTCGACCACATCAACTCGCGCCGGCCGGACCTGGTGTTTGTCGGTTTAGGTGCTCCGAAACAAGAATATTGGATGTACGCGAATCGCACGAAGCTCCAGGTCCCGATGTTGCTCGGTATCGGAGTCAGCTTCGAACTGGTGAGCGGCCTCGTAAGGCGAGCACCCGTGTGGATGCAACACTCCGGCCTCGAATGGCTCTTCCGCCTGCTGATGGAGCCACGCCGTTTGTGGAGGCGCTATCTCGTCGGCAATGCGGCCTTCTGTATCTTGATCGCGTGTGAATATATTTCAAAAATGGCGACTCGTTTAGCCGTGTGATCTTCGTGCGCAGCTAGTATGACGACGGCTTCTCCTGCTACTGGCCTCGCGCGCTTGCTTACGCTGGGCTTCCCGATCGGGCTCATATTGTCGGTCGTGGCAGCCTTGCTTCTTGGCGCGGTTTTGAGCGGTCACTTCGCCGTTCTGCGGCTTCCGGTACCAACCGGACCCTACGAAGTCGGAACGGTCACGCGCTCCGTCGACATTCCTGTGACCGACTCCGGCGGCACCGACATCGGTCCTCCCAGACGTATTGACCTCGAGTTGTGGTATCCGGCCGTAGATGTTTCGGCGACGCGACGAGCCGCCTACCGAGCCGCGGATTCGCACGGCGCGCCGCTTCTCACGCGCTTCCTGCGCGATCTCATGCAGGCCGATTCGTATCTCGATGCAAGCGTAGCAGACGGTTCGCATTCCGTTCTTCTCTATTTTCCGGCCTGGGGCGGCACGCGTGCCGACAATACCGTTCTTGCGCAGAACCTGGCAAGCCACGGCTTCGTCGTCGTCGGCATGGATGATCTCTATCCGTCGAGGCCGATGGACTTCTCGTCGGAGCAGGCGTTCCGCGCGAGCCTGCGCTGGGGCGACGACAAGGCGCGGCTCGAGGCCGGTGCGGCGCGAGAAGTGATCGACGCATTGGCCCTTTGGAATGCGGCCGACGAGACCGGGCGCTTCACCTCGCATCTCGATCTGAAGCGCCTTGGCGCGTTTGGTTTTTCTTACGGAGGCGCGGTCGCCGGTGAACTCGCGCGCGTCGACTCGCGCGTCCACGCAGCCGCCGACATGGACGGTTGGCTCTTCAGCGACGCTGCGACGAAGGGCGTGTCCCAGCCGTTTCTGATTCTCGGAGGCAAGGATCCCGCCCGCCGTCAGGACGACTCGACGCTACCCATCGAGGATCACTACGCCGCGGTGCTCGATGCGATCGACGGACGGCAAATCAGCGCCGGCTTCCATCGCTATGGCGGATTCTTGCTGACGATCCCCGGCGCGCAGCACTACAATTTCAGCGATCTCGCGTTCCTGCCCACGGTTCGGCACACGAGCCTCGGACCAATCGACGGCAAGCGGGCAGCGAGCGTGATACAGGAATACCTCTCCGAGTTTTTCGGCCACTATTTGAATGGCCTTCCCGCGCCGCTACTCGCGCCCAGCCGCGCGGGTTCCGAGCCGAGCCTAGCCTCACAACGCGTCGATGTCGCGGCGCAACTCGAGGTATGGCCGCCGCCGAAGTCGCAACGCACGGCTACCCCTCATCTGCGCGTTCTTCGCAAACCCCCGATTCGGTAGATTGTGGCGAGTGACCGGTTCACGGTAACGTTAGCAGTGCGAGAGTTTATTTTTAGGAGCTTCTTCAGAGGGCACGTCCACCTAGCCGGGCTGCGTGCGGTCGTCAGATGAGTTTGAACGGTTTGGAGCGGCGTATTGCGATCGTGACGCCGAGTTTCGCGCGGGATTTCGAACTCTGTACGCAGCTGAACGAAAGTGTCCTGACGTACCTGCCGCCGCCGACCAAGCATTATCTCATGGTCGATGGAAAGGACCTCGACCTCTTTCGCGTCCTCGAGAACGACCGCACGGTTGTGGCGGCGATCGAGGATGTCATTCCAAGTGGCTATTTCAAGCTGCCCTACGTGAAAAAGTGGTGGTTTTCAACCCCGGCGCTCGTTCCCGCCAAGGGCTGGCTGATTCAGCAACTTGCTAAGATTTCGACGGCGCGTTTCTTGCAGGAAGCCGTTCAAGTCAACGTTGATTCGGACGTGCGCTTCATGCGCAAAGTCGATCCCGCGCTCTTCGTGCAAGATGGCAAGACACGGCTCTATCGTGAGCCGGGCGGAATCGCTAGCCTTAAACCCCATGTCAAATGGCACAAGAACGTCTGCCGGCTCCTAAACGTGGCCCCGGATTCGCTTCCGCTGGACGACTACGTGGGGAACGTGATCAGCTGGAACCCGAAGATCGTGATCGAAGCGTGCACTCGCGTCGAATCCGTTACCGGCAAGCCGTGGCATGTCGCGTTCACACGCGGACGGCTCGTTTCCGAATACTTTATGTACGGGCTCTATGTCGACAAGGTCATCGGTCAAGAAGCCGCCCACGTCTGGATTGACGAGCGCTCGTGGTGTCACACGCATTGGGGCCCAGAACCGCTGGCGCCGGCAAAAGTCGACGACTTCGTCAACTCGATCCGGGAAGACGATGTGGCGTTCTCCATCGCCGGTTATACGGCGACCGACCACGATACGACGCAACGGACGACGAAGCTCGTGCTTGAGCGCGTCGCTCGCTAATGCAAGTATTCAAACAGTGGCCCATCTACCTCATCGGTCGAATCTTGCCGGCCGCGATCGGCTTCTTCGGCATCGCGCTCTATACAAGACTGCTCGACCCTGCCAGCTTTGGTATTTACGCGCTTCTTCTCAGCACATCGTTTCTCGTCGGCATGACCGGCTTCTCGTGGCTTCGTGTCGCGACGCTCCGCACGATGACGAGCGTTACGCCCGACGAGGAAGCGGACTTCGCCGCAACGATCGCGCTATCGTTCGTCGGCGTTTCCTTGCTCGTGGCGGCGACGATCGTCGGCGGGTTGCGGCTTTACAACCCGGCGATTCCTCTCTCGTCGGAGTTGCTCGCGGCAGCGGGTGCGATCGCAAGTGGCTGGTTCGAGCTGAACGTTACGATGGTTCAGGCGCGAATGCATCTCATTACGTACGGCGTCCTGCAAGCAACCCGGGCCGTCGGGACCCTCGCCAGTTCGCTCCTCTTTATCTCGCTAGGCATGAAAGCGAACGCCCTGCTCGGTGGCTTTGCCCTTGGGAACTGCGCTGGATTCGTCGCCCTGTCGCTTTGGCTCCCGGGAGTCCGCGGCGCGTTCCGTGCAACTATTTTCCGTCAGCTCTTCCACTTCGGGTGGCCGGCGAGTGCCGTGTCGCTCACGTATTTCTCGATCACGTTCCAGCGCTTCTTGCTCAACGTCGTCGGCGGCGCAGCTGCGGTCGGCGTCTTTGCTGCTGCAAGCGACTTCTCTCAGCAAACGGTCGGCCTGCTGATCGGCACCGCGACGCTCGCAGGTCAGCCGCTTGCTTTTCGCGCTCGCGACCTCGGCACGCAAGACGATCTGGCCAAGCAACTGCGCAGTAACGCGCAACTGGTGTTCGCCGTCGGCCTCGGCTCGGGAGCCGGCCTCTTTGCACTCGCGGGACCGATCTCTCATCTCTACTTCGGTGCCAAGTTCCAAGTGGACGCCGCGCCGCTGCTTGCAATCTCGGCCATTGCCATGTTTCTGTCGGGATTCCGATCCAACTACTTCGAGCAAGGCTTCGAGATTGCGCGACGGACGCGGCCGATGGCGGTTATCGCGGCCTTCCGCATCCTAGCAACTGTGATCTCGAGCGCTTTCCTTATCTACCGCTACGGGGCGATCGGTGCGGCACTGTCGACGTTGGTCACAGAGGTTCTGGCGCTGACCTTGAGTATTATCTGGACGAGACGTCTTATGCAAATGCCGGTACCAGTCGGAAGCTTCGCCAAGATCGCTGCGGCAACCGTAGCGATGGTCGGCGTCATGGAACTCGTCCCTGCGCGGAACAGCCCAGTAGGATTTGCGCTTGCAGTGCTTACCGGTATCCTCGTCTACGCCGGCAGTTTCGCGATCATGCACCTTCGGGAGATGCGCGCACTCTTCGGAGTACCGCAGCCCGCAGCGCCGGGCTTGACCCGCCTGTGATCGAGATTCAGACGAACGTGCCCGAGAAACCCGTCCAGGCTGGGCCGCTCGTCTCGGTGATAATCCCGGTCTACCAGGGCGAGCGTCTGATCCTCGGGGCCGTCCAATCTGCGCTGAATCAAACCCATCGGGATTTGGAAGTTTTCGTCGTCGATGACGGCAGCACGGACCAGACTCTCGCCGTGCTCGCAAGCCTCGAGGACCCGAGACTTACCGTTCTCCAGCAAGAGAACGCAGGGACTGCTTCTGCACGGAACCTTGCGCTCGCGCAAGCCCGAGGACGCTACATCGCCTTCCTTGACAGCGATGATCGCTGGTTCCCGGAAAAGATCGCAACCGAAATCGGAGTACTCGAAAGCGCCGGTACCGTCGGCATCGCATACAGTTCGTACTACGCCGTCGACGATCGCGGTCGCTTACAAAACCTCGCGCCGAATCGCGACCACGCCGGCAACGCACTTGACCTGCTGCTCGATGGCGAAGATTTTCTGATGCCGAGCGTGTGCCTCTTCGACCGGCGCATCTTCGATACGCTTGGTTACTTTAACGCCAAGCGCTTTCACGAAGATCACGAATTCATCCTGAGGGCAAGCCGGCACTATCCGATTTTCCCGACGGGCAAACGCCTGGCGGTCTACCGGCAGACGACCAGTGGAAAGTGCCGTGGAATCCTAGCAGACTACGAACGGGCAAAACTCGCGGAACTTGCGGTCGTGGCGGATCTGGCAAAAGAACTCACACCGGAGCAGCACCTCCGCCTGAAGCAGAACGCGCTCCGCTCGCTCTATTGCCGCTTTCTGATGTATGGATTCAGCCGGCACGCAAGGCGGATGCTGGGAGAGTTCCGGATTACCGGCTTGCAAGGAAGTAAAAAAGGCCGGCTGGCCTGGCTCTTTGCCAAGAGCAACCTGAATCTGCTCTCGGTCGCACGTGAAGCGATTCAAGGTTATCATCTTCTATTTCGCCAGGGATGGTGGCGCAAGCGCCAAGCGCAGTCGTGCCTCCATCTCGATTACGGAGTCGAGCGGGGGGAGCGGCTCCGCTTCAAGGCGCGCTCGGCGGAACGAGAGACCTCGCCGCGGGTCTGCGTCGCCGTGCCGACATTTCGACGCCCCGTTTTCCTGCGAGCGCTTCTCGAGGGGATCGCTTTGCAGTCGGTTCCGGCAGGGTGTCCGATCACCGTCGTCGTGATCGACAACGACTCTCGACCGTCTGCTCAAACTGCCGTGGAAGAGATCCGCGACGGATTTCCGTTTACTCTCGAGTACGTTCACCTGAAAGAGCCCGGGCTTTCGAGCGTCCGGAATTTCGCTCTGTCGTATGCGCGGGATCGCTTCGATTTCCTTGCCATGATCGACGACGACGAGTATCCCCAGCGGGAATGGCTGCAAGAGCTGCTGCGCGTGCAGGAGCGAATCGGCGCCGATGTCGTCATCGGCCCGGTGCCGAAAGTGATTTCGTCCGATGCGCCGGCTTGGATTCAGGCGGGTCATTTCTACGAACTGCCTTCGTATCCGGATGGCGCGCTGATCAAGCACGGACATAGCGGAAACTGCCTCCTGAAAGTCAGCTCCATGGAACGCTTTGGGGTCGCCTTCGACAAGGCGCTCAATCTCGCAGGCGGCGAGGACATGCTTTTCTTCCGCCAACTGCTCGCACGCGGCGCCAAATTAACGTACGCGACTCGGGCCGTGGCCTTTGAGTCGATGGGCGCCGAGAGACTGCGTGTCTCGTACATCGTCAAGCTGAACTTCCGGCGAGGGAACACGCTGACGTTCTGCGACCGCCGCCTGGACGGGAGCTTCTTCTGCCTTCTGATGCGCGCCATAAAGGGTTGCGGGCGTATAGCGCTTGGACTAGCCACGATACTTCCGCTCGCCGTGACGCGAGGCCGGATCGGCATCGTGAGCGCGGTTTGCAATATCGCGCACGGCCTTGGGTCGTTAGCTGGGCTCGTCGGCCACGTCTATAACGCGTACAAACGTGCTGACTGAAGCAATCGCCCGGCGTCCGGGGCCCGTTCCCAGAGAGCGCAATGAATCCAATGAGTTCTGGCTCGTCGCGGCGGCCCTGCTTCTGACGGCCGTGATTCCGGGACTCTCGAAGTACCAGGCGTATGACGCATCCGGAAATTCGCCCGCCAGCGAGTTCCTCTGGAGTCTCATGTATCTCGTGGCCGCGATGCGGCTCTACGCGATGCGGGCCGTTGCCGTGCCGATGCTCGCGCGCTCGGGCTGGCTTTGGGCGTTCCTCGGTCTGATGTTCGTCTCGGTACTTTGGTCCGTCGACCCAATGACGACATTTAAGAATTCGATCGAACTGATCGGCACGACCCTCGTGGGTTTCTACATCGTTACTCGCTTCACGTTGCCGCAGTTCATCACGATCTTGGCTCTGACGTTCAGCGCAATCGCGATCATGAGTTTAGGTTTCATCTTCGGCGCTCCGGGCCACGGGCGCATGGATTGGGGAACAGGCGCATGGGAGGGCATTTATCAGGACAAAAATAATCTCGGCGCTGCAGCCTCGTTAGCAATCATATCGCAAGTGATCTTATGCGCGATCAGCCAGGGGCGCAGCCGCGCGATTGCATTTGTGGGTTTGGCCCTCTTCGGCGCGATCCTAGTTGGATCGAATTCTGCGACCGCCTTCGCTGACTGTGCCGTCGTGCTCGCCGCCGTCCTTGCCGGTTTCGCCTGTCGATCCTCAAAATTCGGCGTAACCGCGCGCCTGTTGACGATCATCGTCGTTGCTGTGGCAGTCATTGCGGTCGGCTTTTTCGGTTTGACACCTGAGTCGGCATATGGTGTTCTTGGCCGCGCACCGAATCTCACCGGCCGTACCGATTTCTGGCCGTATCTTCAACAGGCCGTGGCGGATCGGCCGTTGATCGGGTACGGCTACAACGCGTTTTTTAGATCGGCGGTGGGCGCGGGCTATCTGAGCGACTACATCGTGCAGGCAGGGGGTTGGACTCCGTACCACGCGCACAACAGTTTCTTGCAGATATCTCTGGATGCCGGCTATATTGGTCTTGCGAGCTTTCTCATTTTGCTGCTGTGCGCATTTTGGCGGGGCGTTACCTACTTCGCCCGAGAGCAGAGCCGCGTCGCGGCATGGCCGGTCGCAATTACGCTCTATTTATTCCTTGGCAGCTTCACCGAAACGTATTTCGGAAACTACAACACGCTCGAGTGGATTTTGTTCGTGGTAGCGCTGCTGTACCCACTGCGCGACCGGCTGTCCATTGAGGCTAGCAAAGCATCTGAACCGTCTACCATCCGTGGTAGGCGATAACGCTCTTCGTTAGACCGGCAAACCGCTCGCGATAGAGCGAAGCTTCGGGGAACAGCTTGACCACCTCGGCGATGGTCAGTAATCTCACGGAACCCGCGATCTCCTTTGCCCGCTCCCAGTTCCTTTCTCGCGGCGTCCACCCGAGCCGGGATTGCGTAAGCAAAAATGTTCGCACATTTAGCGGCATAAACTGGTATCCGGGGACCAAGAAGTGTGGCTCGATCGGGAAGTATGCGTTGGGCGTCTGAACGAAATAGCGCTTGCCGACACGACGCACTTCGTTCGCCATCCGGCGCTGATCCTCGAACGTACCGACATGTTCGATGACCGAGTTCGAATAAACGATATCGAAGGCTCCGTCGGCGAAATTGCTCAGGTCGCGCGCGTCCCCGATCACACTCTGAAAGCGCGGATCGTCCAGACGCTCGTCGCGCAGATTTAGTATCGTAACGTTCACCCGGTTGGTCAAGAAGCCGACTGTCTTCCAAAAGGCGGCAGTCCCGCCGACGTCTAGGATTTTGACCGGTTCGGGCACGGAAGCGAAAAGCTGCTTGAAAAACATCAGGCGGCGCTCGCGCAGGCGGGAAGCGAGCGAGGTCGGATCCCGATGATCGGCTACACGAGCGAAAAGCGACATGCTAGAGGTCGGTCTCCTTGAAGCCTATGCCGGCCGAACGGTTGTGCGCTCGGTTGCACCCCCTACATCATAGGCGAAGCGCATACCGGTGGAAATACCCGAATTCAATGAAGGGCTCTCTTCAACAGCTAGCCGAGGTCGGCTTGTAGACGCGAATCCACTGGATCCAGTAGGCAGCGGGGAAGTCAGACGCCGATGGGCTGCCGAGCCACCCCCCTTGCGGGCCGACTTGGAACATCACCATTAGCTCCTTCCAGGCGATCCCTTGAGTCAAGTCGGCACCCCCGGTGTGACCGGAGAGCGGAAGACCGTCAAGGTAGTTGGTCACGCCTTGATTTGCGGGCCCGTTTATATAGCCGGGTCCCCCCATGCCCTCGTCGTTGGAAGAAATCGGAGCGCCGCCTGGGCTGATCAACGCCCCGTAATCATGGTAGTTCTGCGACGGCGAGTTGCTTTCGGTCCAGGTGTACGTGCCGCCCCAGTTTTGGGGACTGCCGGCACCGGAGTTCCATTGAATGTTCCCGGCGTTCATCCCGTTCCCGAGATCGTTCCCGAACATCTCCTGAATGTCCCATTCGCCGTTGAGCGGACCATGCGGCCCTTGGGCCGTCCCGTTGTTAGTTAATAACCAAAACGCCGGCGACATTCCGGGCGCCGGCGTCGGAACGCGAATGCGTGCCACGAAGAAGCCATATTGCAAATCGACCGGCATGTCGAGCACGCCCGAGTACCAATCGGCACCGTTGACCTGCGGATCGCCGACGAGGTGACTCGGCATCGGTACCGCCGAAATACGAAGGCCCTGCGGAGAGCCGGGAGCAGCGGTGTCCGCCCCGACGTAGAACGGATCGTCGCCGGGTGTAGAGATACCATCGTTTACGTCGCCGAAGTAGGTGTCGTATTGGTTGCGGCCCCAAGAGACCTGAAAACCGGAGTACTGGTTGCCGCCGATCGTGTTGCCGCGTTGCCTACCCCACCACGTGCGGTCAAGCCCTTTGCTCATGAACTCGCCCTCGCCTGAGGGCAAGACGTTGTTCGTGTAGCTCTTTCCGTTGATACAAGCTGAGCTCGCGTTATATGAAATCGATGCAGCAGGCGAGCCTTGCGGAGAAAAAGTCGGGCTCGGAGCCGATGAGCCAGGCGAAGCCGGCGCTTGCGATGCCGCGGTGTTTCCACTGCTGTTCGTCTGAGCTGATGTCGTTCCGGCCCCGCCGCCGCACGCGCTAGCGGCCGCCGAAGTTACTACACCTATTGCGAGCAGTGCCCGGCGACGCCAGTCGATGTGCATTCAAACCTCACGAGGTGCGCATCGAGCTCTAAACGAGAACGAGACGGCCGACGCTTGAAGTCCAGCGTAACTACCTCCTTCTCCTTCGATCCGACACAAAAGACGTTCACGAACAGCTGCTCGAGGTGGGTTGATAGACGCGGATCCACTGCAGCCAGTACGAAGCCGGGAAGTTCGATGCTCTCGGGCTACCAAGCCAGCCGCCTTGCGGGCCAACCTGGAACATCGCCATCAACTCTTTCCAACCAACACCTTGGGTCAGGTCAGCACCACCGGTGTGACCATAGAGCGGAACGCCATCGAGGTAGTTGGTCACGCCTTGATTTGCGGGGCCGTACACGTAGCCGGGACCACCCGGTCCGTAGTCGTTCGATGAGATCGTCGCTCCACCGGGACTAATGAGGGCTCCATAGTCGTGATAATCCTGCGACGGTGAACTGCTTTCATTCCAGTTGTACGTGCCGCCCCAGTTTTGCGGTGTACCGGCACCGGAGTTCCATTGAATGTTCCCGGCGTTCATCCCGTTGCCGAGATCGTTGCCGAACATCTCTTGAATGTCCCATTCGCCGTTGAGCGAACCGTGCTGACCTTGCGGCATCCCGTTGTTGCTGAGCAACCAGAAAGCCGGTGACATGCCCGGAGCCGGTGCCGGTACGCGGACTCGTGCCACGAAGAAACCGTACTGCAAGTTCACCGGCGTATCAAGCACGCCTGAGTACCAGTCGGCCCCACCAACTTTTGGATTACCGACGAGATGCGACGGCATCGGTATGGCGTTGATGCGTACGCCTTGCGGAGAACCCGGAGCGCCAGTATCGGGTCCGACGTAGAATGGATCGTCGCTCGGGTTCGAAACGCCGTCGTTCACGTCACCGAAGTACGTGTCGTACTGATTGCGGCCCCATGAGACCTGGAAGCCCGAGTACTGATTTCCGCCGATCGGATTTCCACGTTGTCTACCCCACCAGGTACGATCCAATCCGTTGCTTATGAATTCGCCTTCGCCGGACGGCAGCACGTTATTGGTGTAGACTTTTCCGTTGATACAAGCCGTGCTTGCGTTATACGAGATCGGCCCCGGAGCTGGAGTAGCCGGCGGTGGTGAAGGCGAGGGTGTCGGTGACGCGAGCACGACCGGCGTGACGTGGGCCTGTGCGCCGGCATTGTAGTGTGCCGCCACTCGCCCCGCGGTCAGCGCGTGATCGTAGATTGCGCAATCCGAGACGTCACCCTGGAAGTAGTCGGTAAGTCCCGCTCCGCCTACCGCATTGAGCACGCCGATGTAGCTCGTTGCGCTATCGCCGGTCTGCGGACTCGGGACTGCGCCGCCTTGCATCGTGTTGGCGACGGCTACGCCGTTGACGTACAACGTCGCACCGGTAGCAACGCTAAAGGTTCCGACCACATGGTATGTCTGACCCGCCGTCATAGGGGTCGTGTTCACGGCGCTGATCCAACCCGTGTTGAACGCGGCGGTACCGCTGCTGATCCAGAGCATGAATCCGTTGCCGGAATGATCGGTCCAGCCGTTGTTCAAAACGCGCGAGTTGTTTGACAAATCGGCTGCGGTCGGCTTGATCCAGCACTCTGCGGTCACCGCTTGCTGCCTCCAAGTCACCGTTTCGTCGGTAAAGCCGCTCGGGAAGCTCGCGCTTCTGGCCAGCGGGTCACCCGCGATCAAGGCAGGCTGATTGTGCCTGACGTCTGCATTGTAGGCCGCGCTGTGAGCATTGCCGGATGAATCTATCGCAATCGTACCCGCCAATTCGTTCAGCCGGTAGTACACGAGCGGGTTATCGCCCTTGACTGTCGCCACGTATGCACTGGTCAAGATGCTCGTGGGCGTAGGCGCAGGTGTAGGTACGGACGTTGGTGCGGGTTTCGGCGCCGGCGTGGGGGTTGGAGCGGGCGTCGGCGGCGCGGTCCGCGTCGGCACCGGCGTTGGTGTGGCCGTCGGTGTCGGCACCGGACTTGGTGTCGCGGTTCGCGTCGGCACCGGTCTAGGAGTAGCGGTCGGCGTCGGTAGCGGCGTCTGAACCGGTTTTAGAGTCGGCAACGGGGTGGGACTTGCAGTCGGCAGCGGCGTGGGACGCGCGGTCGGCACCGGTGTGGGACGCGCGCTCGGCACCGGTGTGGCACGCGCGGTCGGCACCGGCGTTGGACTTGCCGTCGCCCTCGGTGTGGGACTCGCCGTCGGAGCCGGTGTGGGAGTTGCCGTGCGCACCGGTGCGGGGGTTGTCGTCGCCACCGGTGTGGGAGTGGTTGTCGGCGCCGGACTAGGGGCGCTGGGCGTATGCGTCGGTTCGGGCGACGGTGTCGCGGTCGGCTTGCGTGACGGCGTCACGGTCGGTTCGGGCGACGGTGTCGCGGTCGGCTTGCGTGACGGCGTAGCGGTCGGTTCGGGTGACGGCGTCGCGGTCGGCTTGCGTGACGGCGTAGCGGTCGGTTCAGGTGACGGCGTCGCGGTCGGCTCGGGCGATGGTGTCGCTTTCGGTCCGGGCGAATCAGTCGGAGTCGGAGTTGGGCTCGCGGCCGGCTCAGTCGGCTTTTCCGAAGGGGACGCGGTTGGCGCGCTCGTCGGTTCAGGCTTACGTGTGGGCACAGCCGTCGGGCTAGGCGCGGGCGTGGGGGCCGGGGTCGGACTAGGAGATGCCTTCGGGCTGGGCGATTCCGTTGGCGACGGTGTGTGCGCCGGCGAGGGAGAGGAATACGGGAGAATCGGCGGCTGGGGCGCTACGACCGCGGGAGCGGGCGGAGTTCCGGGCCCTGCGCCGGGGGAGGGTAGCGCAGGGCTCCCCCCTCCACCGCCGCACGCACTCAGGCAGATCAAACTTAACGCGTGCACGGCGATAAACGCTCCGCGACGCGCGTAAATAAGCGCTTGGGGGCTCACGATACCTCATCGTCCTGAGTACGGTAGGGCGGTGACTTCTCGGTTCCGACGATGCGAGCAAACGATTTTAGATGTGCCGAAAAGGGTGTGACACAAATGTTCGCGCCCGGCAAATGCGCTGAGACTCAGTCGCAAAGTGACGGGTCGCTGAAACTAGCTAGCTCGCACCCCGACGCTTATGTAACGTTTCCGTTTAGATTTCCTTCGGCAAACAGGAACATTCAAGAATCCCCGTGTGGGCATCTTGTCTGCCTTTGCGAACCGCGTAGCACGAACTTCACGGGTCAAACGCTCTATTTTAGGACCTAATCTTGCCACATCGAGGCGGCAAAACCCGAAACGCCGTCGCGCATCCGGCGGCGACTAGCAACTCGTTGAGGTGGGTTGATAGACGCGGATCCACTGCAGCCAGTACGAAGCCGGGAAGTTCGATGCCGTCGGGCTCCCAAGCCAGCCGCCTTGCGGACCAACTTGGAACATCGCCATCAACTCTTTCCAACCAACACCTTGGGTCAGATCGGCACCACCGGTATGACCGGAGAGCGGAACGCCGTCGAGGTAGTTGGTCACGCCTTGATTTGCGGGGCCGTACACATAGCCGGGACCACCTGAGCCGTAATCGTTCGATGAGATCGCCGCGCCACCAGGGCTAATAAGTGCTCCGTAGTCGTGATAGTCTTGCGACGGTGAACTGCTTTCGTTCCAGTTGTACGTGCCGCCCCAGTTTTGCGGTGTGCTGGAACCGGAGTTCCACTGAATGTTCCCGGCGTTCATCCCGTTGCCGAGATCGTTGCCGAACATCTCTTGAATGTCCCATTCGCCGTTGAGCGAACCGTGCGGTCCTTGCGGCATCCCGTTGTTGCTGAGCAACCAGAAAGCCGGTGACATGCCCGGAGCCGGTGCCGGTACGCGAACGCGCGCAACGAAGAAACCGTACTGCTGATTCACCGGCGTATCAAGTACGCCCGAGTACCAGTCGGCACCGCCGACCGCTGCGTTTCCGACGAGGTGCGCCGGCATCGGTATCGCGTTGATGCGTACGCCCTGCGGAGAACCCGGAGCTCCGGTATCGGGTCCGACGTAGAATGGATCGTCACTCGGGTTCGAAACGCCGTCGTTCACGTCACCGAAGTACGTGTCGTATTGATTGCGGCCCCACGACGTTTGGAAGCCCGAGTACTGATTTCCGCCGATCGGGTTTCCGCGTTGTCTGCCCCACCAGGTGCGATCCAATCCATTGCTCATGAATTCACCTTCTCCGGAAGGCAGCACGTTATTGGTGTAGACTTTTCCGTTGATACAAGCCGTGCTTGCGTTATACGAGATCGGTGCGGGCGCCGGAGTAGCCGGCGGTGGTGAAGGCGAGGGTGTCGGTGACGCGAGCACGACCGGGGAGACGTGGGCCTGTGCGCCTGCATTGTAGTGTGCCGCCACTCGCGCCGCGGTTAGCGCATGATCGTAGATTGCGCAATCCGAGACATCGCCTTGGAAGTAGTCGGTAAGTCCCGCGCCCCCCGCGGCATTGAGCACACCAATGTAACTGGTCGTACTATCGCCGGTTTGCGGACTCGGCACTGCGCCGCCTTGCATTGTATTGGCAACTTCCAGTCCATTGACGTACAGCGTTGCGCCGGTAGCGACGCTGAAAGTTCCGACCACATGATATGTCTGACCGGCGGTCATGGCGGTCGTGTTCACGGCGCTGATCCAACCCGTGTTGAACGCGGCGGTACCGCCGCTGATCCAGAGCATGAATCCATTGCCGGAATGATCGGTCCAGGCGTTGTTCAGGATGCGTGAGCTACCGCCTAAATCGGCTGCGGTCGGCTTGATCCAGCATTCTGCGGTCACGGCTTGCTGCGTCCAGGTTACCGTCTCGTCGGTGAAACCGCTTGGGAAACTCGCACTCTTTGCCGTGGAGTCACCGCTGATCAACGCCGGCTGGTCGTGCATGACGTCCGCGTTGTAGGTGGCGTTGTGCGCGTTGCCCGATGAATCCATTGCCGTCGCGCCCGACGCTTCGTTCAGCCGGTAATACACGAGTGGGTTGTCGCCCTTAACCGTCGTTACGTATGTGCTTGCCGGAGCCGCCGTCGGTGCAGGAGTCGGCGTTGCCGTTGGGCGCGGTGTCGGCGTCGGCGCGGCGGTTGGGGCAGGTGTCGGTGTCGCAGCCGGTGTCGGCGTAGCCGTCGGTGTCGGCACAGCCGTCGGTGTCGTCGTAGGCGATGGAGTTGGTGACGGAGTCGGCGTCGCAGTTGCCGCTGCGGTGGGCGTTGGTGATGGAGTCGGCGCCGGCGTTGGAGTTGGTGTCGACGTCGGCACAGGTGTGGGTGCCGGCGTCGGATTCGGCGTTGCCGGTGCTGACGGATCCGGCGTCGGAGTGGGCGATGCCGCAGCCGTCGGCCTGGGCGACGGCGACGGGCTCGGCGTCGGAGTCGGAGTCGGTGCTGGCGTTGGTGTCGGTGTCGGCGTTTGTGTCGGTGTCGGTGTCGGTGACGGGGCCGGCGTTGGCGTCGGTGTCGGTGATGGGGTCGGCGTTGGTGTCGGTGTCGGTGACGGAGTCGGCGTGGGTGACGGCGTCGATGTCGGAATCGGCGACGGCGTTAGCGTCGGAGCCGGCGCCGGCGTTGGACTCGGCTGCGCCGTTGGAGCGGGCGTCGGCGTCGGTGCAGCTGTTGGCGTCGCCGTTGCTCTTGAAGTCGGCGTCGACGTAGGCGCCGGCGTTGCTGACGGCGCCGGGGTCGACGTTGGTGCGGGTGGTGCGGTCGCGGGCGGCGGCACGCTCGTCGGTGTTGGCGTGGCCACGGGCGGCGGAGCTGCTGGGGCGTGCGGCGACGGACTTGGTTTCGGTGAACTTGTGATCGGCGGCGTTGGCGAACTTGCCGGAAGAAGTATCGGAGCCCCGGCTCCGACGACGGGCGCCGGAGTGGCAATCGGCATCGCCGGTAACGGCCCTGAGGCTGGTCCCCCGCCGCCTCCGCACGCACTAAGAAAAACGCTTGCGCTGAGGATTGCTCCGAAAGCAAATGTCTGGCGATTGCCAACTCGCATCGAATGCCGGCCCGGCTTTGCGGCGACGTGCAAGTCGCCGTGCGAACGCGATCGAGCGTGTCGATTGTGCAATCTCATCACGACCCTTTGTGCGGACGGCCGAAATACGACCGGCTGCGGTAACGGATTTGCTTAGCGTGAAGCGTTGGGGAACGTACGCGAGAGTGACAAGCAGCGTCTCGCTTGCTTTTATGGGAACTCTAGTATATTTCGGGGACTGTTGAGAATACGTTAAGAGACGTTTGTGAGCGAAGTCGCATCGCTGCAGCAACTCTACAAACGACAAATGCAGCTTATATCAAGCAGTTAAAGGGTTTCTGCATGCGCCAGCATGTCGGGCCGCAGCGATACAAGCTGTGCGATCGTGCCGTGGCTCACAGCGAATGCGTCACGATGCCGCGATTCAACGTGAAGCGCTGAGGCAAATTCCCTGTCATGTTCGTGGCGAAGATCACTATCGCAGCGCGTGTGATCTCCAGCGCTTCCGCGCCGCCCGAGTGAGTTTCCGTCCGAGATGCTGACCCAGCGCATGGCGGCCTCTTGGCTTGTGCTGCGCCCTTCAAACGGTACGCTCGTGGCTGCCGTGCGAAAGTGGCAACACGCAAAAAGGTTCGTAGCGACGAACCTTCGTGCGCTACGAACCCCTGTGCTGGGCTGGGTGCTACGTTTTCAACGTTGGCGGATTTGATCGAAGCGCCGTCGCTCCGGTCATTTCCGCTTCGTCGAGGTCCTCGTGCGGGCTAGCAGCTCGTCGAGGTGGGTTGATAGACGCGGATCCACTGCAGCCAGTACGAAGCCGGGAAGTTCGATGCCGTCGGGCTCCCAAGCCAGCCGCCTTGCGGGCCAACTTGGAACATCGCCATCAACTCTTTCCAAGCAACACCTTGGGTCAGGTCAGCACCACCGGTATGCCCGGGGAGCGGAACGCCGTCGAGGTAGTTGGTCACGCCTTGGTTTGCAGGGCCGTACACGGGACCCGGGCCGCCGGATCCGTAGTCGTTCGATGAGATCGCCGCACCACCAGGGCTAATGAGGGCTCCATAGTCGTGATAGTTCTGCGACGGTGAACTGCTTTCGTTCCAGTTGTACGTGCCGCCCCAGTTTTGCGGTGTGCTGGAACCGGAGTTCCATTGAATGTTCCCGGCGTTCATCCCGTTGCCGAGATCGTTGCCGAACATCTCTTGAATGTCCCATTCGCCGTTGAGCGAACCGTGCTGACCTTGCGGCATCCCGTTGTTGCTGAGCAACCAGAAAGCCGGTGACATGCCCGGAGCCGGTGCCGGTACGCGGACTCGTGCCACGAAGAAACCGTACTGCAAGTTCACCGGCGTATCAAGCACGCCCGAGTACCAGTCGGCCCCACCAACTTTTGGATTACCGACGAGATGCGACGGCATCGGTATGGCGTTGATGCGTACGCCTTGCGGAGAACCCGGAGCGCCGGTATCGGGTCCGACGTGGAACGGGTCGTCGCTCGGGTTCGAAACGCCGTCGTTCACGTCACCGAAGTACGTGTCGTACTGATTGCGGCCCCATGAGACCTGGAAGCCCGAGTACTGATTTCCGCCGATCGGATTTCCACGCTGTCTACCCCACCAGGTGCGGTCCAATCCGTTGCTTATGAATTCGCCTTCGCCGGAAGGCAGCACGTTATTGGTGTAGACTTTTCCGTTGATACAAGCCGTGCTTGCGTTATACGAGATCGGCGCGGGCGCCGGTGTCGCAGGAGGCGGCGTGACCACTGGGGCCGCCGTCGGAACCGGAACCGGGGTGACGTGGGCTTGAGCGCCTGCGTTGTAGTGTGCCGCGACTTGTGCAGCGGTCAGCGCGTGATTGTAGATTGCGCAATCCGAGACGTCGCCTTGGAAGTAGTCGGTCATCCCCGCGCCACCCGCCGCATTGAGCACGCCGATGTAGCTGGTTTGGCTATCGCCGAGCTGTGGACTGGGAACCGCGCCGCCTTGCATCGTGTTGGCGACGGCTACACCGTTGACGTACAACGTCGCACCTGAAGCAACGCTAAAGGTTCCGACGAGGTGATATGTCTGGCCCGCGGTCATGGGTCCCGTGTTCACGGCGCTGATCCAGCCCGTGTTGAAGGCCGCCGTCCCGCCGCTGAGCCACAGCATAAATCCGTTGCCGGAGTGGTCGGTCCATGCGTTGTTCAGGATGCGTGCGCTATTCGACAAATCGGCCGCGGTCGGCTTGATCCAGCATTCTGCGGTCACCGCTTGCTGTGTCCAAGTCACCGCCTCGTTGGCAAAGCCACTCGGAAAGCTTACGCTCTTGGCCGTTGGATCGCCGGCGATTAGCGCCGGTTGTGCGAGCCGAACGTTGGGATTGTAGGTCGCGTTATGAGCGTTGCCCGAAGAATCGACGACGGTCGTGCCCGATGTTTCGTTCAACCGGTAGTACACAAGCGGATTATCGCCCTTCACGGTTGTAACGTATGAGCCCGCTGGGACACTCGTCGCCGGGCTCGTCGGTCCGCTCGTGGCTGCTGCGGTGGGTGACGAATGTGGAGCTGGGCCCGAGGCCGTTCCTGGCGCAAACCACATAAGAACTCCGTTGAACCGCTGCTCGTTCGAAGCGCTGAAGATTCCAGTAGACGTGAAAGGCTGGTCCGCCTTGAACGGGTCGGTGGTCACTTGTGCGACTCGCAGCGAGTATGATCCGCCGCTCGCCGCTGCGTTATTGAGTGAAGTAACGACGGCGGTCTCCGCTTGACCTACCGGGACGCGCTCGTCGAGGGCCCTAAATCCGTTCGTGGCAGAAGTGTCGCCACCCCACGCCGACAGAAGCAGTCCGCCGGCGCTTGGAATGTGCAAGCGGCGAGGATACGGGTTGAAGTGCTGGTTCGGGTCCTCACTAGCCAGAACCGGTTCGCTCGACGATGCTCCAGCGACATCGAGGATCTCGACGCCGCCGGCATTCTGTCCAAAATCGTATGAGGTCGCCGCAGTGACCCCCGCGCCGACAACGGCCGAATACACGGCCAACTCGTTCGTCGCCGAACCGTCAAGCAAGGTCCAACCCGTGGGCGCCGCTGCTGGCGGTTGCGATACGTAAAGCACCGATATCAAAACGTCGCCGGCTTGCGGCGCGCTCGGAAGGGTTGCAACCATGTCCGTCGTCGATGGATACGATATGACCGGCGATGCTTGCCGGATGTACGGCGCGTTTGTGGTGGCCGTAACGTCAAGTGCCTTTCGGCTGGTGCTCTGCAGACTCGAGCCTTGGAACGTGTTGCTCAAAGCACTCGTTGCGGGAAGCCCTAGCGACTGTTGGCCTCCACCGCCGCTGCAACTTGTCGCAGCGAGGCATAAGCCAATGCCAAATAGCACTGGAAAACTCTTCCGTGGGGGCAGCATTGTTCTCCTAAGAAACTTTCGAGTGGGGGTACTCGAGAGCTATAACGTTTGCAAGATGGTGGGTAGATCGGTGCGGTGCGTCACTTGCTTGTAAGCATCCGTCGGCGCTGTCGCCGTGTACCGTCCCCTTCATCGGGAGAACAAATTGCCTGAAACAATCTTTCCCATCGATCGGTCTGGTCGGTTACCACGTGTCGTCATGGCTGAGTCGCGCTGTACTTGCTCGTGTTGCCTGGGATTTCGGGTTGGCCATCGACTGCGCTACTCGTATTCACTTTGGCGCAGCGTTGGGGCAGCTACGCCAGAGAGAGGTAATGTACTGCTTGCATTCTAGGACTGTAGTATATGTCGGGGTATGTTGAGAACAGGTTAAGACAGTGTTGTGAGCAGCATCCTAAAAAGGCGATATGCCGTCAGCCCGAGATGAGCGTCCCGTCAACCAGGCACTGGGTTTTTGGAAATGCACAAGTTAATTGGAGCGAGCTATCGCTGCTCGCAATGGTGCTTAACGTCACTGGCATTTTGCGTATGGTGGATCGGACCAAAGCAAGCAGCAGTTTGCGCGCGGCGTGCGGGGGGTCACAGGCGCTAAAACTTGCAGCCGCGCTCGGCGTGTCTAGATTCGGGTAGCAGCCGTCCCGGTACGAGCCCGACGCTCGCTTCGAAGAGCTTCCCAGCGCTCGCGTCCGATCTCGAAGATCGCGATGTCGACCGGGCGGCCGCGGACGATTGCGCCGTTACGCTGCAGCCGGGCCTCGTTGAAGCCTATTTTCGCCAGCAAGCGGCGCGACGCAAGATTTGTGGGTACGCAGCAAGCGTCGACCTGCCGCAAGGCACTTTCCTCGAAAGCAACATCGACGATTGCCTGCGCGGCCTCGGACGCATACCCGCTGTTCCGGTACGGAGCAAGGATGCTATAGCCGATCTCGGCGGCGCCGCGACTCTGATCGCCGACGCGCAACGAGACCCATCCGATCGCTTGCTTCGTATCCTGAAGGATCAGCAGCCATTCGAAGCGGCCGACGAGTCGCGCGTCGAAGCGCCGCGGGCGAGCTGCTACCCGTCGCGCAAATTCATCGCGTGTGAAACGCGGAACATCTTGGAACTCGCGCAGGTGGGGCCCTTGCATCACACGCCAGAGCACCGCGGCATTAACCGTCGTCACCGGTTCCAGCAGCAAGCGCTGCGTCTCTACGCGTCTCACAGGCGCATCGCTTCTGCACCCCGCCTGCGCGTACCGCCCGGCATTCAACGCCCCAACGCGTCGTCGCTAAAGGCCTCGGCAGCGGCGTACGGCCCGCTCGAACCGGCGGCCGAGCGGCGGAACGACACACGGTCGCCCGGCCGCGCCAGCAAGGCCCCCGGGTTCTCGTGGGCGTCGAACGCATAAACTTGACGCGCACCGCGCAAGGTAAAATAGACGACTTCCCCCGCCGCGGCGACCCGATCGAGCGTGCCGCCGACGCTCGACTCCCGGCCGGGCGCCGGGCCGGCCGGAGCGCTGCTGACGCCGAGGAAGGCCGCATATTGCGCAAAGGCATCGTTTTGTGGGGACGTGCTCGCCGGCGAGCCGACCACAACGTGACCGTTCTTTGCTTGAACGAGTGCGACGGTCTGATATTTTCCGGTCTCGGCGATCAGCGGAACGACCCATGTGTTCTGACCGAACGCGTTATAGAGCAGCGGTTGCGTTGGGTAAAGTTTGCCCTGGCGCACGAGCGGATTGGACGCAACGGCGTCTTCGGCGCCGCGCGAATTGAATTCACCGCCGGACGACGTATAGTAGGTGATCTTTCCCGTTACCGTGTCCATGTAGGTGAAGCCGGTCATCGACTGATCGCTGGCCGGTGACGTGTGATCGACAAACCAGACGAACTCGTTGCCGGCCAGCAAACCAAAGACCTCATCGCGGGCGGGGACGTGCACGTCGCGCTTTACGAGCAGATAGTTCCACATGCCGTGGACGAACTCGCCGAACCATTCATTGTACGAAAGCGCGAGATCGGCCGGATAGACGCGGCTGACCCAAGCTGGTAGCGCAGCGAAATCCGCTCGCGCGACACGTCGCATCGCGCCGGTGACGGGGTCGACCAGCACGACCGCGGTTACCTTTGTGCCCGACCATCCGATTGTCGGCCGCCCGAGCGTGCAGATATACTGCGGGTCGCCATGATCGTCGAGTTGCAGGGTCGTCTCGAGAATCTGCTCCGCGCCGTAGGTCATGTAGACGTGGCGGTAGAGATTGTCGTTGAGCAGCGCTGAGGGAATGTAGCGCAGCGCGTCGCGCTGCCGCAACTCCGGTTGCGCATCGGGATCCTCGGCACTGACGACGATCACGCCCGGACTCGTGCGGCGTGAAAGCCACTGCACGAGCCCTTGAAACTCAAGCGGGGCCACCCAGACGAGCTTACCACCGGCAACCTGGACGTTGAAGTCGCCGACGCGGTAGTACGCGCCGAGCTGCCCGACAACCTTATTGCCTGCGAAGATTGCGGCCTCTTCAGGCACAACGCGCACGTGTTTGAGATCGGTCGTCGGCGGGAGCGAACTCGAGGTCGTGACATCGGCGACATCGCGCAAACCGCTCGCGTCGACGAGTGGCGCAAGGACCAACACCCCGGCGAACGTGCCCGTAACGACCAGCGCTATAACGTAGGGCTGGATCTTCGTGCGCCTGATCGAGACGATGCGCCGAGATGCGATATAGGTACGGGCGGCCAGCAGAATGCTGTAAGCGGCGTTTGGAATCAGCGTCAGCAAGAGCAGCGTCAGCGCCTGCGGGAAAACGAGCGCCGGCATCTCGACATACGCATACACCAGCAAGATCGGAAAACCGATCGAGAGGCGCAGGATTTGGCCGCGCCACCAATTGGCCCCGAAGTCGAGATTGACTAGACCAAGTGACATGAAGAGCGCTGCGAGCAGGACGACCACACCGTGCCCTTCGCCCGCTCGGCAGCCGCCGCATCTTTCCAGGCGAACGCCCCGGCGTGATGGGAGCGCCGTGAGCGACTCCCTTTCCGCCGCCCTCGCCGCGGTCTCGCCGAGCGAAGTTACCTTCGGTGCGACCGTGGTTTCGAGTCCCCACTTCTTCTACGGCCGCAACACCCACGCGACCCACGAGGCTTTCCGGGTGCTAACCGACGATGGCCATCGCCTTGAAGTCGTCGACAACGTCAAGCTCGCGCCACGCGTTCCGGTCGCGCCCGGCGACCACGTAACGATTCGGGGCGAACTCGTGCCGCACGGGTCGCACGGTCCGCTCGTCCACTACACCCATCACGACCCGCAGCACGTCCACCCTGACGGCTTCATCGAACTCGCTGGTCACCTGTACGCTTGAGTAGTTCGCGGACGGCGGCGTCGAGCTGCGGGTCGTCGCCGCGCTCGGCGGCGCCGGGCGGGTTTTCAACGCGCACGTCGACCGGACGTGGATGGAGCTCCATGTCGACTCCGTCATGTGCGATCACGCGGGTCGACGGCAACCGCAGCGTCGACCCGTCGGCGAGGGTCGTACCGCTCGTAAAGATGATCCAACCCGCGGTCGGCTCTCCCACGATCGGGCCGGCGTGCAACTCGCGATAGCCTTCGGAGAAGTTTTCGGCGTCTGAGAGGCTATGCTCGTTGGTGACCAGGACCGTCGGAAGGTCGAGCGCACGCTCGCCGAGCGAGGTCCGTTCCGGCGGGTCGAAGCCGAAGCGCGATTTGAAGCGTAGGTATTCGCGCCGGGTTATCACGTCCAGCGCGTAGGGATCAACGAAGCCGCCCGTGTTATTGCGAATGTCGATGACGACCCCGGCCCTATCGCGATTTTGCACGTCGAGATCCAGGTAGAACTTCTCGAGTGACTCGGCAGTCATATCCGCGAGGTGCACGTACCCGAGGCGGCCGCCGCTGATCTTCTCGACGTACGCGCGCCGCGTTCCGACCCACGCCTGGTAGCGCAGCTGCTCTTCGGTATTCTGGTCGACGGGCAGAACCGCTACGGTGCGCACGCTCGCGGCGTCGCCGTGCGCGGCGATGCGCAGTTCGGTGCGCTTACCAATAGTGTTGGCCAGCAGTTCGTCGACGTCCGTCGTAGCATCGACCGGCGTTCCGTTGACGGCGATCAACTCATCGCCCCGCGCGATGTGAGCGGCGATTGCCGCCGGCCCCAGCGGAACGATATCCGCTATCCGCAGGCGCCCCGTTCGCTCGTAGCTGTCGGCATCCCAATCGACACCGAGCCGCCCCGTCGTAAACCGTGGAAGCTCGGGCGAGCGGTACGCGTTGAGCCCGGTATGCGACGAATTTAGTTCGCCGATCATCAACGAGACGACCCGGTTGAATTCACGCGGTGTCTGCGCGCCGAGGGCATATGGCTCGTACACGGCCCGCACGGCCTTCCAATCGGCGCCGTGGAAACCGGGGTCCGCGTACCAACGATCGAGCAACGACCAGGCCTGCGCGAAGACAAGCCGCTTGTCTTGTGCGAAATCCGCATCGATCTCAGCCGATACGGCGATAGGCTTTGCCGTTTTGCTGCTCAAGTCGACCGACAAAATGCGACCCGAATCGAGAAAAACCGCGCTGTGGCCGTCGGGCGCGATCGTGACGGCACTCTTTGCTCCCGGTGTCGTCGTCAGTTGCTTGGCGACTTGTCCGTCTGACGACGTTTCGTCGACGGAAATCGCGTACAGGTTCGTTTGACCCGCCGCGTTCGCAACGAGCACGAGCGTCTTGGAGTCGGGAGTCACCGCTACCCGGCCCACATCGAGTCCGCTCGGGATCAACGTGAGCCGTTCGCGGATGCCTTCGAAGTCGATCTGTGTTTCGTGTTTCGGTGAAGGCGTCGACGCTGCTCCGGCAACGGGTGCCGCAGAGCCCTTCGGGGCCGGCGTTGCAATCGTCCGCGACGGCAACTCCGGACGCTCCGGCTGCTCACTGAAGAGCCGGCGAAAGCTGTCCTCGCGGAACTGCGGCGTGCGCGGGATCAAGTCGACTTGGGCAATCTGCCCGTTCTCCGTGCGCTGTGACGTACATAAGAACAGTCGCGTGCCGTCCGGCGACCACGCCAGCGGGCCGGCATTGGCGTTCGGCAGGAAGGTGACCGCGCGGGGCGTGCCACCGCTCGCGCGAACGACCATCGCGTTCGAAAAGCCCGCGCGATCGGTATCGACGTAAGCGATCCAGTCGCCCGTAGGCGAGAACGCGATGTCGTCCAGGTCGCCGAATGGGCGGCGGTCCATGACGCCGTTCGCTACCACGCGATCGCCCTGCGTTGCAGCATCGAAGAGATGCAACTCGCGCCCATCTCGTACGAATGCGAGTAACTTGCCGTCCGGTGACCAGTGCGGGTAGTCATCGTGATGACCGGGCGGGGTAAGCACGCGTTCGGGTCCGTCCGGAAACTCGTAGGTCGCGATCGCCTGCTCGTCGCCGCGATCGACGACGTACGCGATGCGCCGGCTGCCGGCGGACCAAACGGGGAGGTCGTAGGCGGCGCCGGCATGCGTCGTCACGAGTTGCGCTTCGCCGCCCTCTTGCGTGCCCGCGGCAAAGACGCGGCCACGCGCCACGAAGGCGATCTTCTTACCGTCCGGCGCCAGGCTCAGCGCGCTGAACTGGTTCGTCAACGTGAAGTGACGCTCAGCGGCAACGTCGGAAAGGCCGCGCGGCTCAATCGTCAGTTCGTGAGCGGTGCCCGCATCGATGTCGTACGTCCAGATCTTCATGCCGCGTTCGAAGGCGATCAGGCGTCCGTCGTGCGCGATCGTCGGCCAGAGCACGCGCCCCCCGTGCAGCGCGGTCAATTGGCGCACGCGCCCGTCGGCTCCGCGCATCCACAATTCGTCGGAACCACTGCGGTCGGAAACGAAGTAGAGCGTGCGCCCGTCGCTCGACCACATCGGCCACTGGTCCTTCGCGTCGCCGGCCGTGACCGGCTCGAAGCGCCGCTCTGCCGGGTGGGCGATCACGATCTCGCTCTCATCGATGTGGCTGTGGCCACGCCGCCACCACTGCACGAACCCGTTGCGCACGAATGCGAGAGCCGAGCCGTCCGCCGACGGCACCGCTTCAAACTCGTTCACGTAGTTCTCGTGCAGAATTTGCATGGGCGTGCCGCCGTCGACCGCTACCCGATACACATCGTTGTCGTAGGCGATGTTGTGCGAAGCGCTCGCGAAATAGAGATAGCGTCCGTCGCTCGACCATGCGCTTACGTCGCCGACTTGATCGTCGTGCGTAAGACGGCGCAGCGCCCCTCCTTCGAGTGTCAGCACGTAGATGCCGGAAATTCCGGGCTGCGTGTTGACGAACGCGAGACGCCTGCCGTCCGGCGAAAAGAGCGGCCGGTGGGCGTAGCCGCCGACGGCGGCCAGCAGTTGCGCGGTGCCGCCCGCCGACGGCACGCTCCAAATGTCGCCGCCGGAAACAAAGGCGATCTCGCGGTGATCGGGTGAGACGGACGGCTCCGCGAAGGCGGGCAGGGCGGCGGAACTGACGTCGGCCGCGCTCGTCGAGACCGGCAAACCGGATCCCAAGAATGTAAACACGAGCGCCGTCGCCGAGAGGCGGCTAACGAGCATCCGAGGCCGATTCGCAGCCGCAACGGCTGAGCCTGCGTTCCGGCGACGAAGGGAATTATCCGGTTGCGCGGGGAGTGAGGGCACGCCGCTCTTGCTGAGACGGAGACTGAAGATATGGACGATTCAGGCTCGTTCTATTTCCCGGTTCTCGTCGAGTTGTGCCTCGCCGCAGCTGTGTTCGGCTTCGTCTTGTTCTGGTTCTCGTTTCGACGCCTCGGCGAAATCGAGAAACGCATCGCGGCGCTCGAGGCGCGTGCACAGTCCATCGAGCCGGCGCCAGGCGGCCTCGCGGTGGCGCCGGCGGCGGTCGTCGAACAAGCCGCGCCGCACAGGAAGCCTCCCCCGGTAAGTGCGCCTCCGCTCATCGCGCCTCCACTCGTCTCGCCGAAGGTCGCAGCGCCGCCGCGACCGGCGTTCAACTGGGAAGTCTTTGCCGGCGGGCGATTCCTCAATCTCGTCGGCGCCGTGATCCTCTTGATCGGATTCGGCCTCTTCCTCCAGTATGCGATCGATCAAAACTGGATCAGTCCCGGACTGCGCGTTGCGGGCGGAATCTTCGTTGGCCTCGCGATCCTGGGTGCCTGCGAAGCGTTCTTTAAGCAACGGCCGCTGCCGTGGCCGGCGCACGGCCTCATCGGGCTTGGCCTCGGCGTCCTATACTTATCAGGCTACGCGGCGTTCGATGCCTATCATCTGATCCCGTTCGCCGCTGCCTACGGGTTGATGGCGGCAATCACGATCGCGGCGTTTCTCTTGGCGCGGCGCTACGACTCACTCGGGGTCTCGCTGGTCGGCTGGGCCGGCGGCTTTGCCACACCGTTCATCATGTACCAGGGCGTAAGCGCGAACGAAATCGGTCTCGCTTCGTATGTGATTCTGCTCGATCTGGCGATCGCCGCCACGCTGATCGCAAAACAACGCTGGCTGATCTTGCAGCCTCTTGCCCTCGCCGGCAGCGCGATCGTCGCGACCATGTGGTGGCGCGACAACTATCCGGACGTCGATTCGTTGGCGGCCACGATCGCAACGCTCAGTCTCTGGCTGATCTCTTTCGTTCTCGGCGTTTTGCGAAAGCGGGCCGTCCCGCCGGCCTACCAATGGAGCGACGCGCTCGGCATTTACAACGTGCTACAGACGATCGCCGGACTCGGCGCGATCCTCGCAGCACACAAGGCCGCGCTTACCGGCGCGCTGCTCGTGATGACCGTCGCCTATCTTGCGTCATGGCTCGCGCTGCGCCGGTTCCTGCCCAAGGCCGTGGCGCTTCTGCGCCAGCAATATTTTATCGCGGCTGCACTTGGCTTGGAAGCAGCCGGCGCGCAATTGAGCGGCCTGCAGCTCGCATCGACCGTGCTCGCCGTTGCGCTCGCGGTGGCCACGATCGAAATGCTGCTTCGCAAACGCAGCGCGTGGCGTGCAGTCGAACAAGTAGCAGGCTCCGGGCTCTACGTGCTCGCAGCCGTCCTGCTCCTGTGCGGGATCTTCTTCGTAAGCGAGTGGAGCGGCACACCCTCGCCCTTTGCGCATGAGGGTTCGCACTGGGCGCTCGGCTTCGGCAGCATCGATTTTGCGTTGCTCGTAGCGCTGGGGGCGTGCGCGCTTCCGGCGCGCTGGTTTCGCGACGGCGAGACGCGCGGTTTTTACGGATTCGTCTTACGTCAAGCGAGCGTGCTCGGACTGCTCGCGCTGACCGCACTGCATTTTGCGAGCTTCGCTTACGTGGGGGCGCTCGGCCTCGAAGCTGCCCTCATCACCTGGATCGCGCTACGTACCGCGCGCGGCGACCTCGAGGTCGACGCGCTTCTTCTGCTCGGGCTCGGGCTGCTAGTGATGATCACTCAGCCCGACCTGGTCACGCCTGCGCGCTTGTTCACGTTCGTGCCGGTCTTCAACCTGCGGTTCCTCGGGCTCGTGCTGCTTGCAGCGGGCATGGGTGCCGTCGGGCTGCAGCTGCGCTTCGGTAAGACCACCTTACCGCCGGCGATCCCTCGGATCTTGCGGGCGACCGCTGCGCTCGTGGCCGTCGCCGCGGTTACCCTCGAGGTCTATACCGGCTTCGCCATTGCGATTGCGCGCGCGCACAATGATTTCGCAACGACTGCCTCGGCTCTCGCGCTCTTGACGAACGGTCAGGAACTTGCGGTGTCGGCGGTCTGGATCGTTGCCTCCGCGGTCGTGATGGCTCTCGGCATCGCCTTGCGCGTTCGCGACCTGCGTCTGATGTCGATCGCACTCTTCGATCTGACGATCCTCAAAGCGTTTTTCGTCGACCTCGGCTCCCTTACGGCACCCTACCGCATCATCGCGTTCATCGGACTCGGCCTTGCGTTGCTCGCCGTTTCCGGCGTCTACCGGCGCCTCGAGCAGGGCTCCTTTCGAAGTCCAGGCGCAGCGCCGCTGCCCTCGTGACGCCCGGCGCAACAGCTATGCGGGCGCGCTCTGCGCCAACAGTTCGCGCAGGTACGGGCCCCAAATCGCCGGCAGCGTATGCGTGCCGTGCCCCCGAGTTTGCTCCGTGACCGGCAGCAGGATGTAGCGGCCATGCTTGACCTTGCCGATCTCGCGTTCCATGATGCCGAGTTCGGGCGGGTTGATCTGGTCGTCGGCCGAGTTCACGGCGAGGAGCGGTGCGACAATCCGGTCGAGATTCGGTTCCGGATTGTAGTCGCGCGACGCTTCGAACTGATAAATCATGTCGTTGGCATCATAGCCGGACGCACCGCCGACGATCGACTTCTGAAAATAGTCGTCGGCAGCCGCTTGCGTGGGCAAGAGGATCTGATCGTGCAGTGGAGCGCTGCCGAATATCCAAAGCAAGTCGTAGGCGGACGCGAGCGCGCGGGGCTCGGTAGCGTAGTCGCCGCCGTCGTAACCCGGATCGCTGCGCAACATGTCGACGATCATGTTGCGCCAGATCCGATTGCGGCCGCTAATTTGAATCGGCAGGCACGCAAGCGGCATCAGCGCGTCCATCATCGCCGGATACGTCTCGCCCCACAGCCACGTGTGCATCGCGCCCATCGAGGTGCCCATCACCAGACGCAGGTGATCGACGTGAAGCGCATCGGCCACGACCATATGTTCGCCGAGCACCATATCCCGGTAGCCGTAGTGAGGAAAATGCGCGTGCAAACCGTCGCTCGGTTTCGACGACAGGCCGTGACCGATGTCGTCGGGGATGATGATGTAGTGGGTCGCCGCGTCGAGCAGGCCGCCCGCGCTAAACAGTACGCCGGCAAAGTGGTCGTTTAAGAATTGATGAACGTCGCCGCCCGTGCCATGGAGCACGAGGACCGCATTGTCGACCTGACCGCGCGCATTGCGGTGGATCGAGCCGATCGTCGCATAGTGCAGGTGCAGCTCCGGAAGCATCTCGCCGTCGGCGAAATGGAAGTTTGCGACCGTGTAGGTCGCTTCGACCGGAGCAGGATACGGCGCAGCTTCGGCCACAAGCGGCTGCGCGACGAGCACGCTGAGTGCGGCGCTCAGTAATAACGATCGCATCATCGCATCCCCATACGACCGCGCAACGGGCCCTCCTGTCGACCCGACGCGTGGTGTGAAACCGCGAAAACTAGCGGGACGCGGTTACCCTTGAAGCGCGCTCGGAATCGACGATGAGTTGCGGGATCGTTACGAAATGGTAGCCGCGGGCACGCAGCACCTCGACGATCTCCCGGGTGGCGGCAATTTCTTGCGAGCGATCGCATTCGCGAGGCGTCGTGCGTTTGTCTCGACCGCAAACCAGACCCCGGTTGCCGTCGTGGAGGACGATGATGCTCCCGCTCGAGACATTATCGATCACGCGCCGCGCGATCGTCGCATCGCCCGGCTGCTCCCAGTCCATCGGCAGCGGGACGCTCCACATTACGACGCGGTAGCCAAGCTTGTGCGCTTCGGCGATCACGGCGAAGTCACGCGCACCAAACGGCGGCCGCATCAACGACGAGTGCCGGCCCGTAATCTTCGCGATCACGGCGTCCGTGCGCAAGAGTTCGCTTCGCATCGCCGCGCGCGATTGGACGATCATGTGCGGATGATCCCAAGTGTGGTTTCCGATCGCCTCGCCGTCCTGCGCGATGCGGAGCAGGGTCGCCGGATAGGCTTCCGCGGCGCGGCCAACCACGAAGAAGGTGGCGTGAACATGTTCGCGCTGCAGGACGTCGAGAATCCGGTCGGTGTACGGAGGGTTCGGGCCGTCGTCGAACGTTAGCGCGATCTCGTGCCGATTCGGCGCACCCTGCACGAGAGTTTTTCCGAAGAGTTGATTGCCCGGCGCTTCGAGCGCCTCGTATCCAAAATACGAACCCACCGCAAGCAGCAGTGCGAGCATGGCGAAGCGCAGCGTCATCCTCTGCATCCGGCTTTGTTCGGAAGCGCGAGGCATGTCTGGGCGGAAGCGACGTCCTTGCGAAACGATAGCGGTCCGAACGTCCGAAAATCATCGACCAGCTTTTGATAGCGCGGTTCGACCAGCACGGTGCTCGAGAGTTGCAGCAGGTCCGGAATCGGTTTGTCCTTGGAAAGCTTGAGGTGAAATTGATGACCGCCGGTCGTTGCCCAATAGCCGGGGTCGGTAAAGGCGAAACCGTGCGTGCCGTGCTGGTCCCCGGTCAGCTGATAGACGGTGATGCGATAACTGGTCGAGGTGTCGCCGCGCGGCGGCTTCGACCCGAGTTCCCAAATGCCGTCTTGCACGGTCTTACCAAAGAAAAAGGCGACGTTCGGGCCATCTTCGATCGTCGCGCGCGGCCGCTCCTTGACCGTGATCTGCGAACCGCCGCGCCCGACGCCGCGGTATTGGCTGGCCGAGACGCCGTCCTTATCGCTCATCGAGTACTCTTCTTCAACGAGCGGGCCGCGTGAATAACGGACCTTCATGTCGAGGCGTATGTCCGAGGCCGAATAGAGTACGCGATGTGTTGCTAAGGCATTCGGCACGACCGTGCGCTGGAAGGACACGAAGGCCGCGGCGAGCGCGATTAGCGTCGCTAGCAGGATCAGCGGCGGGACGGGGTTGCGGAGCACGACCGCTCAAAGTTCCTGGTTCATTCGGACATCCCCGCCCGCGCTCGCGCGGCCGCTTCGTCCAGGACCTGATTGACCACGGCATCGGCGGCGGCGTTGTCCTTGCGGCGCACGTGTTGGATGTCGACCGAACGAAAGCCGCGCAGCAACGTCTTGGCGCGACTCGCAAGCGGAATGAGATCGGCATGTTTTACGCGGTAAACGCCGCTCAGCTGGCGCACGACCAGCTCGCTATCGAGCCGCACGGCCAGGTCCTCGACGCCAAGTTCACGCGCCTTGGCGAGACCGGCGAGCAAGGCCCGCCACTCGGCGACGTTGTTGGTCGCAATGCCGAGGTATTCGCCGACCTCGGCCAGCGCCGTACCGTCCTCTGCGAACAGGACGGCTCCGCTCGCGGCCGGGCCCGGATTCCCGCGCGAACCGCCATCGGCAAACAGAGTCGCCTTCATGGAAACGACGGAAGAGACGACGGAAGAAACGAGCGAAACGAAGGAAGCGAAGCCGGCATGGCCAGGTCATTCGTATGCCGCTTGGCTGCACCCTCACAGGGGGCGAACGTTCTCTCGGCAACAATCTATTAGCACGTGGAAAAGCCCCTTAGCGCCGCCATTGCCGTGCGCGACCTAGTCAAGAAGTACGGCGACGTCGAGGCGGTCGGCGGCGTTTCGTTTGAAGTCGAAACCGGCACGATCTTCGGCCTGCTCGGACGTAACGGCGCCGGCAAAACGACCACGCTTGAAACCTGTGTTGGTTTGACCCGGCCAACCTCGGGTGAGGTGCGGGTGCTCGGCCTCGATCCGAGCCGGCGCCGGGATTTTCAAGCGCTGCGCAAGCGAATCGGCGTTCAGCTGCAAACGACCTCGCTGCCCGAAAAAGCGAAAGCTCGCGAGATCCTCCAACTCTACGCGGCGTACTACGGCGTGCGTGTCGACCTGCCGGAGATCGCCGCTCGCGTTGGACTCGAGGACAAACTCGATCGGCTGGTCGGCACGATGTCCGGCGGCGAGCAGCAACGGCTCGCGCTGGCCCTCGCTTTCCTGCACGATCCCGAGGTCGTGTTTCTCGACGAACCGACGGCGGGCATGGATGCCTTCGGAAGGCGCATCCTGTGGGGCGAGGTCACGCGTTTGCGCGACGCCGGCAAAGCGCTCGTGCTGACGACGCACTACATCGAGGAAGCCGAGCGGCTTTGCGATGAGATTTGCGTCGTGCAAGCCGGTAAGGTCGTCGCCCGGGGCACGCCGGCAGCCCTGGTCGCGCAATATGGCGGCGACGCGTGCATCGATTTCTCGGCGCGCGGCTTCACGCTCATTCCCGAACTCGACCGCCTCGGCCGCTGGACGCACCAAGCCGAGAGCTGGGCGCTCGCCGTACACGGAGACGCCGGCCACGCCCTCGGTGCGATCGTTGCGCACGCAAATACCCTCTCCGTCGCAATCGACGAACTGGATCTGCACCGGCCCAATCTCGAGGATGCCTTCATCGCGATCACGGGCGAATCGCTCGACGACGAAAAACCGAGCGCCGCGGCATGAGCACGCTTGCGGTACTTGGCGCTCAAACGCGAGCCAATTTCACTTGGTACTTCTGGCGCGACGGAGAGATGATCTTCTGGTCACTCGGTATCCCCGTCTTTTTCTTGCTGGTGTTCTCGTTTGCGCTCGGCGCGAATAACACGCGCACGGCCTCGACGTTTCTTGTGCCGGGGGTCATCGGCGCTCAAGTTCTCAGCTCCGGTTTCTGGGGAATCGGCGCGATGCTCGCGACCTTTCGCGAAAAGAAACTGCTGCGCCGCGTGTATCTGACGCCGCTGCCGACCTGGGTCTTCTTCGCGGCGCTCGTCCTGTACCGAATGACCCTGCTCGCAGCCCAAGCACTCCTCCTCGCACTGGTCGGTGCGTTTGTCTTCGGCGTGCGCTTTACGGGAAATCCGTTCGAGATCGCCTTCGTGCTTATTCTCGGCGCGGCCACCTTCGTGTCGCTCGGCAGCGTGATCGGTGCCGTCGTTCGCTCGACCGAGAGCGCCAACAATATCGTCTCCGTGCTGACCGTTCCGCTCGCGTTTCTGAGCGATGCGTATTTTCCGATCGACCGCTTTCCCAAGCACATCGGTCAGATCTTGCGTCTCTTGCCCTCGACGCAATTTATCGACATGCTGCGCGATGTCGCCATGTACGGAGCTCCGCTCACGCACTATACGGTTTGGATCTTGATACTGGTCGTCTGGACGATCGGCGCGACAGCGATCAGCGCCCGCTTCTTCCGCTGGGTGTGAACGAAGAGCAATGATCGCCGCATGCTTTCGCGGAAAGGCGAGCGATGGCGAGAACACGCGCGGGCTACGTAGCCCTCAAAGGCAGCGAGCGGCGTCTTGGGGCCAAGGCAAAGCTGCTCGGGCCGGCGGACCCGAAGGAGCAGATGTCCGTGAGTGTGGTGCTGCGCCGCAGGGCGGACGGCGCGCCGATTCCCCCGCCCGACTACTTCGCCAAGACGCCGCCCAAAGAGCGGCCTCGCCTCACGGAAGCGGAATTTGCGGCGAAGTACGGCGCTTCGCCGGCGGACCTCAGCGCGCTCGCGAAGTTTGCCAAAAGCAATGGTCTGACGGTCGTCGAGAGCAACGCGGCACGGCGTAACGTCGTCCTCTCCGGCACGGTCGCGCAGATGCAGCACGCCTTCGACGTGACGCTCGGGCGCTATCAGGTTCCCGCGGCGCACACGCGACGCGGACCCGCCTCCACCGCACCGGCCTCACCGCAAACGGAAATCCATCGCGGACGCGAGGGGATGATTTCGGTATCGCGTGAGGTCGCTGCCGCGATCATCGGCGTGTTTGGTCTGGACAACCGCCGCGTCACCCGCCGCAATACCGCCGAGGATCCGGGGACGACGAGCAGTCTCACCGTTCCGGCCGTTGCGAATCTGTATAACTTTCCGACCAACGCTGCGAAAGGCCAGACGATCGCCATCGTCTCTTCCGGCGCTCCCGGTAACGGCTACGACCGGCGTCCCGGACCGGTCAACGATTTCGCGCGCTATTTCAGCTCGCTATCCGGCTACGCGATGCCGACGATCTTGACGGTCCCCGCAGCAGCCGACGCGTACAACGATACGCCGGACAATGAAACGACGCAGGACATCTGCATCGCTTCAACCGTCGCGCAGGGCGCCACGATCGCCGTGTACTTCCTTTCGTATTTCGCCCCCGGACAGAATGGATGGCACGACCTGATCCAGCGCGTGGTGACGCCGAGTGCAGGCGATTTTCCTGCCGGCGTCTCGCCGCCATCGGTGCTTTCGTGCAGCTGCTATCTGACCGACGGCGACGACCTTGCGACCTTGAGCAACGAGGGTGTCACCACGGCATTCATCGACGCCCTCCACTTGGCGTTCCAAGACGCAGCGCTGCAGGGCGTCACCGTTTGCACCGCTGCCGGCGATCAAGGCGCCGATTCGCAGGTCGGCAGCACGACAGCCATCACGCAGTTCGGTCACAAGTTCGCTGCCGACGGCAAGGCGCACGTTCAGTATCCCGCAACCGACCCGTACGTTCTCTCGTGCGGCGGAACGACGATCGGCAACGTCGAGAGCGGGTCGTTCCAGGAATATGTTTGGAACGATAGCAACCCGGCGTTCAACGTTCCCAACTGGGCCACCGGCGGCGGCGTCAGCGACTACTTTACCGCAACGAGCGGCCACGCGCCGAGCTATGCGTACCAGCAAGACGCCGGCGTTCCAGGTTCACTGAATGACGGTCATGCCGGACGCGGCGTGCCCGACATCGCCGGAAATGCGAGCGGCAATAGCGGCTACGCGTTCTACTACAACGGGACCGCCTGGGTGATGAATGGCACGAGCGCCGCGGCGCCGCTCTACGCCGGCCTCATTGCGGTACTGAACGCGGCCCTCGGCGAAAACGTCGGCTATCTGAATCCGCTGCTGTATCAACTCGGTAAGCGCGTCTGCCGCCAGATCCTTGCCCCGCCCGGACCGGCCGATAACGGGCTTAACGGAATCAGGGGATACCCCGCCGGCTCCGGCTGGAATGCTTGTACGGGCTTAGGTGTTCTCGACGGCAATGCTCTGCTCTCGGAGTTGCGGACGCACTTTGGCGAACTTCGCGTGAACGGGGAAACGGATACCGTTCGCAAAATCGTACGGTGATGCTGATTTTCTTGCGCGCGACGCTTGCTTTCGTCTTTGTTGCTTGCGCCGGCGCGGCTCTGCCCGCCGACGCGCAAACGTCGCCGGCTCCGGTGCCCGCGTCCGCTTCGCCCGTCGCGCCTGCCGGGTCGGCCGCGCCGGACGTGCTCGCGACGCCCGCGCTCGAGCCGGATCCGAAGCTCACGCTCAGAGCCAAAGAATGGCTGCGGCGCTTTGAAACCGGTGATATCGATCGCACGCAACTCGACCCGGAGATGAACCACGCTTTGACGGGGCCGGTCGTCGCGAAAACGGCCGCGCAACTCAAGCCGCTCGGTGAACCGACTGACTTCACCTATCTCTATCAGCAAAAAGGACCGGCCGGGATCGGCTACAGCTACCAAGTGACCTTCAAGGATGGCACGCTCGTGTGGTTCTTCGCCGTCGATTCGTCGGGAAAGATCACCGGGCTCAGACTGCGAGCGTTGCAATGAGCCTCGCCTTTCTGCGCACTCCGGACCAGCGGTTTTCGAACTTGCCCGATTTTCCGTTTGAGCCGCACTACGCGAACGTCGACGCCGGCGGTGCGACGCTACGCATGCACTATCTCGACGAAGGACCGGCAAACGCGCGCCCGGTGCTGTTCCTGCACGGCGAGCCGACCTGGTCTTATCTCTATCGCAAGATGCTTCCGCACTTTACGGCCGCCGGCTACCGGTCGATTGCGCCCGATCTGATCGGGTTCGGACGCTCGGACAAGCCGGTGCGGCGCGACGACTACACCTACGCGCGTCACGTCGGGTGGCTGCGCTCGTGCATCGAAGCGCTCGATCTGCGCGACGTCATCATGGTCGGTCAGGATTGGGGCGGGTTGATCGGGCTTCGCTTGCTCGCGGAGACGCCGGAGCGCTTTAGCGGAGCGGTTTTGGCAAATACCGGTTTGCCGACCGGCGACGAGCATTGGAGCGAGGCGTTTGACGCCTGGCGCGCATCGTCGCAGCGTGCTCCGGAATTTCTCGCGGGCGTCGTCTTAGCGCGTACCTGCACGCCGAAATTGACGCCCGCAGTCGCGGCTGCCTACGACGCGCCCTTCCCCGATCAGTCCTACGTGGCGGGGGCGCGGCAGTTCCCGCTGCTCGTGCCGACTCGGCCGGACGATCCCGCCTCCGAGGCAAATCGAGCTGCGTGGCGTGCCTTGCAGACCTTCGAGAAGCCGTTATTTTGCGCGTTTTCCGACGGCGATCCCATCACGCGCGGCACGGAACGCCGCTTCATCGACGAAGTGCCCGGCGCGCGTGGTGTCGCGCACGTGACCATTCACGGCGCAAGTCATTTCTTGCAAGAAGATCGCCCCGATGAATTCGCCGAAGCGATTCTCACGTTTCTTGCAAGCGCTTCGCTCGGATCACACCCGACCGCTCACTAGGCTCCAATGCAGCACGAATGTGTGCTTCCGCTCCGCGATAAGCCGCCGCTCTTGCGCGACTCAGTTCGTACCGAATTGTCTCCACGCCGTCCGCGAGCTCGCGCTCACCGGTGTACT
>Ga0302326_10000436_pt1 | contig 117301 bp, 81 predicted proteins | sample Palsa_T0_3_FD_202264 | JGI IMG/M metagenome (GOLD analysis project Ga0302326, IMG submission 202264) | Peat permafrost microbial communities from Stordalen Mire near Abisko, Sweden - Palsa_T0_3 | ecosystem: Environmental > Terrestrial > Soil > Palsa > Peat permafrost | place: Sweden: Abisko... | reverse complement strand
TGTTGCCGAACTCGAAACGACGAGCATAGCGTTCATTCATCACACGCATCGGAATCGCCGAGGTCAGGTAGGGATTGACGAAGACGACGTTGCTCATTTCAAGCCCGGCCGCCTTCACGATGGCTTGCATGCGATCAAGCGCCAGATCGACTTGCGCGGCCGGATCGTCCGGAACCTTGCCAGTCGCCGGGTCGCTGCCCGACATGCTGGAAATGAAAAGTCGATCGTGAGTGAGCATGCCCGGAGCGGCGGGTTCGTCAGACTTATATTCCGGGGGATAGACGGCGCGCTTGTCGGCCAGGCTGCGTACTGCGACAGCATTGATTTGAATGGGAGGGTAAGGAATCCTCGCCACGCCAAGCACCGCACGAGCCGGAGGAGTTTTCGCGAAATATTCGGCAAAGGCCTGATTCATTTCCCCGTACTTGCCCATGTCCTCGAGATAGACTTCATCGAGATAGACTTGGGTGTACACCACGTGCTCCATGGTCAGCCCGGCCGATTCCACGACCGTTTTGATGTTGTCGAGTGACTGGCGAACCTGCGCACCAAAGGTCGCCGGCAGGCTGCCGTCGGGACGACGTGGTCCCTGCCCGGAGATATAAACGTAGTCTCCAGCATCCACGCCGGGGGAGTAGATGGGACTATTCGGTGCCTGCGCAGGAGCGACGGTTCTTAGTTGTGCCTGTACCAGCTGTGCCTGCGCCCCCAGCGTCAGCGACAGCAATCCAACGAGCAGCAGTTTCATCTGAACCTCTGGCTTCTGGAAGTCTATGCCGCAGATTTTTTCTGGGCGGCTCCGAGAATCTCCCGTAGCCTTTGCCCCACAATTATTTCCTCGCCGGGCTGGATGGTCATGGAGACCAATTCGATATGACCATGCTCTTTCATTTCCTTCGGCTCCTTGCGATTTGGATTGCCCTCGCGAACCGCTTTCACCACACTCGGATTGTCTGCGCCGAGGACCTCGATCACCGGATTACCCGCGCGCAGCTCCTGGACGCAATCGGAAATCGTATAGTGCCAGGCCTGCTGGTCCCAGGAAATTTTCAGAGTTGGATAACGATTTCCATCATCGGGGATATACGTGTCGGTCTTCACTCCGGACACAGTTTCTACCAGCTTCCGGATGCGATCGATCCGGCCGTTCCAGTCCGCATAGAGCTTTTTCTCATCGAGCTTCAGCCATGTCTCCAGCGCGGTCAGGCACCCGATGACTTCTTCTTTTCCAACCTTCATTGGACGGCAGATAGCTCCCTCGCGTGGACTGCAGTTCAGAAGAGCGGCTTCGACAAGATCCTTCCGCCCGAGGAGCAATCCGCTGCACTGCGGCCCGCGAAGGCCCTTGCCGCCTGAAAAGCAATAGAGGTCCAGACCCATCCTGGCGTAAAGCTTGGCATTGTCGACCGGCGGTATGCCGGCGGCGTCATCCAGCAACATGGGGATCTTGTGACCTTTCGCGATGGCCAGATTCTTCTCCAGTTTCTCGGCAAGATCGGTGGTGTAGATCATCGCGGTGTTGTCGTTGATGGCATTCGCGAGCTCGTCCGCGGAGTACACCAGAACCAACTTCGCGCCGGTTAGTCGGATTGCACTATCGAACGCACTCCTGCCTCCCACCATGATCACTTCGTGCTTCAAGCCAGTGGTGTCGGGAAGTTGCCATATGAATTTGTCATCGGTGCCGGTCATGCATCCAGCGGTTGCGGCGGCCATCGCGCCTGCCGAACCCGATGTGACGATGCCTGACTCGGCACCCGTCAGTTCCGCCAGCCGGCGCCCTACCGCCCGCTGCAGGTCGAGCATGTTGACGAAATATTGTCCCGCCTCCGCTTGCGCTTCGCGGATCTCGGGAAATTCCAGCGACCCACTTAGATAAGTCCACGTGCCCCGGCAATTGATGACGGTCTTGACCCCGAGGCGGGTGTAGACATTCTGTCGCGGATCCCGGCCGACGGCGGTTGCCGCCTGCGCATAGAGATCGCGCGCGGCGATCTGGGTCAGTAACGGAGCGGCTGCCAACACCTTCACAAACGATCGCCGGCTGGAATTTCCGATTCTCAAGCTCGATTCCTCCTGATGGGCCCGGGCGAGCAATCCTGGATGCGCTGGCGCTGGCGGCAGCGGAAGCCGGATAGCGCAAGCAACGGGCGAAAATGGTATAACACAGAGGCTGCCGCCGGCAAATCGAATTCTTTCGTTTGGCTGGGTTTTATTTCGCTTGTTCGACAGGCTGTCTGCGATGGTTCGCTGATATCCGCGTGCGTGTTACCCCCAGCGCTCGGTTGTTTTTCGAGAGAGGCTCAACCTAATGATGATGCTGCCGAAGCTGACGACGTTGATGCGGCGATTCTTCCTGACCGTTTCCCTCACTTTGCTGGGGACCTCTCATGCCGGGGCCGCAGACCAACCGAAACCACCGGCCACGCCGGATTGCCGGGTCGAACCCGTCAATTACAAGGGTTGGCAGGCGCAACAAATCTCCAATCGTTGGGTGCAACTGATTGTCGTGCCGCAGAATGGCGGGCGCTTGATGCAGGTCAATTTCGCCGGGCACGCGTACCTGTTTGTGAATCCCAAGTATGCCGGCAAGTATCTGCCGCCTGATTCGAGCCAGTGGTTCAACTACGGTGGCGATAAGCTCTGGCTGCTGCCCGAGGGGAACGACGATGAGAAGCATTGGGCCGGCGGCTCCGACATACTCGACGACGGGCCCTTCTCCTTTCGAAAACTTTCGGAAGGACAAGAGTGCGAGATCGAACTAACCGGGCCTTCCGACCCGCAAACCGGAGTGCAGTTTCTGCGGACCATTCATCTCGATGCCGATTCCCCGCGAATCCGCTTCCGCGCCACCATGAAGAACGTGACCGGGCATATGTTGGAGTGGTCGATGCAGTCCGTTTCGCAATACAACACCACGGATTCGTCCGATCCCTTGCGGATGAACCACGATTTCTGGACGTTCACCCCGGCCAACCCGGACAGCAGTTATCTCAATCGCTATCACGTGCGCTTCGGTCCGGCTGAGAATTCCGCCGTTTCGGTCGGGGACGACGGTCTCTTCAAGGTGCACTATGTGCACATGGCGGCGGAGTTATGGCTGGATTCGACAGCGGGCTGGCTGGCTGTCGTCGATGGCAGCAGCCGCTTCGCCATGGTGGAACGCTTCCACTACCAGCAAGGCCAGTCCTATCCGGGAAACGCTTCCGTCATCTTTTGGACAAACGGTCCTGAGGTGAGACTGGATCGCGATGGAACCGTCCGGTTGAGCGGGGGAGAAGAGGGGGACCCTCCCTTTTACCTCGAAGCCGAGCTCAACAGTCCCCTCTGCCGTCTGCGTCCGTCAGAGAGTTGTGCCATGGAGACCGAGTGGTTCCCCACGAGGGCAGGGAGCGGATTCCGTGGCGTCAGTGACGCTGGCATCGTAATGCAGCCACTTCGCGCGACCCGCCTGGAGAATGGCAAGATCCGGATTTCCGGCTCTTTCGGAGTTTTCTTCGAAGGACGCCTGTTGGCCCATTTTTACAACGAACATGGCAGAAGTTCAGCGAGCATGGCTGTCGCTCAAGTGAGTCCGACAGAGCCAGTCCTGCTCGATACCGAAATCGACCCGCAGGGGACACCTGCACGGCTCTCTCTTCACCTGGAAGACTCGAACGGAGTGGATCGCGGCGCCTTCGACGAAGTTGAAGTCGATACGGCGGAGCATCACTGAGCCTGCTGAATGGGAGCGTTGGCACGTCGGAACGTGGCGGGCGCCGCCTACAAAGATTTCCTCACCCTCTGGAAAGACACCCGATCCCGATGTCCCCATCCTGAAGCAGGCTAAGGTGGAGTATGCGAGGTTGTCAGGGACAAGTTGGAGGCCTCGATGACTGGCACCGTCGAGTGGGGGTTACGGTCGATGCAGGATGATCCCGACTCGGATTCCTGGGGCGGCCAGGCCGTGTTTGATGTATACACAAAGTCGCCAGGTATTGGTTTGGATGGGACGAACTACAAGGATTGGTGAAGCCGCCCATGTGGCCAAATCAGACCTTCGCGCTCAGGCTTTACCGAAAAGGGCCGAAGCCTGTAGACGATTCTGTGCTTTGCGGGTCGTGGTCCAGATGAGCGGAAAGGATCAAGGGTGCTATTTGATGGCTGCCCACGAAGTTCCGTTGCACACATAAAGTGCGGTGCCGCTACTCGTGCTGGTGTTGGAAAATAAACTCCCAGTCGTACTCGTGGCGCAGCCCGTCGACGGTGCCGATGTTCCAACTCCCCAAGTTGTCGTATTTACGCTGGTAGTGAAACGCGAATACCCCGTTGCGGCGCCAACCGTAACAGATTTACCAAGCACGTACAAGGCTACGGTTGGATCGGTCAGGGTAGTTTTAGTGAGGTCGTCCTTGATGCTGTTGTTGGTTCCGCCGCCGGTAGCGATCCCTACCAAAGTAAGGCTGGTCACCGTGTAGGGCGTAGACGGACAGGGGGTGGGCGTGCTGCCACATATGTGAACCACGTTCGTCAGCGTGCCATTACCAGAAATATTCAACAGAACATCATTTTGTGCGGCTGCATCCTTTCCAACCAGGATTCCATTTAGGAAGCCTTGTACCTGTATGTCTTCGAGGGAATTGTTGGAAGCGTCCAGCAGAATGGCAGTCCCCGGGTAACTTCCTGATGAGTTGCCTGAGATGCACGTGAGCCCATGAATTCCGCGAGTAGATACTCCGGAAATCTGAGCGCACACCGTAGTAGTGGCAGCGTCCGCATCGGAATTGAAGACAATATCCGTGTACGGCCCGGAGTTTTGTGCGCTTCCGGAAACCAGGAGGCCCGTCCCCGCAATGCGATAGAGATTGACATTCCGCACGTAGCTCAATTCCTGTGCGTAGCTGTTCGCTATGCCATTCAGGCTGTATCCTTCTCCGTCGAGAGTGAGATCCTCGATCGAGATTTCATTCGAAGCGCTGGACCCCATTTCGATGATTGTGCCGATATTGGACGTTGCCTGGATGATAGTTTGCCCGGGACCGGTTCCAACGATCCTCGTGCCGTTCGGCAGCGCCCACGTGCTCGAAATTTGAATTGTTCCCGACGGCAATAAGATTGTAGAAGGGTGGGTGCTGGTGCCCCAAGGTGTTCCGGCGCAACTCTGGGTTGTGCCCGATCCGATTCCGCGTGCGTCAATCACTGCGCCCGCAGCCGGGTATCCTGATGTCAGCGCGGTGTTGATCTTGGCGCATAGGTCCGAGCCAGACAAGATGCTGGCGTCGATGAAGGCTGTCGAAGCGATGCATCCGCCCGAGGTGCACGCCGACGACGAGCCGAACACCGCGTTGTTGCCCGCCGCTTGCGCGTGAAGTTGAACGGGGCGGAGTGATAGCGATCCCAACACCAATAGAATCGCGGCGGAGGTCGAAAGAATTCCAGGTGTTCCGGTGGTTTTCATAAGAAAATTGCTCCCATCACAAAGTCAGCAGAGTCGATGCTTAAACTGCGGTAGCCGCATGCCAAAAACTCTCCATCACTTGATCACGATCCACTTTCCGCTCACACAACCCCACAGTGTGGATCCGGAGCCTCCCGAGATTCCTCGGGAATAGAGCGAGCCATTATCAACTGTGCTGCACGACCCGTTAGTGGGGTTCACCGCAGTACCAACCAGCCAGGTGGGCACCGGAGTCGACGGGCTTGTGGTGAAACGCGAGTATGAGGAGGCGACGTTGCTGCCACTTGCCTGGACGGGTTCTCCGAGATCGTAGAGAGCCACGATCGTGTCGGTCACGATAGAGCCGGTCAGGTCGTCTCTAATTGTGTTGATGCTGGATCCGCCCGTGAGCGACGCCATCGCAATATCTTCCGTCCCAGTAAATCCTGTGCTGGTGCAGTTCCCATTCACCGAACTTGGATTGCAGATGTGCACCAGGTTGGTCATGTTCGTCGAGCCGGTGACGTTCGAGAGAACGTCGGCGTAAATATCCTGCAAGCCGTTGGCATTCATTAATGGTGTCTCGGAGCCGATGAGAACACCATCCGCAAATCCCGAGATGGTCAGGTTCTCGAGCGACACATTGCCACCGTCGAGATAAATCCCCGCGTGGGGCGCTGTCGTGCTGCCCGCGCTGCATGTGAGCCCATGAATGCCGCGAGGCTGCGCGTTGTAAACCTTGACGCAGGTTGTGCCGGAGCTGGCGCTCGTCCCGGCGCTGATGTACAGATCCTGGTACGGTCCCGAATGACTGGCAGTGCCGTTACTTGGGCCACTGGCGACAGTGGAGAGCAGCACCCCATTGCCTTCCGTATTGAGGATGGCGACACGTTGCAGAGTGCTTAATTCTTCCGCGTTGGAATTATCGACGCCGTCAATGTTCTGACTTTGTCCGTCGAGCGTTAAATCAGTCATCGAGATTTCGAAGCAGACAGCGCAACCTACCGTTTCCGGGTTGCCACTGACCGTAATGGTAAGCTGACCTCCCATCTGAATCATGGGGCCGCCTAAGCCTCCATTAAAACTGCTGGCTGCCTGAATGGTGGTGGCTCCGGCCGCACCCGAGGAAGTACTCGCGCCCGCGCCGACGATCTTCGTGTAGTCGGGTATCACCCAGGGATACGAAATCACGATTTTCCCCGCTGGCAGCAGAATGCGCGCGGGTTTACTAATGTATTCAGTACCGGGACTGAGTGTCCAAGGGCTCGTATTTGTAGCACACGTCAGGTTGGAGTTGCTTGAATTCAGGCCGCGGGCATCAATCACGGCTCCAGGAGTCGGGTACGCCGGGCTCGTGCTGCTCATAATGTTGTAGAGCGTCGCGCAAATTGTTGTGCTGGTGTTCGCATATGCCGTGGCGTCGATGTAGGCCGACGAGCCTGTGACCGAGCTCGTTCCTGAATACACCGCATTGTTCCCCTTGCTCTGTGCCCGCGCGAGAAGCGGCACAGCTACCCACAACAAAGCTGCCAGAGAGATCTTCCGTACAGCCCGTTTCTGATTGCGTGTCATACAAGTCTCCTCGTGAGCTTCGATTCTTCAGAAACCACCGGATCTCAAGTCTGGACCGGGTTCGGCGAAGTGTTAGTTATGGCGATTTCGGGTTATGCGATTGGCTGCCACGTCGGTAGTCCACCGGACTGCGTTGCCTCAGTGCAGACGAACAGCGTGCTGCCCGTGCCGCCGGCAGTGTTGGAATACAACGCGCCCGGAGTGTTGCACGTCTCGGTGGTGCTGCCCAGGTTCGTGCCACCAACCCCCCATGTGGGCAACCCGTTGGTGGGCACCGACGAGGACGGAGTGACCGGAGTTGTACTGAATAGGCTGTATCCGCTGCCGAACGAGTTGCCCAGAGCGTACAGAGCAACATTGTCACCCTTGGGGATGCTGATTCCCGTTAGGTTATCCAGCACCACGAAATCTTTTATGACACCGTACGGAGAAATCCCCACCAGTGTCAGATCGCTTACGTTGGCACTTCCGCCAGTCTGGGTATTCGAAGAAACCTGAATGTCGTAGTCCACCGGACCCGAGCCGTCGACGCCTGAAATGTTGATCACGCTGTCTCCCGCAGCAACATGTTGGCTGCCAACGAGAACTCCGGTGATGACTCCTTCGAAGTGCACATCCTCAATCGTGTTATTGCTGCCGTCCAAATACAAGCCGGCGGTTGGCGATCCATTCGCAGTGCAGGTCAAACCATGAAAGCCCCGAGTTTGGGCTTGCAGGTTGACGCACGTTGTGGACGCCGTCGCCTCGGAGCTGCCGGTGGAGACGTTCGAGATGATCAGATCGGAATAGGGCCCCGATCCGTCCGCCAAGTATGTGTTAGAGCCACTACTGGCGACTGCTCCCTCAATCAAAAGCCCGTTCCCGGTGAAGTTGGTCACGGTTGCATGTTCGACGTAGCTGAACGCCCCTGCATACGGGTTGTCAATGCCATCGGCCGGCACCGTCTCACTCGTGCTCCCCTGCACCCAGAGTTCCGAGATCACGATCCCAGTGCAGGGCGACGTCGTCGTACATGACGACGATCCCATCTGCAGCAATGCTGATCCTTTCGAAGTAGAAAAAGCTGGACTTAATGACGGAACAATAGTGGTTTGATTGCGCCCCTCACCGATGAGCCGCATCTGATTGCTCAAGACCCAGGTATCCGGGAGGGTAATTGTTCCCGCCGGCAGCAGAATTGTCGCAGCTGGCGGATTGGATAGGAGATCGGAAGGGCTGCTGGCGCACGTTCCCAGGCTCCCAGTGAGTACGGCTCGCGCGTCAAGCACACCGCCGGCAGGGAAACTGCTCGAACTCAAAGCGGCTGCAATTTTTGCGCAGATGTCGGTCCCGCTGAACACACTGGCGTCAATGAAAGCGGACGAACCCGTGATCGTCGTGCTGTTCGTCCAGATCGCATTGTCCCCCAGTTTTTGGCTGCCGGTAATAGTCTGCGCGGATACCCTTTGCGGAGCAGTTGCATACCACAGCGAAAAAATCCATATTGCTGAGAAGACCATGCTTTTTACGGCTGGACGATCTGCGATTTTCATAAAATTCTTCTTTCTGATTCCCCTTCGCTTCTTGGCGAGAATCGACGCATGCGAGCCTCTGACGAAGTGGGCTCTCCAGAGCAATTTGTTTTCGAGGTGGCTGCCCCGACGCGAAGAAGAAAACTTGAGACGGATGCTAGCCGAATTTTCCGATTCTGATGCCGATAGTTCTTGTGTGTTACAAAACCCGAAACACCCAGAAGCAATTGGGAGTGCAACCGCTCGTGTTATAAGTCATAACCCGACGTTATCTGTGAGTAAGGTGTTACCCTCAGTGAGGGCCTCAACAAAGCGATTTTTGTTCCGAATACGTAAAGGGTGAGCTGAAAGATGAGAAGATGCCACGAAGCGCAAGCACCGCTAGAGAAAATAAAGAAGCATCAAATCACTTGCGAATCAGATCGCTGGTCTTGAAGCCTACATGTGTTATCCGTGCGCGTTTAAGTCCTTGTTCGACCGCCGAGGAGAGGATCACCGGCTGAAGACGATTCTGCAGCGGTCTGCGCACCAGAGTTCAATCACGTTCAACAATGCATAGACGCGCAACCGTAACGCGTTCAACAATAAGCACTTGCGATCTACAAAATTCAATAGAGTTCAACGATAAGCAGAATCTGGTTCGGGACCAGGGGGTCGGAGGTTCAAATCCTCTCTCCCCGACCAATCTTTTCAAGCACATGCTTCTGTTTTTCCGTCTTCAGCGAGGGTGTCGAAAATGTACACGGTGCCTGCCCCGCTGATTCGGTATCCTGCCTTTCCCGCCACAATTCCAGGACGGTTTTCCTCGAGGAATTCCGTTGGAATTCCTGCGATGAAGTCAAAAAGTTTCAAGCAAGCCGATACGACAGTCAATTGCTGCACTGAGATACCGTGCTAGGGTTGAGTCCATGGCTCGATCTGCTTCGCGACCGTTGGAATTTACGGAAGCAATCTGACCCCGCGATGCTTCTCTTCGAGCGCGCGAGGTTTAAAAGATGCAGTTGTGCTTGGCGCTCTGCTGCGACAGATCGTAACGATGCTCGACGGTGTAGAAGTTCTTCTTTCAAACGGTGCTTCCTACACCGCACAACTTCAGTTGAGAGCACTGCTGGAAGCTAGCATTTATATCGAATGGATATTGAAGGGCGACGGAGACAAGAAGGGTGCCATTGAGTGAATAACAGTATAAGCATTGTCGTGGGCCAAACTTACTTACCGGGTTAAATGGGGATTGCCCGTCTACCGACAAGAATCCCGACTTGGTTTTGAGCACTACAGCCCGCGATGAACAGTAGGAAATCGGGGAGGGTACAATCCTAGCTTCTCACCATGGCTGCAACATACATTCGCCGCGATCGATCATGAATCACGGTGTTACGAAATCCGGAATTTCCACAGCGAAAGCAAATCTCCGATTGACAGCGTTATTGAAGTGAGATAGATTTCCCACATTCTGTTTAGTCACTCCGTCTTCGGGAATAAGTAGCAGTCTTTCCGATGACCTCGCCTCTAATCGTCTGTTGTTAGGCAACCAAAACTGAACCGTCGGTAAGTTCCAAATATCAAGGGCAGACCGAAGCTCTGATGGCGCCGGTGTCTGCCTGGGAGGTATTGCTATGATCGCTAGAAACGCGGCTGTAACTACGTGGACTTACCTGATGTTAGCTTTCTGTGTTGGCTGGTGGGCAAGTTCTCCAACGTGGGTGAATGCACAGGATACAGAAAACGCTGTCTACAGTGCTTCCACACTCACTTCATCGCTGGATTACTACGACGCCAGCGTTGTGAGCGGTGCTGCCGGCACAGATATTTGCTCCATGATCAACCGCGTTTATACCTTCATCATTCCATCCTTGCAGGGCGCGGTGATTGATGCGCGGGGAATTTCGGTGGGCGCTTCGAATCCCTGCACCACAAGTCCATGGGCTGGTCTTACCGCCTCTACGGCCACTCCCGCAACCATCTTGCTTCCCGCCGGCACAATCGTCATCGAGGCGCAATGGGTGTTGCCCAATGCAACCAGGATCATTGGTGAAAACCGGGGCACGCAAATCGCGGAAGATTTTTCCTCCCTGCCTTCCGATCCTTTCATGATCCTGATGGGCAGTTCCACGTTGTGCCCTTCAGGTTGCCAGGGCATCGTGATTCAGGATGTTGCACTGCTGAGCTGGAGTTCGGCGTCAGTTGCCAAGATGGGGGGAATTGACAACGAAAATGCTGGAGAATTTAGCTATGTCGATCATGTCGCGGTCAATGGCGCCTCCGGTGTTGGACTAGACGGTACAGCTTTGAAAATAGGTACGGGCGCCGCCAACTCCGGCCCCTACACGAATATCGTTTACTCGCCCGGTGCAAACTGCTCGGGCCTGACTTGCTCTTACTCGGTGTGCGCGCAAATCTTAGCGCCCACCCGCGGCATTCACGGAATGACGTGCACTGCCGACAGTAATACGACGACTACCACGCCCCCCGCGGCAGCGATCGAACTCGACTCGGATAATAACTCGATCGAAGATATTCACTTTGAAGGATTCTATGACGGTGTCGTGGTTGGAGACAGCGCAGCGGCAGGCGGCAATGTCATTGTCAATGTTAACGGTGGTTACGGCGGCGACTCCGGGCCGATCCGAAATATTGTGCATATCTGCAATGGTTCTGCACCGCCTTCTGCCTGCGGTTCAACCACTGGCTTGGCCAAGGACCTAACCGTCCTCGGAGTCGGAGTTGGAGGAAACACCAGCCCTCTCTACCACGCATACGCGATTCGCGATGATGTCACGGGCACGATCATCGACGATTCGACTGCCAGCGGTATTTCCGGCGAAGGTACGGTGGGTCTTTATGCCCTCGGCGAAGGCGCCCAGAACGGGCACTCACGCTTCACGACCAGTCCGGTTACCAGCGGTGCGTCATCGACGAATCCATCGCCGAATCCATCGCCGGTGTGGGCCACTGGCAGCACAACTCCGTCAGGCTCATGTCCCACGGGCGCAATCTTTACCAACACCGGGGGTTCGCTTTCCACAATGCTGTATGTGTGCGTAAGCAGCGCGTGGGTCGCGATTACGATTCCATAGATCTGGAATGAACGGTCAGCGAAAGCCCGGCGATGCTCGCGGGTATTCAACAGACGTTCATCATAAAGAACTGTTTTGTAAGGAGGGGGTATGAGGATTGCAATGAAAATCGGCTCACAGCACGCGCTTTATGCGGCGGTCGCGATAGTTCTCGCGTTACCAGCGGTCTTTCCGAGTCATAGCGATGCACAAACTGCCGGCAACAAGGCGGTGTACGGACCTTCCGGTGTGACTTTCTCGACTGCCTACATCGACGCCAGCGCGGTTGCGCAAGGCAGCAACATCTGCGTCACACTTTCCAACATTCTGAGTGGAACTGCCTTTAACAATACTAATGGCGCCGTGATTGATGCCCGCGGCATTCATCCTGGTACCACGCAGCCCTGCACGGTGGACCCATGGGGAACCATTCCCAGTGGCGGATGGGATACGCCAGCTACGATTCTGTTGCCTTCCGGAACGATAACGATTTCCAAAACGTGGATCATACCCAATTTCTCTAAGATTATCGGCGAGGGCCCGGGTGTTACAACTCTCGCGGCTGTGTCGAACTTTGTAACGGAAGTCGACAACGTGAATGCGATGGTCGAAATGGGATCCATCTACTCTGCTGCCTGCAGCGGTACTTACTGCTTCTGCGGTGGAACCGCCTCGACTAAGCCTGCCGACTGTGTGGGCGTCGGAGTCCGGGATCTCACCCTCGATGCGTCCAGTTACACGGGCAGTTCGAAAATCATCGGAGTCGAGAACCAGGCCTCGCAGGAACTTAGCATTGTCGATCATGTTACGTTCAACGACGCACCGATCAGCACACAGTCGAACGGTATGCTCGGGCTGGATGTATTCGCCAATCAATCCGGCAACACGAGCTTTCCGTGCGCAATTAGCGGTGACACCTGTTCCTCCAATAACTCTGGTCCCTACTCGAATTTGATCTTCACCGCAGGCAGTCACGCCGGAGCCGGAACCCAGTGTGCCGCCATCACTGGCGAAGCAGGAATCCGTGGAATTCACGGAATGAGTTGCTCATCCGCCTTAAGTACTCTGCCGGCGGCTGGCATCACGCTAGACGCAACCTCTACTACCATTGAAGATGTTTATATCAATGGTTTTACAGACGGGATACAGGTCGGCGAGAAGGGTTTGGCGACGCAAGCGGACGTCTTGATAAACATTACGGGCGGCTCAACCATGACCCATCTCATTCACATTGAAAGTGTGGATAGCGCGGGCATAGGTTCGAGTAACTGTCCGCCGTCGGCTGGGTCCACCGAGGATGTGTGCGACCTAAGCATCTTGCAGGCCACTTCTGCTACCGGTACCACCATTCAGGATGACATCACCAGCGCGACTTTAGCGCATTCTACCGATGCCACAGTTGGAATGTATGTGCTGGGTGAGGAGCTGGGCAGCTCTGCCTCGGGCCAGTACTCCCGCTTCAGCACGAGTCCTACTTACCCCAGCTGGAGCGTCGGAAACACCAGCCCGGCGGGCGATTCCTGCACGAGCAGTGGCTCTCTCTATTCGAACACCAGCGCCACTTCTACAACCGGAACGCTTTTTGCCTGTGTCAGCACTACGTGGATGGCAGTGAAATGACCAGCACCTCAATCGTTGACCTGGCTACGCCAAACCTGGCTACGACAAACCTCGCTACGACAAACAAGGAATACCGAAGACTTCGAGGAGAGAAGATTATGACCAGCACGACGAAATTGGCCGCCAGTTCAATGTTTGTGCTGGCCTTCATTGTGTTCGGATTGACGTGCCCCGTCCACATGCAGGCTCAGTGCTCTTTCAGCGAAGGGAACACGGCCGTCTACGCGGCCTGCGGAACCGGCATAAACCCGCAGGGCTCGGCAGCCTATATCGATGCCAGCGTCTTCACTGGAACGGGCAGCAAGACCGATGTCTGTGCCAAAGTCAATGCCGTTCTTCTTTCCAGCACCTATCCCGCAGCTGGAGCGGTCATTGACGCGCGCGGCATATTACCTTCTTCTGGAACTACTCAGGCCTGCTCCATCAGTCCGTGGGGCGGTACGCCTACCTCCGGCACATGGCCTCCGGCCACACTCCTATTGCCGGCGGGAATCATTGCCATCCCTGCCGGATGGGTTCTGCCCAATAAGACCCGCATTATCGGCCAAAATGCCGGTTCGACTTCGTCGGGGACCGCTGGCACCACGACCATTCAAGCGTGCTTAACGACCACGACCGGCTGTCCAACCGGTTCGGATTTCAGCGGCACCTTGATCACGATGGGGTCTTCGGCGACAGTCAACAATTGCCCCTCCACGGGCTGCATCGGTATCGGCGTCCAAGATTTGTGGCTGGATGGCGAGGGACTCTCGATCAACGGAATCGCCAATACCTTCTCGGAAGAAATGAGTTTTGTGAGCCACGTGAACCTTTATCAAATCGTGGGAACCGGTCTAGGAGTTTCCGGAACCTCCACGAATTCGGGACCCTATAGCGACATCGGCTTCGCGATCGGAAGCGCAACACCCGTCGCGGACACCATCTGCGCTCACATTGTCAATGTGAGCACACGCGGAATTCATGGCCTCACTTGCACTGGCTACACAGGAACGGGCACGATTCCTTCGAATGCCGTCATCATTGACGCCTCCAACAACACCATCGAGGACGTAGAGGTGGAAGGCTTCGGTACAGCGGTCGAGATCGGCGAAAACGACAGCGCCCAGAACGATGCTTTCATCAACATCGTCGGAAGCACAAATGTCTCGACCGTAATTTCGATCACAAAAGTGTCAGGCAAGAACGTCAGCGATATCAGCATCATGGCGGCTTCCAACGGCGGTGGCAGCGCCCAAACCATTTCGGATGCGCGCAGCACACCGTCGACGTCGGTCACCGCTGCAACCGTAGCCATCTACGTTCTCGGCGACCCGGTTGACGCGGCGGGCAGCCCCATCGGCTATACGCGCTTCACTACCGCGGTAGGACAGCCCACGTGGGTCGTCGGCGCTGCTACGCCCAGTCCCGCGACGGGATGCACTGTGGGCAGCACGTTCTCCAACGCTCAAGGAAGCGGGTCGGACAAGACCTTGTTTGTGTGCCTCCCGAAAAACAAATGCTCACCAACCACCGCAACTTGTTGGACACCAATTGGGTAACCGTAGGCTCGCCAGCGGCGGAAGGGGTAGCCTATTTTATAACTTCCGAAGGCGCGATCTGAACCTGAATGGCGTGAATGTCGTCGGACCTTGTGGTGTCCACGGAGACTACTCCAAAACTGCCGTTTGCGTCGCGCACTTGAATGGTTCGCGTGGCCTGCGCTCCGGAAGGACCTGGGCTCACAGTGTCGCTGGTAAGGATGGTCACTCGCAGACCGGCGCCCGGATCGCCGGGGTCAGCCTGCTCCACTTGCTGCTTGATGGTTTGCTGACCGGTTGAACTGGAGAGTTGGGTGGTCGTTGCACGCTTAACCAGGTGCAGGCTCCCGTCCCCGACCGACCCTGGAACGATGGTGGAATAGGTTTCCACTGAGTTTCGCTTTTCTCCAGAAGCAAGAATAGCTTCGCTGCTCACGGTACGAGACACTTCGCCGAGTTTACCGTTAGAGTCGGGGAGGGAGACTTGCTCCTCGGTGCTACGGTGGTCACCTTCTTGCCGGATAGTGGTTCGCCGCATTTCGCCCACTTGCCAATTTCCGGCGCCATCCGGGAGCAGCGTAGTTTGCTGAGATTCAACCGTGCCGGTCGCGCCTTGTTCTCGGCGCTCTTGTACCTTCACTGCTGGAACCAGACCGCCGTTGATGCTCGGGAGCATCACGGTAGTTTTCGTCTCCTCCACATCATTACTGGTCCTTCTCGTCTCTTCAATTCGGCGCCGAACCAGTTGAAGATTGCCATTGGCATCGGGATCCGAAGTGGAGCGTACTACCTGCGAGTCACCGCTGGGCAGCGTGTGCTTTTCCTCTTCAATTACCTCGACCAGTGTTTTCGCGGCGTCGGCATCGCGACCGAAGGTGCGCGTGATGGTTCGCACGGTGGCATCGTCCACTTGCACCGTATCCTTTTCGATGTCCTGGTAAGGTTCGAAATGCCCGTCAGACCCGCGGCGCTGGACCGATTGCTTGTCCAGCGTGCGATTGCCGCTCTGGGTGTGGCTTTCGATGGTGCGTATAGACTCCGCATTTTCGCTGTGCGACTCGGTGGTAGTCGTCCAGGACTTGTTGGCTTCGTCTGTTTGGGAACCGGAATCCTGTGCCCAAAGCGTGAGACCGGAACAAAGACATGCCGCGATCGCGAGCAGTACGAACTGGCTCACACGCATCGCACGTGACGGGTGAGGACGGCTGCCTTCGTTCCATCGACGGTCAGCGCGTGCAGATCGCCCATGTCCATCCCGTTCGGGAATATTTGTGGTTGGCATCGATGCTTTAGAAATGAGCTTGCTGAAGCGGAAATGAAACCGGCGCGAGCCGTAGCAGTGGACCCCCGCCGATATTCGTTAACATGATTGCGCTCTTGACCACACAGGATGTGCCGCTATCCCACGGTTCAGGTTCGAGCTAGGTGGACCCCTCAAGTTCCACAGCGTATCGCTTTGCGGCAGACTGTATACGCTTCCACGCCGCACGACGTTCCGCTTCCGTAACGCCCTTCACCTGGTTGAAGCGCGCAACAGCGTTGCGTACGTGAGAGGCATTCTCCAGCGGCTCCTTGCGTTGCTTCGGAAACGCGAACTTGGTTGCGGATATCCGATCACGAACTGGCTTGGTCAGCTTAGCCATTATTTTTCTCCCTCGGGAGCGACGAACTGCCAGTATCAAACCAGTATTAAACCTGGAGGGTGTGGTAAAACTGATCAGAATTGATCGTTTTGCAAATCAGTGCTCCCGCATTTCGCCAGTATGCAGGCGAACGCCAAGAGGGAACCCCAACCAAAGGCATTACCGTTCTGCGCGAAAAGTTTTCCCCATCTCTTTCGCTGCCAGGCGGAAATAATGTCGAAAGTTGTAAATGAGCGGGGACCACTTTTGCGGGTCGATGTAGTTCTCACCGAGGACAAACTGGCTTGCTACGTGCACTCGGACAATTTCCGCCTCGGCTGCGACACCGCCGCCAAGTTGCTGTAATCTTTCTCCGCTCATACCGTGCAGTTGGCGGACCTTGGCTTCCATCTGAACCGGGCATTCTCGAGCCCGCGCCGGCCGCACAATCTCGCTCGCGAGCTCCGTAAGCCCACAAGCCTTGAACTTGTCCGCTTCAAAGCGGAACTGCTTAGTCTTAGTTTGTGGAACAGGATTCTTGCCAGTGAGTGGTGCTAACTTCTCCACTTCTCGCCACATATCGGGCGCGGGCAAGTTCACGACGCACTCCGGATGTCGTCCTAAATTATCCGCTGTCTTGGTCTCGTCCAGCAGTCCTAACATAAGCGTCCATCCTAACGCCCAGAATGACGACACTGGCGCCAGATTCGTACTGCCGTCTTCGTTAAGCGAACTAATCAGAGCTACAGGCGTTCCAAAGTAGAGGGTCTTCGGTTCAATCGTTCGAAACTCCACTTCTGTCATGACGTTCACGTTGAGATGCGCTGCCCTTCTTCGGCACCTGGTATCACTATGAGAATAGGCTGGTCTTTAGAGGGTCGATGATTTCGTTGCCCGGGAGATTGATTACAGCCCGGATTATGAAAAGGCCAAAACTCTTTCACGGTTTCTGCGCGGCCTTACGCTGTGCTAGGGCCGGAGCCACGCTCACAGTACCAAGGACATCCCCGCCAAAACTGTACAAAATCGAACAGCCAGGCAACGGCTTGAGGGGGATACGGCGTTTACCCCTAAAGGCTAGGCGAACGCATCCTGACAAGCGGATACATCACGGCGGGATGGAACCGGGAGAGATGGCAACCACGTCTATTTTCGCGCTGCCCCGTTCTACTCCGTTGCCGGCGGCACGGTCTGCGTATCGGTACCCTGGCTGGTCGAATATTTCGTGCTGCCCTCATAGGTGGCCGTCAGGTTGTAAGTGCCCTGGACTTTGAATGTGAAGTTGAGCGTGGCCTTCCCGTTAACCGGCGCAGCCGAGACTGGTGAAATTGACTTTTACCTTTCGATCCACGCCTACCTAAAGTGATCTGGGTCTTCCCTGAAAATGAAAAGCAATGAAGCGTGGGGAGAAGGTCCTTTAACAATAGCGGAAAGAGACTACAGACTTGCGGCGTCTCAGGACTTAGCATTGCCCGACCGGAAACACCCAAAGATCCGGAAGGCAATGTGCGGAGGTCGATCCAATGTTGTCTCCAGAGGTTGAGAACAACCCAGAGCGCGGCCACTACTTGCGGCGACCGTCAAGCGGGCGTCTCTATGGAGCAAGAAGGAAGAGAATGAAGAGGTCGAGCTCCTCATTTTTTCTCATTGCTCTATGCATGTTGCTTTCCCCCGTTGCGAAAGCACAGACTCCAGAGCAGGCTCTGGCGTTCGAGCAACAAGGCAATTTCGGAGAAGCTGCAGAGGTGTGGATCGCCATCACGCAGCGCAATCCCCAGGATGCCGGCGCTTTTGCGCATCTCGGAGTCGTTCTTGCCAAAGCACAAAAATATCAGGAGGCGGCATCTTCCTATCGGAAGGCCCTGGCAATCAATCCCAGCTTGCCGGGACTCGGGCTCAATCTTGGTCTGGCTGAGTTCAAGCAGGGTAATTTTCGAGTTGCAGCGCCAGCCTTCAAATCTGCATTGATCGCCGATCCATCCAGCGCCCAGGCGCGCACTCTGCTCGGAATGAGTTACTACGGCTACAAAGAATATGCTCTGGCAGCCGAGTATCTCGATCCCATTTCGAAGACGCAGCCGGAAAATCTGGAGCTTCACGAGATTCTTGCCGAGTCTTGCCTGTGGATCAAGAACACTGCCTGCGCTAAGGAACACTTCGAGCAGGTCATGAAACAGGATCCTGACTCTGCTGCAGCGCACATCCTTATGGGAGAAGCGTATGACGGACTGGGACAGAGTGCGAATGCCATAGCCGAATTCGAGGCGGCCAGGAGGATCTCGCCCAGCGAGCCCAGGGTTCATTTCGGGCTTGGCTACCTGTATTGGAAGTCGCGCGAGTATGACCAGGCAAAGCGAGAATTCGAGAGTGAACTGTCGGTCGACTCCAGCAATGCCATGGCGCTGACTTACCTGGGAGACATCGCACTCAAGAGTGATCACGCGGATGCCGCCCTGCTGCTGTTGGGGCGAGCAACGAGGATGAATAAGGACATCCGGATTGCCTATTTAGACTTGGGCGCCATCTATCTGCGGGAAGAGAGATATCGTGACGCTCAGGCGGCTTTTCACCGAGCGGTGACACTCGATCCCTCGCAGACCGACGCGCACTATCAGTTAGGTCGTCTGTACCAGACGCTTGGGAGTACGGCCGCCGCAGATCAAGAGTTTGATGTTGTTCAGCAGCTTTACCAAAAGTCCGCCGAGAAGGTAGCGAAGAACATGTCGCTCCGCCTGCACTGAGCCTTTTGGATCTAATATTCCCGCAGCGCCCGACAAGGATTGTTTTGCGGGCGGTCGGCATAGGTGCACCGAACAGCGCTTCCATCGATCGCTAATGTCAATCCGCTAGTGAGTTTCACGTATTGCCCTTTCCGCTCCCGGCTTGTAAAACCCTATGAGTTTGCTTATGCATAAGACTGTAATTCTGCTTCTCTGTCTATGGGGTATGACTCATGCGCAAGGGCAGGGATCTGGCGTCTCGTCGCCATTTGGCACAGACCCGAGCGCCCGACCTCAGGAGGGTGGCTCGGCCACTCGCGGGGAATTTGCACCCGTCCTTGATTCCGAGAAGCGTCCGATCACCGCGGGTGGCTTCGTAAAAAGCGGCCCGGTCATATTCAAGGACATCGCCGAAAAAGCGGGCCTGACCACCTGGCGCCACACCATGGGCACTCCGGCGAAAAATTACATTCTCGAGACCACCGGATCAGGAGTTGCCCTGCTGGATTACGACAATGACGGCTGGCTTGATATTTACCTGGTGAATGGTTCGACCTTCGACGCGCTGAGCGGCAAAACCGAGCCGCCGCATGCCGCACTTTTTCACAATAATCACGATGGAACATTTACCGATGTCGCTGGAAAGGCTGGAGTCACCAATGATCGTTGGGGTTTTGGAGTCGCGATCGGTGATTACGACAATGATGGCTGGCCCGATATCTACGTCTCCAATTACGGAAAGAACCGTCTCTACCACAACAATCACGACGGAACGTTTACTGACGTAGCCGAAGCGGCGGGCGTCGCGCTGGGAAACTGGTCTACCGGAGCCAGCTTCGGCGATTACGACGGAGACGGCAGGCTTGATCTCTTTGTCCCGGGATACATTCATTGGGATATGGACCATCTTCCGCCCACACCGAGTTCCGCTCCCAACGCGATTTCGTTTTGCCAGTTCCGTGGCGCCAGTGTGATGTGCGGCCCGCGCGGTCTAAAAGGCGAACCCGATCACCTGTTTCACAACAATGGTGACGGAACATTCACCGACGTGAGTAAACAGGCGGGCGTCGCCGACGAGGGGCACAGCCGCTATGGATTTACCTCAGTGTTCGTGGACGTGGACAACGACGGCAAAGTGGATCTGCTCGTCGCCAACGATTCGACTCCAAATTATCTCTATCTGAACCGGGGAGACGGAACATTCAAAGATGTCAGCATTTCTTCCGGCTTTGCGCTAAATCAGGACGGCCAGGAAGTCGCCAACATGGGCATGGCCATTGGAGATTATCGTAACAACGGTTTGCTCGATCTTTATACGGGGACATTCTCGGACGATTACAAACCATTATTCCGCAATGAAGGCAAAGCTCAGTTCACGGAAATTGCGACGGAGATGGGCATGGCCGATGTCACCTACCCCTTCCTGACCTGGAGCACGGAGTTCATCGATTACGACAACGATGGCTGGAAGGACATCCTTTCCGTCAACGGACATGTGTTCCCGCAGGTCGATCATCACAACTGGGGTACGTCGTGGGCGCAACGGCCTTTGTTATTCCACAATCTGAAAAACGGTGAGAGGTTTGAACTCATGCCCGCGGTTGAAGGTACGGGGCTTGCGGTCGTCATTCCGGGCCGGGGGGCGGCCTACGGCGACCTTTTCAACAACGGCAAAATCGACGTCGTTATTAACTGTATCGATCACGTCCCCGCACTGTTGCAGAACGTGAATCCCGACAAGAACCACTGGATCGGGCTCAAACTGGTCGGCGGACCGAAGAGTCCGCGGGATGCAATCGGGACAGTCGTCTACCTGACCGCCGGAGGCATGCGTCATCGGGAAGACGTTCTTAGCGGAGGGAGCTATGAATCCTCCAACGATCAGCGTCTGCATTTTGGTCTTGGAGACTCGACCGCTGTGGATAAGGTTGAAATTCACTGGCCTAGCGGATCGGTGGAGTCGGTGGCCCTGCCAGCCGTAGACCGGTTCTTCGTGGTGGAGGAAGGCAAGGGATTGATCCCCGGCGTTTACGACAGCGTCGCGCCGAGCAACAGCAAGTAGACACTACTTCGCCTTAAGTTCTTCTGTGGCGGAACAATTCAGGTCCTCTTTGGGAGGCGTCGATGAGATTTCGACTTGCGCATAAGGCTGCGTTCGCGGCTGTCCTCGCGGTCGGCTGTTTTTCTGTCTCTCCGTGCACGGCTCAGACGCAAACGGACAGCTATCCCGCCAGCAAGGACTCAAAACAGACGCAGCCGGACAGCTCCCCTGCCAGGAAGGATTCAAATCCTCAGCCTAAGTCTCCTGACAACAGCCGCCCCGGCAGCTATACTCCCCAAACTCAGGCGGACTTGAACAATAGTCGAAAAGACTACGCGGACCGGGTTCGCGAGACCTACAACTTTCATTTCGGCGAGGGGAACATTTCGACGCCGGGCAATGCCAAGGTCGTGGGCGACGACTTTATCCAGCCGGGCGCTTTTCCCACCGCGAAGTACTGTTCCAAGTGCCACCAGGAGGCGTACAGCCAGTGGCGTCAGGCGCTGCACTCGAACTCCTTTCGCACACCATTTTACCGCACCAGCGTGAACATCCTGGCACGGACAAAGGGTATTGAATTCACCCGCCATTGTGACAGCTGTCACAATCCCATTGGAGTTTTGTCGGGCGCATTGACTCAGAATTCGCAAGTAGATCGCTCCTTTGATGAAGAGGGCCTCACCTGCACAACGTGCCACTCGGTTACGCAACTGCAGCCCACGGTGGGCAACGGCGGGTTCGTGATGGGGGTTCCGGCGGTCACTTCCGACGAAAATGGGAACCGTATCCCCGGCCAGGTACCCTACGAGGTGATTTTCGACCACCCCGAGCGCCACGCCAAAACCGTGATGAAGGACTTCCTCCGCACGCCGGAGTTTTGCTCCGCCTGCCACAAGGCCAACCTGCCGACCCCGCTGAATGACTACAAATTCATTCGCGCGTTTACGGTCTTCGACGAGTGGCAGAACTCTAAATTCTCAAAGCGGAATCCGCTGACGTTCTATACCGCCGATTTGACGACCTGCCAGAATTGCCACATGAAGCGCTCCGCTCCGGCGCTGTTTGAGGTCGGCCAAAAGAACGGGACCTTCGCATCTCATCGCTGGACCGCGGGCAACACAGCCGTTCCGTTCTACTACGGGTTCGACGAGCAGCTGCAGAAAACGAAGGAATTCCTGCAATCTGGTACGTACCTGAACGTGGATCTGTTCGCGATCAAGAAGGTGGATCCATGGACCACCGAAAATACTTCCTATAGCGATGGGCTGATTGCACCGCTCGGTTCGGTTCCCTTCCAACTGAAGTCCAACGACACCGTCGAAGCCATGGTAGTCGTGCAGAACAAGAACATCGGCCACTCGCTCATTCCTGAAGTGCGCGATCTCTACGAGGCATGGGTGGAGTTCGAGGTGAAAGACAACGATGGAGCTGAGATCTGTCACAGCGGCTTCCTGCAGGCAGACGGCTCTCTTGACCCGCGAGCCCACAGCTTCACCAACCGGCCGGTCAATACGGATGGCGAGTTCGTGGACAACCACAAAGTGTGGACCATCCACTCGGTCGCCTACGACAGCACGGTTCCCGCGGGGCGTTCCGTCCTTGTCCGTTACCAGTTCAGAATTCCGCCCAATGCCAAAGGCCCGTTGAACGTGACGGCGCGCGTCAACTACCGGCACTTGCGGCAGAGTTATCTGAACAACGTTTTCGGGAAGGATCATCCCGCCTACCCGATCATAGAAATTATGGAGCGCACCCGGACTCTGAACCTGGGCGAAAACGCGGTGACGCCGCCGGCTCCGCAGAGCCCGGCTCCGCAAAGCGCTGCCCCCCAAAATCAGGCTGCGCCGAACCAGGCTGCGCCGAATCAAGCGGCGCCGAACCAAGCGGTGCCGAACTTGGCGTCGCAGGACAATCCCGACTGGATGCGGTGGAACAACTTCGGCATCGCGTGTCTGGATCAGTTGCAATATGCCGATGCCGTCAACGCGTTTGCCACGGTAGTGAAGCTGCGGCCTGACTACGCCGACGGCTTCACGAATATCGCGCTAACGAATATTCTCTGGGAAAAATATGGCTCGGCTCGTGTCAGCCTGGAAAAGGCGCTGGCGCTCAGCCCGGACAATGCACGGGCTCTGTACTACATGGCGCTGGTGGAACGCCGCACAGGAAACTCTGAGGCGGAGGTGGCGGACTTGGAGAAGGCAGTCGCACAGTATCCGCGATCCTCGGACGCCCGCAGAGAGCTGGGGAAATCCTACTACCGTCTAAACAGGCTGCAAGACGCCAAAGTTCAGTTCGAGACATTGCAGACGATCGAACCGGATGATGTCGCCGCACACTACAATCTTTCCCTTATCTATGCCCGGCTAGGAATGGACGACAAGGCCTCCGAGCAGGCGACGCTCTTTGCCGACAAGAAAGCTGATCCCAATTCGCCCACGTACTCACTGGAGTTTCTGCGCGATCATCCTGAGGTTTCGACGGAGAGTGTGCCCTGGCACATGCACAAGGACGTCTCTCTTGATTTGGCGGCCATTCCACCGCAACCGTCTTCGAGCGCGGCTAAGAAGCCATAACTGGCTTGTTTGTAGTTGCAGTTTCACGCCAGGCAGCAACTGCGGGCGGTTATTTCGCTTAGTAACTTCATGGAGGTGCAACGTGCGGCAGAATCGTTGGTCACTCAGGATCTTGTTTCTAGCTCTGGCGTTCTCTACGCCGGTAGTATGCCAGACAAGTGAGAACTGCCCCTGGCTCAATGCCGCGACCGCGGCGGGTGTGCTGAAAGGATCAGTCACTTTCACTGTCGCTCACTCCGGAGAAGACAAAACGGACGCCACCTGCGAATTCATTCACCAGGAAGGCGCAACTATCTCCAAGCTGCAAATCGAAGTCGAGACGATGAAGGATCCGCGGCGCGAGTTTGCGTCCTACGCAGAGAAATGTGGACAGAATGCTACTCCGCTCCGTGCCATCGGCAACGAAGCTCTGGTTTGCACTCTGCGCGGCAAGAATCAATTCTCCGAGCAAGTCGTCAGCCGAGTGCGGGAACGAGCCTTCATCGTGAGAATGAGTTCGAACCTTGCTCCGCCGGGGGGAAGCGATCTTCGTGAAAGGACCCAGAAGATTGCCGAGCAGGTAGCAGGTTTCTTGTTTTGAAGATCCGCTCCAGAGTCAATTCTCGCATCGCGGTTACTGAGGCGCGGCGGATTTGTCTTGTTGCAGGACCCGGGTCTAGCGTTGTGGAGTAGTTGACGAAGCGCCCTCGCACTGATCCAACATCGCGCGCACCTCAGAGTCTGATGGATGGGCATCAAGTGCTCTCTGCAGCGGGCCGATTGCCTGCCCGCACTCATGAGCCGCAAAGGCGGCCCTGCCCCAATTGCTATCGACTCCTGACAGCGTGGGATTCCACTGTGCCGCGAGCTGGAAGTACCTTGCAGCCTTTGCAAACCCATCCTGCATGGCCGCGTGAACGCCCAGATTGTTGTAGCTGCCCGCGATCAAGGGCCCGATCTGTTTTGCAAAGCTCTTCAACTCCTCCACCTCGCCGGGTGTCGCCACGCGCGTCTTCTCCAATGGACTGCGCTCGACTTTCTCGCCGCTAAGTGTCGATCCAGACTGGATGTTGCTCTTGGTGAGCAACTCCTCGGATAGCTCGAGTTCGCTTTCTGCTTCGGATGTATTTCCGCTTGCCAAAAGCAGGCGCCCCAGCCGATAGTGCGTGCGTTCAATCGCGTAATTGTTACGGGAGGGATCGACAGTGAGTGCGATCGCCTTGCGAAATGCAGCTTCCGCGTCGGACGGTCGCTGCGTTTCCATGTAAAGCTTTCCCAACTCGGCAAAGTTGTCTGCATCGAGAGGATTTAGCGCTACCGCGCGTTTGTAATCGATTTCAGCTTCGTGGTAATCATGCCGCCTCAGAGCAATCTGTCCCAGTTGCGGATAACTGAACGTGTCATTGGGATGAAGCGCGAGTTCCTTGTGAAATTCGTCTTCTGCTTTAGGAAAATCCTTCGCCGAATTGCTCATGTAGGCCGCGCCGAGCGAGTAGTGCGCACCTGGCATCTTGTCGTCTTTCGCCACGGCCTTCTTGAACTCCTCGATCGCCTGACTCGGGACTCCTGCCAACGCATAGATACGGCCGATCCTCATTCGAACCGCTGCCGTGTCTCCAAACTGCGCTACCACTCGGGCAAATATCCCTGCCGCGGCCTCAGGATTCGTCTCCAATGCAGCATCGCCCCAGGCACACAAGTTCTCGATAGTCGGATCGATCGCAACGGCCGCCTGGAATTGCTCTATCGCCGCTTTGGTGTCGCCCAGTGCTCGCAAAGTGCTGCCCAGCATCCGGCGCACCTCCGCTTTTTGTCGAGCAGGCGTGCTCTTGGTGTTCATATCTCCTGCCACCTGCAGGAGAGATTTTGCCTTCTTCGGATCGCGCGCATCCAAGGACGCGCCGGCAGAATCCAGCAGCAAGCCGAAATCGGTTGGGGACAGCGTCAGTGCTTCGTCATAAAGGGGAGCCGCATGCGCGTAATCTCCAGTGTTGGCGTAGAAATTGGCGATGTGATCCAGGGCCGCGGCCAAGAAGCGAGTATGTTCCACATCCGCCCGCGCGAAGTCCCCGGAAGATTGAAAGCGATAAGCCGCATCGTAGTGTCGGTGCATGGATGACTTATCGGAAGGTGTGGCTGGAGACATTTGAGCGTTGACTGTACTGCCGGCGAAGAGCCAGAGCGCGATTGTCCCTGAGCAGACTCGGAGCATCCATCCACAACAAAGTCCACCCGTCTTCATGGCTTTGAACATATTCTTGATCGAGCGGGGAAGATTAACGTCGGCTTTGCGCAGCCGTCAGTTTTCGGCGCACCTGCAGTGCCTGATCATTTGTTCGATCGAGCTTAATGGCATTGGCAACCGCGTTGAGGGCTTCAGGATACCGGGATTCCATCCCGAGTGTTGCTGCCAAATTCACCCAGGCTTCCGCAAAACCCGGCGCGGCGCGAACAGCTAGACGGAAATGCTCTTCCGCAGCCGCAAAATCTCCATCGCGTGACGCAAGATAACCGATCTGGTTTTGGGCGAGGGCAAAGCCTGGGTCAAATCTGATTACCTGCTGCAAAGCAGTCTTTTCAGCTACGGTATCGCCGGCGCGATCGAGAGCCATGGCTAATTTGAAATTGATCAACGCATCGTTAGGGGTTGCCTCAACAGCTTCACGATACAACGTAACCCCCTTCTGAACATCTCCGGCCTTGAGCGCTGCTTCAGCCTCTGTGGACTTGCCGAGCGCCAGCGTATTGTCCTCCAGGGCCTGCAATTCTTTCTCGGTGAGCTTGGATTGCTCCTCTGCTTGTTCATTTTCGCCCAGCGCATGCAAAACCATTGAGAGCCGGTAGCGCACTTGCGGTTCGCTGACCCCAGGCCCAAGAGCAAGCGCCCTTTCCAGTTGCTCCTTCGCTCCCGCGGGATCGTTGAGCCAAGCCAGCACAATTCCTAAGTTATATCGGGCATTGAAGTGAGTGGGGTTCAGCGTAATCGCCTCTTCGAGGTGCTGCCGGGCGGCCGCGTATCGGCCCTCCTCACGTTCCAGCACGCCGTTCAGATACAAAACCTCGAAATCATGCGCATGCGTTGCAAGCAGCTTCTTGGCTAACCTTTGTGCCAGGTCCACCTCATGATTCAGCACCAGAAGATGCAGGTACAGATCCTGTGCTTCCATGCTGTCCGGATGCAACCGGACAGACTTTTCCGCCAGCTGGACAGCCTCTGGATAGCGTGTTTGATTGACATAAACCGTAGCCAGTGCGTTCGTAAGGCGCAACGAGGATGGGTCAGTACGCAAAGCTTGCGCTAAAATCTGCGCTGCCTGACTAAGCATGCGAGTCTTGCCGTAGGCCTGCGCCAAATCCAGCGTGAGGGTCTCGTCGAGAGAGGCAGAACGAAGTAGACCGATAACCGCGGTATAGTTCCCGTCCGCGAGAAACAGTTTGCTGAGTCCCTTTAGCGCCCGAATGGAACGGGGATCGATCCCGAGCGCAGTTTGGTATTCGGCTTTGGCTTTATCTCTGTCCTTCAGTTCCTCGAATGCTGCAGCCAGAAGAAGGTGCGTCTCCACAAGATTTGGCATCGCGTGAATAGACTGCTGTAGCGGAGCTATGGCAGCCTTCGAGTCGCCCGTGGTGTAGAGAGTAAGGCCGAGGAGATAGGAAAGCTCGGCAGAATCCGGTTCGAGCACGAGACCGGCGCGGAAAGCTTCGACGGCGCAGGGATATTGCTTCTGCTCTCCGAACCACTTACCCAGTTCTATGTAGGTTGCAGCGTCTGGGTGGGATTGAATGCGGAACTCCAGAACCTGCGGGCCGGTGCATGGTGCTCCGATGGCGAACGAAGCTACACCAAGGCAAGCTGCCAAACCTACCGCCGCTCTAAGTAACATAGAGATGTTCTCAACACAGAGAGACTGGACGCAAAATGCTAAGTGAAATGCAACGGCCAGTCTCTAGTATGTTTTCGCTATTTGCTCTGTTTCGGCGTGCGGTCAGCTGATCCTGCTCGATGCTTTCATAACGGCGGATTTGGACGTGTTCTGCGTAACTCGACTCTTTACTTCAGAGCCAGCGTAAAGTCTACCGTCATGCGAGGGGACCGATCCATCCAGGTCTTTGGCCTCGCGAATCTCGAACGGCATGGCCACTGCATCCATGGTTCAGCGCGATATAGCAAAGTTGCCAGCGAAACACGTTAGCGGAAAAACACTAGCGGCTGCGGGATTTGAGGGTTTGATCGATGGTGCGAATGAGAAATCGGTTCGCAGTAGCGCTTTCACGTTATGGTGTCGCAGAGATCTCTCCTCTAACATCATTTTCCCCGTGGTTTTCGCCATGAACGAACGGCCACAGGCAAAGGAATGGGCACGCAACCCGCTACGCTCGGCTGCTGGCAGTGGAGTGGGCGCGTGCCTGGCAAGTTTGTTGACGACGCCGCAGCGCGACCCGAACCGGGCAAATGGCTGAGCCGATCACAGTTCTACTTGTCGATGACCACGCGCTGGTTCGCCGCGGCTTTCGTCGAATTCTTGAGGACGACGCACACATCAAGGTTGTGGGAGAGGCAAGCGACGGCCCTGAAGCAATCCAACTGGTTCGAGAGCTTAAGCCGAAAGTCGTGCTTATGGATCTCGCGATGCCTGGCATGAACGGCTTAGATGCTACAAGAAAGATTCTCGCAACATCTTCTGGATCTTCTGTCCTCATGTTAAGCATGCATTCCGAAGATATCTGGGTGCGGCGAGCCGCCGACGCGGGTGCTCGCGGATACATCCTCAAGAATGCAGACGACTTGGATCTCGGTTCCGCGATTAAGCGCGTAGCGGCCGGTGAACTCGTGTTTGACGATCAGTTATCGGTGTCTCGCCCGCAACAAGAACGAGGCTGCAAACTAAGTCCGCGAGAGCTCGAGGTCCTGCAACTGATCGTAGACGGAAAGTCAAGTAAAGAAATTGCGGCCAAGCTCGGACTTAGCGCAAACACAGTGGGAGCACATCGCACCAATATCATGCGGCAGATCGGTGTTCGCAAGACGGCAGAAGTCGTCGCATATGCGATTCGCAATAGATTAGTGAATATTTCGTAAGGCTGCAGTGGCTAACTGTTTATCTTTTGAGAGGCCAAGGCGATGCACAGGCACCGCATGAGGGCCGATACTATGTGAGGAATGTTCCTTGCTTGTGCCTTCCCTGCGCCGGACAATAGTTGAAGCAATCCTGAAAAGCCGGCGGCCGCTTACCCTGGAGTTTGAGAATCTCTACCAAGCACGTCCTCTGTTCCGCGTCGTGGTAGAGGAGTGCCACCGTCGCTTGGATCGCCCGCGCTATCGAACCGAAGTGCCCGGATAACCAGCGACTGCTGTCGGTCGTGGTCGGGGACGAGCTGAACGTTTTCCTCGCCGCTTCGGTTCTGTGACAGGTCCTTTGCCAACCAGCCTATTTGCGTTCAGAGTTCCTTCGGCAACTGGGCCCTGCGCTCCACCTGTGGTCTGTTTGCTTTCAGGCGTTTTGTATCGGTGATTCGCGTGTATGGCAATGTCGCAAACGCGCGTCGTGTGGCTATTGACACGGAGTATCGCTCGGTGTAGTGTTCGGGCAATTTTAGTGAGCAAGGTATGGGGCACGGACACGTTTCTGTTCCTGTGTGATCTTGCTCACAGCTTCCCCCTTGAGGTCTGATTGCCGTCTTAACGCGATGCGGACGCGTTGGCGGGGTGGTGTGCGGCGACTCGCTCTATTGGTCGTCCTTAATGTTTAGTCAGGCTGCGAGAGGAAGAGATAGTGATGATGATGTCTGCATCTGCGGCACTGCCGCAACTTTATAACGGGGATGCGAAATCCAGCCCCATCCGGCCCTCTATTCTTCTAGTTCTATTCGCGCTGATTCAGGTCATCTTATGCGCTGGGTCTTCGGCTGCGGCCACGCCCAGCATTACGAGTCTGACGCCGACGTCGGCCGCGGTCGGCGTGTCGGTGACGATCAAAGGGACGAATTTTGGCACGTCGCAAGGGGCCAGCACGGTAACGTTCGACGGCACCACGGCCACGCCTGCGACCTGGGCCAACACTTCGATCAAGGTTCCGGTGCCGACTGGGGCGACGACAGGCAATGTCGTGGTTACGGTGAATGGAGTGCCCAGCAATGGAGTGAGCTTCACGGTTCTGCCTACGCCCGGAATCTCGAGCCTGACGCCGAGTTCAGGTCCGGTGGGCGCAGTGGTGACGATCGCGGGGACGAATTTTGGTGCGAGCCAAGGCACCAGCACGGTGGTGTTCGACAAGACGACCGCGACCGCAACCGCGTGGAGCAATACTTCGATACAAGTTCCTGTCCCGACCGGGGCGGCAACGGGCAACGTCGTGGTTACGGTGAGCGGGGTAGCCAGCAACGGAGTGAGCTTTACGGTACTGCCCACGCCCAGCATTACGAGTCTGACGCCGACGTCGGCCGCGGTCGGCGTGTCGGTGACGATCAAAGGGACGAATTTTGGCACGTCGCAGGGGGCCAGCACGGTAACGTTCGACGGCACCACGGCCACGCCTACGACCTGGGCCAACACTTCGATCAAGGTTCCGGTGCCGACTGGCGCAACTACGGGCTACGTGGTGGTGACCGTCAACGGAGTCCCCGGCAATGGAGTCAGCTTTATTGTGCCGGGCACGACAGCAACTATCAGCGGTCTCTCCCCAACCGCAGGGCCCGCAGGGTCGCAAGTCTCGATCAACGGGTCATACTTCGGTTCGTTGCAGGGAACCAGCACGGTGTCATTCAACGGCACGTTGGCCACAACCATCGGGAGTTGGAGCGGTAACTCGATCATAGCGAGCGTGCCGTCCGCAGCGACCACTGGCAATTTAGTGGTGACGGTTGGCGGCGCAGCGAGCAATGGAGTTAGCTTTACTGTTCTGCCGACGCCGAGCGTTACGAGTTTGTCGCCTACATCGGGCGCGGTAGGCACGCCGGTAACGATCACGGGGACGAACTTCGGATCGGCGCAGGGAACCAGCATTGTGACATTTGGCGGGGTTTCTGCAATTCCCGCGAGTTGGAGTGCAACCAGCATCGTGGTACGAGTGCCATCAGGTGCAACGACGGGTTCGGTGGTAGTGACGGTAAGCGGGGTGTCCAGCGCGGGAGTGTTATTCACAGTTTTGCCCACGCCGAGCGTTACGAGTTTGTCGCCTACATCGGGCGCGGTAGGCACGCCGGTAACGATCACGGGGACGAACTTCGGATCGGCGCCGGGAACCAGCACAGTGACATTTAACGGGGTTCCTGCGACACCCACGAATTGGAGCGCAAGTAGCATCGTCGCGCCGGTGCCGGCTGGAGCGACAACGGGCTCGGTTGTGGTGACGGTAAACGGAGTACTCAGTGCTGGTTTCATCTTCACCGTGATTCCGGCAGCGCCGCTGAATACCCGTCGGTACCGGCACAGCGCCACGCTTCTCAACAATGGCATGGTATTGATGGCAGGGGGAGCGACCTGCCCGACAGGTTCTTGCACTTACCTGAACAGCGCTGAGATCTACGATCCCGCTTCCAGAACCTCCACCCACGCGGGTAGCCTGGCCACGCCACGGGCTGCCCCGGCTGTTCTCCTGCCCAATGGAAATGTACTGATTGCCGGCGGATCCACCTGCGACAACTATGGGAACTGCTTTTCGTTAAACAGTGCTGAAATCTACAATCCGGTTTCGGGAACCTTCAGCAGCGCGGGCAATATGCAGGCCGAGCGAGACGGCCACACCATGACGTTACTGGCGAATGGCAGCGTCCTGATCGCTGGCGGCGAAAGCTGTGTTCCCGGAGGGGGAGGCGGAGGAGGAAGCAGCAGCAAGAACTTGGGCGAGCCGCTCTCCGGTGGAGCGCATCTGACTTACGCAAGCTTCACGCCGGTCACCAATTCCGTTACGTGCACTGCGCTAGGGAGCGCCGAGATCTACGATCCACAATCCGGCACGTTCAGCCTGACGGGATCGTTGAATACGGCACGATACAACGCTGCAGCCATTCAGTTGGCCAACGGTCAAGTCCTGATTGTTGGCGGGTCCGATGAATACTATCCTCTGAATTCGGCGGAACTCTATGACGCATCTACCAGTTCCTTCACTACCACTGCCAGCGGGTTAGAGGCGGCGCGATCTTCGCCAGGCGCCACACTTCTGAACAGCGGCCTGGTTTTGGTCAGTGGTGGATCAACCTGTCAAACTCCGACCTGCCCGACCAACACGGCAGAGCTGTACGACCCGACGGCAAACGGGTTCCAGTACACATCGGGGAGTATGAATGTTTCCCGCGTGAACCACACGGCCGCTCTTCTCACCAATGGCCAGGTGCTTTTAGCGGGAGGAACCAACCAATGTTACGGGCCCAGCTACTGCATATCTGACGGGACCACCGAGGTCTACGACCCCACCGCAGGCACCTTCACTCTTACGCAAGGTTTGGCGGCCGCTCGGTCGGGACACACTGGGACGCTGGTGCCAGATGGAAATGTGCTCCTGGCCGGGGGGATCGCAGGCGGCATAACCCTGTCGAGTGTGGAGTTCTACCAACCTGCCAGTCTCACTCCATCAGGGCTCGTGTCGATTGCCGTCGCACCGGCCAATGGTTCGATATTCGTCGCCGGAATCCAGCAGTTTATGGCAACCGGAACGTTCAGCGACGGCAGCACGTCAACTCTGCAATCGGCTGAGTGGAGTTCTTCGAGTCCCAGTGTGGCAGTCATCAACAATGCCGCTAGTGACTCGGGATTTGCCTTTGGAGTTAGTCTGGGTTCCACAACCATCACAGCAACCGTAGGAACATTATCGGGATCGGCGACACTAGTGGTTCAGCCGCCCGTTCAGTCGATTGGATTCACAACGACTACCGGACAGATGGGGACTTCCCTGTACGCCCAGACCGCCGCACGACTGACGACAGGAGAAGTTCTGGTTGCGGGCGGAATGAGCCCGTCTGGCGTCGTGAAAAACGCGCAGCTCTACGCACCGGCGACCCAAACCTTCGCAGCGGCTAACCCGATGAATGTCGCGCGCTGGTTGCACACTGCGACGCTTCTGAGCGACGGGACTGTGCTGATCGCGGGCGGCTCGGATTTAGCCAACGAAGAAACTTTGGACTCCGCCGAGATCTACAATCCCGCCGCCGGAACCTTCACGCTGTTGTCGAACACCTTAAACACGGCCCGAGTCGGACATACGGCTACCTTGCTGAACAATGGACAGGTGCTCATTGTTGGAGGTTATGACCCAGAGACCGGCCTGATCGCAGACGCCGAGCTCTACGATCCTCCGAGCCAGACCTTTATTGATCTTGGCGACACGAATCTGCCTCGTTATCAGCACACGTCGACCATGTTGCAGAACGGACAGGTGCTGATAGCCGGTGGCGAAACCGACCCGGTCCCAACTGGCGCCTACAATACGGCTGAACTTTTCGATCCGGTCAGTCAGACATTCACGCCGGTATCTGTTCCCATGACCGCCCCGCGGGAAGGACACGCAGCGGCTCTGCTGAATAACGGCCAAGTGCTCATCAGCGGCGGTAACGATCCCGGAATAGGATCTTTGAACACGGCAGAAATTTACGATCCGAATTCGGACATCTTCATCGCTGTCACAGGCGTCATGACTACGCCCAGGATTTCGCACGTGATGACGCTATTGAACGGGGGCCAGGTGCTGATCGCCGGAGGAGCATCCGGCGCAAACGGCACGGCTTTAGCTTCGACCGAAACCTACAATCCGGCCAGTCAGCTATTTGCGGCTGCAGGAAGCATGGCCAGTGTCCGCGAGTACCAGACTGACACGCTTCTCAATGACGGTACTGTTTTTATTGCGGGCGGCACAGATGGCACGAATATCTTCAATAGTGCGGAAAGTTACATGGCGAGCCAGCTGAATGGGCTGACCAGCATTGCTGTTACGCCCGCCAGCTCCACGATTGGCATGGGAACGCAGCAGGTTTATACAGCGGTTGGAACTTTCAGCAATGGCAGTACTGAAAACCTGGCATCGGTGCTGTGGAGTTCCTCGAATACCAGCGTTGCCCTGGTCAGCAACGATGCGACAAACTCGGGAGTTGCCGCCAGCCTGACGCAGGGTACCGCGACGGTTACGGCGAGCGCACCAGGTGTGAGCGCTTCTGCCACGCTTACCATAACGACCCCTACGTTAGTATCCATTCAGCTGAGCCCTCAGAGCCCGACGATTCCTCTGGGAGCCACTCAACAGTTCACGGCGACTGGTGTCTATACCGATGGAAGCACACAAGACCTCACGAGTTCCGCGACCTGGAGCGTGTCGGCATCGGTTGTAGCAGCCATCAACAGCGGCGGTCTGGCTGCAGGGTTGTTTCAAGGAGTTGCAACGATTCAGGTCAACTCCGGTTCCGTGAACGCAACCACGAATCTGAACGTTGGCTCGGCAGGGTTGGTTTCGATCACTGTCAATCCAGTGTCCGCGGCCATTGCCCTTGGCACTTCTCAGCAGTATCAGGCGACCGGGACTTTCAGCGACGGCAGCACGCAGAATGTTACGGGATTGGTAGTCTGGTCCTCCGCCACCACGACTGTCGCCACGATTAACACTGCGGGACTTGTGTCAAGCATCGGCCAAGGGAGTACTACGGTCAGCGCGAGCTTCGAGTCAATTTCGGTTTCGGCGCCACTGACCGTCGGGCCGCCGAGTCTGATCTCCCTATCCATCACTCCGAATTTGGCGAGCTTGTCGATCGGGGCAACTCAACAGCTGAGCGCAACCGGCACGTACAGCGATGGCAGCACACAGAACCTCACTTCCTCCAGCTCCTGGATATCGTCCAACGGCGGAGTTTTGGCCGTAAGCAGCTCGGGGCTGGCAACGGCCAGAGCTGCAGGCGAAGTCACGATTAGGGCAACGTCAGTCTCAATCAGCGGAACCACGCTCTTGTTCGTCACCGGCGGAACTACGCAAGCGAACCTTAATACCGGGCGCTACCAGCATACTGCGACAGCCTTAGACAATGGGCAGATTTTGGTGATTGGCGGCATCAATTGCCCGTCCTCCGCGCCGTGCACTTACTTGAATAGCGCCGAACTTTACGATCCGAATACGAGCTCGTTTGCTAACACCGGCGCAATGGCCACAGCCCGTTCTGCTCCGTCTGTTCTACTCAATAGTGGCAAGGTACTCACGGCCGGTGGCTACACGTGCGACAGTTCGGGAAACTGCTCATCCTTGAGCAGTGCCGAGATTTACGACCCGGTAATTGGCACATTCAGCAGTGCGGGAACGATGACAGTGGCCCGGAGCGGCCAAACCATGACTCCCCTCCCCAATGGAACCGTGCTCATTGCTGGGGGGGAAAACTGCGCTTCAGCCACCTCGTGTAGCGTGCTATCGAGCGCAGAACTCTACGACCCGATTGCTGGAACTTTTACAGCCACGACAAACTACATGAACTCTGCCCGCTTCGGCGCAAGCGCTGTCTTACTGAATGAGGGCATGGTCCTGATTGTCGGAGGTTCTGACGGGACCAACGTGCTAGCAGGAACAGAGGCTTACATCTCGACGGGTTTCATCGCGGGGTCAGGCGGCCCGAGTCTAAACGTCGCTCGTATGAATGCGACTGTAACTCTTCTTAACAATGGGGGTGTGTTAGTAGCGGGCGGTTCAACTTGCTTGGCCGGCTGCCCTACGAATGCCGCAGAGTTTCTTACGGTTAATTCGAATACGCTCTTGTTAAGTCAAGGCCCCAGCGGGTTAATCCCACAAATCGAGGCTGAGTTTGCTGTTGTGTCGGGCGGTATGAATGTTCCACGGTTCAGTCACACGGCAACGCTGACCACGAATGGCACTGTCCTCATCGCGGGCGGCTACAGCTTGTGCGGATCTTCCTGCACTGAAGAAGCCAGCACAGAAGTTTTCGATCCGGTGGCGGGCACGTTTAGCGTGGCTCAATCGGTTTCAACTCCGCTCGCAGCTCACACCGCGACTCTGGATGGAAACGGAGATGTATTGCTGATTGGCGGTGTGAACGCCGGCGTGACGCTAGCAACCGACCAGTGGTATCAACCTACGAGTCTGACGCCTGTAGGGCTTGTATCTATTGCGATTTCACCAGCCAATTCGTCCGTTGCCCTTGGACAAAGCAGTCAGTTCGTTGTCACTGGCACATTCAATGACGGTAGTACGCAGACTCTTGAATCGGTCATCTGGAATTCTTCGACCCCTTCAGTCGCCACGGTCAGCAATTCACCAGCGAGTATCGGCCTTGTGACTGGTCAAACCACAGGGATGACCACGCTGACCGCCAGTGCCGGAGGAATAGTCGGCACCACCTCTGCGAATGTGGAAACCTTGGTCTCTTTGGCGATCACTCCCGCAAATCCGACTGTGGTTCCCGTATACCTGCCCCAACAACTAGTTGCCACCGCCACGTTTTCGGACGGCCGCACGCAAAACGTGACCACCTCCGCAACCTGGGCCAGCTCAGGTAATTCTATCGTCCTGCTTGGCCCCATCTCAGAATTTAACGGCTATATTGCTGGCACTGCCGCCGGGACAGCGACCGTAACTGCGACGCTGGGAAACGTACAAGCGAATACACTAGTGACTTCGACTACGAATCCGCCGCCGCCAACCACGCCCAGCATAAGCACGGTCTCGCCGACTTCTGGGCAGGCTGGAACTCAGGTGACAATCACCGGGACCGGCTTTGGATCCACTCAGGGCAATGGCAGCGTTTTGCTGGGCAGTGCGGTAGGCACAATAGTGAGCTGGAACGACACGCAAATCATTGCGACCGTCGCTCTCATTTCCCAATCGGGTTTCGTTCAGGTTGTGCAGAGCGATGGAAACTCGTCTAACACTGTTTCCTTTACGGTGAACGCCGCAACCATTTTGAACGTGTCACCGACCAGTGGCGTCGCGGGAACGCAGGTAACCGTCACTGGCTCCGGTTTCGGCACAACCCAAGGCAACGGTAGCGTTTGGCTCGGTACGACGCCAGCTGCGGCCGTGAGCTGGAGTGATACACAGATTGTTGCCAATGTGTCTCCGATCGCGAGATCGGGGAACGCCTTTGTACAGCAGAACGGACTGTCGACGAACACAGTTCCGTTCAATGTCAACACCGCAACGATTACGAACGCTTCGCCAGCGAATGGCGTGCCCGGAACCCAGATTACCATCACCGGCTCGAGTTTCGGTGCAACGCAGGGCAGCGGACTCGTGTGGCTCGGAACCGCTACTGCGGTCGCGCAAAGCTGGAGCGACACGCAGATCGTGGCAACCGTCGCGTCGGGAGCGACGTCCGGTTCGGTGCAAGTTCTGCAGAACGGGGTGATGAGCAACGCAGTTCCGTTTTCCGTAAATGCCCTGCAAATTACGAGTGTGTCTCCGAGTTCGGGAGCGCCGGGAATCGTGGTGACCATCAACGGCAACGGCTTTGGGAGTTCGCAGGGAAACGGAACCGTCGAGTTAGGCAGCTCGAGTGGCGAAGTCATCGCCTGGAGCAACACACAAATCTTAGCTGCGGTCGCTTCCAACGCGGTGACCGGAGTTGCACGTGTCGAACAGAATGATGTTTGGAGCAACGCTGTGACGTTTACTGTTCCTTCCAGCGGCCAATCCGTCATGCTCGTTCCGAACCTGCTCAATTTGGTTGTCGGACAGATTCAGCCCGTTCAAGCCTTGAATTCGAGCGGCCAGTCAGTAACGGGACTTACTTGGGCATCAAGCAATCCTCAAGTAATCAGCCTTTCGACGGACGACCCACCGATGCTTACGGCTTTAACGACTGGGCATGCCGCAATTACGGCGGGGAACGCTTCTGCCGACGTTACCGTCTATCCCGGTAGCTCAACCTTGCCGTTGGGAACTGTCCTCTGGTCGAATCCTGGCGACGGTTCTGGTGTGCGCAGTATTGTTCCTGCTGTTCCGAGTGCAAGCGGTGGCGGAGATGTTTTTGCGCTGAACGGGGATTGCACGCTTCAGGCCCTGAACAGCGACGGAACGGTGGCGTGGTCAGCTAACATCGGTCAAGGTTCCGCCGGCTGCAATCAATTTCTGCCTGACTTCCAAGGAGGGGTCGAGGTCATTGGTGTGTCGAACTACGTCGATGGAGCCGGCGTTACCCTGGTACAAGCTCAACTCCAAAAGCTGGAAGGCGCGACCGGCAGTGCTGATCCTGCCTACTTGGCGCAACCCTTTTTTGCCCCCGTGAGTCTGAACACCGCTTGGCTGGGGCCTCGCGATTTTTGGCCCGATCAGCCCGAGAGTGCTTTTCCGGCTACGGTCGTGCATACCAACGGTACGATCTTTACAGCTCTGGGAGTGAACGCGGGGAATTGTAGCGATACTGGGGTGCCTGAGGCTAATGAGATAGTGTGTTCGCCCGTTCCCGGCCGCGGTCCTAACGTTGCCGTGATCAATCCGCTGACCGGTCAATCGACGCCCCTCAGTTTAAGTGGGAATGCGTTTCCGATCGATTCGTACCCGGCGATTATTTCCGGAGGTTTTGGCGACTGGATCATCGCGGGCGACGGATATGCCTATCTGCCGTATTCCTATGAAGGCTGGACCGCCTGGCAGCCATTCGAGACGTGGGTTACAACCAATCCAACTACAGGGCAAGGGGAATTAGTCCCAGCATGCGGAGTTTGGAGTTCGGACATGGGCGGCGTTAATAGCGGCGGAATAGCCGCCGCCACCTTCACAGGCACGGTTTATTTGGCTGTGCTGCGCATCGATACGTCCGGAAATGCTACTTCCATTCCTTTGGGGAACTGGAGTGTATCGGGGAATTGCACGCTTCCGCAGGGAAGCGGGACAGCAGCGACTCCCATGAATGTGACGCTGATTACGAATGCAGACCAGGGTGCGCTGGTGACCTGGCAGGTGTTGTCCAGTTACTACAACGGTCAACCTGGACCGATAACGACCACGAACTACATCGCCAACCTGAGCGGCACGAGTGTGGTCTCGCAAAACACAACGCCGAGCCTGCTGAAGCCCGTGCTGCAAGCGCAAGACGGTACCTTCTTCGGCACCAGCGATCAGGGGATGGTGCGCTTCGATCAGACCGGCAAAATAAAGTGGACCGTCGGAGACTCGCCGCAGATTGCTACCGCCGATAACGGAGTCGTCGGGGCTTCCGGCACAACCTACGACGCTAACGGCAACGCCACCGGGCAAGTCGGCATGCCGATTCAGTCCTGGACAGGAGAAGAGTCCGAGAGTGCCTATCAATACGGTTCAGTCGATCAAGTCCCTTATGCGCCTCCAATTATGTATGCGGTGCCGCCGTCGTGGAGTTTTGCCAACGCCAATCAATCAGGAAGCAAGACTTCTGCACTCTGCCACGATGATCGTGACAAGCTGGTCGCGGAATATCCGAAATACAACGCTGGCTACATACCAGTCTGCTTCGCCTCTGAATTTGTACCCTCTAGCAACACCAATCCCGACCCAGATTTTAGTTTCAGTGTGCTGAATCAGGATGACATAACCTACAACGATTATCCTGACTGGGCGATATTGCGCTCTTCGATGCTGAATGGCTTAGAAAATATTCTAGCGAGCTACGGTAAGACGATGAGCATCAGTAGCGGTTATCGCAGTCCATACGTTCAGCATGTCGTAGACGCCGCAAACATTGCGGCCGGAAAGTACAAGAAACCGAGTCCTCACAGCCGCCATCTTCATGGCGATGCTGTCGACATACGAACATCCTATAACCTAGCAACTTGGCAGACCCTGCACGACATCGCTCGAGCGCTCGTTCCAAAGGCTTGCATTGAGCCATATCTGCAGTCGACACTCGATCATATTCACATCGACTGGCGTCCGGTCTCGCAGTGCAGTGCAGCTTGGCAGAAATAGAGATGAGATAAGTTTAAGGGGATATTATGCGATCCTTCTTAGTGATAACTCTCGTGGTGGGCTCCCTGACGGTAACCTGGGGGCAGCAAACCCCGGGACCCAAAGCGACCAGAGCAGAATTACTCACCAAGCTACGTTCGGATGACGTCGAGGAGAGGTTCGAAGCCTACGAGCAATTGCACTCCGATCCAGATGCGCTGCGCAGCGCCGTGGTGAAGGCCGCTTTTGTTAACCTCTTGGACCGCGAGAATCACCATGTGATGACTGGCGACGAAGAAGATTATGCCGAGTACGTTAGCTCGCTTGCAGAAACCGTCGCGAAGTTTGGCGATTGGAGTGACCCGCGTCAGGTGTGTGTCCTCGCAAATAGCGTGGATCCTCCAGAGGAGCTAGCTGACCATGCGAAAGTTGCGGTTCCATGCCTCCTCCAAAGGTCCAAGAGCAGCTCACCCCTAGCACGCGGGGCAGCGGTCGCCCTGCTTGTGCAGGCTTTGGCAAAAGGGAGGGGCGACCTCGACGCTGGCACAGTACAGACGGTTAGGCAGGTTATTCTGAACGGGCTCCGCGACCCCGACGAAGCTGTCAAGATACCCACGCTGAAGGCATTGGAGCGCTTCGGCGCAGAGGATATGATTCCGGCACTGAGGAACGTCGCGGAGGCTGACCCCGACCCGTCGGAGGGCTATGCGATAAGAAAATGGGCCGCGGAAGCTATTGCCGCGATTCAAAAGCGAACAGGCGATAACTAATGCTGGTAGCCTCTCCTTGTGACGCTCACAATGCCCATTGTTGCGATTTGCTCCGGAGCCTCGGGCGTGGCTTTCTGACAGTTGTGCTTTCAATATCGTTTCTGTTTTCGCCGTCTCTGTTTGCGCAGACAAACATCCAGCGGCCTCACCTTCTTGGCCTGGCACACGTGGCTTTTCGCGTCAGCGACCTGGACAAGACTCAGGCATTCTATGCGAGCATCTTAGGCTACGAACAGCCATTCTCCCTGAACGATGGCGACGGCAAGACCACAACTGCCTTCGTCAAGGTGAATGATCTGCAATATGTGGAACTCTTCCAGGGGGATGCCCAGAGTCAGGGCCAGTTAGATCATTTCGCCTTGTACACAGACGACCTCACCGCGATGCGGGCCTATCTGCAGAGCCTGGGAATGTATATTGCTAAGGACACTCACAAGGGCCGCATCGGCAATCCGTTTCTCACCATACGCGATCCCGACGGCCATTTCGTGGAGATACTGCAGTACTCGTCGAATAGCTTGACCGGGCAAGCCCAGGGGAAGTTCATGCCGGCCGGCCGGGTATCGGGCCATATTACGAACGTTGGGATCCTCGTGAAGTCGGTAGATTCTGCGATGCGGTTCTATCGTGACGCGCTCGGCTTTCGGGAGTTCTCCCGCGGTGGCGGAGCGGCCGGACAGCCCGGCTGGATCGATTTGCAGGTCCCTGACGGAAGCGACTACATTGAGTTGATTCCTTTTTCCGGTAAGCCTTCGCCCGCGGACTTGAAAGCGCAAAATCACTTCTGCTTAGCAAGCTCTGACGTGCGCAAGGCGGTTGCGACTCTGCGGAGCCGGGGAATCAGCGGTTCACTGAATTTGTCCATCAGGGTGCAGACCGGGGATGGTTTGCCGGCGCGGGCGAATTTCTTCGATCCTGATGGCGCCCGCATTGAAATGATGGAACCTCTGCCCGCGGTGGCACCCGTTGTCGAACGGGCAGCTCATCAACAATGACATATCCCTTCAAGGCTAGTACAGCTCTGCATCCTGATTCTCTTCGTGCTGATTCCTCAAACGCTTTGACTCGCCGGGATTTTCTCAAATCTACCGCGCTCGCCGCTGGCGCAGCATTTGTACCTCTTGGGAGCGCCAGCGCGGATTTACCCGCAAATAGCTCAGTCTCAGAGGCCCTCACAAAGGGCTGGGAATATTATCGAGGATCGCTGGGAGGGGTGTGGGACGTCTGGCGGCCAGATATGGCGGAGAACACGGTGTGGAAGAAAGTCGACGTTCCGCACTGTTTTAATTCCTATGACGCGGTTGACCCCGAACAGCCGCACTACGAAGGGCCCGGCTGGTACCGCCGCAAGTTGCAAGTAAAGAACCCATTCGAGCGTGGACGTACCCTGCTACTTTTCGAAGGCGCGGGGCAGAAGTGCGCCGTCTTTGTGGGTCTTGAAAAGGTCGGCGAGCATGTCGGCGGCTACGATGAGTTCAGCATCGATATCACTGACGCAATAACCAAGGGACACACTGATGGGACGCACGGTGGAGAAGTTCCGCTGGCAGTGTTGTGCGATAACTCGCGGGATCTCGAAACGATTCCCTCGTCTCTCAACGATTTCCATCGTTTCGGTGGGCTGTATCGCAATGTCAAGCTCGCCTATGTGCCTTTGATCTCCCTCAAGCAGGTGCACATTACGGCCGCCATGTCGAATTCGGCATCTGTCCAAATCACCGTCAAGGCGAGATTGCGCAATCCCGTTGCACTACAAGACGAAGTTCATCTCCGAATCCGGGTTCTCGATCCGAAGGGCGCTGTCGTCCAAACGACGACGGGATGCTTCCGGGCTTGGGACAGAGAACAGGAAATCTCGAGTTTCAGGCTGGACAAGCCCGAGCTATGGGCACCTTCGCAGCCGTCGCTCTATCGTTGTGAAGTTCAGTTGGCCAGCGCATACGGAAGTACCACTATGAGCGAACACTTCGGGTGCCGCTATTTCGAATTTGTGGAGCATGGTCCGTTCAAGCTTAACGGGGAGCGACTATTTCTGAAAGGTACACAGCGCGAGGAGGACCACGCCGGCTTCGGCGCCGCGATGCCGGAGGACTTGATCCGGCAGGAAATGCTGTTAATCAAGGAAATGGGCGCGAACTTCGTAGGCCTGGCTCACCACCAGCAATCCCGAACAGTGCTGGATCAATGCGACGAACTGGGCCTGCTGGTTCTGGAACAGCTTCCTTGGTCACGGGGTGGACTGGGAAATGACAGTTACAAACAGCTGGCCCGAGACATGCTCCGCGCCATGATTGACCAGCACTACAATCACCCGTCGGTGATCCTCTGGGGATTGGGGAACGAGAACGACTGGCCGGGCGATTTTCCCGAGTTTGACGAAGAGAGCATTCGGGGATTCCTGCAAGAGTTGGGGGACGAAGCCCACCGGCTCGACCCCAGCCGGCCGACATTCCTTCGCCGCTGCGATTTCTGCAAGGATCTGGTCGATGTGTACTCGCCTTCGATCTGGGCTGGCTGGTATCACGGCCCCTACACGCAATACAAAAGCACGCTTGAGAAAGCGAGAGAGACCGTATCCCGGCTTCTTCATGTCGAATGGGGCGGAGAAAGCCACGCGCGGCGGCACTCAGAAGATCCAGACAGGCTCCTTGCCAAGTTCCTGTCAGGAAGTGGTTTCGATGACGGCGAGCGCGAACGCCTGCTGACCGGCGGGCACAAGGCAGCATCGCACGATGGCGACTGGTCGGAAACTTACGCAGGCAACCTCTTCGATTGGCATCTTAAAGAACAAGAAACCATGCCTTGGCTGGCAGGCTCGGCACAGTGGATATTTAAGGACTTCTCGACGCCTATGCGACCCGAGAATCCGATTCCGCATGTAAACCAGAAAGGCCTGATCGAGAGGGATATGACACTCAAGGAGGGCTACTACGTCTTCCAGTCGTACTGGGCGGAAGCGCCGATGATTCACGTCTATGGTCATTCCTGGTTGAATCGCTGGGGAGAACTGGATGAACTGAAGTTGGTGAAGGTGTATTCGAACTGTGAGACCGCGGAGTTGTTTGTCAATGAAGTTTCGCAGGGCACGAAAACCCGCAACAGTCAGGATTTCCCGGCTGCGGGGCTGCACTGGCTGGTGAAATTCAAACCTGGCGAAAACCGTTTGCGAGCAGTCGGACACATGAAAGTCGTCCGTGTGGAGGACGCCTTGGATGTTCACTACCAAACTGATAAATGGAGTGTTCCGGCGCGGATTGAACTGGGAGAAATTATGCGCGACCGCGCCAGCGTGACAATCGAAGCTCGCTTGCTGGACGGCAAGAACATCCTCTGTCTCTCCGCGCGTGACCGCGTGTGGTTTGGATTCACGGGGGACGGCAGACTCCTCGACAACACCGGCACATCCAGCGGATCGCGCTGCGTGGAGCTCTACAATGGCCGTGCCGAGATCAGTCTCTTACGCAATGACGGGAGTTCGGTAGTCAGTGCCCGCTGCAGGTCACTGCCCACAGCCTTTCTGACGGTGAAATAGCTCACTCGGGAGCTCGATGTTCGGGCGTCAGTGTGGGTACAAAGAAGAAATTCTTGCCATGCTCTGCTGAAGTCACCAGTAGGGGAAGCCTGCCCATCATGATGGGGGCGACATTCTCACTCGGAAGCGTTGTTCTAATACTTGAGTATGGAAGATCAGGTTCCTGAAACTCGCTTGTGTGGCCGCCGCCAAGTGGCCGTCCCGGCAACCATGTGCGCCAACACCGCTCCAGCCAGGTCTTCCGGCCTGGATTGATAGAGCCCGCGCTGAATCGCCAGGCGCAGGGCATGGACCCGTTCCGCGCGGACCTCCGGCAGTTGCGACGCCTGCACGACCAGCGCTTGCACCTGCTCCTGGTTATGCGCTCTGGAAAAATAGGCCTCAGCTTCTCCGTCGAGCTCATGGCTCACAAAAGAACTTCCCGACAAGTTGCTCGCCGCGCCGCTGCGGCTGCTTTCGAGCAACAGTTCCGGTGCCGGATTGAGATCGGTTCTCATGGCTGGTTCCTCGTTCTAGTAATTTGCCTTGAGTTTCCCCTTGCAATTCAGGTATCGACCGTTGGTTAAAAGACTTTAATTTTGCTATTCTACCCGTTTGGCAGTTTGCCAATTGGAAAGCTTCGACCGCCTTCATCTCATTCTATCGGCAAGGGTTGCCAAAACTTTAGTGGTTCGGGCCCGCGTCGATACCCGCTTTACCCTATTACCTTCGTGCCCCCCTACAGGTGCCGTAATCGTGGCCGCGACGCGGAAGTCGACCTCCCTGAACATCGAGTATTCCGAAAGCCGTTGGAGCGCGGGTACTCAAAGGATTCCAGGCCACGGCGCAACCGCCTCTAACCGCGAATCTCGGGGGAGAGCACGAGCGGCTGGGCTTCAAACAGGAGGACAGGCGCTTTCCGCGCCGCGCGTCAGTCTCCCGCAGTGGAGGCAGCGTGCACCCGCCCGCCTCCCGCGCTCATCACCTCCTGGAGGCGCGACCGCATTCGCACCACGGCGAGGGAATGAATCTGGGATACGCGGGACTCTCCGATGCCGAGCACGGCCCCCACTTCCTTCATGGTGAGTTCTTCGAAGTAATAAAGCGCCAGCACCTGTTGTTCCTTTTCCGGCAGTTCGGCAATGACGCGGGCCAGGAGGGTCTTCATCTCCGAGCGCTGACAGCGGAAGAACGGCGTATCCTCGGGCGCGCTCGGCAGATAGTCGCACAAATCCTCTTCCTTGCCGTCCCACGGCGACTCGACCCGCAGGCTGCCCACTTCCAGGCTGTCCAACTCGCCCAGCAGATGCTGCAGGTCTTGCAAGGTCATGCCGAGTTCCGCTGCCACCTCGTTTTCTGTGGGGGCGCGGCTCAGCTCCAGGCTGAGTTTGCGGTGGGCCTCCTCGACCTTGCGGGCCTTGCGCCGCAGTTCGCGCGGGCCCCAGTCCATTTCGCGCAGGCTGTCGAGGATGGCGCCGCGAATGCGGAACTTAGCGTAGGAGCCGAATTGCACGTGTTTGGAACTGTCAAACTTGTTGAGCGCGTCGATCAACCCGATCACTCCGGCGTGCACCAGATCTTCAAGCGGCACGTGCCGGGGCAGGCGCTCGTGGATGCGGCGCGCCAAGTAGCGAACCTGGGGCAACTGTTCGATCAGGATGCGGTCGCGCTCCTCCTTGTCCAGCCAGTCGGTATAGGCCTTGGCCGCGTTCTTGCTCATGGCGTTTCCACTTCCCGTGAAACTTCAGTATTTGAACGTCGGCATAGGCAAAGAAGAGTCATGTGTTCGAGGCAAGATTTGCACGGTGGGTGCCAATCGCAGGCGTGTTGTCTAAGATTTCTCTCAGGATGCCAGCGGTTGCTGCTCGGGATTGTGAGGGTAAGAAAAGTACAGATGTTCGGCGGCGATGGTGTCCCCCTGCTCCACCAGAATGGAGGCCCGCTCCATGACGTGCTGCAGTTCGCGAACGTTGCCGCGCCAGGGATGGGACGCGAGCATTTTGATGGCGTCTTCGCGCAAGCGCGGACTGGGAGTTTCTATGGCCGCCGACATGCATGCCAGAAAATGTTCGGCCAGCGGCACGATGTCGGTCAGGCGCTCCGCCAGCGACGGCAGTTCGATGGGGAAGGCCGAGAGCCGGTAGAAAAGGTCCAGGCGAAAGGCCCCGCGCGCGGCCCGGCTGGCCAGGTCTGCGTTGCTGGCAGCGAGGACGCGCACATCCACGCGCGTGACTTCGGAACTGCCCAGGCGCTGAATTTCTTTTTGCTCGAGAAAGCGCAGCAGTTTGGCCTGCATCCCCAGAGGAAGTTCGCTGACCTCGTCCAGAAATAGCGTTCCTCCGTGGGCCGCAGGGATTCGGCCGAGTTGAGACTGAACCGCTCCGGTGAAGGCGCCGCGGGTGTGGCCGAACATTTCCGACTCCAGCAACGCCTCGGGGATGGCCGCGCAGTTCACCACGACCAGCGGTTTAGCCGACCGCGGACTGAGCGCATGCAGGGCGCGCGCCACGAGTTCCTTGCCCGTTCCGGTGGGGCCGGCGATGAGCACCGTGGTCGAGCGGGCAGCCACCAGCCGCACCATGCGGTACACCCGCTGCATGACCTCGCTGCTGCCGATCATTCCAGGCAGAGGCTTGACCGCCGCGGCGGCAAAGGCTCGGCGCGACTCCGGGCTTGGACGGAGCTCCGGGCGCGAGCCACCGGGCCCGGGGCCGCGATCGTCGTCGCGGTGGTGGTCGCAGTTCTGGCCGATGCGAGTGTCGCCTTGAGAATCCCCATCGCGGGAACCTGCCCCATCGGAATCGAGCATCACTACCTGAGTGGCGGGAAAACGGCGCTGAATGATGGCAATGAGCTCCTCGGCATCGAGGTCGGGAAGGCGGCGGTCGAGAAACAGGATCTGCCAGTCTCCCTTCTCCAGCTCGGCCAGCGCGTCGGCGCCGCCCAGAGCCTGCTGCACGGGCCGGCAGCGGCCGTTCAGGCGGTGCAGCACCTGCTGGCGCAGGGCGCTGTCCGGGCTGGCGATCAGGGCTCCGCCGGACTGAGTGCAACATGGAATCGCAGGCATCGTGGGCAGGACCTTCATGTCAGATTCTCCAAATCTCGCACGGCTAAGGTGGCAAAAGGGGGAGCAAGGGGCAGCCGAACGGTGCAACTCTCGGTCGCCTCCGTCCGCGTGTAGATCCACTCCGCACCTGCCCCCTCCCATCCCGCGCGGGCGATCAGCAGCCCCACTTCGGGCCGCGAAAAAGGCGAATGCTCAGGGGGCGGGCCCGGACTCCAGCAGACCGCCAAGGTAGCCTGTTCCAAGGCAGCGTGTCCCGGCTCTGCCGAGGCGGCGATCCGGAACTCAGTCCCCTCGCGCGCGAGACTCAGGGCGGACTCCAGGAAGCGAAACAGCAGGGTCGCCAGAGAGCGGTGGTCGGCGCGCACCGGCAGCGCGGCCTGGTTCTCCGGCGAGAGGTGTTCCAGCGCCAGCCGCACCCCCCGGGCTGCGGCGACGGGCAAAAGATCGGCGGCGGTGCTGCGCAGCAACTGGTCAAGGCGGACGGGTTCGAATTCTTCCGGGTCGGAGGGCTGGGCGTCGGCTATTTCGCGAATGGCTTCCACCAGAATTCGCATCCGGCCGGTGAGTTCCAGCCCCTCGCGCAGCGCGCGGATGTACTGTTCGGTCGGGCGCGGGCCCGCCACGGCCAGTTCCAAGGAACACTGCAGTCCGGTCAGCGGCTGGTTGAGTGCATGCAGCAGGTGCGCCAGCGCGCTGCGGCCCATCGGATTTGCCCATGCGGGCCCCGGCGGGAACTGGGGCGCATGCTGAGTACGCGGGCTGCTCATATTCGCACCCCGGTCTGCACTCCGGTCGCCGGCGCCTCGGCCGGACCACTCAACTCATATCCCACCCCGCGCACCGTATGAATCAGCTTGAGCGTGTGGCCGGCATCGATTTTGCGGCGCAGGTAGTTGATGTAGACGTCGACCACGTTGGTGGTGGTATCAAACGTAAGATTCCAGACATGCTCAATAATCATGGAGCGGGTGACTCTCCGCCCCAGATTGAGCATCAAGTACTCGAGCAGGGAAAACTCCTTGGTCGTCAGTTCGATCCTGAGCCCGGAACGTTCGACCAGCCGCTGCACCCGGTCGAGTTTGAGGTCGGCGGCCAGCAGCACCGACTCCGACGGCAAATGGCTGCGCCGCACCAGAGCGCGAATGCGGGCAGAAAGTTCACTGAACGAAAAGGGTTTGGCCAGATAATCGTCGGCCCCGGTGTCGAGGCACTGCACCCGGTCTTCGACCCGGGTACGCTGGGTCAGCACCAGCACCGGCACGCTGGGTTTTTTCGAGCGCAGGTGCCGCAGCACGCTCACTCCATCCAGCTTGGGCAGGTTCAGGTCGAGGATGATCACGTCGTACTCGAACTCCATGGCCGCGTTCCGCGCCTGTTCGCCGTCGGAAAAGACGTCCACCGAGTAGTGTTCGCTCTCGAGGCCTTGGCGGACGAACTTGGCTAACGCGTCATCATCTTCCGCAATGAGAACTCGCATAATCTGAACCATCCTTAATCCGACAGCCCTCAGTTTAGTTAGAAGCGGCTCAAGTGCAGCCAAAACTTGCCCGCACAAAGGTCGGTGGGTGCAGGAATGGTGTTCGGTTTCAATTCGGGAGATGCAGCATCATTACTCGTGCGAATCGTTGTCATGCGGGCCTCTTAGAATGCAGCCGCAACAAGCACAAGAGAAACCGCTCAGAATCTCCAAGTTTCGGGAGATTTCAATAATCAATGGCTGGAATCTGGTTCGGGACCAGGGGGCGGAGGTTCAAGTCCTCTCTCCCCGACGAATCCTTTCAGACACTTGACCTGCAGCTCTTGAGCGTCGGGGCGGCGTTTGGCCGCCGCGAATTCGCGAATGCAGGCCGAACAGTGTTTCTTGCGCCTTTTGCCGCACCCAGAAATATGGCGGGCGCGGATTGCAAGGGGTGCGGTAGAATCCGGGCTAAGGCAAGAAGTGGCAGTCGCGTTGGGTGCAATTTCAAGTTATTATTCTCAGAGAAATCGGTTCTGTATCGCCGGCTGGAATCCGGAAGCGGTGACCGAAAACGTTTAGGGGAAATCATGACGATCAGGGTTGAGACGACACGTGAGGAAAGCGACGACTCCTTGCGCTTCCAGCCGATAGAGCGGCTGAAGGTGTATTTGTTCGGGGTGACGGTACTGTTTGCATCGTTCGGGATGGGGGAGGCGGTGTACAAACTTCTGTTTTCAGAGTTTGACGGCGCGACCGACCGCATTCCGATTGAGGCCCTGTTCGGTTTGGTTTTCGCCTGGCTCGCCACCAAGTTCGTTGGGGACGGTTACCGGAATCGAAAACAGCGGAGCGCCCGGCTTAGTTTTATTAGTGATCGCAATCGTCAGATCCGCGGCGCGCTTGAAGCAATCACTCCACTGGCCCACCCGGTGAAGAATCAGCAGTCCATCCGGGTCATCCGCGAAGAAGTGGATAAGATTGAGTGGGCGTTGAAAGAGATCTTGCCGCGCTAGATTTCGCGAGCAGGCCGCGGGGGCTGTAAGTTTGGAATGAAGCGAAGCTTCTGACGACGGTGCAAGTGGAGTTACTTCTTCAACTCCGCCGGCCAGTTCGTGACTATCTGCAGCGGACCCTGGGCTTCTTCCTCGGAGTGGTTCACCAGCACTCGCTTTCCGTCCGATGCGACGTCGAACGCTACGCCAATCCCCGGCGATGCGGCATGGAACAATTTCTGCGGCGTGCCCACTTCAATCTCCGATCCCTTCGGCGTCACCGTGCAGACCATGATATCGTCCGTCAGATTCTTGAAGAACAGCTCCTTGCCATTTCCGCTCCACGCGGGATAGGCCCCGCTATTCGCCGACACTCTCCACTTGCCTTTTCCTTCCGGGAAACTCGTGATGTAAATCTCCTGCTGCCCCGATTCGTCGGAGGCATAGGCCACCCAGTGGTAGTCGGGGGAAATTCGATACGAAGTTAAGTTGGATTGCGCCGAAGGCGGCTGCACCACCGCGACCGGCTTGCCGTCCCCGTTCGCCGGTCGTATCCAGAGCGCAACGCTTTTCTCGCCCTCGCCCCAAAGATACGTCACATAATTTCCATCCGGCGACCATCCCGGGAAGTGGTAGTTGTTGTTTTCCGGGAATACCAGCTTCTCGGCGCCGCTGCCGTCCGCGGACTTGGAGCGTATCTCCACATTGCCGCCGCCGGTGGTGAGTTGCGCCGCAAAAATGAGTGTCTTGCTATCCGGAGACCAGGAGGGTTCCTGAATCACCAGGTCGTCGAACGTGATGCGCGTCTTGGTCTTGCGCTCCAGGTCAAGAGTCCAAATGCCATTCCCGCTGGCGTAGGCCACGCGCTTGTTGTCGGGCGAGAACCGAACATCTCTCACGCCGAGCAACGTGCGCAGATTCGCCGCCGTAGTCTCCTGAGGGTCATAGTCCGCGAGCGTCTTGCCGGAGCGGTCGAAGATTACCAGATGGCTTTTAGCCGAATCATTACTGCCAATCTGGTAAACCAAGAGCCCGTTCTGCGAAACCGCAAAAATACTGCGCCACACGCCGACATCGTCTCGCAGATTTGTCACCAGCGGCATCGGCGATCCGGACAGAACGCCGTTCTCAGGATCGAAGGGCTGCGCCACCAGCGCGGTATTGAGCCGATAGAGCAGATAGCCGGAGGCGTACTGCGCGGCCGAATCAGTCGGTAGGACGAGATGGCTTGCCGTGCTGTTGACCGACGCAAAGTAGATTCCGTTCTGTTTAGGATCGCCGCCCGTATGGCTGGTGGCGAGATAAATAAAATGTTTGCCGTCGGGCAGGAACCATGGCCAGCGATGCGTCGTGTGCTTGCTGCGATCGATCAGCGTCGCCGGCTCGGCGGTCCCACCCTGGGCACTCACCTTCGCTAACGGACCTATAAAATCCGGGGCGAACACAATCACATCGCCGGCGCTCCAGCTTCCGCCGCGGGTATTCGGAGCATCGGCAATGGTCGCCACCGGGCCGCCCGTCGCGGCGATCTTCAGCAGCTTGCCACCGGCAAAGTAAGCGATGTAGCGTCCATCCGGCGACCAGAAAGGATGCGCAGCGCCCGCGGTTCCGTCGAGGGGTTGTGCCGAATCACTGCTCAGTGAGCGCACCCACAACAACTTCGTTTCACCCGCATGCGCCACGAAGGCAATCTTGTCGCCTTTCGGAGACAGGACGGGCATGCCGCCGGCGTCGCCGGTGGTGTCGAGGGAAAACTTGTCTGGCGGCGGAATTTCAGCATGCAGCGAGATGGGTTCTTCAGAGGATTTTGCCCAGCGGTATCCGGCGAAGGCGGCGAGGGCGATGAAGGCGAGCAGAAGCGCAGCGAGTGCGGCAGCCCAGGACGTGTTGAGCGGCTGCGAGGGCTTTGCAGAATCGGCTGCGGCGGGGTCGGCCTGCGTTGCTTCGGCTACCCAGCGCAAGTCCATGGCAACGTCGTGCGCGGACTGGAAGCGGTCGGCGGGATCTTTGGCGAGGCATGCACGGACCACGCGATCGACCATGGGCGGGGCGAGCGGCTGGCTAGCCGTGATGGGGTCAGGATCTTTTTCCAGAATGGCGGTGAAGACGCTGAGTTGCGATTTGCCTTCGAAGGCGTGGCGTCCAGTAATCATTTCGTAGAGAACGCATCCGAAGCTGAAGAGATCGCTGCGAGCGTCGGCCTCTCCGCCTTGCAGAATTTCTGGGGCCATGTATTGAAAAGTTCCGACAATCGAGCCCTTCTGGGTGAGCGGCGACGCCGCCGAGGTGAGCGACGCAAGATTCATGGTCGGCGTGGAAGGAGTGAGCGGACCGATGGCACGCGAGGCAATCGGCAACTCGGGCTTGGCCAAGCCGAAGTCCATCAGCTTTGCGCCCGCTTTGGTCAGCATGATGTTGGCCGGCTTCAGATCGCGATGGATGATGCCTTGTTGATGTGCCTTTTCCAGAGCCAGCGCGATTTCCGCGCCAATCTTCACCACTTGGTCCAGGGGCAGAGCGCCTTTGGCCAGGCGCTCGGCGAGGGTCTGGCCTTCGAGATATTCCATGACCAGGAAGTTGGTGCCATCCTGGGTGCCGATGTCATGAAGCGTGCAGATATTGGCATGCTGCAGCGCCGAGATGGCTTTGGCTTCGCGCTCCATGCGTTGTTTCAGTTCCGGGTCGGAGGACAGATGCGCCGGCAGAACTTTGATGGCGACGGTGCGGTCGAGGCGGGTGTCTTTGGCCTTATAGACTTCTCCCATGCCGCCCGCGCCGAGAGGAGAAAGGATTTCGTAGGGACCGAGTCTGGTGCCGGAGTTTAAGGCCATGGGCTGGCGCAATTATAGCCCGTCAGAAAAGTCTGAGAAATGCGACGATGATTCTTCCGAAGCATTTGAGCGCAGTTCGGCGGGTGATGTATAAGACATGCCATGAATCGGCTCTACCGCTTCCTGTTGCTGATTGTGTCGTGCGCGGCTTTTTACGTGGAGGGGCAGACCGCACCGGCGGCTGAAAAGGTTACCCCGGCCGTGCGCACCGCCGGGCTGAGCAAGCGCGACGGTTTCCTGCCCTACTACTGGGACGAAAAGAAGGGGGAAATCCTTTTCGAGCTCGCACCTTCTTCTCTGTCGCGGGAGTTTCTATACTTCAGCGGGCTGGGCAGCGGCGTCGGATCGACCGAGATTTTCGCGGACCGGAGCACCTTTGGCGGCGCCTCGCTGTGCCGCTTTCGGCGAGTGGGCATGCGCGTTCTGGTGATTGAAGAGAACAGCAGTTTCCGTGCCGAGAATGGCAGCGCCGAGCTAAAGCGCTCGGTGGAATCGAGCTTTCCCACGTCGGTGCAGGCCGCATTGCCGATAGAAGCCGAAGCGGACGGAACCGTGCTGGTTGATGCCAACGCTTTGCTGGTCCGGGATGTGGTTGATCTGTTGTCGGAATTGCGGCATCCGACCCAGGCGGTCGGCGGCGAGATGGTGCGGGCCGACGCCACGAGCGTGAACTGGCATCTGGATGAAGCGCGCAGCGTAATCGATCTGGACCACACCGCCAGCTTTCCGCTCAATACGGAAATTGAAGCGCTGCTCACGTTCGCCGCGGATTCTGAAACCCATCTCAACCAGCCTGATCCCCATAGTTTGAGCGTGCGTGAGCACCACTCGTTTGTGGCGCTGCCGGAGCCGGGTTACGAGCCGCGGGAACAGGACCAGCGCGTGGGTTTCTTTACGGCCGGCTTTCAGGATTTTTCCCAACCTTACGATCGGCCCCTGGCTCGTTACCTTGCCAGCCGCTGGCGCCTGCAAAAGAAAGATCCAAACGCGGCGCTGAGCGAGCCGGTGAAGCCCATCGTCTTTTATCTCGATGGAGCTATGCCGGAGCCGGTCCGCTCGGCGGCTCGCCGGGGAGCGTTGTGGTGGAATGCGGCTTTTGAACAAGCCGGGTTCAAGAACGCGCTGCGCATTGAGGATCTCCCCGAGGGCGCCGACCCGATGGACATTCGCTTTTCGACTATTCAGTGGACGAACCGTTCCGGGCGCGGCTGGTCGGTTGGCCAGAGCCACGCCGATCCGCGCACCGGCGAAATCATTCATTCGGTGGTGCAGCTGGACTCGCATCGCATGCGCACAGTGAATAATTACTGGGAATCAGTGATTCCATCAGGACGCGATGCCGCGGAGCCTTCCGCGGATGAATTTGCCGCGTTCGACGATCTCGACCCGCAGACCGGCGAAGAGCAGGCCATGACCAACCGCCTGGCGTTGCTGGCCTGCCACGAAATGGGCCACGCGCTTGGGCTCGAGCATAACTTTGTGGCGAGCACGTTCGGGCGCGGGTCAGTGATGGACTACTTTGCTCCCCGCATCAAAATTCGGCCTGATGGGAGCGCTGACCTTTCCGACGCGTACATGCAGGGCGTAGGCAGCTACGACCGGTTTGCCATTGAGTGGGGTTACAGCCAGGGCAAGCCCGGAGCTTCGCCGGAGCAAGAGCACGCGCGGCTTGATGAGATTGTGAAGAGCTCGATTGCGAAAGGCGTTGTGTGGGGAAATCTCCAGGATCCACGCTGGAATGCTTACGATGACGGACCCGATCCCGTTGCATGGCTGAAGGAGGTTGTCCCGGTGCGCGATGCTTTGCTGGCTCATTACGGACCGCAGATGCTGCGAGCGGGCGAGCCAAACGCGATGCTGGCGTCGCGATATCCGCTGGTGTATTTGTTTCATCGCTACGCGCTGGCGGCCGCCATTAACGTGGTGGGCAGCGCGAAGATACCGCCGTCGCAGGCAGGGGATGGCCAGCCTCCGGTGAGCGTGTGGCCGGCGAAAAGCCAAAATGAAGCGATCCGGCTGCTGATGAAGGCGCTTAGCCCGGCAGAACTGGAAACGCCAGCGGAATTGTGGAAGTCGCTGGCGCCCGCGGAGAACCGGGGTGACGACCCGGAGAGGTTTACGTCTTCTGCAGGATACCTGTTCACGCCGCAGGACGGAGCCCGCGCCGTCGCTGAAATTGTGGTTGGAGGTTTACTTGATCCGCGGCGGGTAGAACGGCTGGCCGTGCTTTCTCATGAAGATTCGGCTCACGCAGATTCGGGTCATGAAGATTCGAGCCAGCCTTCACCCGGCTCGGTGATCGCTGCTCTGGTGAAGGCAGGGTTCCCGGGCACGGCGAAGACCTCGGGTCAACGGGATCTCGAAGGTGGGGTGCAAACCGAAATCGCCGAGCGGCTCATGGTGCTTGCCGCCAATCCCGCCGCGACGCCAGAAGTGCAAGCCGCGGCCCTGGCGGGAGTTCACCAGGTGCAGGACGCGGTGCGCAGGAGTACGATGCGGAACGCGACGTTCGATCGCCTGGAACGGGAGATTCTTTTGTTCCTGCAGAACCCGAGCCAGAACACGCCGAAGGTGAGAGCCTCGGGGGCGCCGGCGGGGCCGCCAGTGTAATGGGTTGAGAGACTCTCGCTACGGCAATATCTCCGCTTGCGCCGGTGAACCATGCGCGGAGTCGGGGCTGATACAGATTTTGAGCTGGGCAGGTTCGGCGGCGAATTCGTTGCGATCGTTCCAGATTGCAAGGGCCTCCGGTTTTAAGTCAAACCGTACTTTTTTTGTTTCGCCAGGAGCTATAGCAACCGTTTGGAATCCTTTCAACATGCGGACGGGCTCGGCCACGCTGGTCCCTCGCAGCTGGATGTAGAGCTGAACCACTTCCTGCCCGGCCCGAGATCCCGTGTTCGTTACTTCGGCCTCAGCAGTCAGGACTGCCGGCGCGTCCTGGCCTGCGCTCAAGCCTTGGTTGATCGCGTTTGCGCTCAAGCGCTGCGAACTGATCGTGGTGGTTCCGTAAGAGAAGGTTGTGTACGAGCCACCGTAGCCGAAGGGGAACTGCGGCGTGTTCTGTTCATCAATGTAGCGCGAAATGTATCGGTCAGTGATATCCGTCGGGGGATGGGTGAGATCCATGCCGTTCGGTGGGCGGCCGGTGTTGAGAGAGTTGTAATAAAGCGGTTCCTGTCCAACGCTGCGCGGCCAACTGACGACGAGCTTCCCGCTGGGATTGATTTCGCCGAATAGGGTGCGGGCCAGCGCAGGACCTCCGCTGATGCCGGGCAGCCAGGCGGCGATGACTGCAGGCACGTGTTCAAACGCCCAGGGCACAGTGAGCGGTCGCCCGCTGAACAGAATCAGGACCACCGGCTTGCCGGTGTGGACAATAGCTTCGAGCAATTCCTGCTGCCTGCCGGGAAGTCCCAGGTGGGCGCGTGAGGCCGCTTCGCCGCTCATCTCCGGACTTTCTCCGAGCGTGAGAATTACCACATCGGCCGTCTGCGCCCCCGCCACGGCGGCGGCTATTTCCGCATCGGTGCCGTCGAGAATTCCAGAGCCTTTGAAGCGAAACACGTGGCCTGCGCCAACCCGCTGCGCCAGGGCTGCTGGCAACGAAACGCGCGGGCCTGCGCCAGTTGGTGCTCCGTTGGGATAGGAAGAATCATCGGCGAGCGGACCGATGACGGCGATGTTCTGAGCTCCACCTGCCAGAGGAAGCAGCGGCTTTCCGCCCGGCCCACTGGCATTCTTGAGCAAAACGAAAGATCGCTCGGCCGCGGTCTGGGCCAAAGCGATGCTGTCTGGATGATAGAGCGCCTTCGGCGCCGCTGCCTCGTCCACGAACGGATGCTCGAAGAGGCCCAGGGCAAGTTTGACGCGCAGCACGTGCCGCACCGCTTCGTCTAATTCGGATTGGGTTGCCTGGCCGGAACTTACGATCGGTTGCAGGTTGTCGTGGTAGAGGCTGCTTACCATGTCCATGTCAACGCCGGCCAGGAAGGCCTTGCGGGCCGCGGCCGCGCCGTCCGCTGCAATGCCGTGGGGGATCAGCTCGCCTACGGCGTTCCAGTCGCTGACGACGAGCCCGCGAAAGCCCCACTCCTTTCGGAGAACTTCCTTCAAGGTGAAGGGATTGGCTGTCGATGGCACTCCATTCAAAGAATTGAATGCGCTCATCAGGGATGCGGTCCCGGCTTCGACCGCGGCGTGAAAGGGCGGCAAGTAAAACTGCCGCAGAGTGTGCTGGGAGATTTCGGTGCTGTTGTAGTCGCGTCCACCTTCGGCCGCGCCATAACCGACATAATGCTTGGCGCAGGCGGCGATGCTGTCGGGCGCATCCAACCGCGAACCCTGATATCCCCGGACGTAAGCCGCAGCCATGGCCGAGCCTAGAAACGGATCTTCGCCCGCGCCTTCGGCCATGCGTCCCCAGCGCGCGTCGCGAGCGATGTCAACCATCGGCGAAAAAGTCCAGCGGATGCCGTCGGCCGATGCTTCCATGGCCGCAACGCGGGACGCGTTCTCTACGATCGACGGATCCCAGGTAGAAGCCAGCCCCAGGGGAATAGGGAACTCGGTCTTGAAGCCGTGGATGACGTCAAGCCCGAACAGGATGGGAATGTGGAGTCGCGCTTTCTCCACGGCGATCTTCTGGTATTTGTTGATCTCGTGCGGATCAATCACATTGAACAGCGAACCAATCTGTCCGCGGGCAATCATGTCGTCATAGTCGGTCCGGCCGGTTCCTGGTCCGGTAGGTTGTCCGGCGGAATATTGCACCAACTGTCCGACTTTTTCGTCCAGCGTCATGGTGCGCAGAATCGATTCGACTCGGGCGTCGAGAGCGGTGTCGGCCACGCCGGCGGATTGTGTCGGAGGCGAGGGCAGGGATGCGGTTTGAGAAAACAGAGCCGGACTCAGGACGAGCACGCTCAGGATCACGAGGACCGTGCTGCCCAACAGCATGCGTGCGGCCATACTGGTTATGCTCGATGGGGTTCCGCGGGGCGACCGGGCAGAGGCCGGAATGTTGGTTGGTGAGAATGGCATGCGGTGATACCTCCGTCGGGGCCGGGTGCAGGTAGTTACTAAAACGAGTTAGTAGAGCGTTCCCGCAGTGTATCAAAAACGTTTTTCTTCGCAATGTCAATAAGTATTGCGCGTGCTTCTCGCGCGGGATGGGCCAATATGGTGCTTGCTACCCCGAATCTGTTTGTGCGAGACTGCGCAGCGTGACGACAAAAAAGAAGGGCAAGGGCGCCAGCCGAACCGTGCGCGTTGGGCCCGGGCCTGTGACCCTGAAGGAATTGGCGGAGCGACTGGGGCTCTCCCCCGCCACGGTTTCGCTGGTCATGAATCGTTCGCCGGTGGCAGACTCCATTCCGCAGGAGACGAAGGACCGGGTATTTGCCGCCGCCAAGAAATTCAAGTATCGCCCCAGCTTTTTTGCCCGCTCGCTCCGTGCGCAACGCAGCTTTACCGTCGGCGTAATCGTGCCGGAGGTCAGCGACGGTTACTCGGCCTCAGTGATGAGCGGACTGGAAGACCATCTGCTGCAGGAGGGATACTTTTACTTTGTAGTGAGCCATCGCCATCGGGCCGACCTGATTGACGAATATCCCAGACTCTTTCTGGAGCGATCGGTCGACGGCCTGATCGCGGTGGACACGCCCTGGACGCTTATGCTGTCGGTGCCGGTGGTGACGGTCTCTGGTCACAACCAGGTGAAGGGTGTGACCAACATTGTTCTGGACCACGTGCGGGCTGCGGAAGTTGCGCTCCGGCATCTTTTTCAACTCGGCCATCGCGAGATCGCTTTTATCAAAGGCCAGGAATTCAGTTCCGATACCGAGGTTCGCTGGGCGAACATTGTAAAAGCTGCCCGCCAGTTGGGCCTGCCGATTTCCGCTGCTCTCATTTCTCAACTCAAAGGCGACTCCCCTTCTCCCGAACTCGGCTATGAGGCCACGAGGAAACTGCTGGCGTCGCACAAGCCGTTCACCGCGCTGTTTGCTTTTAATGACATTTCGGCGATGGGCGCCATCCGCGCGCTGCGCGAGGCGAAGTTGCGGGTTCCGGACGACGTTTCCGTGGTGGGCTTCGATGACATCCAGAGCGCTGCCTACCAGAATCCGGCGCTGACCACGGTGCGCCAACCCCTGCGCGAAATGGGCCGGATTGCCGGCGAGACTTTGCTGCGCCGCATCCGGCACCCAGGATCGGATGCGGGAGGCGGCGAGATCATGGTCGAACCGAAACTGATGGTTCGCGAAACCACGTGCCGGGTGTCGAACAGCACCCACCATTCCAAGTAAGGCGGAAGAAATCCGAGTAAGGCCGAAGAAATCAGCGAACCAGCCCGCTGCTCTCCGAAACGCGTAGTTCCCAGAATGGTAATCCAGGCAAGTCATGGCGACGATATTTCAGCGGAAGTCCTCGCGATCTCCAGTACAAAATCGTTAATGTATTAGCGGCAAGAAACAGGTTGCCGAAGCCTGCGTTGGCGCAGCCGGGTAATTGAAAACAATAGACTTGACTGTGGAAAATCGCCTGTGCTATAAGCGCGCTTGGTGTTACTAAAACGCTTTTGTAGAGTTTTAGTAAATTTCCCGCTCAAGAAAACTGAATATTAAGCAACACAGGGGGCGTCATGACTTCTTCTTCCGTAGCCCGCACCGTTTCGATGGCCTGCATCCTCCTTTCAGCGGCTTTGGCCCACGCGCAATATCGAACCTCGATTCAGGGCGTGGTGACTGATCCCACGGGCGCAGTGGTAGCCGGCGCCAAGCTTACGCTGACCACTCCCGCAACCGGCCAAAAACAGGAGCGGGTGAGCAATGAGACCGGCGTGTTCAACTTCAACGCGCTGGCCGCGGCGAAGTTCCGGTTGGTGGTGGAGAAGGATGGCTTCCAAAAGAAGGTTATCGAAAATCTCGAACTCGTTCCGGAGCAGCCCAACTCCCTCACCGTGCAGCTTGCGCTCGGGGCAGCATCGACGATCGTGACGGTGGATGCTTCCGCTACACCCTTGCTCGATACCGAGACCGCGACGATTCAAGGTGTGGTCACCGACAATCAAGTCCAGCACATGCCTTCATTCGGACGCGACGTCTTCCAGTTGATCCAGCTGGCTCCCGGCATGTTCGGGGATGGCGCGCAGGGCAACGGCGGCGGTGCCGAACAGCTCCCCGGCACGCAAGGCCCCGGTGGAACCGGCGGCAACGCCGGCATTTTTGCGACGGAAAATGGCCCGCAGTCCCTTGCCAATGGCGGGCAGTACGAGAACAACGGCTATACGATCGACGGCATCAGCACGACCAGCGCGGTCTGGGGCGGAACGACAATCATTACGCCGACGGAAGACTCGGTGGACAACGTGAAGATCGTTGCCAACGGGTATGACGCCGAGAATGGCCGCTTCAGTGGCGCGCAGGTTCAGGTCACTTCCAAGAGCGGCACCAACGACGTGCACGGCAGCGCTTTCTTCACCATTCATCGTCCGGGCTTGAACGCTTATCAGCGGTTCAATGGGTTGCACCAGTCGGTCTTGAAAGATCCTAACTTTTTTGATCAGTTCGGCGGCAGCGTCGGCGGCCCGATCTGGAAGAATAAGATTTTCGGCTTCTTCGCATGGGAGAGCGTTCGCAGCCCCCAGAGCGAGCCCGTCACGGCCAACGGATGGTACGATACGGCGGCTTTTGATGCGTTGGCTCCTGCCGGAAGCATCTCTTCGACTTATCTCACCTTTCCCGGTTCTGCCGTCAACAGCCAGGGCATCAATCCTTCTACCTGCGTCAACGCCGGGTTGACCGAAGGAGCCAACTGCATAACCATTCCGGGCCAGGGGCTGAATATCGGCACGCCTTTGACGGCCAACCTGGGTGGGCAGGATCTCGGCTGGGTCAGCCCCGCTTCTCCCGGCACCGGGGGCGACGGCAGCGGCGGCGCTGAGAACCTTGACCCCAATACGGCTGACATTGCCAACTACGTCACTACCAGCTCTACCAATTTCTTGAAGAATCAGTACAACGGCCGCGTTGATGCGGATGTCACAGGAAAGGATCGCATCGGCTTTGCCATCTACTGGGTTCCGCAGTCCACGAACTTCCTGAACGGCCCGGCCCGCGAGTACAACTTCTTCCATCACAAACAAGTCAATGAAGCGTACTCCGGAATCTGGAACCACACCTTCTCGCCGAGTTTCCTCAACGAGCTTCGTTTTAACGGCGCGGGATGGCACTGGAATGAAATCACTGACAACCCGCAGTCGCCGGTTGGGCTGCCCTCGGACACCATTGGTGGCATCGGCAGCATTAGCCTGAGTTCCTTCGGGCCGAATGTGGGCAGCCATCTGGACCAGTGGACCTACAGCGCCAAAGATGTAGCCACTAAGATTGTGGGAAATCACACGGCTAAGTTTGGCGGAGAACTCACGCGCCTGTTTTATTTGCAAGATTGCGCCGGTTGCGGCGTCCCCAGCTACAACTTCTTCAACCTGTGGGATTTCCTCAACGACGCACCGCAGAGCGAAGGCGGTGGATTCAGCCCTACGACCGGCTTCCCGACTACAGTCCGCCAGGACGACCGCACCGACATCTGGGGATTCTTTGCCCAGGACGATTACAAGATCCGCCAGAACCTGACGCTGAATCTGGGGTTGCGCTGGTCGTATTTTGGCCCGCTCTCTTCCAAGGAGGGCAACATGCTGCAGGCAACTCCCGGCGCGGGATCGGCTTATTTGACTGGCCTGGACGTTCACAAGGGAAATTCCTGGAACGCGCAGAAGGATAACTTCGGACCCGAGCTCGGTTTCGCCTGGAGCCCGACGCGATTTCACGATAAGGTCGTGGTCCGCGGCGGTTACGGGCTGAGCTACAACCAGGAAGAAATCGCGCTTTCAGCGAATATCAGTAATAACCCTGGTCTGGTCGTGTTCCCGAGCCTGAGCATTAACACGCCGACCTCGCCGAATCCCGGTATTATCTATGCCGTTTCGTCAGGGATACACAACCTTACCGGCTATCCGGCGAACCCGAACACGATTTCAACGTTTGGCACTAATGGGCTGCCCACCGGCGGCGTGGGGCTTGGCGTCGAAATCTTCCCCGGCAATCTGCCTACCATGCGTACCCACCACTACTCGCTGGATACGCAATACGACCTGGGGCACGACTTTATGGCCACGCTGGGTTATTCGGGAAGTTTGTCGCGCAACACCTACTTCCACGAGAACCCCAACGCTACGCCTGCGGCTCTGGGCTACACCTTGAACCCGCAGATCGGAGGCGGGGACTACTGGGGTGTGCAAGGCAGCGGCAACTACAACGCCCTGCACGCAGAACTGAAGCACGACTTCGCACACCAGTTTATGAGCGATGCGCAGTTCACCTGGTCCAAGAGCCTGGACACCAGCTCTGCGCCGTATTCTGAACAGGACTATGCGTATCAACCCAGCCTGAACTACGGACCCTCTGACTACAACGTGGGCAAAGCGTTCAAGCTGTTTGGCATGTGGCAGCCAGTCCTTTTCCACGGTAACAAGCGTTGGATGGAAAAAGCCGCTGGCGGCTGGTCGCTGAGCGGCATTTTCAACTGGCACTCCGGATTCCCCTGGACTCCGGTGATCAGCACGCAGGGCGGAACCCTTTACTGCGGACAATGCGGTTACTCGCAACTGCCGGCTCTCTATCTGGGCGGCGCGGGCACCAGCACCAGCAACGATCAATTCAAGACTGGTTCGAACTATCCCTTGCCCGCCGAGACGTACTTCGGGTTCCCCACCTATACTCCCTACACGAGCACCAACTTCGGAAGTGCGGTTCCGCAGGTGGCGCATCGCAACACGTTTACTGGTCCGGGATACAGGGATGTCGATATTACGCTGGCCAAGTCCTTTGGCCTGCCTACCCTGCGGGGGCTCGGCGAAAACGCGAAGTTCGAGTTCCGAATGGATGTCTACAACCTGTTCAACAATCTGAACTTCAACCCCACCAGCATCGTGAACAATATCGGCTGCCAGGTCGGCTTTAACGACCCGGGTTGCACGCCGGCCAATGCGAACACCACGAACTTCGGTCAGGCGACCTCTGCTCTGGCTGCTCGCACCATCACGCTGGGGGCCCGGTTCAGCTTCTAGACGCTTCCCAACAAGAATGCGCGTCCGGGTTTTCCGGACGCGCATAATCCTCCCCGCCGCAACTGCCGCCGCAAAATCGAGAGTTTCAAACCTCGATTTGCGGCGGTTTATTTTCGCGCCGAGAATACGGAGAACCGGGAATCAGGAAGGTCCCGTCTGGAAACCGGCTTTGTCCATCCCGTTCTGCGCTTCTTTGTTTTTCATGAACGTGTTCCAGAGGAATCCGGTGCGCTGGTTCTCTGCCATCAGCATCGTAATGCCGAGATCAATGCCGAGCACGTCCGGGTTGTACCAACCAGTCAGCGGGTTGAAGGCATCGACAAATCCATAGCGTCCCCAGGCCTTGGGATAGCGCTCTTTAATCGCGCGCATAACTTGCATGCACTCTGGAGTGAGAAACGGCAGCGAACCGCCGGCCGCGCAGGGAACCACGCTGCCATCGAGATCGCCGATCCGAGGCGGCCCGCCCCAGGCCTGGTAGCCCGCAGCCGAGTCGGAGGCTGTGATGCCCCAGAGGTGATCGCTGTAATCGGGAAACTCGTCGCGCAGGGAAAGACAGAATTGTTTGTGAGCCGCGGTCGCCTTCATTGAATTTTCAAAATAGTTGGCGTAGGCGTCGCGCTTTCTGCGGAAATCGAACCACGCCTGCGAATATTGATGCGTGAACAGCGGATCATTGCCTGAGATGTATTCCAGACCTTGAAACTTTACCGTGGGCCGCGTCCAGGCCTTCCACGCTTCCGCGGGAATGGGATGCGTCGGCGACCCGATGGCCAGCAGGTAGATCATCATGAGTTCGCAGTAGTGCTCCCAGCGGGCATCGAGGAATCCTGACTCGGGATGCCAGCCCATGGAGAGCGTTTTTCCGCCGTTCAACATCCACGGCCAGTCCACGCGCTCGTAGATTTTGGTGGCGAGGTCTTGAATTTCAGCGTCGGCTAAATGCTGGCGGGCAGTCAACACTCCACAGAGCAGCAGGGAAGTGTCGATCGACGAGATCTCGCATTTCCATTGCCGCGCCCCGCTATTCATGTCGATAAAGTGGTAGTAGAAACCATGCTGGTGAGGAAGTTTCTGCCACAGAAAACGCAAGGTTCCGCGGACGCGCTCGACGATCTCTTCTTTTTTCCTGTAGCCGCGAGCGTCTGCGATGCAAAGGCCGGAAAGTCCGAAGCCGGTGGCGGCGATGCTGGCAATCGTCCGCGTGTCATTGCCATTCAGCAGGGCGCGATCCTTGACCTGGCCAGTGGTCGCGCCGGCTTCGTTCCAGAAGAAATCGAGAGCGGCACGTTCGATCTCGTCCAGCAGGGCATCGTCTGAGCCGGAGTAGGGCACACGCGGGGGTTCCACGAACTCTCTCTGCTTTGCCCATGCCGCGGAACGCGAGAGCGGGAGCGCGGCTACCGCGGAAGCGGCAGTCCTGAGGAATTTTCGGCGAGTGAATGGAAACTTGTCGTTCATAAGAATCAGTGACCAGAGTCTAGTAAGGAAGCCGTCATCAATAATACTTAATGATACACACCGGGCCAGCGGTCAGGAACCGGCGATGCTGCGGCTCGCGCCAAAGGCCTCCAACACCGTCTTGCCAGAGAAGGGAGGCACTTAAGGAAAGAAATCGCAGTGAATATCCGGATCTCATGGGGTTGCAACTGGTTGCAATGCGGTTGCAGAAATTATCAGTCTTGACAGTTTCGGGTTTCGAGATCAAAGTGACAGTAGAGTTTTAGTAAAGGCCGGGCAAACCGCCCTGCCTCCTCCGCCCTCCCCCCAAATTTTCTCTGCGTGGTGAGGAGCAGTTCATGAAAAAATCAGGTCCCAGGTTTTCACTTGCGGCGGTCTTAGCTGCGTTGTTGTGCTTTGCCCCGGGCGCTTTTGCTCAGGGAGCAGCGCAGGCCAAGTTAGTCGGCGGGAATGTCATTCTGAGCCAGATGTCGGCGAGTTTCTTTGCGCCGGCGCCCTCCCATCACCAAAACGGCAATAACGGCTGCGGGTGTGGCAATCAGAGCTGGGGATGGGACCAGGGCGGCAACGGCAACTGCAGCCAGGTTCCCGAGGGTGGGACAACCGCCGCATACCTCGCGCTGGCAGGCCTGTTTTGCGTTGGGGCAGCAATCTTCAGACTTCGGCGACAGGCTGGGTTGCGCCCGACGAACTGAAAGAGGTTCATTTCGAATTTTAACCGCACGGGCCCGCGACTCTTCTGTCGATCACTTCCAATAGCCTCTTAGCCTCTATACCCTCCCGACCTCCTCACCAACCTGATCCTGCGGATCGCTGGTTGATCCCGATCCTGCTGGTAATCTCGGCTCTCTCCTGAAGCGAGCCCGGAACACCTCCGCACTGTGCAGTGACTTGCAACCCGGGGTGCTGGCTTGAAGTGCAATGTTGCAAGCTTTTGAACATCGTGTGTGAGGTTTGCGCGGCCAGGTTCCAGCCCGCGGGAGGGCTGCGGAACGCCTGCCACAAACGGTTCGACTTACCCATATTCCGCCTTTGATGAGGACGGGCAGGTAGCATGCAACTCAAGCGGATCGATGGAGTTACGGACTTTGGAGGGAACATGGCCTCAGTCCCCGAATCGTTCCTGTTGATCTGCAACGAACCGGTCGAGGACGGGTCTCCAGCGGCAAACCCGTTCCTCCGCGAGTAACAACAGCGTCGGTTACTTCATTCTGCTTGCAATGATCTGCAATCCGATGTATGCTTTGGTTCATCAGGGCAAGCCAGCGATCGAAGTTGGCGTCACTTCTCCCCCGCCTGTGGTTCTACCCAATGGTTTTCCGCGTAGCTCAAAATGGACCAGCGTCTTGACAGGATAAGGTATTTCCTATAATCTATATAGGATTAGTAGGGATTTATGAGCCGCGCGGCAGGACTCGATTTGCGTTAATTGGGAAAGATGGAAAGATGTGAGTTGAGTACAGCGACGTAACTACTTTCCTCCCCGGAAAAACGGCCGGTAGGGACGTCGGCCACTCTAGCTGTAGACGTAGTGTTAGGTATCTCCCCTAGTTTCATTCTCCCCTGTAGATCTCCAAGCTGAGATCTGTAAGTTACGGTTCTGGGAATTTGTTCGGGGTCACTCTGAGAAAGTGACTTAGAGGGCGAAGCTATGGCCGTAAGCACATTATCCTGGGAATTGGCGCAACCGTCTCCGCAGGTTGGAGCCGGAAACGAAGCCGTAAGTGAAACGGGAGCTGAAGCCTGGTACGGGCTGCACACCCGATCGCGCCACGAAAAGATTGTGGCGCAACGGCTGCTGGAGAGAGGCGTCACAACCTTTCTGCCCCTGGTTACCGAGACGCATCGCTGGAGCGACCGCAAGAAGTCGGTGCAGATGCCGTTGTTCAGCTGTTACGTGTTTGCGAAATTTGCCCCGAACCGCTCCGAGCGATTACGGGTTCTGCGGGTGGACGGAGTGTTTGGCCTGGTGGGCGGCAGGGGCGAGGGCATCGCCATTCCGGACGAGCAGATCGAAGCGGTCCGCAGTCTGGTGGATGGCGAATTGCCGTGGTCTTCCCATCCTTTCCTTAAGATTGGCCAGCGGGTGCGAATCCGGAGCGGAGCGCTGGATGGCCTGGAAGGCTTACTGGTGCAGCGCAATGGAGACCGAACGCTGGTGATTTCCGTGGATGCGATCCAGCGATCGCTCGCGGTGCGTGTGGAAGGCTACGAAGTCGAACCCGTCTAAGATTCTTGTTGCAGCGGCTGTCCTCCCTTGGGGAAGGATGAACCCAACTTGACCGAAAACAATATCAACACCGTGCGCGTGCTGGTCGTCAGCCGGGATCCATCGGTGTTTCGCGCGCTCGCGCCCATTGAAGCTTCGCAGACCTGGCATTTGGAGAGGACCTCGAACGGGTGGGAAGCGATGGAGCGGATGCAATCCGGCAACGTTTCCGATCTTCTTCTGCTGGATGTTCCGCTGAAAGACGACGAAGCGATGCATTTTCTGCGCTGGCTGAGTTGCTTCCGGCCGGACTTTCCCGTGGTCCTGCTGAGCTGTCCGGAGGATGCTCGCAGGGTTCGGGAAGCGACTGGACTGGGCGGGGATGACATTGTGCTGAAGCCATTTGACGCGCAGCACCTCGATGCAGCCATCCGGAAGCATCTTGGCCTGGCGGGAAATGGTTCTGCGGACACGGCCGGTAAGAACCATTCCACGGAAGGGCTTGGCCAGGACAAATGCTTCGTGAGCGCCAGCCTAATCATGCAGAAGCTGCGCTCCCAGGCGGCACTGCTGGCCAAGACGGACGTCCCGGTGCTCATTGTGGGCGAGCGAGGAGCCGGGAGGTACACGGTCGCGAGTCTGATTCACAAGCTTTCGGTGCGTTCGGGGTTCCCGCTGCACCGGGTAAATTGTGCGGTCATGCCAGAGGCCGTGCTGGAAGCGGAACTGTTTGGGGACGGCCGGGATAGCGGTGCGCGGCCGGCGCCCCGGGGAAAGTTCGGTCCCGGGGAGCAGGGCACCGTCCTGCTCGAAGAAATCGAGGAGATGCCGGCCGGAGTGCAGTTTCGGCTGTTGCAGGTTCTGCAGAACCACGAAGTCCGGAGCGCGGCGGGCAGCGAAGCGGCCCCCGCCAATGTAAGGATACTGGCCTCGAGCAGCGCCAACCTGGAACGCGTACTCGGCGAGAAACAGCTGCGCGAAGATCTGTACCACCGCCTGAGCGCCTTCACCCTGCAAGTGCCCCCGCTGCGCCAGCGCAAAGAAGAGATGGGCACTCTGCTGCGCTACTTCATGCATGACCTGGCCAGGCACTATGGATTGCCGCCGCGTGGATTTTCATCTGGCATGGTGGCCGCGTGCCAGCAGCATTCCTGGCCGGGAAATCTGAAAGAACTGGAAACGCTGGTGAAGCGCTATCTGGTGGCGGGCGACCAGGACTCTTTATTCAGCGAGATCGGTGCGGACCCGGCCGGCAGGGTTGACCACGATCCTTCCCCGCGCGCGATCAGACTGGGGGACGATCCGGAGCAAGAAATCGTGCCGGAGCCAACCGCGCCGAAAGCAGAGTCGCTGAAATCCCTGATCCAGGGGGTAAAGGGGGAAGCCGAGCGCAGCGCCATTGGCGCCGCGCTGATGCGAACCGGCTGGAACCGCAAGGCGGCAGCGCGCCTGCTGAAAGTGAGTTACCGAACCTTGCTGTACAAGATCGAGCAATACAAAATGCGCGCTCCGCAGCCTTATCTTACCCCGCTGCCCGCCGGAGAATTCTCCGGGTACGAAGAGGGCAAGGGCGAGGGGGAGAGCAAGCTGACGGGATCTGAAAAACGCTATTGAAAGCAGTTGCGAAGGAATCCGCTATGACTACAAAAGCTTGCAAACTGGCCGTGCTGATGGTGGGTGCTGTTCTAGCGAGTTCGGTCTGCGCACAAAGCGCGCCGGCATCTTCGCCGGTCCAGGGTTTGGCGACGCCTGCCGATAAGCCACACGACAACAGTTTTGTGATCGGCAATGACGATGTGCTGGCTATCAACGTCTGGAAAGAGCCCGACATTTCGCGCTCGATTCCAGTGCGCTCGGATGGCAAGATTTCGCTGCCGCTGGTGGGGGAAGTGCAGGCCGCTGGTCTGACTCCGTTGAAACTGGAAAAAGACATCGCCGACAAACTGAAGAACTACATTTCCGAACCGGAAGTGACGGTGATGGTGCAGCAGATTAACAGCCAGAAATTCAACATTCTGGGTCAGGTGGCGCGGCCGGGATCGTACGTGATGGCCAACTCGCCAACCGTGCTGGACGCGATTGCGCTGGCCGGTGGCTTCCGTGATTTCGCCAAGCAGAAATCCATCTACATTCTGCGCCAGGGCGCCAGCGGGGAGTCGCACCTCCGGTTCAATTACAAGGATGTCAGCCAGGGCAAAAACATGTCACAAAACGTTAAGCTGCAGCCCGGCGACACAGTCATTGTTCCGTAATGTTGTTCTGTAATTTTCATTCCGTAATTTTTCTAGCATGAAGCGAATCGACAATTCGGTGTGGCTGGGGTTGGGGCTGCTGGCGGGCATGGCCGCCGGGTCGCAGCCGGCATGGTCGCAGACGGCTGCTTCGCAAGAGGACAGGCCCAACGTTCTGGCGCCGGCGGCCAGCGGGCCGTTGCTTTCCGGCTTAGCCGTTTCTTCGCAGGCCGACAGCGACAGTCGCGAAGATCGCATGCAGGCGCCGCCTCCGGTGAGCGGAGCGAACTATCCGATTACCTTTGCCTCCGAAGAACAGGCGAACTATTTGCGGGGTGGGGTGACATTCAATACCGCGTATTCCGACAATGTGCTGGGCACAACCAGCGTGACGCCGGTGAGCGACGTGAGTTACTCGGTCTGGCCCACCATCGCGCTGGACGAAACCACCACGCGGCTGCACACGGTCGTGACCTATGCTCCGGGATTTACTTTTTATCAGCGCACCAGTTCGCGCAACGAGCAGGATCAGAATCTGGCGCTGGCCCTGCAGTACCGGCTGAGTCCGCATGTGACGGTGAGCTTGCAGGATTCGCTGCAAAAATCGTCCAGCATGTTCAATCAGCCGGATCAGGGCCTGGCGGGGACGGTTTCCGGATCGACGCAGGCGGCCAACGATTCCGTGATTGCGCCGCTGGCGGACCGGCTCAGCAACAACGGCAACTTGGGTATCAACTACCAATTCGGCGCGAAGTCCATGACCGGAGTGAGCGGCACGTTCTCGAACCTGCACTACCCGAATCCGAGCGAGGTGCCGGGGCTGTACGATGCGGCGTCGCGGGCGGGATTGGCTTTCTACAGTTACCGATTCTCCCCGCAGCACTACCTCGGCGTTACTTATCAATATCAGGAACTGCTCTCGTATCCCGCCCAGGGGACGAACCAGACGCAGACCGACGGCTTTTTCGTTTTTTATACGTTCTATGCTGGTCCGGGCTTTTCCTTTTCGTTGTTCGGTGGTCCGCAATATTGGAGCGCCGGCGTGCAGTATCTGAGTACGACGCAGCCTGCGCTGGCGGCGCAGCAGGCGTGGACCCCGGCGGCGGGCGGCAGCTTGAACTGGCAGGCGCGGCACAGCGGGGCCGCGATCAGCTATTCGCATACGGTCAGCGGCGGCGGAGGATTGGTCGGGGCGGTGAAACTGGACAGCGCCAGCGCCTCGCTGCGGCAGCAAATCACCCGCAACCTCAGCGCGTCCTTGGCCGGGGGATACGCGAACAACGGCGTGCTTGCGGTATCTTCGCTGGGCGGACATTCCTTTTCCGGCAGCGCCGGCCTGCAGCGGCAGCTTGGCGAACATGTGAACTTTCAGGCGGGATATACCCGCCTGCACCAGGACTACAGTTTCACCTCACTAAACCCTGACACGAACCGGGAATGGGTTTCCGTTTCCTACCAGTTCGCCAGGCCACTAGGAAAATAATTATGGTTGAAGATCAACAAGAGCTGAATTCCGGGGGTTTCGATCTCCAGCACTACCTGGGGATGGTGCGCCGCCGTCACATGCAGTTTCTGATCCCGCTGCTGGCGGGCTGGCTCCTGGTGTGGGGCGCAAGCTGGATTCTGCCCTCGCGCTATCGCTCCGGCACGCTGATTCTGGTGGAGCAGCCCACCATGCCGAAGGATTACGTCACGCCCAATGTGAACGACGATCTGCAGGACCGGCTGCGCAGCATCACCCAGCAGATTCTCAGCCGCACGCGTCTGCTGCACATCATTGACCAGCTGCACCTGTACCCCGACGCGCATGGCCGGATCACGCCCGACGAGCAGGTCGAGCGCATGCGCAAGGATATTGACATCGAGCTGGTGCACGATGGGGAAGGCCGGGTCAGCGCCTTCAACGTCTACTATTTGTCGCACGATCCCCGCATCGCCCAGCAGGTGACCAGCGAACTGACCAATCTGTTCATCAGCGAAAATCTCGAAGTGCGGCAGCAGCAGTCGGAGGACACGACGAAGTTTCTCGAAGGACAATTAGAGACTGCCCGGCAGACGCTGTCGGACCAGGAAGAAAAGATCCGCGAATTCAAAGGCCAGCATGTGGGGCAGCTGCCGGCACAGGTTGGCAGCAATCTGCAGATTCTGGCCGGGCTGCAGTCGCAACTGCAGGCGGAGGAAGATGCGCTCAATACGGCGAAGCAGCAGCGGGTTTACCTCGAAACCCTGGTGAATCAATATCGCACGCTGCAGGGTTCGCCGAAGGGCGAGGGTGGAGCGCCCGTGGGACTGCCGGCGCTGGACGCGGAGTTGACCGCGCTGCGCGCGCAGCTCGCGGAACTCACCTCACACTATACCGAGCAGCATCCCGACGTGCGCAAGGTGAAGGAGCAGATTGCCAAGACGGAGAAAATGCGAAGCCAGATTGTTGCGGACCTGAAGGCGAAAGCCGCCGGCGGGCAACCCGATGCAGCCTCCGCGACCGAAATTGCCGCTGCCAGCGATCCTTCGTCACCCATGGCGCAGTTGCAGGGACAAGTGCAGGCCAACCGGGTGGAGATTGCCAATCGCGAGCAGGGCATCAAAGAACTGTCCGCTAAAGTGACGGATTACCAGGCACGGCTGAATCAGGAGCCGGTGCGGGAGCAGGAACTCGCCGACCTGACCCGGGGCTACGACCAGTCGAAAGCCAACTATGACGAACTGCTGAAGAAGAAGAACGAGTCGGCCATGGCCACGAGCATGGAACTGCTGCAACAGGGGGAGCGCTTTCGCATCATTGATCCTCCCAGCCTGCCGCTCAAGCCCGACTTTCCGAACCGGCTGAAGTTCTGCATGATCGGGCTGGGTGCCGGACTCGCTCTGGGCGTGCTGGTGGCGGGATCGTTCGAAATCATGGACGACCGGATTTACGACGAGAAAGAATTCCAGAAACTGCTGCCGGTCGCGGTAATCTCGGAAATCCCGGCGCTGGCGGGCGCGGCGGAAGAACAAAAAGAACGGCGCCGGCTGGGCCTGGGCTGGGCGACGGCTGCGCTGGTATCGGCCACGATCCTGCTGGGATCAGCCTTGAGTTACTGGCGCGGCTAGAGCTAGCGAAACTAGAGATAAACAATGTACAAAGCCTTTTACCAGCTCGAGCGCAATCCCTTTGAGATTACGCCGGATCCTTCGTTTCTGTTTCCCACCCGGCGGCATAACGAAGCCCTGGCGGCTCTGTACTACGGAGTGCGCCGGCACAAGGGATTCGTGGTGCTGACCGGCGAGGTAGGAACGGGCAAGACCCTGCTGCTGCGCTGCCTGCTGCAATCGTTCCAGCAGAGTGAGGATGTGAAGTACGCCTACGTGTTCAACGGACGCCTGTCGCCGGCGGAATTCCTACAGTACATTGCGGGCGATTTCGGACTTCCGACTGCGGGCAAGAACAAAAGCGATCTGCTGCTGCAGTTGGCGGATTATGTGGTCGACCGGGGCAAGAAGAATCTTACCACGGTGCTGGTGGTGGATGAAGCGCATCACCTGTCCACCGACATTCTGGAGGAGATCCGGCTGCTGACCAATCTGGAGACTGCAGACGAGAAGCTGCTGCAGATTCTTCTGGTCGGACAACCCGAGTTGGATGAAAAGCTGGATTCCTACGATTTGCGCCAGCTCAAGCAGCGCATCGCCCTGCGTTCCCATCTGGCGTCGCTCGATCTGAGCGAAACGGCGGGGTATATCGCGCGCCGGCTGCAGCTGGCGGGAAGTCCGGATCCGTCGCGACTGTTTCCGCACGCGACGGTGGCCGCGATTCACCGCTATTCCCGGGGAACTCCGCGTTTGATTAACACGATTTGCGAGAACGCTCTGGTGGTCGGATATGCACGCCAGGCGGCGGGCGTGACGCCGGACATCATTGACGGGATCGCGGCCGACTTCCGCCTGGAAGTCGAGACAACCCCCGCGCAGACCAGTCCGGCGCAAGAGGATGTTGAGCTGCGGGAGATCGCGAGAAAAGTTCTGGCACTGTACACACGAATCCAGAGCACTAGCGCCTGAAGAGAACCAGCGCATAAGAGAAGCAGCGCGTGCAGGCAGGGTGGCAGCGGTTGCGCCATCGCCTGGGAAAACCGAGAAAACCATGAGCCATATATTCGACGCATTACAGAGATCGGAAGCGGAACGTGCCGGAACGGATTTGTCCCTGGCGGAATCCAAGTTCACGGTCGCGACGGAACTGCTTGAGGCGGCCGAACGCAAGCGGCGAGCGGCGGGCGTTCATCCGACGAGCGTTCTCGAGACCAGCGACTGTCAGACCATCGCGGCCGAGGCGAACGCCGGCGCGGAGACCGCGAGTCCTCTCGAGGAGTGTCCCGTGCTGCCGGTGTCGCTGCTGCCTGAGAGCCGGCTGGTGGCGATCGGAGAAGAGGAAAGCCTGGGAGCGGAGAAGTTTCGTTTTCTGGCGGTGCGTCTGCGGCAACTCCGGCAAAACCGGACCCTGAAAAAAGTATTGATCACGAGCACCATTCCGCAAGAAGGCAAGAGCACGGTGGCGGCTAATCTGGCCTGCACCCTGGCCAGGAGAAAGCCGCACAAGACGCTGCTGCTCGAAGGCGATCTGCGCCGGCCGACTGTGGCCCATAAATTCGGATTGGGCCGGGTTCCGGGATTGAGCGAATGGCTGCGCGGCGAAACCGGGAGCATGAACATCTGCCGCCTCGAAGCACTGGGGCTTTGGGTTCTGCCGGCGGGAAGCGCGCCGGAAAATCCTCTGGAGCTGATGCAGTCGGGCAAGCTGGCACTTCTCATGGAACGGCTGACACAGTGGTTTGACTGGATCGTCATCGATTCTCCGCCGGTTCTGCCGCTGGCCGACACCAGCATCTGGGCGCGCCATGCGGACGGGATCCTGCTGGTTACGCGAAAGAGCGTTACCGAGAAGCAGCAACTGCTGCGCGGGCTGGAGGCCCTGGAGCGCTCCAAGCTTCTGGGAGCCCTGGTGAACGGCTCCTCCGACGCGGCGCACAGCGATTACTACCAGCGCTACGGTCCGGCGGCATCCTCGGCTCCAATGTCCGCCAAGTCGAATCTCTAGACGGTCTTTTTCCCCTCACTTTTTCCGCACTCCCCCCGTTTGATACCACACCCATGAAGCCTACAGTTCTGATTGCAACCACGTCGCGCTGGGTCCCGACCGCCCGCCTGGCCATGGCTTTGGCGGATAGCGGCTGCATCGTTGATGCGGTCTGTCCGCGCCGTCATCCCCTGGGCAAGATCCGGGCGGTCAGAAAGCTATATCCCTACCGGGGATTGATGGCCCTGCGTTCCTTCGCGGATGCCATCGCCGCCAGCGGGGCCGATTTCGTTGTCCCCGGCGACGACCTGGCCACCAGTCACCTGCACCGCCTCTACAACCTGGAATTGCGGCGCCCAGCCGGCCTGACGACCTGCGAACTGATCGAGCGGTCGCTGGGTTCGCCGGAGAGCTTCCCGGTGGTGTATGCCAGAAGCGCTTTCATGGAGTTGGCCCGGCAATCGGGTGTGCGGGCTCCGCAAACAGAAGTGATCGCAAACCTCGATGAGCTGCGAAAATGGATTACGCGCGTGGGCCTTCCGACGGTGCTGAAAGCGAATGGCACCTCCGGCGGAGACGGCGTTCGGGTGGTGTATACCCTCGAGGAAGCCGAACGGGCGTTTCGCGCGCTGCAGGCGCCCCCGCTGCTGCTGCGGGCGGTGAAGCGGGCGGTGGTTGACCAGGACAAGACTTTGGTCTGGCCATCACTGCTGCGTTACCGGTCGGTAGTGAACGCCCAGGAATTCGTGGGCGGCCGCGAAGCCACCAGCGCGGTGGCGTGCTGGAAAGGCGAGGTGCGGGCGAGTCTGCACTTCGAAGTGCTCAACAAGCGGGACTCCGCGGGCCCTTCGAGCGTGGTGCGGCTGATCGAGAACCAGGAAATGGCAGCTGCGGCCAAGACCATGGCGCGGCGGTTGAAGCTTTCCGGGCTGCACGGCTTCGATTTCATGCTGGAAGCGCACACCGGAAATGCCCACCTGATTGAAATCAATCCGCGGGCGACGCAGGTGGGGCATCTGACGCTCGGTCCGGGGCGCGACCTTCCGGCGGCTCTCTACGCGGCGCTTTCGGGAGACAGCATCCGCACGGCTCCCAGCGTCACCGACAACGACACCATCGCACTGTTCCCGCAAGAGTGGACCAGAGACCCGGCCAGCTCGTTCCTGCAGTCGGGCTATCACGACGTTCCCTGGGGAGAACCGGAACTGCTGCGGGCCTGCGCCGGGAAGCGGCGGAAACCGGGGGATCCGGAATTTCCGGGAAGACCGGTGCGGGCGCTTTCTCCCGTGCGTCTTCCGCGCGCATGAGGGCTGCGGACTCCGGTCAAAAAATCATGCCTGTCATTGATAGCCTAAACGAAGATAGCCTCAACCAAGAGAGCCTAATCGAAAAAAAAGTGTCGCCCTCCGGACGCGAGTCCAGGGAGGCGTACTGCATCGATCCGCTCACCGACTGGCGCTGGGACGAACTGGTGAGGCGCCATCCGCGGGCCTCCCTGTTTCACTCCCCGGCCTGGCTGAAGGCTTTGTCCCTGACGTATCAATACCCCGCGGTGGCCTACGTTACGTCCCGGGCCGGCCAGAGACTGGAGAGCGGCATGGCGTTTTGCCAGGTCGAGAGCTGGTTGACGGGACGGCGGCTGGTTTCGCTGCCCTTCTCGGATCACTGTGAGCCGCTGGTGGACAGCCGGGAGGACCTCGACGCCATCACGCTGGCGGTGGAAGCGGAAGTCCGGCGCGGATTGTGGCGCTACATGGAGATGCGCCCGGTATGGCCGGTCGAAATCGCGACCTCGCTCCATCCCACCACGGTGCCCTATACCTTTCACGAGCTCGACCTGGAGCGGGACATCCAAACGCTGTTCCGCAACTGTCACAAGAGTTCGACGCAACGCAAGATTCTGCGGGCGGAGCGGGAAGGCTTGCGCTATCGCGAAGGTTCCTCGGAGGAGCTGCTGGATGATTTCTACCGGCTGCTGGCCATTACCAGACAACGCCACCGGCGGCCGCCGCAACCCCGGAAATGGTTTGTCAATTTGATGGCGTGCTTCGGAGAGGATCTGAAGATTCGAATCGCTCTGAAAGATGATCTCCCGGTGGCCGCGATCCTCACCATTCGCCATAAAGACACGATGACTTATAAGTACGGCGGCAGCGACACCCGCTTCAACTCGCTGGGTGGCATGCACTTCCTGGTGTGGAGAGCGATCCGGGAGGCGAAGTGCGCCGGCATGCGGGCCTTTGACTTCGGGCGTTCCGACGCCGATCAACAGGGGCTCATCACCTTCAAGAAGCGCTGGGGCGCCACGCAATCGGAGCTGACCTATTCGCGATTCAGTCGTTCCGCTAATGTCGGCCACGCGTTCGAGGCCTCGGCCGCGAACTGGAAGGCGAGAGCGGGAAGGTTCTTGCTCGCCCATATGCCGCCTGACTTGCTTTCTCTGGCCGGACGGGCCCTCTACCGGCATGTCGGATAAAGCATGTTCGATAAACCACTCGATAAACCAAGCTCAATCATCCGCGTTGGATCAAAATGGCCGCACATCTCGCGCCCCGCGAGTCCAGGACGTTAACATGAATACTGAATCTCACAATGCCGCAGTGCTTTCGCCGCAGCCGCAGTCTCGTCCCGCACGCGTCTCCGTGGTAATCGTCGTGTGGAACGCGAAAAAGTACGTCCAGGAGTGCCTGGAATCGCTGCGGGAACACTGTACCCGGGTATGTTCCGAGGTGATCGTTGTGGACAATGCATCCACCGACGGATCGGCAGAACTGGTCGAACAGATGTTTCCGGAATTCCGGTTGATTCGCAATGCCGAGAATCTCGGATTCGCCAAGGCGAACAACATCGGGATCGCGCAGAGTTCCGGGGACTATGTGTGCCTGGTCAACTCCGACGTGAAATTCCTGAACGACTGCATCTCTCCCCTGATCGAGTACCTCTCGGAGAACGCTACAGTGGCGATGGTGGGCCCGAAGATGCTGGCGCCCGACGGCAAGGTCTGGCGGTCGACGATGCGTTTCCCGACGCTTTGGAACCATTTCTGCCGCGCGCTGGGCGTGGATGTTGCGTTCAAGAACTCGCGGCTGTTTGGCGGACTTCTGATGTCCGACTTCGATCATCAGACGACCACTCCGGTGGAAGTGCTCAACGGCTGGTTCGTGGTCGTCCGCCGCAAGGCGATGGAGCGGGTGGGCCTGCTGGATCCGCAGTTCTTCATGTACGGAGAAGATGTCGACTGGTGCTATCGCTTCCGCCAGGCCGGCGATGGCGTGGTGTTCTTCGCCGAGGCGGCAGCGATCCATTACGGAGGCGCGAGCTCGTCGCATGCCCCGCTGCGCTTCTATCTCGAGCTCTACCGGGCGACCTGGCAATATTGGAAGAAGCATCACGGCGGCCTCGCGCAGATGGCGTTTCTGGCGGCTTTCGCGGTACACCACTCGGTCCGGCTGCTGGGTTCCGGGATTCTTTATCTATGCATTCCCTCGCGGCGTGCGCAGACCGCCACCAAGTTCCAGAGAAGTCTGGCCTGCCTGCAATGGGTGGGCACGGCGAAGTTCAGGCCTTTGGAGACGAGCCACCGGGCGGCTTGAACGCATCGATCACTCTTAACCTTTGCGCCGCTTAGCCGGCGCCTGTATTCCCTATGTACGAAACCGAAGCCAATTCGTCCGTTGAGAGTCCGGCGCAGATTCCGGAAGACGTGTTGCGCTCGTTTTCCGGGCTGCAGGGACGGGTGCGGTCCCGAACCGTTCTGCCCTGGAGCGAGCACTGCACGGAATGTGTCTGGCCCACCTGTTATTCGACCTGCGAGTTCTACAGCCCGCGGCCGGATCGGGGATGCCGCAGATTCGTCGACGGCATGGTGCGCATCGAATCCCCGGCGGCGGTGAACTCCTACATCCTCAAGATCCGCTTCAAGCAATGGGGGAAGTTGTGGACCCCAGGCAACATCCGGCTGCATTCGGCCGAGAAGGCCGCCCGAGTGGAGAAAAGCGACCACTGGATCGGTCGCACCATCCAGCGGCTGCCCGTGCCCTCCCTGGTGAAGATCGCGGCCACGACTAAGCGCTATGGCTACAAGAAGAGAAGGGCGAGCGCGCAGTCGAACGCACCGGAGATGCCGGCCTGCTTTCTGGTGGAATGCTACAACCCGCAAGTGCACGAGGTTCAGCTGACGCTCACCATGCGGGCTACCGAGGAGCGCTTCCGGCCGGCTTTCCAGAAGCTAGTGACCGCGCGCCCTGGGTTTCAATGCTTCCGGGTCCCGATCGAGGAAATCATCGCGCTGATCGACCTCGATCGTCCGTTTGGAATCGATCTGATCCCCAACGATGATGCTCCGGAAACCACCCTGTACTTTGGACTGATGGATTTTGTGACGGAATCGGCGGCCGGTGAGGCGGCAGGCCGGGCGGACAAAAAGATCAAGTGCGTGGTATGGGATCTCGACAACACCTTGTGGGACGGCGTCCTGATCGAAGACGGGGCGGAGAAGTTGCAGCTGAAACCCGGCATCGCGGCGGTGATCCAGGAACTGGACCGGCGCGGCATCCTGCAGTCGGTGGCCAGCAAGAATAATCCGCAGGACGCGATGCGGGTCATCGAGAAGTTCCGGCTGGCGGAATATTTTCTGTGTCCGCAGATTTCCTGGGAACCCAAGAGCCAGGCCATCACCACTATCGCGCAGCAGCTGAATATTGGGCGGGACAGCATGCTGTTCATTGACGATTCCGAGTTCGAGTTGGGGGAAGTCCAGGCGGCCTGTCCGGAAGTGCGGGTGCTGAATGCGGAACACTACCGCAGCCTCCCGGAGCGGGAAGAATGTAAGGTTCCGGTCACGGCGGAAAGCCAGAAACGGCGCAGCTTCTACAAAGTCGAAGCCGACCGGCACGCCACCGCGCAGAGTTTTGCCAACGATTACCTGGCATTTCTTCGTCATTGCGAGATTCGGCTGACCATTCGTTCCATGACGGAAGAGAATCTGGAGCGCGTCCACGAGTTGACGCAACGCACTAACCAGATGAATTTCTCGGGAAACCGCTACGACCGCGAGGTGCTGCGAAAACTCCTGTCCAGCCCGCACCAGGATACGTTTGTGCTGAGCTGCGAAGACCGGTTTGGCAGCTACGGGGTGATCGGGTTTTCCATTGTGGATTCGCGCGAGCCGCGGATGACCGACTTGATGTTCAGCTGCCGCATTCAGTCCAAGCGCGTGGAACACGCGTTTCTGGCGTGGATCGTTCGCAGGTACATCGCCGAAACCAACCGCGACTTCCATGCCAACTACCGGAAGACGCCGCGGAATGCCGCCTCCGGGCAGGTTTTTGCCGACCTCGCGATGGAGGAAGTCGAAGAGCGCGACGGAGTTCTCAGCCTGCGCTTTGCCGCCGGAAGAGAGATTCCGGACGATGGGGTCATTGCCATCGCCGAGTCCGGGATTGCGGTGACGGCATGAGCGTGCGATCGCTGCTGGGCGGGGCGCGGCGGCGGGTGCTGTCTTCGGTCCACCGGCGCATGGCACGGCTCAATAGTGCCGACGCCATTGTATCGTTCAGCTTCGACGATTTTCCCCGCACGGCCTTGGCGGGCGGCCGCATCCTGGAGCAATTCGGAGCTCGCGGAACTTACTACGCGGCCTTTGGACTGATGAACACTGCCAACGACTCGGGCGAGCAGTTCCGTGCCGAGGATGTGGATTTGTTGCTCGAGAACGGGCACGAGTTAGGCAGCCATACTTTCGGACATCTCTCGTGCCGCAAGGTTTCCTGCGCTGCATTCTCCGAGGACGTTAGGAAAGGCAGCCAGGCGGTTGCGGGAGTGTCAGGGTTGGAGACCGTAAATTTTGCCTACCCTTTTGGTCATGTGACCGTCCAGACCAAGCGTTCCTTGAGAACGGCTGTGGCCAGCGCGAGAAGCAGCGTTGCGGGTTTCAACGGTCCGGAAGTCGATTTGAACATGCTCCGGGCAAACCGGCTTTACGGGAATCTCGATCAGGCCCAGCGGGTAGCAGCCTTGATTGCCGAGAACGTGAAACGCAAGAGCTGGCTGATTTTTTACACCCACGATGTCCAACCCAATCCTTCGGCATTTGGCTGCACACCCGCTTTGTTCGAATTGGCGGTAGCCAGCGCTGTTCGCGGAGGTTGCCGGATTCTAACCGTGCGGGAAGCCCTGGAACACGCCGAGGCTCAAAACGGGAAGCCTAAAGGCCACGTCCGAAGGCCTGTTTCCGCCTAGATTCAGTGCATGCCCTTCTGTGTTCTATTCCCATCGGCGGACGCCATATACCCTGTTGCCTGGGCTCGCCCAGTTTGCGCGGCCTGCCTGACAGGGAGAAATGAATGAGTGGTTTTCGGTATCCGGGTTGGTTGCGAGTGACTCGAACGGTGGTAGCGACCGTGACTTTTATTCTGGCAGCCGGTTTTTCGGCGTTTGCTTGTCCTACGACGGTGCCCAGCGGAGTCACCAATTGTTTTTACATCGACTACGCGAGCGGCAGCGATGCGGCCAACGGTACCAGTGAATCCACTCCGTGGCAACATGCCCCAGGAATGGCGAATGCCACCGGCAATGCCGCGGCGCACACCCCCGGGGCGGGGGAAGGATGGATTTTCAAGGGCGCAGTTACCGTGGACTATCACGCTTTCCCGATGAACGTGCCCTGGGCGGGCACCTCCGGACATTCCGACTATATGGGTTATGACTCGGCGTGGTTTGCGGGAAATGCCTGGGCGCGGCCTATTTTTGACGGAGGCGGCAGCAGCGGGTACAACGATGCCGGCCAGTCGATGATCACCGACATGTCGCACCACTCCAGCTTCGTCATTGTCGACAATCTCGAAATCACCGGGATTTATTTTGGGTCGGGGTGCAGTTCGAGCGGACCCAACACCTGCTCGGCCATCAGCCAGTATGCTTATAACGGGTCGGATGTGGGCTGGGAGATCAAGAATGTGTACGTTCACGGGTGGTCGCATTGCTCGTTTTCCGGCGCCTGCAACGATCCCGGAAATGAAGCCAGTTTCCTGTGGGTGAACCAGGACCGGACCGGCGCCTCAAGCATTCATGATTCGGTAGTGGACGGTTCGGACTCTTCGCAGGATTGCTGCAATGCCATGGCGGCGTGGGTGGAATACAACAACTACATCGCCTACGTGGACAATGCCGAGTTCGGCGAGATCGGCCTGTTCCACGACAACGTCATCACCCACATGGTTCCGCCCTCCAACAGCGTTCACGGAAATTGCATTCACCTGTTCGGAAGCTCGAACGTCACGGAACTGGTTTACAACAACTACGTGACCTGCCTGAACACGGGAACCCCCGACGAGATGTTTCTGGTGGAGGAAGACGTTGCGACAGTGTACGCGTTCAACAATGTGCTGGTGAAAGACGGCCACGGGACGATGTTCGAGTTGGGCGAAAACTCGAGCGGAGGTGGCAAGTACACATTTTTCAATAACACCGCGGAATGTGGAACCGATCCCAGTCCCAGCGGCAATTGCGTGACCGGGAAGAACGGAACGCCCACTGTCGTGGTATCTAACAATTTCTTTATCACCAGCGGCGTTCCGGTGAATAAAGAAAGCGGTTCGTCGTGGACGATCACCGAGCCTTCGCCGATTCTGTCGGTGACTTGCGTCAGCGGCACGCACTCCAATTTTGGCGGAAGCTTGATTTGCGCGCCCACCGGTTCGGGCAATGGCACGGGAAATCTGAATCTGACCGAGACCTATCCTTTTGCCCCGCTGGATTCGACGGCGGCTACTGCGGTCGGAAGCGCGACCGGAAACAATGCGCTCTGTGCCACGATTGCGAGCATCAACGCCGCTGCCGGGCAGGCTTGCTTGTCCGACACCACGCTGGGTGTGGCTTATAACACGACCAGCCACGCCGTCAGTTTTCCGGCGCGACCTCCGGTTGCTCATTCGGCCAGCGGAGCCTGGGAGAACGGCGCGTATGAGACCGGTCAAGGGCTCCCGACTCCTCCCACTGGCCTGACGCTGGTGGTGAACTAACCGCGGATTGCGTCACCCCCGTTTCCGAATATCCATCATTTGCATTTTCGACGGTTTCCGGGTTGCGGACTCCCATTGAGCGGACCAACCCCGGTCAATCATGAATTTATCAATTCCTAATATTCGGTACCTGGCCGACGACGAGAATGCCGGCTCGTTGTCAAACCAGTTGCGCGCGAAACGGTTTCGGCTGTTTGAACGGCTCACCGCAGCCCTGCCGCGTCCGCTGCGCATTCTGGACGTGGGGGGAACGAATGACTTCTGGGAAAAGCGCGGCTGGGTGGGACGAAGGGACATCGAGATCTTCAGCCTGAATCTGGTTCCGGAAGAACAGCGCCATGAGAATGTGAAGCCGATGGCCGGCAATGCCGCTGATCTTGCGCAATTTGGCGACGGCAGCTTCGATATCGCATTCAGTAACTCGGTCATTGAGCACCTTTTCACCTTCGAGGCGCAGCGCCGCATGGCGTCAGAGATACAGCGGGTCGGCAAGGCATTCTGGGTGCAGACGCCGAACTTCTGGTTTCCCATGGAACCGCATTTTCAGGTGCCGGGCTGGCAGTGGATGCCGCTGGCCGTGCGCGTCGCGATCATCCAGCACTTCCGATGCGGCTGGCGCGGACCTTGCGCCGATCGCGCCGCGGCGCGCAAGTTGGTGGAGGAGGTCCGGTTGTTGAGCCGGGGTGCGATGCAAGCGATTTTCCCCGGCGCTACGCTCATTCCAGAGCGCTTCTGCGGTCTGGTCAAGTCCTGGACGGCGCTCGGCGGATTTCCCAATCAGATGAACCTGGAAGGTAAGGTTTAAGGCGTGGGACCGGATCACCTGAAATTCGGCGGGGGCGTGACCGAAACCGTCCTCAACCCGATCGTGCTGTTGCTCGTGATCATCGCTGGCATCCTGATCTGCGTGTGGCCGCGAAAGAAGGCGATCGTGGCATTTCTCGCGGCGGCCATCCTGGTTCCGATGGATCAGGTATTGCTGATCGGGCCGGCGCATTTTCCCATGCTCCGGCTTCTGCTGCTCTTCGGGCTGGTTCGGATCATGCGGGAGAACGTTTCCTCGAAGCGCCCGGTATTCAGCGGCGGGATCAACAAGATTGATATTTTGGTCATCCTTCTCGCTCTATGCACCGCAGTGAACGGAATTCTGCTGTTCCGGGAAGCCGGGGCCGTCATTTACCAGTTGGGCAGCGTATACACGGTCCTCGGAGTCTACTTCCTTCTTCGCTTTCTGATCCGAGATGAACAAGACGTCGTGCGCGCCATTCAGACTCTGGCCGGGATCGCGACGATCGTCGCCGGGATCATGATTTACGAGTTGACCGCCGGCCACAATCCCTACGCGCTGCTGGGCGGAGCGAACGCTCACGCCTATGCCACGCTGATGCAGCGCGACGGAAAACTGCGCGCCATCGGCTGTTTTTCTCATCCCATCCTGGCGGGGACATTTGGCGCCGTCCTCTTGCCGGTGTTCGTCGGGTTGTGGTGGAAAGACAGGAAATACCGCAAGATTGCCGCGCTTGGCATGATTTCGGCCACGGTGATGACGGTGGCTTGCAACTCCAGCACACCGATATTGGCCTATGCAGCGGGGGTGCTGGCCCTTTGCCTGTGGCCGGTGCGGCGGTGGATGCGCGCGGTGCGCTGGGGAATCCTGCTGACTCTGGTCTTTCTGCATCTGGTGATGAAGGCGCCCGTGTGGCACTTGATTGCCAGGATCGATGTGAGCGGAGGCTCGTCGTCATGGCACCGGTTCATGCTGGTCGATCAATGCATCCACCATTTCGGCGATTGGTGGCTCATGGGCGTCAAAGACACGAGTGCGTGGGGATGGGATATGTGGGACACCGCCAATCAGTATGTTGGCGCCTGCGACAATTCGGGACTGCTCCCCTTCCTGTTGTTCCTGGCGGTCCTGGTTTACGGCTTCAAATATCTGGGACGGGCGCGTCGCGCTGCCGCCAAGGACAAGGACAAGGACAAGAAGACGACACTGTTTATTTGGGCTCTGGGGGCTGCGCTGTTTGCCAATGTGGTTGCATTCTTTGGCATCTCCTATTTCGATCAGACGATCGTGGCCTGGTACGGACTGCTGGCCATGATTTCAACCGCTGTCGCACTACCCCTCAAAGAGGCCGTTCAGTTACAGGCTCGGCCCACCTGGGATTCCACGATTTCCTCCCCGCCGGCCGCGCCCAACGGCATTGGCGAGCGCTTGACTCCCGAGGAAGTTTTCTAACCATTAAGATCGCATCGCTTTAAAATCGAATCATTCTCTCTCTCGACCGGACCAAGGACCGTCATCACTTGATACCCAAGATTCTTCATTATTGTTTCGGCATGTCTTCCGACTTCGGCGGTAAGCCGTGGAGCCTGGTGCATTACGCCTGCCTGAAGAGCGCTGTCCAGAGGATTGAGCCACACGACGTATTTTTCTATTGCGAGCATGAGCCCAGGGGACCCTGGTGGGAACTCACGCGGCCCATGGTCACGGTTCAGAAGATAGTCGCGCCCCGCGAAGTCTTCGGGAACCCGCTTCTGCACGGGGCGCATCGCGCCGATGTGGTTCGCCTGGAGAAGCTGATCGGCGCGGGCGGCATCTACCTGGACGCCGACGTGTTTGTGCATCGTTCGTTTGATCCACTCCTTGGCCATCCCGCCGTGCTCGGCGAGGAACGAGTGGACGGAGCGGTGGTGGGGTTATGCAACGCCATCATCCTGGCGGAAGCGGGCGCGTCTTTTCTGCAACGCTGGCACTCCGAGTATCGCTGGTTCCGCTCGAAGGGGCATGATGCCTATTGGGACGAACATTCGGTGAGAGTGCCCTACGAACTGTCAAAGAAGTCTTCCGGCGAAGTTACAGTACTGCCGCATACTGCGTTTTTTTGGCCGACATTTGAGCGGAAGGACATTGCTCGGATTTTCGCCTCTACCCACCCGATCGATCTGGCGAATGTGTATGCCAATCACCTTTGGGAAAGCCCCGCGTGGGAGCGTTATCTGGAACATCTGACGCCGCGCCGGGTGCGGGCCGTGGACACGAACTTCCACCGTTGGGCGCGGCCGCTGCTGGAGTCTTTGGCCGACGACTTCGGGGCTCCGACTTTGTCGGATTGCGTGAAGCGTGAGTTTCGGCGAGGTGCGCGAAGAGTGCGAAAGGCCGTGTACCAGAAGAAGAGTGCCCGATGAGCCGCCATCCCGCCAACAACCCGCTGCGCAACATTCTTTTCAGCGGGGTTCGACTGGTGGTCAGTGCGGCAGCGACCATCTGCGTATCGGCCATCATGGCGCGCACCCTGGGCCCGCAGAACATGGGGGTCTACAGCTACGCCATGTGGATTGTGGGCACCCTGGGGATTCTCGCCAACATCGGCCTGCCCGCGGCGCTCACCAAGTACGTTTCGGAATTCATGGGCAGTGGCGATCATGCGACCGCCGTGCGGGTCGGCAAGCGGCTGCTGCGCACGCAGCTCATCGCCGGCGTGATCGTCGCCGGATTGACGGCCGGCATGTGGTTCTTCAAGTCTCCTTTCCGCAGCATTATTGTTCTGGCCGCTGTCATGATTCTGCTGCAGGCTCTGCAACAGGGCTTTCTGGCGGCCCTGGCCGGCGTACAGAGATTCGATCGTATGGCGTGGATCAGCCTTAATGCGGCGCTGGCGCAAGTAACGTCAGTCGGTCTCGCCGCGCTTCTGCATGCCGGAGTCATGGGGATGTTGTGGGCCACGCTCGCCGGTCTGACTCTGGGGACGTGGTTGGCCTATCGCGCCGTGGACCACCTGCTTCTGAAGCTGGACACCACCCCGACGCTGTCGGCGCCGGAAACTCGCGACGTGTTCCTGCGCATCCGGAAATTTTCCATCACCATTTCCTACATCCTGTTGCTCGATACCATTGTCTGGCAACGATCTGAAGTTCTTTTTCTGAAGTGGTATTCCACTCTTCCCCAGATCGCCTTTTACACGCTGGCCTTTTCGATCGCCACCAAACTGAGTGAGGTTTCCGGAACTTTTTCGAGCACACTGTTGCCACTCTACTCGGAAAGCTTTGGCCGCAACGGACTTAAAGATATTGCGGCAGTCTACGTAAGAGCCTTGAAGTACCTGCAGATGGTGATGGTGTTCCCCTGCCTGCTGGCGGCTGCAATCTGTAAGCCGCTGGTGGACCTGCTCTACGGGGCCAGCTACGCTCCCGTGGTGCTGCCTTTGCAATTGCTGCTGATCAGTCTGGCGGTAACCAGCCTTGGAGTTGTGGGTTCTCCGCTGCTGGTGGGCACTGAGAAGCAGAGTTTTATTGCCAAGTACGGCACCTTCGTCGCTGTCCTGAATATTGTCATGGACGTTTTTCTGATTCCGCGGCATGGCGCACTGGGCGCGGCGGTTGCGAATTGCACGGCGCAAATCGTGGGAGTGCTCGGGGGCACGATTTATACCATTCGATATGCCAAAGCCAACTTCCCCTGGAAGACCACGGCCACGATCTATGCCGTCGCTGCAGTCGCGGTTGCGCCGGCCGCGTATTGCTTTTCCGGAACGCAATCGGGGATCGCTTTACGCGCCGCATCCGTCGCCGTCGGAGCGGCGCTGTATGTGGGCATGCTCGTGGTTGCCGGGGAATTGGGAAAGCACGACCTTGGCGCCTTGAAAGAAGCCGTTTTGAACAAAGTCCGCACCTCGAAGCTGGTGCAGGCCGGTGAGATCGTCTAAATCGGCGAGCACCGTAAGCCTCTAATTTTTCACGGGAGATTGAATCGCGTGCCCAAAGTAAGCGTGCTGATGCCGTCGTTTAACTACGCGCGTTATCTGCCCGCGTCCATCGAGAGCGTGCTGTCGCAGTCGTACTCCGATCTTGAGTTGATTATTACCGACGACTGCTCCACCGATGAATCCCGGGAAATCGTCGAGCAGTGGCGACGGCTCGACCGTCGAGTGGTGCCCGTGCTGCACGATGTAAACCACGGGCTGGCCCGGGCCCGGAACAGCGGGCTGGCGGTTAGTTCCGGGGAATTCATCGGGCTCTGCGACGCCGACGACATCTGGATGCCCGACAAGCTGAAGACGCAAATGGAGTGCTTTCGGGCGCAGCCGGAATTAGGGCTGGTGCATTCCGACAGCGCGATCATTGATGGCGACGGCAAGCTGACGGGCGGGCGCTTCAGCTCGCTGCTCCATCGCAAGGGACAGGCAACGTCCGGCAATTTATTTGAAGTGCTGTGCGAAAGAAATTTCCTCTGCGTTCCTACCGTGATTTTGCGCCGGGAAGCGATTCAGTATGCCGGCGGATTCGAAGAGAGCCTGCGCTCGCTCGAAGACTGGGTTTGCTGGACGAAAGTTTCCCGGAAGTATCCGTTCCTTTATGTCGAAGATGCCCTGGTGCAATACCGCATTCACGGAGCCGGACTCTCCAGCAATCCGAAAGGCATGGCCAGCAACCGGGTAAAAGCGTTTCGCTTTCTTCTCGAATCTTTTTCCGATATACCCCCGCGCCTCCGCTCGAAAATGCTGTATTCGCTGGGAGTCAGCTGCCTGGAGATCAAAGATACGCGGGATGCGGTCCGCGCCTTCGCGGATTCCATCCGGGCCAATCCCCTGCACCTGCGCAGTTGGGCGCGCTGTTGCCAGTCGTTACTGAGCTAGCGGTTCCTCATTCCCCCGTTTACTCCGATGATTTCCGTAATTATTCCCGCACATAACGAGGGTACGGTGATTGCCCGCACGCTCCAGGCCATGACCGTGGGAGCCGATCCGCGCGAACTCGACGTGATTGTGGTGTGCAACGGATGCAGTGACGACACAGCCGCCGTCGCCCGCCGCTTCGCTCCGCGGGTTCGAGTCATCGAAACCGACATCGCGAGCAAGCCGCACGCCATGAATCTGGGAGATCAGGCCGCCTATGGTTTTCCCCGCATCTATGCCGACGCGGACGTCGTGATCAGCGTCGAGTCGATTCGGACCCTGGCCCGGAGGCTGGAAAAGGGAGACGCGCTGGTCGTCGCGCCTACGCCGAGCTTCGATCTCACCGGCTGTTCCTGGCCGGTGCGTGCCTATTACGACATCCGGTCTTACCTTCCTTCAGCTCACGAAGGCATCGGCGGTTCCGGAGTGTACGCCCTGTCCGCGGCCGGGCGGGCGCGGTTTCGCGAGTTTCCCGCCTTAACCGCGGACGACGGTTTCGTCCGCATTCAGTTCCAGGACTCGGAACGCGCCACCCTCCAGTCGGCGCAGTCCACCGTGTTTCCGCCGCGTGGCATTCAGCAACTGATTGCCACCAAAACCCGGTCGCACTACGGCTCCTTCGAACTGGCAAAGCTTTTTCCGGAACGCTGGAGTCATCGCGGCGAAAGCAACCTGAAATCGCTGATTCGCTTATTCAGAAATCCGCGGCTGTGGTGCAATCTGACCGCCTATTGTCTCATCACCCTCATTGCCAAGCATCGAGCCCGCAAGCGGCTATCCGCCGGAACCGTGATTTGGGAACGCGATAAGACCTCCCGCGCCACTGCGTAGCCATTCGACTTCCCCCACGAAATCAACATGAGTCCGAACATGTCTGCCCTCGCAGCCGTCATCGCCGTCGTCGTCGTTGCGGGCGTCATCGTAGGAACAGCGGCGTACTTTTCGCCGTGGTTCTGGCGGCGTTACCGCATGGCCCGGGTGCGCAGAAAAATGGTGAAGGACCGGGTGCTGGCCCTCACCTACGACGACGGGCCCAGCGGCGTTACGCCACAGCTTCTGGATTTGCTGCGGAGCCGGGGGGCGCGGGCCACGTTTTTCATGCTGGGCCGTCACGTTCCGCAGAATTCCGCCCTCGTCGACCGCGTCCGGCAGGAAGGCCACGACATCGGCTGCCATTCCGATCAGCACCTCAACGCGTGGAAGACCCTGCCCTGGAAAGCGATTGCCGACATCAATACCGGCTACCAACGTCTTTCACGCTGGATTCAAGCGGACGGGATGTTCCGTCCGCCGCATGGCAAGATGACCCTCCCCACATGCTGGTCAATCCGCCGCCGGAAAGCTCCGGTCTGGTGGTGGACCATCGATTCGGGCGACACCCAGAACGTTCTGCCCCAGCCTGCCGACGTAGCTGACCAGCTGCGCAGAGCGGGCGGGGGCATCGTCCTGATGCACGACCTGGATCGGACCGAGGAGCGCAATCAGTACGTGCTCGAACTAACCGCGTTACTGCTTGACGTTGCACAGCAGGAATCGTTCAGCGTTACGCCATTGAGGGAAATATGTCAGTAAATGTGAGTGACACGCCGGTGAAGGAAAAGCAAACAGTCAACAGCAGCAAGATCCTGGCGGTTGCCTCCAGCGGAGGCCATTGGGTTCAGTTGCGCCGGGTGGTGCCGGCATTTGAGCAGTCCGAGGTCGTCTATGTCACCGTCATCGACTCGTATCGCACCCAGGTGCCCGAGAACAAGTTCTATACGGTGCGGGATGCCACTCGCTGGAACAAGCTGGGATTGATTGTGCTGGCGCTGAGTCTGGCCTGGATCATCTTCAAGGAAAAACCGGGCGTGATTATTTCGACCGGCGCGGCGCCCGGATATTTTGCGATCTTGATCGGAAGTTTCTTCGGAGCAAGGACAATTTGGATCGACAGCATGGCCAACGTTGAGAATCTTTCGATGTCTGGATCACGCGTCGGCCGCTACGCGGACCTCTGGCTCACTCAATGGCCGCACCTGGCCAAGAGTGAAGGTCCTTATTATGGGGGAGGTGTGTTGTGATTTTCGCCACTGTCGGTTCACAGGAGCCCTTCGATCGATTGATTCGTGCGGTTGACGAATGGGCTAGAGTGCAGGGACGATCCGATGTGTTAGCCCAGATCGGAAATTCGCTGTATCGTCCCGGGCACATTGAGTTCACGAAGTTTCTGGAGCCTGCCGAATTCAACCGGGTCATTCGAGAAGCCACGATTGTGGTCGCGCACGCTGGAATGGGATCGATCATTTCGGCGTTGGAGATGGGCAAGCCGATCGTCGTCATGCCCCGCCGCGGGAAATTTCGCGAGACCCGGAACGATCATCAGGTCGCCACGGCCGAGCGCTTTGGTTCGCACGGCCAGGTCATCGTCGCCAACGACGAGCACGACTTCGCTGAGAAGCTCGACTACGCCCTGACCGTGCCGGGCAAAAACCCGATCGCCCTGGAAGCAACGCCCCGGCTGATTTCCACGATTCGAGGCTTTCTCGATGGCGACCTTGCTGAGCTCGATCCTGGAATCCTGGTAGGCAAGCCGGTCGCTCCGGCGGTTGCACCCACGACGGCATCCTTGGCCTTTCGCACTCGAAAAGCTTAGGCGATGTCATCTATATTACTGAAACATAAAGAGTTAATTGGGACTGCAATTACTTGCAAGCCATGCTATGATGGGTTCACTTCCTTCCCCTTTTGCGTTTCCCCCTAAGAGTTACCAAGTCCCCCAAATCGGCCTTTTGGCACAACTTATAAATCAATTGGGAGCCTTCGAAAAACATGCTTGAGACTGCAATTATTGGCGCCGGACCCTATGGACTTTCAATCGCAGCCCACTTCCGCCGTCGCGGGATACCCTTTCGTATTTTCGGCCGCCTGATGGACAGCTGGCGGGCGCACATGCCCAAAGGCATGTGCCTCAAATCGGAAGGCTTCGCCTCGAACATCTACGACGCCGAAGGTGGATTCACCCTCCAGCAGTTTTGTGCGGAGAAGGGCATTGCATACGCCGATTCCGGCATTCCGGTGCGGCTCGACACTTTCACTGCCTATGGGGCTGCGTTCAAAGATCGCATGGTTCCCGAGCTTGAGGACAAGCTGGTCACCAGCCTGGAGCGCCGGCCGGACGGATTTCGTCTGGGACTCAACACCGGCGAAATGCTCGACGCCCGGCGTGTTGTACTCGCCGTGGGTATCACGCACTTCGAATACGTTCCTGCCGATTTGGCCGGCCTTCCGCCAGAATTTCTCTCGCACAGCTTTCGTCACCACAACCTGGAGCCGTTTCGCGGCCGCAGCGTGGTGGTGATCGGCGGCGGATCGTCCGCGACGGACCTGGCTGGTTTGCTGCATGAGGCCGGCGCCGATGTGCAGCTGGTTTCGCGCCGGGAGTCGTTGAAGTTTCACGGTATGCCGCAGGTGGGAAAGCCGCGTTCCCTGTGGCAGCAAATCTCACGCCCGCAGTCGGGCATCGGTCCGGGCTGGCGCTTGCGGTTCCTGGCCGATGCGCCCTGGGCCTTTCATTACTTACCCGAAAGTCTCCGACTGGAGGCAGTGCGCAGAGTGCTGGGCCCCTCGGGAGGATGGTTCGCGAAGGACAAAGTCATCGGGAAGGTTCCGTTGCACCTGGGATGCACTCCCGAGCGTACAGAGATCCGCGACGGACGGGTGCGGCTCCATCTTCGCGCCGCGGACGGCAGTGCGCGAGAACTTGACACTGAGCACGTCATCGCCGCGACCGGTTATAGAGTGGATCTCGATCGGTTGCAGTTCGTCAGCCCTGAAATTCGCTCGAAACTCAAGCTGGTCAATGGCTCGCCGGCGCTGTCGACCAGTTTCGAGTCGTCGCTGCCCGGTCTCTATTTCGCCGGCATCACGGCCGCCAACAGCTTTGGACCGGTCATGCGATTCGCTTTCGGAGCCGGGTTCGCCGCCCGCACTTTGACGCGGGCGATGGCGAAGTCGAGCCTGCGGAGGCCGGAGCAGACTCCGGCTTCAACCCGCCATGATCTTCACAAACATGAACTGCACAAAGTCGAAATCCAGGAGCCGCGCGAGAAAGCCGGGGTCGCTTCGCAAGGGTCGATCCGGTAGCCCAAGTTGCAACCATGAAGCGCGAGACTATTGCCATTCACGCCGGCTACGACGGTGATCCCACAACCAAAGCCGTTGCTGTGCCCATTTATCAGACGGTCGCGTTTGAGTTCGACAGCGCGGAGCACGGCGCGGCGCTGTTCAATCTGGAGGTTCCGGGCAACATCTACACGCGGATCGGCAATCCCACCAACGCGGTTCTGGAAAAACGCGTGGCTGCGCTCGAGGGCGGCGTGGATGGGCTCAGCGTGAGTTCCGGCATGGCCGCGATCGAGTACTCGCTGATCAATATTGCCGAGTCCGGTAACAACATCGTTTCTTTGCCGCAGCTGTACGGCGCCACTTACACCCTGCTGGCGCATATCTTTCCGAAGCGCGGCATCGAAGGGCGGTTCGCGAAGACCGACCATCCTGACGATGTGGAAAAGTTGATCGACGAAAACACGCGCGCGGTTTATTGCGAAAGCGTGGGGAATCCAGCCGGCAATGTCGCCGACATCGAAGGACTGGCCCGGGTCGCGCATAAACATGGCGTGCCTTTGATCGTCGACAACACAGTCGCGACGCCGATTCTGCTGCGGCCGATCGAGTATGGCGCTGATGTGGTGGTGCATTCCATGACGAAGTTCATGGGCGGGCACGGCACCACGCTGGGCGGAATGATTGTCGACAGCGGCAAGTTTCCCTGGCGCAACTATCCCGAGCGCTTTTACATGCTGAACAAGCCGGAAATTGCCTATCACGGCGTGGTCTATGTCGAGCATTTTGGCGAGGCCGCGTATGTGGCCCGCTGCCGCACGGTGTGCCAACGCAATACCGGCGCCACGCTCTCGCCCTTTAACGGTTTTCTCTTGCTGCAGGGCGTGGAGACGATGGCGCTCCGTGTCGAACGCCACGTGGAGAACGCCCGCAAGGTCGCGGAATTCCTGCGCGGAAATCGCATGGTCGAGTGGGTGAACTACGCCGGCTTCCCCGACAATCCACTCTATGCCATGGCACAGCGCTATCTGGGCTCGCAGCGCTGCTCACTCCTGACGTTTGGAGTGAAAGGCGGATTCGAGGCCGGAACCAAGTGCTTTAACGGCCTCAAGCTTTTCAAACGCATGGTGAACATGGGCGACGCCAAGTCTCTCGCCTGTCATCCCGCGTCCACGACTCACCGGCAGCTCACGCCCGAAGAACAGAAGAAAGTGGGCGTGACCCCGGAAATGATCCGGCTGAGCGTGGGCATTGAACACATCGACGACATTTTGGCAGACCTCTCCCAGGCATTGGACACAACCACCTCATGAGCTGCGCGAGGGTGGTGATGATCGCTAACTCTGGAGGTACGTCATGGCGCTGCTGATTGACGGAAGCAGAATTCCGCCTCGGTGGGCTGAGCGAAAAAGCGTTGTTTCGGCCAAGTCGAATGGCCGCTACAGCGCGAGCGGAGAGTGCCTCCAGATCGCGCTCATCAACAACATGCCAGACCCGGCTCTGGAAGATACCGAGATGCAGTTCATGGAGCTTCTCGAATCTGCTGCCGGCGACCTGCCGGTTCGGCTCAAGCTTTTTTCCTTACCTCGAGTTCCACGCGGCGATCGCGGCCTGCAGCACTTGAGCAGCTACTACGCGGGCATCCATGAACTCTGGAACAGCCCAGCGGACGCCGTCATCATGACAGGAACCGAGCCGCGACAGGCCGATTTGCGGCAGGAACCCTACTGGCACGCCATGACCGATGTTCTCGACTGGTGCGAGCGCAACACGGCGTCCACCGTGTTGTCGTGCCTGGCCGCGCACGCCAGCGTGCTCCATAGCGATGGCATTCCGCGCCAGCCTCTCAGCGATAAACAGTTCGGCGTTTTCGAATCCAGCGTTGTCTATGACCACGAACTGACGGCAAGCGCGCCACACGTGATCCGGTTTCCGCATTCGCGATGGAACGAAGTGCAGGAGCAAGCTTTAACTTCCTGCGGTTATTCGATTCTGACCAAGTCGGCGCGAGCCGGGGTTGACCTGTTTGTGAAACAAAAACGCAACAGCCTGTTCGTGCATTTCCAGGGACATCCGGAATACGAGGCGCAGACCCTGTTGAAGGAGTATCGCCGGGACATCAAGAGATTCCTGCGGCAGGAGCGGGAAACCTATCCCACCATGCCGTTCGGGTATTTCGACGCGGCTTCCGCCCGGCTTCTGGCGGACTATCAAACCGCGGTCATGGGCCATCCCAGAGAAGAGCATTTGCTGTTCTTCCCCGAGGCTCTTGTAGTCGAATCACTGCAAAACACCTGGCGATCTTCGGCCACCGGGGTGTATCGCAACTGGTTACAGTACGTGTTCTCGCAGAAAGGTGCGCGGCCGGCATTTGCGGCGACATCTCACTCCGGGCACGTGACGTCGGCGGCCGCGAACGACTAGATCGGCCTTTTTTCAAATGAGCGCAATCGAGAAAACCATCGGCGGGGCGATCCTGAAAAGAATCCGGGCGCGCCGCGCCGCGGCTTCAGCCCAGGATGTTGATTTGCGCGCCCGTGACTCTGCGGCTACTGCGCCGGCCACACTTCGGGAAGCGCGATTCTCTGATTTCCAGGCCGTCGCCGACCTCAAGCAAAAGTGGGGCCTGAACGCGGAATCGATTGAGAACTGGGAGCGCTTATGGCAGCGTAATCCGGCGCTGGTGAAAGGCGATCCTGAGCGCCCCAGCGGCTGGGTTCTTGAAGCGGCCGGCGCAGTCGTCGGATACCTCGGAAATATCTCCCTGCTCTATCGCTATGACGATAAGACATTGACGGCGGCGACCGCGCACGGACTGGTGGTCGACCCGGCCTACCGGTCCCTGGGATTGACTCTGGTGGCTGCCTATTTTCGTCAGAAGTCTGTTGACCTTTTCATTTCTACGTCGGCGATTGAGAACGTCGGCAAGATTGCCCTGGCGTTCAAGTCCTCCGCGGTGCCGCAGCAGGACTATAGCACCGTTCTCTTCTGGGTTTTGCGGCCCTATGGGTTTGGGCGCGCATTAGTGAAAAAGCTGAACCTTGGCCCGGTGCTGGCGCAAGTTAGCAGCGTGTTTGTTGCAATTGCAGTCGCAGGCGACAAGATCGTCCGCAGACGGCGGCCGAGAGTGTCGACCACCGCGCGGCCGTCCGCGCAGCTTTCGGTGAGCCAGATCCAGATGGACGAGGTCGGTGCGGATTTTCAGACTCTCTGGACCGCGAAACAGAAAGAAGGATGCCGCTTGCTCGCGGACCGCAGTCCGGCCGCGTTGCGCTGGCACTTCGAGATTCCTGGCGATCGAGGATCCTCCCGCGTGCTCTGCTGTTACAAGAATTCAGAGCTTCTCGGCTATGCGATCGTGCGCAGCGATACGAAACCGGAGAACGGCCTGAGAGTTTCGCTGATCGCCGATCTGGTGGCGAAGCAGGATGACGCCGAAGTGGTGAGAGCTCTGTGGGTGGCAGCTTACGATGTGGCCGGTCAGGCGGGAAGTCACGTGCTTGAGGTAATGGGATTTCCCTCCGGCATTCGAGAGCTTAGCGCGAAATGGAATCCTTATCGCAGAAAATATCCTGCGTGCCCTTTTTATTACAAGGCGGCAGATCCGGCGCTGCATAAGACTCTCTCTGACGAAGCGGTGTGGTACGCCTCCCCTTTCGACGGCGATGCAACCTTGGTAAGGCCGTCTTACCCGACCTCCGTTCCTTCGACCCATTCGAGGGTAGCCAGAAATACTGCCAAGAGTCTTGAGCAAGTACACACCGAGGTGGTTTGATGGCCATGGCAGAACCGATTTCATTCATGCAGACCGCGGACATTGATCGCGAAGTCCGAAGCTTTCTGGTGGAGCGCTTCCTGGCTGGCCACGCGGAAAACCTGCGCGACGACGGCTCCCTGTTGGGAGGCGTAGTCGACTCCCTTGGAGTGCTGGCGCTGGTTACCTACCTGCAAGATCATTTCAAGATCGCGGTAGAGGATGAGGATGTAATTCCCGGTAATCTGGACACGGTAAACAACCTGGTCGCATTCGTCGCGAGAAAGCTTGCAGGCAAGAATTAAGTCGACCGCGACAAAACGGTGAACATGACTGAGCTTGATTCCTCTGTGCGCAACATTTCCGACACGGCTCGCTGGGTCGCGTATTTCCGCGCCCGAGAAACGGAACGTCCGGACGCGCTGTTTTCCGACCCGTACGCCGAACGTTTAGCCGGCGAGCGCGGCTTTCAGATTGCCAACACTCTACCCGAAGGTAATAAGCACGAGTGGGCCTGGGTGGCGCGCACTTACCTCTTCGACAAATTTCTGGCCGCCGAGATTCTCAAGGGCGCGGACTTGGTCGTGAATCTAGCCGCTGGCCTTGATGCACGGCCGTACCGCATGGAGGTGCCCGCCAATCTGCAATGGATCGAAGTGGATCTGCCGGAAATCGTTTCCTACAAGAACACGATGCTGGCGAATGAGAAGCCCAGATGCCACCTGGAACGCGTTGCTCTGGATTTGGCAGACGTTCCGGCGCGGCGCGAATTCTTTGCCAGCCTTGAGCGTCGGGGAATGAGAATCGTGGTGATGACCGAAGGGCTGCTGATCTATTTCAGCCCCGAGGAAGTCGGCTCCTGTGCCCGCGATCTTGCGGCCGGAGCGCATTTCCAGAGCTGGATCGTCGATCTGGCGTCTCCCGGCCAGCTGAAGTTGATGCAGCGGACCTCAGGCGCGCAGCTTAGCGAGGCTGGCGCCGCATTCAAGTTCGGTCCGCCAGAAGGACCGAAGTTCTTTACCCCACATGGCTGGAAACCAAAGGAAGTTCAGGGACTGTTGAAGACTGCCGCGCAGTTCAACCGGTCGCCCAAAGGATTGGTTCCGGTGGCGGTGGGTTGTAATGACGCACTCGGAAATTTTCCCTGGACCGGCGTCTGTTTGCTGGCGAGGGCTTAGGCGATTCCCGACTTCCTCCTCCAGTTCAACGTCTTCATCATCCATGACGATCTTCGATTCTTCGTCCGTGGGCCCAGTCCGCATCAGTGATGTCGTCCAGTCATGGGCGGACTGTGCGCCCGATCGTCCGGCGCTCGTCGAGACCCGCGGCACGTGGACGTATGGAGAACTGGCTGCTGCAATTGCGAAAACGCGGACTTGGCTAAGCGAGTCGGGTGTGCGGGCGGGTGACCGCGTCTTGATCGTCGGCGAAAACTGCCGGGAACTTGTGGCGCTGCTCTTGGGCTCGGCTGCTCTGGACGCCTGGCCCGTCCTGGTAAACGCACACCTTTCGGCGCGCGAGGTTGACGAGATCAGCGCTCACTGCGGCGCACGCCGGGTGCTTTACACCAACAGCGTGTCACCGAACGCCGCCGGCCACGCTGTGCGGCATAACGCATCCGTCGAGGAACTGGATGGCGTGGGTTCGTTCGCCGTGGGCGCACTGAACAATGGCGTCGAACCTGAGCCCTTGGACGCAAACGTCGCCGATCACGTTGCCGCACTGATCTACACATCCGGCACGACCGGCGTCCCCAAAGGCGTGATGCTGACCCATCGCAACCTGCTGTTTCTGGCGGCGGGCTCGGCGAAGATACGATCCCTGACGCCCGACGACCGGCTTTACGGCATTCTGCCAATGTCTCACGCAGTGGGACTCTCGGTCGTACTGCTGGGTTCGCTGCTCAGCGGCGCGACGCTTTATCTGTCGGCCCGTTTCGATCCCATGACGGCGCGCGTCACGATTGAAAAAGAGCGCTTGACCGTGCTGCTCGGCGCTCCCGCCACTTTCAACCAGTTCCTGCAGTACGCCAGGCTGAGGAAGGTCGAGTCTCTGAAGTTTCCCGCACTGCGCATCATCTCGTCTTCCGGCGCACAGCTTCACCCTTCGACCAAGTCAGATATCGAGCAATTGTTTGGTCTTCCGCTCCACAACGGCTATGGAGTCACGGAATGTTCGCCCACCATCGCCCAGACCCGCGTCGAATCTCCGCGCAGCGATAGTTCGATCGGGCCGCCGTTCCCGGGCGTCGAAGTAAAACTGGTTGGACCTCATCGCCAGCCGGTCGCTGCGGGGGAGGCCGGTGAATTATGGGTGCGCGGGCCCAACATTATGAAGGGCTACTACCGCGCGGCCGAAGAAACCGCAGCTGTGATCGACCCTGACGGGTGGTTCAACACTCGCGATCTCGCGCGGCTGGAAGATGGAAACCTCTTCATCGTCGGCCGCACGAAAGATTTGATCGTCCACCGCGGCTTTAACGTCTACCCCGCCGAGGTTGAAGCGGTTTTGAATTCTCATCCCGCCGTCGTGCAGTCTGCTGTGATCGGCCGGTCGGTGGAGGGCGACGAAGAAGTCGTCGCCTACGTTCAGTTGCTAGCGGACGCTTCGCTTACCACCAACGACCTGGCGGACTACGCCGTGAGGAATCTTGCTCCCTACAAGCGGCCTTCGCAGATTATTTTCGTTCCTGCGATGCCGATTACTCCGACCGGAAAAATAGTAAAGGCCGAACTCACGAAGATGGCCGCACAAGCCTCCGCAGCTCTGACCAGCTAAAGGGCCTCCATTAGAGAGGCACCTCGATCAGGCTCGGGCCTCCGCTTTCCAATCCTTCCCGCAACGCCTTCGCAAACCCTTCCAACGAACTGACGCGCGTGCCAGGCACACCCATGCCCAGGGCCAATTGCACCCAATCGAGATCGGGACGTCCGATCTCAAACATGTCCAACGCGCGCCTTCCAGGTTCACCCACACCCAGATAAGAATATTCACGCTTCAGGACCGCATAGGTGCGGTTGGCGAAGATCACAGTCGTGATTTTGAGGCTTTCGCGCGCCATGGTCCACAGCGCCTGGAGTGTGTACATCCCACTACCGTCGGCGGAAAGGCACAACACTCTGCGGTCCGCGCATGCCACCGCCGCACCTACAGCGAGCGGCAGGGCAATCCCAATCGAACCACCCGTATTCCCCAGCCAATTATGCGGTGGAGCGCCTCGGGTCGCGGCCATCATTCCTCGGCCGGAGGTCATCGACTCATCCACCACAACCGCGTTCTCTGGCAGAAGAGCGCCCACGACGGCGGCGAGTCCGGGCAGCGTGATTTCGCCGCTCGGCAGGCGCGGCCGTTCGGCGCGCGCGCCGGTTACAAAAGCCGGATGTGGCGGCAGCGCTGATTCGAGCGCTTCGAGCGCGCCCACACAGTCCTCATCCGCGGTCGCCAAGGTGTGAATTTCGCAACCACTCCCCGTAAGCACGCTATCCTTTCCCGGGTAAGCGAAGTAGGCCACTGGAGCCGGCACCGCCACCAGGATCAGATGGCGAAACCCGCTGAGCTGTTCAACCGCTTGCTCCAGCACGTATTGAACACGCTCGACCGGCGCGATGCTGCTGCCGCGTTCCAGGCGGGTAACGGGGTAAGGTGCCAGGAGCTTCGCGCCACTTGCCGCCGCAATTCGCCCCGCGGTCGCGAGTCCCTTGCCATGAAGAGCCGTCCCGGTCATCAGCAAAGCCGTTGGCAAACCTGACTGCAGCGCGGCCGCGCAGCGCTCGATTGTGGCCGCGAGAGGCAGTGGTGGCTTCGGCAACCCAGGGAGCGCGGCGATTTTCCCACCCTCACTCCAGGCAACATCGGCGGGCACGATCAAGGTCGCAATCTGGCCTGATCCGGAACGGGCGGCGACTACAGCGTCGACCGCGTCGCGTCCTACCTCGGAGGAATCGCGCGCCGTTCGCAACCACTTCGAATAAGGACGCGCGATCGCTTCGATGTCGGAAGTCAGCGGCGTGTCGTGGCGCAAATGATACGTGGCATGCTGGCCGATCAGGTTGACGATCGGGACCTTTGCCCGGCTCGCATTGTGCAGGTTCGCCAGCCCGTTCCCCAGGCCGGGACCGAGATGCAGCAGCGTGCACGCCGGCTTCTCTGCCATGCGCGCATAGCCGTCCGCAGCGCCGGTGGCGACTCCCTCAAAAAGACCGAGCACGCACCGTATTTCGGGCGCACGGTCAAGCGCGGCGACGATGTGAATTTCCGAAGTGCCCGGGTTCGTGAAGCACGTGTCAACGCCCGCTGCTGCCAGCGAGCGAACCAGGCTTTCCGCGCCATTCATAGTTTTGACATCCTCGTCGTTGCCTCGCGGCGAGCAGGGACTGCCGTTCGCCTACTTCTGAAAATAGGAAGCGCCAGTTACTGCGCCGACGCTTCACGCACATAACGAGTCAGCGTCTCAGCCAGACTGACAAAGTTCGAGGTGATCATTCCCAGATGATCGCCAGGCACTTTTTCGATCTCCAGTTCGGCTGCCAGGTGCTTCCAGACCGCCGCCGGGTCCGCGGGAAGATACGAATTGGCCTCAGGCCGCACAAATCTTATTCTGCCGGGATAAAATCGCGGGCGATATCGCTTCAGGGCCAGCAGATCGCTTTTTCTTACTCGCTGCATCGTCTGCGCAAACGAGAGGCGATACTGCTCGGTGAGGGTCGCCTGCGCACCGCCAACGTCAGACACGGGCAAGCGTCGCTTGACGGCATCTTGAATCTGCGCAAGGCCAGCGCCAACCGGCTTGCGCTGCAAGTCGGAGATGTGTCCCCAGATCCGCTTTGCGATCAGCCGCAGGCGCTGCCCGGCCGGCAAATAGCGGGGATGCGGGTAGCTATCCACCAGGGCTAGCAGGGCAACGGGCTTTCCTTCCGCACGAAGGCGGTGCGCCATTTCCAGAGCGATCAGGCCGCCGAATGAATAACCGATCAGAATATACGGGCCTTCCGGCTGAAGCAGGCGGAGTTCCTCGAGATAAGAGCTGGCCATGTCCTCAATGCAGCCCAGCGGTTCCTCGAGTCCGTCGACGCCTTTCGCCTGAATCCCATAAACCGGGTGCTCGCTGCGAATGTGTCTGGCTAGTTCCGTAAAACTCGCGCGGCCGCCCAGACCATGAGTAATAAGGATCGGCGTTTTCCCGCTGCCAGCCTTCAGTCGCACGAACGGCGAAAACCGTGGCAGGTCCGGCTGCTGCAGGAGGGCGGCCAGGGCTGCGATGGTAGGCGCATGGCAGATCGTAGCTGCGGGAAGTTGACGGCGGAACGTCTGCGCGATCTCGGCAAACATTCTGTCGGCCAGCGGATCGTTGCCACCGAGATCGTGAAACTCATCTTCCGGACCGATGTTGCGCCGTTGCAACACTCGCTGCCAGATGGCAGTGAGCGCCTCAATTGTCGTGGCGCTCGGGGATGCGGCGCCCGGTTTGTCAGATTCAAGCTTACGCAAGATTTCGCCCGTCATGAATGCGCGAACGACCAGTAGAGTTCTCGAGCCTCGGCGTAGAGCGGACCAAATTGCAGCGGGCGGTCTCCGATGCGCGTCACCGGGACCACCTTGGAATAATTCCCCGTCGCAAAAATCTCATCGGCTGTTTCGAAATTCTGATAAGTGAGAGTCTTTTCGACCACGGCCACGCCCGCCTGGCGCAATAATCCGATGACTCTCTGCCGCGTGATGCCGGCCAGAAATGTTCCGTTGGGAATTGGTGTGAACACCACTCCATCTTTCGCCATGAAAACATTCGAGGTCGCCAGTTCAGCGACATTGCCCAACATATCGCAGACGATCGCATTGTCGAAGCCTCGCTCGTGCGCTTCGAAAAGAGCTCTGGAATTGTTGGGATAAAGACATCCGGCCTTGGCATCGACGGGCATGGTCTCAATCGTCGGTCTTCGGAAGGGAGACACAGTGATCGAAAAGCCTTTCGGCGCGCGCATCGGCGCTTCGTAGATCGAGAGACAGTATCGCGTCGATTCAGGATCGTGCGCCTGCACCCACGGCCCCTCTTTTTCCGCCCAGTACATGGGACGAATGTAAAGCGCGGCGTCTTTGTCGAAGCGCGCGATCCCTTCGCGCGCCAGCCGTACCCATTCTTCCGGTGTGATCGCCGGCTTGAGGTAAAGCTTCTTTGCCGAGTCATTCACTCGCGCACAATGCAAATCAAGATCAGGAGTGACTCCCTCAAAGGCGCGAGCTCCGTCAAACACGATGGAGCACAGCCAGGCGGCGTGCGTGCGGGGGCCCATGATCGGTACATTGCCCTCGTGCCACTCTCCCTCGAAGTAGGTCCAGGTCCTGGACCATCCAGTGCCGAGCGCCATTCACTCCTCCCGCGTCTTTGATCGTACGCTACGCCATCCTAATTTGCGCCGTCAATAACGCGTGCGGGACATCATGTGCATGTTTGAAATATAAGCGTGTACAAATAAGCATGATCCAATAAGCATGTTCGATCGTGAGTCTCACTTCGCGCGAGCCGTATAGCCAAAGATGGCTTTCAGCTCGAGAAATTCCGCCAGCCCAGCCTCGCCCCACTCCCGCCCGTTGCCGGATTGTTTATACCCGCCGAAGCAGCCTCCGAAGTCGACCCTGGCATTGTTGATGTGCACGTTGCCCGAACGTATCCGCCTGGCCACGCGGCGGCCGCGTTCGATGTCTCCCGCCGAGACGAAGCCCGACAGCCCGTAGACCGTACCATTCGCGATTCGCACCGCGTCTTCTTCGTCTTCGTAAGAGATCATGCAAAGCACAGGGCCGAAGATTTCTTCGCGCGCGATCGTCATGTCGTTGCGCACATCGGCAAAAATCGTCGGCTTCACAAAGTAACCCTTGCTCATTCCCTCCGGACGATCCGGCCCACCCGCAATCAATCGCGCGCCCTCTGCCATGCCTACATGAATCAGGCGCTGCACCTTGTCGAACTGCGCCTTACTTGCCAGCGGACCAATATGATTGCCCTCTGAAAGAGGATCGCCAACTTTTGTGGCCTCAGCCGTTTTCTTCGCGGCTGCAATTGCTTGCGGCATCCGGGACCCGGCGACGAGCATGCGCGTGGGCGCATTGCAGGACTGCCCGGTATTGCGAAAGCAAGATTGCACACCTTCTTTCACCGCGGTTTCAAGATCGGCGTCGTCCAGAATGATGTGGGCGGACTTGCCGCCGAGTTCCTGAGTGACCCGCTTTACCGTTGGCGCCGCGGCTAGAGCCACGGCCACTCCTGCGCGCGTCGACCCGGTGAATGAGACCATCGCGATGCCAGGATGCGCAGCCATCGCGGCCCCAACTGTCGGACCGTCGCCATTGACCAGATTAAACACACCGGGCGGAACCTTCGCTTCATCAAGAATCTGAGCAAAAAGATAGGCCGACAGTGGCGCCATCTCACTCGGTTTCAACACCACGGTGCAGCCGGCAGCCAGCGCGGGCGCCACTTTCGCGACGATTTGATTCATCGGCCAGTTCCACGGCGTGATCAAGCCGCAGACCCCAATCGGCTCTTTTCGCATGAGCGTCGAGCCTTTAAGATCCTCGAACTTGAACTGTTCGAGCACCTTGATGATTTCGAACAGATGGCCTAAGCCGGCTGCAACCTGCGCGGCCCTGGACAGAGAAATTGGACAGCCCATTTCCAGCGAAATGGTCTGTGCCATCTCCTCCGACTTGCCTTTGTAGGCTTCAATCACGCGCTGCAACAGCGCGACTCGTTCTTCCACTGCGGTCTGCGAGTAGGACTCAAACGCACGATTGGCAGCCGCCACGGCTTGGTCCACGTCCGCGGCGCTTCCCAGCGAGATGATGGCGATGGGTTCCTCATTGGCTGGGTCGATGACCTCCCAGTCATGGGCTTCGGCCGGTTGAACCCACTTCCCATCGATATAGAACTGGCGGTACTCTCGCATGTTGACTCTCCAATCGTCGGGTCGTTAAGGAAAAGCGATCCGTTGCTTTGATGTTACCGCGGCTTGCCAGGAACCATCCAAGTGGGGCACCAAGTCGCGGAACCGCCGTTATGGAGCCGGCGGAATAGTGTTACCGTGAAGGGAGTGCCCGGGCCATCGGACCGGCCGGGCGAGAAACCATATTGTGGCAACCCCTATTGCGGCAAACCATACTCCGGCAAACCAGCCGAATCGAGGATCGATTCTTAAGTCGTCTTCACTCTTGATCTTCTCTTCTCTCGTCTTGATTTCCATCACGATCTGGTGGAGTGCTCTTTCGTCTTTGCTAGCTCTGGTTTTGCGCGACGAACAGTACACTCACATCCTGCTCATACTTCCGATCAGCGCGGGTTTCATCTTGCTGGACTGGAAATCGGCCTCAGGCCGCTTCGGCTTGAGCGCGGTCGCCGGTTCCGCTCTGCTGCTTGCCGCGCTGCTGGCCAAGCTCTTCGTCAAGGGGCTTTCATCCACTGGTGTGCAACTCTCGTTGACGATTCTGGCGCTGGTGGCATGGTGGATCGGCGCTTTCATTTTGTGCTTTGGCATGCGTGCCTTTCGGCGCGCCCTGTTTCCGCTTTGCTTTCTACTTTGGATGGTTCCGCTTCCTCCGTCCGTCGTGACCTCGATCGTGGGATGGTTGCAGCAAGGTTCGGCTGCATCGGCGCAGGGACTCTTTGCGGCCTTCGGCATTCCAGTAGAGCGAAGGGGAATGCTGGTGCACATTCCGGGACTAACCCTTGAGGTCGCTCCCGAGTGCAGCAGCATCCGTTCGAGCATGGTTCTGTTGGTCACGACCATGGCACTCGCGCAGCTCCTATTGCTTTCCTTTTGGCGAAAGACCGTGGTGGTTGCCGCGGCGATCCCGCTCTCCGTGCTTAAAAACGGGCTCCGGATATTTGTGCTTGGAGTCTTGGCCAGCAAAGTCGATCCCAGTTACTTGACCGGCCGGCTCCACCGGCAGGGCGGAATCATTTACTTCCTCATCGCGCTCCTGGGAATATTGCTACTGCTGTGGATTTTGCGGCGGGGCGAGAACCAGAATCCACGCGGGTGATAGTCGGAAGCCGAGGTTGGAAGGTTTGAATCAGCGACCCGCGATTCTAGCGATGGGCCATGCCGAAAGACACAGCCGCCGCCGATCCCCCAATATTCAGCATGGAAACCGCGCGTTCCAGCTTGTGATGTCCGGTCTTATGGAAGAAGTAGCTCAGCCCGACCACGCCCACGCTCTCCCCGGCGAAGTTCATCGCCAATCCCGCTGAACTGTGGCCAAACAAGCTCACCACCGGGTTCAGTTCCTGGCCGCCGGCGCGCAGATTGTCCCGGGTCACGACGAAGTCGGCAGCGCTGAAGGCGGCGGAAGTTGCAAACAGAAAGCTGTTGTCACGATCCCAGAATCGGTGGTTGTCGGCCGCTTCCTGCGCCGTTGCCCGTTGCACCGGCGTCGCCACGATCGGGGCCGGCCCAGTCGCCGGAGGTGGAAGCAGCGCGAATGACACTTGTTGCGCCACGGCGGGACGGCAGAGCCCCAGAACCGCGAAAATGATTGCCGTTCTGAGCATCGGAATTGACTTGGAGGATTGCATTCAGATTACTTTAGTGAGCCGGGGACATTGGCCACCTGTACTAGTACTACCGCATCCGGGGGCCATGGAGAATGGCCCGTCCGTGCCACTAAGGCATTTAGAATGATTACTTTGTGGGCGAGATAAGAGTTACGGAAGTTATGCCGAGCAGCGAACAACCTGAGCTAGCTTCGTTCCGGACGAACGGGCTATGGAGGCTTAATCTGAAGGATTTGTGGGCGGAGCGCCGAAGGGGGCGCGTGACGACTGCTACCGCAACACGGAGTTAGGGAACCACAGCCTCCACGGGCGGCGTAGAGCGGGCGCTCTCCTGTCCGCTGGAGTTTACTGACGTGGCCGCGTAATAGTAGTTATTGCCGCCGACGACTGTGCTGTCGGTATAAGCTGTGTTTGCATCGAGTGCGGCGTTGATTCTGGAATACGACCCGCTTGAGGTCGCACTGCGATATACATTATAGCCAACCGCGTCCGCGCCAGCATTCCAGTAGAGACTAATGCTGTAAGGCGTCAGTGTACCCACACCGGAAAGGGACTCAGTAGCCAACGGGTTCGAGGCGTTGCTGGCAAACGATAGAGACCCGGACACGGTTCCGCTGCTCTTCGGCGTGAAGGCCACGCCGAAGGAAACGCTTTGGCCCGACGGAATCGTCAACGGAAAAGAAGCTCCGTCCAGGACGAATTGGGAACTGCTGCTCGTCGCCGACGAAATGGTCACACTGCCACCGGAGGCGCTTATGGTTATGGGCAAAGTATAGGTTGTTCCCACCGTGACGCTGCCGTAGTTCAACGGCGACGGAGTCACGGACAACACCGCTGCCCCCTTCGTGCCGGTGCCGGTGAGAGGAATGCTCAGCCCCGGACCGAAAACAAACACGCTGCCGCCCGCCGTGCCCGCCGATTGCGGGCTGAAATTGACGGTCAACGTTACGCTCTGCCCTGCGCCCAGAGTCACAGGAAACGATGGTCCCTGGATCGAGAACAAATCATCGCTGGTCTGGACGGAAGATATCTTCAAGTCCGAGGATTGCGCATTCGTGAGAACAATCGGACGACCGGCGCTGTCTCCCACCACGACCTGGCCGAACGACAGATGCGACGGACTGGCCGCCAGGGACTCGCTGGTCACGCCTGTGCCGCCCGCTTGCAAGGCCAAAGTTGCGTTGGAGGCATTGCTGAAGAACTTGACGGTTCCGCTTGTCCACCCCGTCGTTTTGGGAGCAAAGCTTACACTCAGAGCGACGCTCTGACCGGCAGATAAAACCCTTGGCAAAGTTAAGCTGGAGGTGGCAAACGCGGAGTCGCTCACGGTGATTTTCGTCACGGTTACGCTCGTGGGACCGCCATTGGTCACGGTGAACGTCAAGGTTTCGGTCTGGCCGACTTCGACGTTGCCAAATCCAAGGATCCCTGGTGCGCAAGCCAATTGTGGGACGGATGCGGCGGCGCTGACCGGGATCAGCGTGAACAGCAGAAGCATGAGACCGGCAACGTGAATTTGGGGGGAATCGGAGACGGAGTGAGACCTCAGGCTGGACGGGGGGAGTCGCATGTCTTACAGTGTCAAAGACCCGCCGTCAAACAGCTAGATTCCGGTAGGACATCAAGCCAAGTTCCAACCGGCCACTTCGTGCCAAGTTGGAACTCTAAGGAAACGCCAACATTCGACGCGGCAGAAAGGCAAAGACCAAACACAGAGGATCGGAGAGCACGGCAGTGTGGGGTAGAACGGATGAAAGTCCGTACGGACTGGTCCGCCAGAGCCTCCCGATCATGCCCTTTCGGAACCTTACGCACTCCATTCCAAACGGGCACACTAAGTTTGCCGTTGTGAATAGCTGAAAGCACAGCCCCTTATGAGCCACCTCCCCGCTCGCTGGAATGCGTTCGTCGTCGTGCTCGCTCTAGCAACCCTGGTGGGCTGCCAGGGATTCAGTTCTGGCAAGAACTCCCAGGGCACGACGCCTGCCACGCTGAGCGCCTCGCTCACTGGCTTGACGTTCAACAACGTCACAGTCGGCCAGAGTCAGACGCAAACCGAAACGGTGACCAACACCGGCGGCACAAGCGCGACCGTCTCTCAGGCAACGGTAGCCGGTTCGGGCTTCAGCATCTCAGGGCTGAGTACTCCGCTGACCTTGGCATCAGGACAAAGCACTTCTTTCAGCGTGACCTTTGCGCCACAGTCCGCGGACAGTGCCAGCGGCAGCGTCATGGTCGATTCGAATGCCACCAATCCTGCCTTGAGCATAGGCTTGAGCGGGTCCGCGGTTACGCAAAGTCAGGGCACATTGAACGCTAGCGCTGTGAACGTCGGGATTGTGGTGGTGGGCACCAGCGGCACTCAAACCGGGACGCTGAGTGTGACCGGGGCTAGTGTGTCGGTATCTTCCGTGACCTTAAGCGGCAGCGGCTCTTCCGAGTTTTCCATCAGCGGGCTCTCGTTCCCAGTCACGGTTACACCGACCCAGCCGGCTACGTTCACGGTTAAGTTCACACCCGGCTCATCGGGAGCCGCGTCGGCGTCGGTCGTCTTTGCCAGCACTGCCGCCAACACGCCTACCACGGCAAGCCTCACAGCCACGGGCACGCCCGCGCCCGTCCATACGGTCAGCCTCTCATGGACGGCCAGCGCGACTTCGGGAGTCACCAGCTATAACATCTATCGCGCACTGTTTGCCGGGAGTTCCTGCGGTTCTTATTCCAATGTGGGTTCAACTGCGGGTTCCGTGACCGAGTACACCGACAGTGGCCTAACCGACGGCGCTACTTATTGCTATGCGACCACGGCGGTGGACCCGACGGGCGAAAGCGGACACTCCAACATTGCCCAAGCCATGATTCCAGCTCCGTAACGCCTACTTCAGTTTTTCGTATTCCGACGTCTTGTCGCCTTGACCGGCCCAAGTGTGAATGTTAGTTTCGGTGCCACACGTCATTCACCGAGGGAAATTCCACTGAGCAGGCTCGGCAAGCCACCGCAATCCTCTGAGATGCTGTCGGTTGAGCTTCCTTCTGGCGACGTTTCGCCTGTAGATCTGCGCCGGCGCAGGTTTCTTCTTCGCTTCTGTCAGGGTGCCGGAGCTGCGCTGATTCCCTCGAGCTTGTGGGGTCTCAGGTTCCCGGATTGCTTACTCTTGGCAACTCGCAGTCAGGCAGCTGCCGGGGAAGGATTTCATGTTCAACCTCACTACCGAAGCGAGCGGCCGCTCGATGACACGCTGCCGAAATTGCAGGCCGGCGCCGACGACTTCATCAGCGAGAAATATGCCGACCAGATTGCCGCGATTCTAGCGGAGTGGAGCGCCAGCCTACTGCGTTCCCCGGGGGAAGCGCAGGCCCTCGCCAAGTCCCTCGCAGCTGACTTCTCCGGAGTATCGCTTCAGCCCGCAGAGTCGCGAGTCGTGCGGTCCAGTTCGGCGCTTGAAGTTCGCAAACATAAGTTCGCCAGTCGATCCGCGGTGAACCGTGACGGCTTTCTTCAAGGGTGGATATCCTCGCTTAGCACCTTCTCGAAGATCGTGACTGCCGAATTCCAGATCACAGCGATCGACATAACGGCGCTTGACGCCGCAGGCATGGAATCCGCGGCGTCGTCTTCCGGGTCTGGATTCGTGAAGACCCGCATTCGCTATGAAATCGTAGGCACAGGCGCCAGTTTCTATCGCGAGCAACGCGTTGGCGCTTGGGACATGGCATGGGCACAGTCGACTTCCGGCGAGTTTCTTCTCCGCAGTTGGCGAGTGCTCGATGAAACCCAGGCCCGTTCCAATTCACCTGTGTATGTGGACGTTGCGTCCGCTGCGCTCGGCATCAACCCTTCTTACTCAGCCCAGCTGCTGCATGGCACGGACTACTGGCGCACAGTGCTCGACGGCGCATCCGGAATCGACGTCTACGGACACAACGGTGTTTCGGTCGCTGATATTGACAACGACGGCTTCGACGATCTTTACGTTTGCCAGCCCGCCGGCCTGCCCAATCGCCTCTATCGCAACCGCGATGACGGAACCTTCGAAGACATTACGGAATCGTCCGGCTTGGGGATTCTCGAAAATACGGCCTGCGCCCTCTTCGCCGATTTCAATAATGATGGCTTGCAGGATGTTATCGTCGTCCGCGCCAGTGGTCCGCTGTTATTTCTGAATGAAGGCGGCTGCAAGTTTCGCCAAAGGCCTGACGCATTCCAGTTCGCCAACCCCCCGCAAGGAACCTTTACCGGCGCGGCCGTCGCCGACTACGACCGCGACGGATGGCTCGATGTTTACTTCTGTCTCTATGCCTTCTACCAGGGTACGGGACAATACAAGTATCCTTCGCCGTATCACAATGCAGAAAATGGTCCGCCCAACTTTCTGATGCGCAACCAGCGCGACGGGACGTTCCGCGATGTGACCTCCGCGTCGGGCATGAATCAGAACAACACGCGCTACAGTTTTTGCTGTGGATGGGGCGACTACAACCGCGACGGTTGGCCCGATCTCTATGTGGTCAATGATTTTGGCCGCAAGAATCTTTACCGCAACAACGGCGACGGGACCTTCACCGACGCTGCTCCGCTGGCCGGAGTAGAAGACGTCGGTGCCGGGATGAGCCTTGCCTGGCTCGACTACGACAACGACGGCGCGGAGGATCTCTACGTCGCCAATATGTGGACAGCTGCTGGCGATCGGATATCAATGCAGGAAGTCTTCAAGAAAGATTCGTCGAAACAAGTTCGGGCCCAATATCAGAAGCACGCGATGGGAAACTCGCTGTTTCATAACAGGCTGTCCGATCGATGGCATACTTTCGACGACGTGACCGATTCCTCCGGCGTGGGAATTGGCCGCTGGTCATGGTCGAGCGACGCATTTGATTTCGATCACGATGGTTTCGCCGATCTCTACATCGTGAATGGCATGATCTCGGGCCCCTCGCGCCCGGATCGTTCGTTCGATGACCTCAACAGTTTCTTCTGGCGGCAGGTCGTGGCTTGCTCGCCTGACGACGCCCGCGGATCCCACGAATACGAGCAGGGATGGAATGCGATCAACGAGTTGATCCGTTCCGACGGCACCTGGAGCGGTTACGAGCGGAATGTTTTCTACGCCAACAACCGCGATGGAACGTACTCCGACGTTTCCGCGGCCATCGGCCTGGACTTCGTGGAAGACGGCCGCGCATTTGCCCTGGCCGACTTCGATCACGACGGCCGGCTCGAAGTGTTCCTGAAGAACCGCAACGCTCCGCAGTTGCGCATTCTGAAAAACGTAATTAAGGATCTGCCGCCTTCGATTGCCTTCCGTTTACAAGGCACGAAGAGTAACCGCGACGCCATCGGCGCTTCAATCACGATTGAATCTGACGCCGGCCGCCAGACGCGCTTGCTTCAAGCTGGGTCAGGCTTTCTTTCCCAGCACAGCAAAGAAGTTTTCTTCGGCCTTGGTGAAACGAAAGGACCGTTGCGCGCTTTGGTTCGCTGGCCCAGCGGTGCTGTGCAGGAACTCCACGACCTTCCGATTAATCACAGAATCTGGGTCGAAGAAGGCACTCAATCGCCGCGCTTGGAGCCGTTCAAAATGCGTACGGCAGAGCCTGCTCTTCCCGCAGTGGCCGCGAACGAAGGCGACTCACTTCCGGCTGACGTTGAAACCTGGCTCCTAGCGCCCGTTGCCGCTCCTGAGTTTTCCCTTCCCGATCTGTCCGGACAAACCAGGACACTGTCGGCGCTTCGTGGCAGGCCCGTGCTTCTGAATTTCTGGACCGCCAAGTCGCCGGATTTTCGTGAGGAATTGAGCGTGCTCCAGCGATCGCACCCAAGGTGGGAGACGAAAGGATTGCAGCTGATCAGCGTGAACATGGATGATCCCGGCGGTGAACAAGTCCGCGTATTTGCTCGGCAATGGAGGTTTCCGATTCTGCGCGCGTCGGAAGACGTTGTCGCCATCTACAACATTCTCTATCGCCAGTTGTTCGACCGGCACCGCGATCTGAGCCTTCCAACCTCGTTCCTGATCGACAGCAAAGGGGACATCGTCAAGGTGTATCAGGGCATGATCGTCCCCGAGCATGTGGAACAAGATTTTCCGCGCATTCCGCATACCGACGAAGAAAGGCTGGCAAGGGCACTCCCTTTTCCAAGCGCGACGCACACGCTCGAATTCGGACGCAACTATCTCTCCTACGGTGCTCTGTTCTTTCAGCGCGGATATCTCGATCAGGCCGAAGCTTCCTTCCAGCGGGCTTGGCGCGCCGATCCGTCGAGTGCCGAGGCTCTGTACGGTATTGGAAGTGTCTACCTGAATCAGAATAAGAACGCCGCCGCGCGCGAATGCTTTGAACGCGCGGTGAAACTGCCGGCCAATTATCCTGATACTCTGCCGGACGCCTGGAATAACCTGGGCGTCATCGCCACTCGCGAAGGACGTGTCGGCGATTCGGTTCCGTGCTTTCTGGAGGCTCTGCGATTGAATCCGCGCCATCTGCTGTCGCTCGACAACCTGGGCAATGCTTATCGTTCTTTAAAGCGTTATGACGAGGCCCGCAAGGTTTTGGAGCGCGCGCTGGAAGTCGCTCCGCAGGATCCGGAAGCGAACTACAGCCTCGGCATGGTGTTCGCGCAGACCGACGACACAGCCAAAGCTGAAGAACATCTCCAGCGCGCCGTGAAGTCTCGTCCCGTTTATCCTGAGGCGCTCAATAATCTGGGAATACTCTTTCTGCGGACGGAGCGGCGCGATCAGGCGGTGGACAGCTTTGAACATTGCATCCGTGTTGCCCCGGCGTTCGATCAGTCATATCTGAATCTGGCGCGCGTCTATGCCGTGGAAGGCGCACGGGACAAGGCTCGCAGCGTGCTGCTCGACCTGCTCAAACAGCATCCCGGCCACCCGCAGGCCAAGCAGATGCTTGAGCAATTGCAATAGCAGAGCGGTAAGGCGTTCGAGCTTTGGGCGTTGCGGACGTCAGCAGGTCGAGGAACATCTTTTTAGAAACGCTGCTGAATCTAATTCCTCGGCTGATAGAATGCCGGGTTAAGCGCGACCTGGAACAATTTCGTGAGCGTCGCGTCATTTGATCCGAGCCTGTCTTCATGGCCCACCTCTGCGCAGTGTCACGAAAACTTTGGTCAGCGCGCGCGTTCGGTTGCGGGCTAGCGGCGCTCTTGTCCTTCACTTCGCTCCCGCCGTCCCTGCAGTCGCAAGAGTCGGCGTCCTTGCGGGGAACGGTGCGCGACGCGCAGGGCAGTCCGGTCGCCGGCGTAGTCATTCAGCTGCGCGCCAAAGACTCAACCCAACTGCTAACGGCTCACACGGATACGCGCGGGAATTACAATTTCGCTGCGTTGCATGCCGGACTCTATGCTCTGCGCGCCGAGATGGCCGGATACGGCGACGGGGAAATCCCCTCACTGCTTCTGGGCCCGAAAGAATCCAAGAGCGTTGAGCTCACTCTGTCTCTGAAAAACGCTCAGGCGCGGCAAACGGCCGCCGCAGGAAAACCGCAGTTCTTTGACCAACCCCAATTCACGGTCGCGGGAGTCACCGACACAACAAGTCTCGGCGGTCACGGTTCCGATGCAATCGTGCGAACCCGGGAAACGCTTGCCAAAGAGACTGTTTCACTGGGCAAGGATCTCGCGGGCACCGCGCGCCTCAGCACCTGCGAACGAGAGCGCGACCAGCTCCAGGCGCTGCTGGCTCAGGAAGACAAGCCTGAACTCCACCACTCCCTCGGCGATCTCCAGGAACAGGTTGGCAATTCGCTCGAAGCCGTGCGCGAGTATCAGCGCGCAGCCGAACTGAATCCCAGTGAGACGTATCTCTTTGACTGGGGTTCTGAGCTTCTGCTGCATCACGCCCCGGAACCAGCCCTCGAGGTCTTCACCAAGGGTAACCAACTGTTCCCACGATCGGTCCGCATGCTGATTGGACTCGGCGCGGCCTGGTTTGCGCGCGGTTCCTACGATCAGGCGGTGCAGAAAATCTGCCAGGCCTCCGACTTGAATCCCAGCGATTCTGCTCCGTACCTGTTTTTGGGAAAAATGCAGAGTGCCGAATCTATACCCGCAGCGGACGCCGTAGAAAAGCTGCGCCGTTTCGTCATGCAGCAACCGGAAAACGCCCAGGCGAACTACTACTACGCGGTCGGCCTTTGGAAGCTGAGGAAGGGACCCGAGGACACGGCCAGCGCGGCGCAGGTCGAGACGTTGTTGAAAAAGGCGATTCATCTCGACCCGCAGTTCGCCGCAGCCTACCTGCAGTTGGGCGTTCTCCATTCCGAGCAGCGAGATTATCAGCGGGCGATTGCCGACTATCAGCATGCCATCCACGCGGACCCGCAGGTGCAAGTCGAAGAGGCGCATTATCGCCTGGCCCAGGCCTACCGCCAGATCGGAGACATTGCCGGGTCCAAAGCGGAGCTTCAGGCCTACGATCAGGCGTCCAAAGAGTCGGCCCAACAGGAGGAGCGCGAGCGCCATCAGATCCGCCAATTCGTATACACTCTGCGCGACCAGCCTCTCACGCAGGCACCTTAAGCCTGTGGCAGGGCCTTCCGGTGTGTTACACTTTTTGATTCATATTGACAAATTGCGGCACGCAGGACGCTCAATCCACACATGCTTTTTTCCAAAGAATATGTGGGCTATCTGGCCCGCGAAGTCACCAAGAAACTGATTGCTGGCAAGTTCATCGACACCTCGTCGGTTCCCGCCGTGACCGAGAGGGTGAACGCTGCGCTGGTTGACGAGCTGTCGCTCGAGGACCGCATCAACGACGAAGTGCGCGTCATTCTCGAAGCCTATTCCGACGAAATGCAGAGGACCGGTGCTAACTACCAGGAGATGTTCCGCAAGGTGAAGACCGAACTGGTACGCAAATACAAGGCGGTGCTGTGAGACTCAGCCGCGACAAAGTGAACGTGCTGGCCCGCGCTGTTTCCGACGTGCTCAAGCAGATGGATGAAGTCGAGTTCATTGAAGACCCCAATACTATCCGCCAGGAAACCCGCAAGATTCTCGAAGAGCTGCTCATGCAGGAAGCCAGAATCGACGTTGCCGCCCGCCAGAAGATCGAAGGCCAGAAGCGCACCATCCTCGAAGGCTCGCAGGAGTGGGACATCCTCTATCGCAAGTATTACAACGAAGAAGTCAAGAAGCTCGGCGTGTAGCCTACTGCGCTTCTTTCAATTCAATCGAAACTAAATTTCGTACCGACCGGGCCGGCCGCTTGTCTTCTGTAACCACCAGCTTGAACGAGCCCGAGTGCGCGTCCAGCGATTTCCCGTCCATCATGTCCGCGACCAGCACTTCGCCCGGATGAAAACCGGGATCGATTTCGCCCAGCGCCAGCACCGCCTTATAGCCGTCAGAACCCGTAGCCACAATGTAGCTCGCGAGCGCTTTACCGTGAAGTTCACTCCCTAGCGGCGCTCCCATCTTGGCCAGTAAATCAGAAAGGCGAACGCCGAAGTACGTCTCATCTGCGTTCGTGTGCGGATTGTGGATGGTCACTGAGATGTGCGGAACGGCCTTCAGTTCAGCCCCCGATAGGACGACTGGCTTGTGATCCCCGTAGAGCAGGGTCAGTTCGTCCTTCGAGGGCGCAGTAGCCTGTTGCGCCAGCGACCCAGACGAAGCCGCCGACGAGACGAAGAGCGCAAGACTGAGAAAGATCACGGCCAGCTTGGTTGGGCGCATAGTGGCAGCATAGCGCGGACGCCAGCGGTTGTCAGCTATGACGTTCATATTCTGTGCGCTGCGGATACTTCGGCCGCACAAAAAAGGCCCCGCTTGCGCGAGGCCGACGGGGGAGAAACTGCACGACCACTCAGGCGGCTTCCTTCCGCCGCAGAATCGTCTGCAGGTGCTGCCGGTACTGTTGTGCGTTGTTGGTGATCTTGCGCTGGGGCAGGCTGGTGATCCACTGGGTCCGGGAGATGGCACGCCGTTCGCGGCGCGACCCCACGTGACCGCGCTGTCGTGCGTTCAGGGGAATCTTCTCCGCCGTTTGCTGCTGCCAGCCGGAGCCGTCGCTCACGCTGAATACTCCGATATAACCGCCTGCCAGCAACTGCAGCGGATTCTGAATCTGATTCATGCGGTCGAATTGAGTCGAGCCCTGTTCACGGAAACTCTCAAACCATGCGGGATAGACGAAGTCCGACACCAGAACGTTGTTGATCTGGTAGCCGAAGCTGTCATCCTCGCAAGCGTCGCAGACCTCGTAGGCGTAGAGTGTGCCGGTCGTATTCGCGTTCTGTACGAATGCGGTCAGATTGATGTTCGGGTCCGCCAGCATCTCCAGCAGCTCGTGGCTCGCCGTAACGGACCACGAAGTGCCGGCCTTCAGATCGCTGGCGGCGAACGCTTTGCCCAGCGGCAGGCCGTCAGGAGTCAGGTCGTGGTAGCCCAGCGCTCCGGCCTGATCGGAGTCGTCCAGAATTACCAACTGCCAGGTCCCGGCTGGTGCCGGCGTGCCTTGGGGAACCATCTTGAGTTCGGCGTCTGTGCCCCAAATGGGGCGGAAATCGTTGGTGACCTGCTGCTGCAAGGCCACAACGACCGGGGTAACGTCAGCATCGGTCAACACAGTGCTCTCGTTGATGACGGATATCTGGGTTGTCGCTAGTTGCGCGTGAGGAATCTGTGGCTTCATGTTTTTCTCCTTTGGGTCAGATTTGGGTTACCGATTTCGGAGAACGCGCAGGGAAGGTGCGTGACTCTTTGCCGGGAAGCTTATACCCTGATTGCGGGCGCGCAACGGAATTGTGCTGTGGAAAAATATTTGCATTTCCATTTTGGAACTGGCAAAGAGGAAACGGTTGGCGAGTCAGATCGGTGCAGTGCGGGACATCATCAAGCGGGCCGCCGAGGCTGCCGGCTTTGACGCCTCGGGCATCGCGCCTGCTGCGGACGCTTCCGAGCTAAAGCATTTTCCGGGGTGGATTGCCGCCGGTCATGCCGGCGAAATGAAATACCTCGAAGCCCGCGACGAGCATGGCGATCTCAAACGCGGCTCACTCGCCCGCGTCGCGCCTTGGGCCCGCAGCGTGGTGGTTTGCGCCATCAACTACAACACTGCGCACCCTTACTCCACTCAGGTTCACGACCCAGGTCGGGGGTGGATCTCGCGCTATGCCTGGAGCCGCGAGGACTACCACGATTCGGTTCTGCGCCGCTTGCAGAAAGTGGAAGCCGCTCTGCGCCAGGCGGCGCCTGCCGAGTTCCAGCCGGCTCTTACCACCCGCAGCTATGTTGACACCGGTCCGGTCGTCGAGCGCGTCTACGCCAAGTACGCCGGCGTGGGTTGGATCGGCAAGAACACTTGCATCATCAACCAGAAAAAAGGTTCGTGGCTTTTCCTCGGCGTGATTCTTACATCGCTCGAACTAGCGTCCGACCTGCCCGCTCCCGACCGCTGCGGTACCTGCACTCGCTGCATCGAAGCCTGCCCCACCGACGCGATTCTCGCGCCCTACCAGCTCGATTCCAACAAGTGCATTTCATATCTCACCATCGAAAAACGCGGATCGATTCCTGAGGACCTTCGCGCCGGCATGGGCCGCCACGTCTTCGGCTGCGATATCTGCCAGGACGTTTGCCCGTGGAACCGCAAGGCTCCGGCGTCCAGTGCGCCGGAGTTCGAACCCCGCCCCGGCCTGGTGAATCCTGCTTTGGCGTGGCTTACCGAAATGTCCCCCGAAGAATTTCGCGCCGTCTTCCGCAGATCGCCCGTTCGCCGCACCAAGCACTCCGATCTCCGCCGCAACGTTGCCATCGCTATGGGCAACAGCGCAAACCGGGATTTCCTGCCCTTGCTCGACCAGCTCGCCGCCGATGAAGATGAATCTGTCCGCGAAAGCGCCCTCTGGGCCAGGAATCGTTTGACGGCATCCACCGATTAGCGCGCGAACAACCGCATAAGACGCTTCTAACCCTTCTATTTCATCGAATCTTCACTGCACTTCGGTCCGCTGGGAGCCGTTTTCCACTCACTTCCGTAACTAGTCTTTCCGATTTGCGACAACTATTCTTTGCCTAAAGGGTTCTAAAGGGAGCGGCTTAGTCCAGCTATCTGGGGATGATCATGTTACGATGCCACATCCCACCAATGCAGCGCTCTTTGGTTCAACTGCTCGGGATGCTTTTCGCCTGTGCTTCTCTTGCGGGCGCCTCGGCGACTCTGCTTCTGGAAGAACCCTACGGCAAGCTCGGATTTTTTACTGCCACCGGCCATGCCGCCGTTTATCTCTCCGGCGTCTGCGCCGATACCCCGCTCGTTCTGCGCCGCTGTGCTCCTGGGGAAACGGGAGTTGTCCTCAGCCGTTACGATGGCGTGGGCGGATACGACTGGGTCGCCATTCCTCTTATCCCCTATCTGTACGCCGTCGAACGCCCCGAAGATGTGCCGCTGATCGCGAATGCCAAGATGACCGCTTTCCTGCGCGACCGCTACCGCCGCAAGTACCTCGAAGACATCGTCCCCGACGGGAAGAATGGCGAAACTCCGGGCGGAGACTGGTATGAGCTTGTCGGCTCGTCCTATGATCGCACCATCTACGGCTTCGACATTGCAACCACCCCCGCGCAGGACGAAGCTCTGATCCGCAACTACAACTCTTCGCCGAACCAATCTCATTTCCACCTCGTTTCCCGTAACTGCGCAGATTTCGCCAAGGACGTTCTTAATTTCTATTACCCAAAGACTCTCCGTCGCAGCATCGTCACCGATGTTGGAATCACCACGCCCAAGCAGATGGCGAAAAGGCTCATCCGGTTCAGCGACCACCATCCTGAAATCCATTTTTCGCGCCTGATCATCGCGCAGGTTCCGGGCAGCATGCCTCGCAGTTCGACCGCGCGGGGAGTGGTCGATTCCTTTATTCGATCAAAGAAATATATCGTGCCCAGCATCGTCTTCACCCCGATCTTTGCGGGGTGTGTGGCGGCAGTCTACCTGGGCACCGGCGCGGGCCACTTCGACGCCGCGCGCAACGCCATGGTCTTCGTGGCCGGCAG
>Ga0302326_10000435_pt1 | contig 117312 bp, 196 predicted proteins | sample Palsa_T0_3_FD_202264 | JGI IMG/M metagenome (GOLD analysis project Ga0302326, IMG submission 202264) | Peat permafrost microbial communities from Stordalen Mire near Abisko, Sweden - Palsa_T0_3 | ecosystem: Environmental > Terrestrial > Soil > Palsa > Peat permafrost | place: Sweden: Abisko... | reverse complement strand
TAAGGGTGGGATGACCGGGGACCGAAAGAAGGCTCCGAACGAGGAGTGGCTTTCGGCGTTCGGACTGTAAGGGAACTGCGCGCGAAGGAGATTTGACCATGGAGCGGACCATCTACTCGTGTGACTGGTGCAGCGTGGACGCGTCCAGCGCTGGGTCGATTGATGACGGGTGGGAAGTACGGGAATCTCCCTCGCAGAAAGCGAAGGTGGTCCTCTGCCGGGCATGCTTCAAGGCGGCCTGCGAGGCATGGGAGCGAGCCCGCGCGCGTCGGTTCAAGGAAGCCCACGAGCCGGCGGAACCCGAAATTGACGCGACACGGGACTAGCGGCACTGCGCGCCTCGCCTCTCGCGAAGCACGACGACGGGCAGACGGGCGATGCCAAACCCGACGGCCAGGCTGACGCGTCCGCGGCCATCGGCGATGCCTTTCGCGTCCCGTGTCGATGCGAGGACGATCGCCGGGATCCCTTCCCATTCCTTCAGCCAGACAAGCGCCCGCTGGGCCCACGCGGGACCTCGGAACTTCGTCAGCTCCACGCGCAGTCCGGTGGGCGACAGCCCCAATAGCTCGCCGGGTTCCCACTGCCCCCACGAACCGTAGTCGTCCCAGCGCAGGATGTCGTCTACGGACATCTCCGTGCGCTTCTCGTCGTAGGCCACCCGCCGGCCGTACGACTCTTCCATGTGCTCCTTGGCCTCCTCGACGTCGTGGCCCGCGTTGCGGTACGGATCGTTCACGGCCCGTCAGGAGATGCGGCCCTGCGCGTTCACTTTGATCTGGTAGCGCTCGAAAACGCTCGCATCGGGATCCTCGCGGTAACGCTCCACCGCATCGTCGCCACCCAGCCAACGCGCGCCGGATGCGCTCCAGACGATGATGTCCAGCGTGGCGGACCCGGATGACGCCGCAGCCATGAGCGCCTGCGAAGCAGCTTCCGCGAACGTCTTGTACGACGCGCTGCTCCTGTTCGGGGATGTCACCTCGAAGTTCACGTCCTTGTGTGCGCGCGCCATGAGGATGAGTGTAGCCCCACGAGCCCCGCGCAGGCCAGTTCATGCCGCCACGGAGCGCCATGACCATGGTAGCCTCACAGGAGGTGCCCAAGCCAAGGAACAAGCCCGATCGCCGCGTCTGGGCGCTCATCCGCCAGTACGGAGGGACGCCAGTTCGGTACGCCGATCTGCCTCGGCCGGCGCAGCTCGCGATCGCGCACTACATGGCGATCGACGGCGAAGCGTGGCCGTTGCCCGAGTGGACCGCCGATCTGAGCGTGAAGCAGCTCAAGACGAGGCTGCCGGAGCTGCTCCCGTACCTGAAAACACGCTATGGCGACAAGCCCTTCGGGTTCGTGCAGATCCCGATGACGGCGCTCGCCGCTGCGATCATTAAGGACGAGGACATCGGTCGGGACTTCAAGACGTTCGACGAATACCACCGCTGGTACATGGGGCACGACGACACGCCGAAGCACACGGCGCGAAACATGTGGCCGGTCATCCTCGATACGGACAACGGCTTCGAGGTGCTGCAAGACGGCTCGCACCGTCTGCACAGGTACTACCAGCTGGGTGTTCGCTCGATCCCCGCGGTCTACTACCTGCCGCGGGTGAAGTACTACTAGCCGCCGAACGTCCCGCTCACAGGACGAGCCCCGGATGGACGACGTACTCGACGATCGCGTGCTTGCGACCGAGACCTGGCATCTCCGACACGACCTCGATCTCCCCGCGACGCAGCTCGCGCTCCGCGCTCTCGCGTTCCCCGCCCGCCGCAGCCACGGCCTTCATCAGCGTATCCATGTACGACGTAAACCTGTTCGGTCCGATGACCCGCACCCCGCCGTCGATGACTGTGCCCTGCCTCGCCTGAAGCGCCGCGATGAGCGCCTGGGCTGCAGACGGCGGGATCGCCGCGCGCGACGTGCGCGGGGCCTTCGGGCGCGACGGCGACGCGTTTCTGCGCCGGGCGACGGGCTCGCCGGACGCCATCGCGTGCCGGCTGCTATGTTGGCTGGTCGCAGCATCCTGCATCGCCTGAGCGAGCGCGTGCGCCTCGGTGTGGCGAACCCTGCGACCGTCACGCGTCCACTCGTAGGCGCCCAGGCGCGCCCACGGGGTCCGCGGATCGTCCTCCGGGTGCGCCGGCTTGCCCTCCAGGAAGAAGTGCCAGTCCGCGAAGTGGCTGTCGCTGATCCGGTAGCCGCCCTTGAAGTCCAGACCCACGTGCTCCGGGTTCGGGGTGTAGCCGCCGTGAGCCTTCAGGTACCCCACCGACGTCGTCCGGTACTGCGCGATGTTCTCGGTCCCTACGCCGCGTGTGAACTGGCTCACGATGACGGGCGTGTCCCTGGGGACACGATCGTCATCCTTCTGGTCGACGATGAACATGACGTCCAGGCCGTACCGCGTCGCGATCTCCTGCAGTCGTCGCAGATCCATCCGGCCCGCGGTGTTCCCGAACCGCCTGGAGCCGCGACTGGACCTGCGGTTGCCTGACATGCCGTTCCAACGGTACCAGTACCATCGGAGCAGCGTCAAAATAGGTGCTCTCGGGCCGTTCGCGGTAGCCTCACAGACATGGTGCACCCGTCCGTGATCGACGAGTTCAACCGCTCCGGCCCGTATTCCATCCGTGGGCACAACGACCTCTACTACGACGGACAACAGATCGGTGAGCTGTGGCTCGGCATGGGGATCTCGCTGGACAAGATCGAGATCTACGCTCCGTTCCGAGGCCATGGACACGCGACGGCGGTCATGGAGCAGCTGATCCGGTTCGCCGACGCGAACGAATACCCTCTCTCGCTGACACCCGAGGCCTGGTGGGGCTCCTCCGTGCCGCGCCTGCGACGCTTCTACGAGCGCTTCGGGTTCCGGGGCCGCGAGGGGCGCAACAAGATGCACCGACGGCCACGCAAACTGCGACGACCGAGCACCTGAATCGCGGTCAAGCCGCCGCTGATCTCATTCTGAAAGCCCGGTGCGCTCTTGAAGATCCCGGTCTTGCTGTAAATGCTCCGCACGGCCTTCCCCTCCAAAGGCACGCCCCGTTGCACGTGTCGTTCCGGCGCGTCAAGCCATGGGAAGTGTAGGGATTCCGTTTCGTTGCGCTCGTGTCTGACCGATGGTATAACATATTCGTTTCATGGCGATTCAGCTCCGCGACTACCAGGACAAAGCGGTCGGCGACTGCTTCGAGTACGCGTCCGACCAGCCCAGCGGACGACTCCTCCTCGTCTGCCCGCCGGGTGGCGGCAAGACCATCATCACCGGGGCGTTCCTGCTGCACGCCGTGGTCGACGGCGGGATGACCGCACTCGTTGCCGCCCACCGCCGCGAGATCGTGGAGCAGCACTACAAGCACCTGGTGCACGAGGCCGGCGTCCACGAGGAGCTGGTGGGCGTCATCATGTCCATGGACAGGCGGGTGCGCCCAAACGCGCCCATCCAGATCGCCAGTGTCGACACGCTGCGCGGGCGTGACAAACCACCCGCCGACGTCGTCGTGACCGACGAGGCTCACCGGGACGCCGCCGACTCCCGTCGCGCTCTCCGCACACTCTACAGCGACGCCTTCCGCCTGGGCGTCACCGCGTCCCCGTGCCGCATGGACGGGCGCGGGCTCGGCGAGGACTACGACAAGATGATCGTGGCGGCCCAGTACGGGCAGCTCATCGACGGCGGCTGGATCGTCGCCCCTCGCGTCTTCACCGTACCCACCACGTTTCAGCCAGATCTCACGGGCGTCCGTGTCGTGCGAGGCGACTACGAGAGCCGAGCCCTCAGCCGCGCCATGCTCGCCCGCGGGCTTGTCGGCAACATCGTCGATCACTGGAAGGCCCGCGCAGCCGGGATGAGCACGGTGATCTTCGCCGTGAGCATCGAGCATTCCCACCAGATCGTGAAGGCCTTCCAACGCGCCGGCATCCGCGTGAGACACCTCGACCAGCGCACGCCTCGCCAGGAGCGACAGCAGTACCTGGAGGAGTTCGAGCGCGGGGACGTGCAGATCCTCAGCTGCGTCAACATCCTCTCCGAGGGCTGGGACTCGCCCCGATGCAAATGCGTCGTCATGGCGCGGCCCACCCGCAGCCTCAACCTCCATCTCCAGCAGAGCGGCCGATGCATGCGACCATGGGAAGGCTTGACGCCGCTCATCCTGGACCACGCTGGCAACGCACTCCGGCCCGCCCTGAACCTCCCCTACCTCGACCGCGAATGGAAGCTGACACCGGACCGCATGGTCACCGCTGAGGACCAAGGCCTCCCGCCCGCCAAGTGCTGCGAAGTCTGCCAGGCCGTCATCCACGCCGGATGCACGACCTGCACGGAGTGCGGCGCCGATCTGCCCCGCGCCGACGTACCCAAGGAGCACGCCGGGCAGCTCGTCGAGTATGTCCCCACCCAGGCCGAGCGCGACCGCGACCGCACGCGCATCCACCAGTTTGCAGCGCGCAAAGGCTTGCCCGAAGAATGGGCGGACCGCGTCTTCCGCGCGAAGTACGACCGCTTCAACGGCCGCGTCAGCGTAAGTGAATGAGCCGTGGCTCCAAGCCCGCCATTTTCTACGACGTCCGTGGTGAGCGTCTGTCGCTGCGCGACCTCGCGGCTCGCTCCGAGCGCTCGCCAAGCAACATCTTCGCGCGCATCAGGGACGGCATGACACCCGAAGTCGCCGCCTTCGGCCCGCGATCGCGCAAGGAGGCCACCCCTCGCAAGCAGCGGCTCGTCGAGCATGCCGGCGAGACCATCACCTGCGAGCAGCTCGCACTGCGCGCCCATCTCTCGGTCACCAGCGTGTGCCACAAACTCGACAGCGGGATGTCCGTCGAGGACGTCCTTGCGGGTCCCAGGCGGCGCGGCGAGAGGCAGCTCGATCTGCACGGCGATAAGATCGTGGCCTCCAAGTTGGCCGCGCTCTGCGGCATCTCGGTGGGGTCCGTGAACCGACGGCTGAAGGCCGGCGACACACCCGCGCAGATCGTCGCGATGCCGAAGAAACGCGCCGAGGAAAACCTCACGGATCGGGAGTTCGAGAAGCTCACCGTCGTGGGCGTCTACGACCGAAGGCCCCATCGCGCCACGCGCTGGCGGTGCTCCTGTTCGTGCGGAAGCGGCAAGGAAGTCCGCGCGTACGGGCACGATCTCCGCAGTGGCAAGGTGAGGTCGTGCGGCTGCCTCGTCGGTCGCCAGCTCCTGGGCACCGGGGTCAACCTCGTCGATCGCGAGTTCGGCCGGCTGACGGTCATCGCCCCGGCCGTCAAGACCATGAAAAACGGCCGGAGAGAGCGGGTGTGGACCTGCCGCTGCTCGTGCACGGGCGTCCTCGTCGAGAACGTGCGCACATCCTGGCTCGTGCACGGGAACGAGCAGACCTGGTCCTGCGGCTGCCTGCGCAGGGAGGGGCTTCACCTCAAACGGTACGACGTCTTCGGGCAGATGCTGACCCTCCTGGAGATGGAAGCTCTCTCCGGCTACTCGACGAACACGCTTCGCCGTCGGATGGAAAAGGGGAAGATGACGCCCGAGGAAGCCGTGTCCTCGCCACGCGAACGATCCGGGCCGCGACCAGGCTCTGCCGTATCGCGCTACACGCTCGATGGTGCGCGCATCACGTTGAACGAGCTGGCGGTGAAGAGCGGCTGGTCCGTCGTCACGCTCGTCCAGAAGCTCAAAGATGGCGAGACGCCGGAGCGTCTCGTCGGCGCCGGGCGCAAGCCGCCGGCCTGAATGTTGATTCCAGAGGCGTCGTCCGAGTACCATCCAAGTTATGAGCGACAAGCCGCAGGGTTTTGGGGCAGGACGCTGCGACGTTTGCGGTCGTGTGAACTCCTGGGGCTGCGGGCACTCTGGCTCCCAGGAGTGGGCCGCCCGAAAGCACCGCGCGACGCGCACGCACCAGGAGAAGCGGTGCGAGTGCTACGGGCACGACTACTGCGATCCCAGAAAGTGCAGGCTGGCGGGCATCCAGACTCCTGGGTACATGCCTTTTCACCAGCACACCGAGCCGTCTGCGGAGGACATCGAGAGGGAGAACAAGAGGTTCAGCAAGAAGAGCGGCAGCAAGCGGAGTTCTCGGTCCTCGCGCCGCTCAGGCAACGCCACGCCCGGCCATCGCATCCGCCGCATGGACGGCGGCCCGGACCAACCGGACATCATCGTCCTGGACCGCGATCTGGAAGATCAGGTGCGTGCGCTCGCCCTCAAGGGACGCGCAGCAATAGCGCACGGCGTCCTCATGCGCGCTGGCTTGACGGGACGCGAAGCCGTCGCCTGGGTCTCGAAGATCCGGGCGCGGTGAAAGAACCACCAGACGCCGGGGTACGTCGTCACTCGATGTTGTCTCCCAACCGGGTGTGAAAGTGGCAGTAGTGCGCGCCCGCGAGATTCGCCTTCGTGCAGCAGGTCATCATCCCGTCGTCGTACTTCTCGCTCGACCACGCCTGCACGCACCGTCCCCGCTTCTCGGGCGGGTACGCGTCCTGGCTGTATGTCCACACGCGGTCGCAGCCCAGCACGCCTACAACTGCGGCAGCAAACGCAACGCGCGTGAACCAGATACGCATGGGGGGGCTACGTCGCAGTCCTCCGCTGAAACCCTTCGCGCGCTCGACGAAACAGAAGCACCTTGCCCATCTCGGGCGGCGGCTCGTGGGGCGCTGCCGTCGTGACGGTCTCCGGCGGCGACACGGGTGCGGACCTCTCCGCAGCCCGGAGGCGCTTCGTCAAGCTCGCCGCAAGATGATGGACCTGCGTCCGCGTGTCGTGGATCAACCTCGCCACATGGTCCACATGCTCGTGCTCCAGCACGTACGACTTGGCAACGATGCGTTCGTCCTCCGTCATGGATGGCCAGAGGCGGTCGACGCTCTCGCGAAGCGGCACGTAGAGGAGTACCTCCTCTCCGCGCTCCGCGCGCATCCCATGAAAAACACAGAGAGCACCGTAGATCGCCGGCCGACCGCAGGGACGATGCATCTTCTCCGACTTGACCGCCGGACATGAGCCCGGCGCGAGATCGTCCTCCGCGTCCGCAATGGCGCTGGGGGAACGGCCGCGCCATCGGGCATCGAAGGCCACGCAGCCGCAACCGTGCCCGCAGGGCCCCGCACCGTGCCAGCTCTCCGGATGCGAGCACCTGCAGAGCCTCTCGGCCGGTGGCTTGGGGTGCAATGGAGCGGCACGCGGGGCAGGCACACTCCGCTCCACGCCGGCAGCACCCGAGCGCGGCACAAACGCGGATGTAGGCACGCTCGCCGGCAACGTCAGCCGCTCGCTGAACGCACTCCCCAGCACAAGCGGCTGCGCCTCGACCAGATCCGGCGCCAGGTACTTGCGGAGCCGCACCACGAGCTTGGCTTCGATCTGCTGGACGCGCTGGCGGCTGACGCCCAGTCGCGCGGCCACCTGCCCCAAGCTCTCGCCCCCCATGAGGCGGTGCTCGACCACTGCGCGCTCCTTCTCCGAAAACTTCAGCTGGGCCAGGCGCGCCCGCAGGGCGCGTCGCCCCTCCTCGTCCGACAGAACTTCGTCCACCGGCTCGTCCGGCGAGACGAACGTTTCGCCCAAGGTCGCGGCGTCGTTGCCGATGGGCGCGTCGAACGATTCATGCCCAAACGTCCGGCGACGTCGAGCCACGCGGTCCCGTACGTCCGACTCGGTCCGGCCCGTCTCCTTGGCCGTCTCCTCGATCGCCTCCGAGTTTTCCAGACCAAGAGCGCGCGCCCGGTTGTACGCGTTCATGGTGGTGCGATCCTGCTCGTACGCCGACCGCCCTCCCCCCAGCGGACTCGCATCCGCAAGCATCCGCTCGTGCATCCGCATGCGCACCCACGGGCCGGCGTAGGTCAGAAACCTGTTCGAACGCTTGAGATCGAAACGGTCGAGCGCCTCCAGGAGGCCCACCACGCCCGCGCCCACCATGTCGTCGAGCACGTCCTTGCGACCGCGCGAGAACTTCCCCGCCACATGGTACACGAACGCCATGCTCGTCTCGGTGAGAAGGTGCCGAGCACGCAGATCTCCGCGCTGCGCGCGCTTGACCAGCGCGAGCTGTTCGTCCGGAGGCAGAGGCTTACGAAACGTGTGACCCACAGCTCGATCCTAGCGCGACCAGCGTAGTGGCGCCTGAAAACGCCGAGACTCTCACCGATGCAGAAACGGCCCCGGGCCACCGTACTGACGTGAGTTGTAGTTGTAGTCCTCTTTGATGGTGACGGTCGTCGGGCTCCAGACCTTGCGGCCGTACTGGCCCGACCAGTTCTGGGTGCGCATCCAGCCGGCGATCGCCTTCTCCCGCGCCTCCGCAGCCGACTGCGCCCGAACGACCCCCACCAGACCGTCCTGCTCGTCCCACACCTCGAAGAGGGGCACGCCTTGGCCGTAGTATTGGCCGCTCGATGTGTAGCCCCCGTTGTTGAGGTGCAGGCGCGTGACCGGAAAGCGAGCGATGAGCGCACGCTGGCCCGTCGCGGCCGCGTTGCCGTGGCGACGAGCGCCCTTCCGGGAGCTGCGACGACTGGACCGTTTGGTGGCGCGTTTCGAGGCCATGGATCCGAGTCTACCAGCACTCGGCCGGCGGGCACAAATTCGGGCCTAGAGGCGAACGCCCTCCGCGGCCAACAGACGCGCGCCCGCCTCCGCGTTGAACGCCTTGATGCCCGCCGCCGTGGCGAAGTAGCGCCAGTCCAACGCAGGCCCCCCCAGTCGTCTCGGGCGATAGAGCGCCCCGCGCGTCGAAGCCCTCTTCCCGTGGTCCCATACCGTGATCTCTTCGCGTCGCAGAAGGCCATCCGTGACCAGACGGTTGACCGTCGACGTCCGGAGGCGGTGGCCGGCCCGCCGACCTTGCGACAGCTCGAAATCCACGCTGCCGCCGGCCGCGAGCACGCGACGGAGCACGTCAAACTCGGCATCGGTCAGGCGTCGGAGAGCGCCGTATGGGAGCGCATGGCCCGCACTACGGCTCGATCTTCGGCTGCTGCGCTTCGAGACCATGGCTCCGAGTCTACCAGCACTCGGACGGTGAGTACAAATTCGGTTCTACCGAGGCAAGCGATTGGGCTCAGCCAGGCCGTTCTTCACGAGCGGCGAGCGCATCCAATGCCCGTGCGTCTGCACGTGGTTCTTCCGTACGTACTTGCCGACCTTGCGGCGAAACTCCCGGTAGTGAAACTCGCTGGCAGCGCGCACCACGTAGCCCTCGCATGGATCGCCGCCCAGGCTGTCCTTCTGGCAGGCTCGCACGGCACGCTCATCCCACGGGCCCTCGTAGAGCACCGGCACCGTGCGCAGACCAAAAAGCTCCGACCACTCACACGTGTCGTTCCAGGACAGGCAGACGTTGCGGTCGTTCCAGACCGACATGACGAGAAAGTAGTCCGGGAGTCGCTCGTAGTGGATTGAGTGCTTCGCATAGAGGTTCTCACCGCAGAGGCGCCAACCCGCCGGTATGTCGGGCCCGATGCGTGCGTGCAGCGCCCGCACCCAGGACCGGCTGGGACGCGCGTCGTACTCGATCGAGCGCGCGTGCATGTAGTCGGGGTACAGGGTCGTGTTCTCGCCATCCATCTTGCCGGTCACGACGACGCTCTGTCCTTGCAAGTCAGCCAAGCTGTCGAGCACGCGGTCATCGCTGGTCGTGCCCGGGCTCCACGGCAGATGGTAGGTGCGCGGGTACTTCACGCGGTCCGTGAAGAGAGCCAGCACGGGCGCAAGAACCCTCTGGACGGAGGGATCGTCGAACAGCTCGCCTCTCAACCTCATGCCGCTGGGCAAGATCGCGTTGCCCCACTTGTCGACGGGCTCCTCGTCGTGCAGGTGCGGCGGCTGGATCACCCGGGTGATCCCGCACAGCTCGCGCACCCGATCGCAGGACAGCGTCGTCGCCTCGGCCTCGATGTGATGCTCCTCGCAGAGCGTTGCGCCGTTGTCCAGGTAGTAGCCGCCGTCCGGCCACAACCGGCGCTCCACGATGTGGTGCGCGCTGTGGTGGTCCTTCGTGAAGCTCGACGTCTGGTTGTCGTGTACGCCGCAGACGACGCACTTGTGCCCGTCACGGGCGAAAACGCCCGCGCGGAACATATCACGCGTCAGGAGCTTCTGTCGTTCCATGGGGGCAGCGCGTGGTGGTGGGCTTCGTCAACGAGCGTTCCGGTGCATCAAGTTCAGGGCGTTGACGATGCTCTCGGCAACGCTCTTGTGCTCGCAGCTGGCCACAAACCGCCCCTCAGCGTCCTCAACCAGGTGCCTCACGTCGTCCGCACCGTAGCGAAATGGCAAGCGAAACGACGGTTCGCTTCCAGGTTCCACAGATGCCTCGGTTTGGGTCATGACCGCACTGTTATACCACACGTCAGACAGTATGTCACTGCGTGGTGGCTACTCCAGCCCGTATCCGCGCAACAACGCGGGCTCCACGGCAGCCAGCACCGTCAGCACAGTGCCAGGACAATCCGCGCGATAACACGGGCCAGCAGTCGGAAACACACGGCGCTCGTCGAACCATCCGCGCGAGGCGCGGTAAGAGTTGTGGGAGGGCCATCAGCGGGGCTTCCGCGCAACAGGCGCGGCCAGCTCTGGAACGGGCCGCGGACACCACGGCTGCTCGCGTAGCGTGTCGAGCTTGGAGGCCAGGACGATCGACCCGTGCCCACGGAGGTTCACGCTGAAGTCCGCGGCGTCGAGATCGGGGACCAGCTCGCGGACCGCGTCCGCCTCCTCGACCGCGCCGCACGGGATTGGCTCCCGGGTCGTCGGCGCCGACTCGATGTACGTGTGCGAGTGGAGCATGTACCGGACGCGCGGGTAGAGCGCGTAGAGACGCACCTGGATGGGCGTGTCCACCGATGGCTTGGCCGGGCCGTAATAGCGCACGGGATCGAGCGCCTCCGCCGACACGGCCACGAACGCCTCCGGCCCGATGAACCGCTTGTCGACGTCCCGCTGCGACACGAAGATGAGCGGCCCCTCGCGGAACGACGGAAACCCTCGGGCGCACCGGAAGCTCGCGTTGCCCATCATCCGCTCGTGCCCCACGCCGTGGATGATCGCGTGGAACCGCTCGGCCTGATCCCTCACGAGCCCGTAGAACTCTTCCAGCTCCGCGCCGGGCGGCGGCTCGACGCGCGCGCCGTCGCCCACCGGCGTCGAGCCCACCCGCTTGAACTCCCACAGACGCCCAAGGCGCGCCAGGAGCACCTGGGCCACGCGCCCGATGTCCCTCTCGCGCAGGCAGTAGGCGGAGCCCAGCGGATCGAGCACGGTGGACTCGACGTTCGAGCGCTCGCCCGTCAGCTCCACCAGGAGGTTCGACTTCGACTTCAGCGCGCGCCCCAAGATCTCCGTCATCCCGTAGGCCGCGTCCAGGTTGCGCTTGGACGTCACCAGGAGGAGCTTGGGCCACCGCTCCTTGATCCCGGTGACGAGCTTGGGCAGCTCGTTCGGGACGTCCGCAAACCAGAACGCGGCGTCGACGTCGCCCAGCGCCTCCACGAGGCCATCAAGGAGCGCCCAGTGGCCACCGTTCACGTAGACGTCAAGCTCCCCCTCGCAGGCCACCAGCGCTCGCGAGAGGCGCTCGACGTACCCGGAAGGACGCCCGCCGCCGGAGTCGAAGACCCCACCCACCAGTGCAATCTTCACGGTCCTCCTTCTAGGGCGTGACGGGCGCTCTATCCACCGGAGGCTCAGTACACGTGGCCTTCCGGCGGCCCCGACTCGTCACTTTTCTCGCTCTCGAAGTCATCCCTGGACTGGTTCGGATCGACCCTGTTCCCGTACGTGTCCGGCACGTAGCCCACGCTCTTGTCGTACCCGGGGTGGCTGGTGTTGTTCCCGTGTGCTTCGCGATCTTTCGGTCCCATGATGTCGCCTCCTCGCTTGCCGTTGATGAAGCCACCGTAGGGGCGCTCTCGGCTCGCGACAAGACCGCGCGGGTCATCCACGCGCGCGCAAAATCAACGGACTGAAGCAGCAGATCGGGCTTCACCGGGCCATCCGCGCGAACGCGCGGGCCGTTACTCGTGCCTGCGAGCCGAGTGGGTTGGGGCCATCCGCGCGCACGTGGAGACGTGGTAGGTAGGTCTGTATGACGACAGATGCAGCCCCGAAGTCTCCTCTGAACGCCGCCCGCCTCGACGCGGAGGTCGAGGCCCTGGTCGTCCAGGCGGACAGCCTGCGCATCGAGCTGGAGCGCGAGGTCGAGGTGCTGAAGAAAACCATCGAGGTGAACCGCCGGGACACACTTGGGCTGGTGATGAGGGCGTCTTGCATCCACAGGAGGGCGCTCAATCTGCTCGTCGTGACCCATCGTGCACGGATCATCAACGATCTCCGCTACGCGCCGTCGGAGGCTGTCGCAGAGGCCATCCGATCGCTCGACGAAGCGTCCGCAGTGGAACGCTGATGTAACCATCCTCGCAAGCGAGGGAGCGCGGGCGCTATCGTCACGGAGCGGACCACGACGCGGGAGTTTTCAAGGAGCCTACGGCGGAGATCGCAGACTACTCGACGCGCGCACCACGACGCAACGGTTGCGGGCGTACGCCTTTTGCGTAATGTTATACCGCATGTCGGACATGAGCGAGGACCGCGCCGCTGCGGGCGCATACAAGATGACGTCGTTACAAGGCCACAGGCCTCGAAGGTAAATCATGAGCCCTTACCGCCCCGAGCCAACGGTGCCCAATCGAGGAAGTCTCTGGGTCCCTTTCGGTCTCCTCGTTGCGATGGCTGTTCCGTTCTCCACCATCTGGGTGCTCACACCGATCTGGGTGCCGCCCACATTCAACGGTGGCCACGAGCGAGTAGTCACCGAAGGTGTCTATTTCGCTGGTCTCATGTTCGCGGCTGTGGCCGTGTTCATGGACGACCACGGGGACTACGGTGGAACCGAACCGTCCTACTTCAAGCAGGCCCCATACCGCGCTCTATTGATTTTCTCGTGGTGGCCAATCTTCATGCTCGGTCTTGGTGTCGTCATCGTCAGCCGTTGGGCCATCGCGTTCGTCCGCTGGTTTCGCAACGGCGGCTTTCAGGTGAGACCGTGACCGTGACCTCAACGAAAACGGAGGATGGATGTTGGCTGGGGCGATGGCGCACCGAGAACGCGGCGTCCTGTCGGGCCGAGGTGGCGCGATGAAAGCCCGCAAGCCGACTCGGGCCTCCGCAGGTGCGCCCCCCAAGAGCGTGGCGATCTCCTGGTGCCCCAGCTGCGGGCACTTCGCTCTCAATCCGGGGAAAAACCCTGCCCCGATCTGCGCGGACCCCGCGTGCGGATGCCGCTGCAAGTTCCGCCGCATCCAGTATGGCAGGGCAGGCCAGCCCTTCTGCCCCTCGTGCCAGACGCCGTGGGATCCCCAGGGGACGAGCGGCACCACCGCCGGCCAAGCAAACAGCGAAACATGCGGGCCGTGCGGCGCCTACGTGCCGGAGCCGGAGTGGCGTGGCTCTGGGAACGTGTCCGAAGTGATCGCCGCGGTCGGGCGCGTGGCGGTGGCAGCTCGTAGCGGTACGGCGGACGACCGCACCCGGGCGTGGAGCAACATGCTGCGCGCGTACGACACCTTCGTGGGGGACTGAGCGAGCCGCTGATGACCGACACCACACCGAAAGCAACCGATCCCGACGCGGAGGACGAGATCCCGCGCTGGGTCGATCATGGCTCATCCCATCGCGAGCACGTCCTGGCATGCATCGCCAAGCTCTGGGATCAGCATCCGGATCACTCGTTCTGCGATCTGATCGACCGGTACGTCATCTCCATCGGCACCATGGCCGGGCACACGAGCGACGACGAAGTCATCGAAAACTGCCGGGCCGGCAAGGACGTCTAGGAGCTACCGCTCACGACTCCCGCGGCTTCGTCGCTTCGCGGACAAACGCCTCGGTCGCCGCCGTCGTCATGCCGGGCAGCGGAGGCAGCTGGCCCAGACGGAGCGACTCCAGCACGGCCACACGCGGCGCGACCAGCGCGCCACGCAGATCCACGTAGGGCGCCGTCAGGAGGAAGTCGAGCCGGATCCGGACGTCCTCCAGGAGCGACTGGTGCATCTTTCGGTACCCGCCGATGATCGCGCGCACGGTCATCACCGTCGTGCCCAGCGCGTAGGCCAGCCGTTCGACGTGCACGAACGGCCGGAGGGCGATGATCTTGCCGCGGAGGTCTTCGGCGGGGCGCTGCAGATGGATGCGCTTCGGTCGCCGCTCCGGCTTGGGGCTCAATGACGCCAGCTCCTTGCGAAGCTTCGGCAACGCCTCCCTCACGCGCGCGGCGCTGCGCTTCGTCACGCGATCGATCTTCAGTAGCTCGCGTACGGTCTCCGAGCGGATCCCCAGCACGCGCGCCATGCGCATGATCCCCAGCCGTTCCCGGCCCGCCTGCAGGAGCTTGTACTCCTCCTCGATGAGGAACGTCTTGCCCTCCAGCTTCTGCGGCTTACGGCGACGCCGGGGCTTCTCCAGTTTGGCGACGAGCGCGCTCAACCGGTCGACGACGTCCGGGCTCTCCAGCATCGCGATGAGCCGCTGCCGGTCGAGCGCGCGCTTTTCCTCGGCCCGCACGCCGCGGTCGCCGCCCTGGGGAGGCGCCTCCTCCACGGCCGGAGCCGGGGTGTCCTCGGGCGACGCCGCCCAGAGCGCCCCACGGGCGGGCGTGTACGCCACACGGTCCAGGCGATAGCCGCCGGCCACCTGGCCCCGGTGGCGTCCCAGGTACGCGCCCACGATGCGAGTGCTGGGTGCGCCCTCCCGAACCCATCCCAGCGCCAGCGAGAGGCCTTGGCGAGCCCCCAGGTACCGCTCGCCCACCACCCCCTCATCCGCAAACACGCTCGCGACCAGCTGGCTGGTGGTCACAGGCGCGCCGGATCGCTCTGAAAGGCTCCGTACCGCCTCCAGAACAGCCTCGAAGTCCTCCGTCGCCTCCGTCCTGCGTTCAGGCTCCATGGTCACCGGTCATCCTCCGTTGCACGCGAGTTCGGTGCGCGACTCGTACCCCGGACACGGCATGTAGCGAACATCACTAGACTCCCAACTGTGAACTCCGGGGTCCACCTTCTGGCCTGCAAGGAAGATGCAACCAATACCTTTTACTACGTGTTTTCGGTTTACGTTCAATATTGGCGCGTTTCAAGACGCTGCGCACTCAAAGTACGGAAACTCACTAGCGTTTTTCTTGTCCTCCGGTGTCATATCCAATCCAGGAGCCCTATGAATTGGCAAAACGGGTCTGCTGTAAGAACATGGGCTTGCAGAATGTCAAGGACTCTGTTTTTGTGCGGTTTCTGCCTCCCAACGCCCAGCTGGGCCAGGATGTTCACCGGAGGACATCGATAAAGTACCGCGGTCACGCGACAAAAGAATGGGCGGTGTTGCAACATACTCCTATCAGGTGATTGTGGCGAAAAGACTAGCAACATGGCCTGCAAGTGTCCAAATCGCCACATCGTTACTGGACCCCGGTGTTCACAGTTGTGAACTGAATATCTACGCGCACTTGACTCGTCCGGGGTAGGACTCGCGCACAAACAAAGGCGTCCTTCGGAGTGGCATCCCCGGGTGCTTGTCGCGTCCTCTGAGTCGGTGGCAGCTGCGGTCTCTGGGACCGGGCGCCTCAACGATCCGTACGCGAACCGGCGAGCCTACTTGAGGTTGCGCGCGAGTTGCAAGTTTTTTTCCTTCTGTCGACGGTGATGGGATGGCGCCAGGTGCCGCTCGGCCTCCGCCGCGCGCGCCGACCATGCGCCGTTCCAGGACCGCGGCCAGTAGATCTCCGGCGGCAGCTTCGCGACGGCCCCGGCGATCGAAGGAACGTTCACGGGGCTCGTGCGCGCGCCCGCGTCGTAGGACATCGCCCAGGGCAGCATGGTGTCGACTTCGTCGAGCAGGATCGTCAACTCGGAGGCGCCGTACGAACGCCGGGATGGCATGGCCAGAACGTCGGTCAGCTCGGTCTCTCGGGGACGGACGACCGGCTCGTAGTCGATGGCCAAGCGCACGATGGCGTGGCTGTTGTTGAACCGGGAGACAACCAGGGTCCGTACATCCTCGCCTTCGAGCCAGATGAGACCACGCTCGCCCGAGGTCCACATTTTTCGGACGCCGCGCGCGCGGAGGACGGTCATTGCTCGCTTCCGAATCTTGGCCACAAAACTGTTCATGGGGCGTCCGGAGCTGGCGGCGCGCCGGGGGAGCGCACGAGGCTCAGGCGCTTTGCGCGTACGCGCTGACTGGCGTTGTAGAGCATGGCGCCGAGAGTCTCCGCCACTTCCCCGGCGCACTGCATGGAGACCAGGCGATTGTTGATGTGCATGGCGATGTACTCGGCTTCGGTGAGCAGAGGCTTCACGCGCGCAGCAAGATCGTCCACGGTCGTCTCCGACATGGCGCTGTCCACCTCCATGCGGATGGCGGCGCGCTCGTGACCTGGGACAACCCCTCGGGCCGTCGAGTAGGTCGAGACGTACAGAAAAACGCAGCACTCCACATCGCACCGCCGCCTCCACATGGCGCAGATGCCATCGCCGGGGCTGGTGCCTGTCAACAGCCAGCCACGTTCTACCGCTGCCGCGAGATCACGATCCTGCTGAAGGAGCATGGTCTCGAAGCGGGTCAATGGTGGTGCGGATGGGGCGGCGATGCCGCCGCCCAACTGGAGCAAAGTCTGCAGGTTTGGGGTGATCTCACGGAAGTCCGCCACGACCGTCCCAAGCTCTTCAGGCCACGTCAACATCGACTTGACCGCCTTGGGGGTGGCTCCCGGCGGCGGCCAAGCATACTTGTCGTAGCGGTCGAAGGTCACGTTCGCCGGAAACTCACTGCAGAAGCACACGTAGACGTCGAGCTGTTGCCTCTGCCGAAGGATGCTCAAGGATTCCCATACGCGGGCCGGCAGCGCGAGCCGGCCGCCAAGCAGGCTGGTGAACTTCGTGTAGACGACGCAGACGCGCGGTGTCATGTCGCTCGACGCCGCCGTGAAGTCCTGCGGGTGCGCTGTCGAACCAGCGAGCACCACCAGGGACTTCGGGGTGTGCGGCAGCTTGTCGCAGTGATCGGCGAGCCACTGGCCCACGGACATCTCGATGCGCACGCGGGCATGAGGCTCGTCATCGACCAGCAACTTACTGTACGTGTGCACCGTCGCTGCGGCTGGGGCGGGCGCAACCTCCTCAGGAACGGCGGCCACCGTGGGTACCGGAGAAGCGGCCGCGCCCGTCGTCCATCGCGTCATCCCCACCTCGTACGCCCCCCGTGCGAGACAGATCCCGCCAGGAAGAGGTCTCCCCTTGTAGCGCCCAAGCACGGCGCCAAGGCGGATGGGCGCGGGGGCGCGGCCGTGATCGGTGTGGGTCAGCAGTGCGATGGCCTGACGCACGTCCTCCAGGCCGTCGCCGATCCGGAGCGGGTAGAGCGAGTCGACGATGTCGGAGGCCGGGATGCCACGGCCGTCCTTGTCGAGCGTGGCGATGTGGCGAGCCAGCGTCGACAGCTGGTCCCCAAGGCTGGGCGGCTCGGGCGTCGGCGTGTTGGCCATCATGATCCTGCCGTTCATGCGCTCGGAGGCGCCTTGTGCTTGGCGCACTCGCGCCCAAACGCCACGTTCCGTGGATCCTTCGCGTCCCTGCAGGCCTGGCAGGACATCCTCTCCATCTGGTCCAGGAGCCACGCCGAGTTTTGCTCCATGAAGTCGCGCAGGCGTTTCTGCTGTCGCTCCGATCCATCGATGGCGGTGCGAGCGTGCTCGTTCCTGTACCGGCTCACGAACTTGTACTGCAGGCCGCACTCGTGGCAATGCCAGCTGGTCTCGTCCCGAACCAGCGTGCCGCCGCAGATTCGACACTCCGGGATGGTCTGCGCGATGTCGTTCACGGGGCGGCCCCTGCCATGGCGGCCACGACCAGGCAGTCCGCCTGGAACGGCGTCGTGCCTTCGGCCAGCGGGAACTGGATCTGGATGGTTCCACCGCACGTGCACTGGCGGTCCTGTGCGAGAGCTGTGGCCGTCTCCTTGCCGTTGACGCAGATGCCTTTCACACCAACGCCAACGACGCGCAGCGACTTCCAGGACGTCAGGTCGTGCTCTTTCTTGCACGCCTCGCAGACCACGATGGGGTTCTGCTCCGTCGGGGATTGTCCCATCACCCGACCGCCTGTCCCAGCTCGCGAGAGAGTTCCTGGATGACGTAGCGCATGTCGCGCTTGGAGAGTGACCTCTTGAGGCCCGCGACCATCCGGACGATTTCATCGTCGAGGGGCGCGCCCGGCTCGTTGGCGAGCAGCGTCTTCTGTGCTTCGAGGATGCGCTCGCCCAGGAAGCCTTCTCCCTTCGGGCGCTTGTCGCTCTTGTAGTCGGGGGAGTACCCGACGTGTCCCGGTACGATCTCCAGCTTCTTGTCGTTGTCCATGGTTCCGCCCATCTTACACGCGCTCCTTTCGTCGGTCGACGACCGCTCGCGCCGGAACGTAGAGATGCTCCAGAGCGACCCACGTGAGGCCGCCGCTGCGTCCCCCGCCGAAGTCGACGAGCGCGCGCTTGCCTTTCTCGTCGACGAAGTCCACCTGGCCGTTGCTGCTGGTGTACGGCCCACCGGTCACGTAGACGTAGTCGCCGCGCCTGGCGACCGTCGCGCTCTCCTTCGAGCTACTGCGCGGTGCCTGGCGCCACACGAACCGGTCCTTCATGGCGCGCAGAAACGCCTTGCCACGGGCAGTGAGCGCCCGGATCCTGGACCACTGGGCAACGCCGCCCGCGCGGATGCGCACGTGCTTGCCGTAGTGCGCGCTGCCGCCGTGCAAGGTGAAGAAAAGGCGCGCCTCGCCGCGCGCGCGCTCAGGCGTCACGTTGAATTGAACGAGCATCTCCAATTCCTTCCGCTCACAACGCCTCGCGCGCGAGGTGGCCCTCGTTGGCGTTTGTACGACGTCCACTGTCCCAGTCCACGATCGCGATGCCTTCGCCGTCTGCGCGCGCCCGCATCACCTGCCGGACCGTGCCACGCTCGCCCACACGAAGGCCCAAGATCCGAAGCTTCGTCTCCGGGAAGTCCGGCGAGACCTCCACACGATCGCCTGTCCGGTACCGCGTCAGCACGGTCGTGAGCCTCGGGCGAGCCACGGGCGTCGACGACCGATGGGCGGCCGCGTCGCCAGGACGTCGAGCGCCCGGACGAGTAGCTCCACCGGGTCTTTCGTGTACGGGAGGAGCGCCGTGATGACCTCCTGACGCCTGGCCAGGCGCCTCTGCCTGCGCCGCAGTTCCCATCCCACCGTGAGTGAGGTGATGTGACGCCACCACGTGGTGCGAGGCGCTCTCACGAGCGGTTCTTCTCCGGCGTCCGTTCATGCAACATGGCCTACCCGGATCGCGTAGTCGCGTCCGCACTCGTCGTGGAGCCAGTGGTCGCACGAGCCGCATGTCGGCGCGATGAGGCACTGCTCGGTCAGCTCACTCTCGGACGGATGGGCGACCAGGCAGTGGTAGCACCACTGTGGAAAGAGAGCCTCGCCGTCGCATCCGTGGCCTTCCGTCGCCGTTCTCTCGCCACGGAGCACGCACCGCATCTTCAGGCTCATGAGCGGTTCTTCTCCTTCGCTACCGTTTCGGCGGCGACGCCGCGCAGCTTGGTCCAGAAGAGCGCGGCGCCCACCGGTTCCATCTCCTCGATGGTGAGCAGGGTGAGGGCGATGCGCTCGCGCTCGACGGCCTTGCGCATCCGCGCCTCCAGCACCTCGGAGGTCTCGTCGGTGTTCACGACGATGTCGAGCGCGATGCCGCTGGCCTTGCCGCCGCCGCCCAGGACGACCGCCATCCTCATTCCCGCCCCGCGCGCGGCATGCTGCATTCGCTTCGCGAACGCCGTGAACTCCTCACGGTTCGCGGTGACAGGCGGATGCGCGCACTGAAGAGTCGCGCGGAGCGTGCGCCCGTTGTAGCGGACGTCCATGTTGTCGAGGCGAGGATCTTGGCTCATGGGCCTAGCCGGCCGAGCGGCCTGCCGCGAGCCCCGCGGCGAAGCCCGTGTGATAGCCGTCCTGCCAGTCCTTGGACGGGAACGGTGATGGCACGATGGGAGCGGCCAAGGGCGTGACCATGATCTGCGGCCTCAGAGGACAGTTGACGGCGTGTCCGGTCGTGCGGCCGTCGGTCGTCGTCTGGGGATTGCAGGTGCAGTAGCAGAGACCGTCCTCCATATTGCTTCCTCCGATCACGGATCGTAGCGGTGTTCGGGCGATCCGGCATCCGCGTCGGCCGGCTTGGCGGTGGCAACGAGGCGGCCGTCGCACGGCTGGGCACGAAGGGAGCGATTCGGACAGTTCTCGTCTTCGGGCGCCTGCCACGCCTGCCGCGAGGCGCCGCACAGCTCGCAGTGGTCGAGGGGAACGCCGCTTTGGACGAGGCGCGCCAGCGCGAGGGCCTGCCGGGCAACGCGCCCCTGGTCGAGCCCGTTGTTGTAGGGCGCGCCGGATGTCTTGCTGTAGTTCTCGCGGTCGGCGTACCAGTCGACGGCGCCGCGCAGGAGGTTAGCCTCCTCCAGGGCATCATCGCGCTCGAAAGCGGCCCGCTCCAGGGCCTCTTCGGCGGCAGGATCGACCGGCACGACACCCGAGCCCTCGCACCGCTCGCAGCCACCTTCCGCGGGGCAGTCCGGGCAGATCTCCGTGATGCGGCGGACGAGGGCCTTGTCCGATGCGGACTCCCGGTTGACGGACGCGAGAGCGGCTTCGAGTCGCGCGACGTTGGCGTTTGCGGCCACGAGCGCGGCGTGCACGCGCTCTAGGCACACGGAAGAGAAGTGGGGGTGGAACGCCAGTCTGATCCGGCCGATGATCTCGCCAGCCATCCTCGCAAAGCTCGGTGCCGCAGTATGCGCATCGTTCATGTTTTCACCCGAAAGTGTCGAGCGAGATAGGAGGGCGAGAAATCCTCGACGACAACACCTTCGTCCAGAAGCGGCTGGAGAGCACGAAGAACGTCGCTGTCCGATGGTTGTTTTTGGTCCTCGCGGATGGAGATCACGCAGCCCAGGTCATAGAGGGAAGGCGCACGTTCGTCGATGTCCCGGAAGCGCCGAAGGGCCACCAGGACGTTTTTCTGAGCATCCTTGCAAAGGACTGGCTCCTCGTGTTTCTTCCAGTCGTCGCCGGCCGCCACGTGATGGAGAGGGTCGGCGCAGTGTGGATCGTGGCACCAGTCGATCCCGGAGTGCAGAGCGGGCCGCCACGGTGCGGCGTCGGCGCCTGGTTCCCATGTGGTGATGACGTTGAGGATCTCCTGCGCGGCATCGCGCGCGGAGCCGACGACCTCGTAGCCATGCCCGTCGCAGCTGTGATCGTGGAGGAGGTGGTCGACGGCCCTCACCAGGTGTTCAAGAACGCTGGGCAGCGAGTAGGACAGGTGCATTCGGAGGACGTTCGTCACCAGGCTTCCCAGCTGGTTGCGTTCGGCCAGCGCTTCCAGGAGCTGCGCGCGCAAGCTCTCGACCTCGCTCTCGGTTTTCTTGGCCGCCCCGTGAGCCTCGTCGTGCGCCTGGACGGCGGCGCGCATCAGCTCGATGTCACGCTCGTAGAAGATGATGTGGGGCGCGTGCTGGGTGAGGACGAGCGCCGGCTCCTTCTCCTCCGCGGAGCGGGTGATCTTTCCCCCCATGCGGCGGTACTCGTCCTCGGCGTGATCGCGGGCGAGGCGCAGGTAGACCTTCTCGCCGAGAGTCTCGGCGATCTTCGCCAGCTCGTTGTAGCCCCAGACGAGGGCCAGCAGACTCCAGCGTGCGGCGTTCTCCTGCAACTCCAGATCGGTCGGGGCGTTCTCGTGCTCGGTCACGTGACTTCTCCAGTTCCCAGGGTGGCATCCGGCGCGGGCGCCTGCGTGATGCGCGCTCGCTCGTAGCAGTCCTTGTGGAGCCCGATGACGGCCGAGCCGTTCCATGTGAGATACCGGACGGCGTAGGGTCGCGGCACGTGGTCTCGGGTCCCCCCGCAGAAGAGGCAGGAGATCTCCGGATCTTCGTTTTCGTTCACGTGGAGCACGATGGGTTGGAGCCCATTGGGCGGCGCCGTGCAGGCGGGGCAGGGCACCGGCTCGTGCTCTACGCCGCACGAGCCGTCCTCGTGCACGGAGGGCTGGCCGCAGCCGCAGATGGGACCGCCGGGTGCGTTCATGCGGTTGGGCAGGTAGCGAAAACCGTCGCACAGCAAGCATCGCGCGGGGCTACTGGATGCGACTGAGGCCCAGAGTGGGAGCACATCCACCACATCGACCGCAGCTCGCGCCAGGCCATGGAGGGCCTGGCGCGACCGGTCTTCGATGGCGTCCATCTGTCGCCGCCGCATCTCGCCCAGCGATCCGGAGAGCACGTCCGTGGACGGCTGTTGGGACACCGCGTCGACGTACGTGCGAACGGCGGCCAGGAGTGTTTGCAGCGCTGCTATCTGGTCCGAGTCCATCTCGCTCATGGCTCTCTCCTCGTTCTCGCTGGGCGATGGGCGGCGAGCGCGACCATGGCGGCGTCGTACCCCGCACGCCACCCGGATTGAGCGAGACCCTCGAACGGCGCCTTGCAGAACATGCAGGTCGTCATGGCCTACGTCCCGGCCGCTTTGGCCGCCGTACGCCCCGCTCGGTTCTTGGCCTCCGCCTGGATGTGCATGAGGGTCCACGCGTACGCCTCAGCTCGGCCGATGGCCAGCTGCGCATCGCCGTAACGGCCTTCGCGTCCTGCGAGCTTGGCAAACCTTTCGGAGATTCGGTGTTTGTTGTGCAACCACTCCAGGAGCTGCTTCTCGTCGTGGGTCGTGGCGCTGCGTCTCGTCTTTTTCACCGTGTGGTTCATGGCTTTCCTCGTTGTCGGTTCGCGATCGATCGGGAGATCGCCAGGTGATCGGCCAAGGTGTCGCCCGGATCGGGATAGAACGGCTCGCCGTACTTCGTGAAGCACGGCAGGGTACGTGATGGATCGGAGTTGTCGGGGGCACGGACGGTCACGGACTCGACCTTCCCCGCGCGGATGACCACCACACCTTCGTGGCCGTAGTAGAAGGCGTCGGGCAGAGGACACGCGTCGCCCACGTGGTACGTGCGGAGGGAGACGTCCCCGTTTTTCAGCTGGACTTCCAGACGCTCGTCCTCGTTCAGGAACGAATCAAAGAGGCCCATCGCCCACCTCCTGCTCGTGCGCCGCCAGGGCGGCTCGCCCCACCTGGGTCACCCTGAAGTGCGTCCACCCGTCGTCACTGGGCGCTTGGTAGCTGACCGGAACTTCCAGAAAGCCATCGTGCGTCAACGTGAAGGCGATGCCGCGATCTCGGCCGCGAAGAACGACCCCGAAAGCGGCTGTTGCCACGTGGGCGAGCACGCGCCAGTGGGACGGTCGACGCGATCGTGGCTTGGACCGCGCGGCCTGGCATCCGCCGCCGCAGTACGCGCCGATCAGGACGGGTGAGCCGCAGCGTGCGCAAGGGTGCCAGGCAGTCGTCTTCTCGTTCACGGGCTAGCCCGTTTCCTTGGCCACGTGGCGCGCCGCGCGCTCAAGCTCGTCCGCCTGATCGGCCAAGCGACGTTCTCTCGCCTCGTACTCCGCCCGTCCGTCAAGCGCGTCGATCTCGAACGTGGCGCCCCAGCCCACGCGAATGAAGCGACGCATCTTGTGCGGGATCGTGTCTCGATACGGATCCGCTCCGGGGATGGGTGGCCACTCGCCGGCCAAGAGGACGCCATCCCACAGCACGCTGCGCGCGATGTCTTCGTCGCGCTGGAATGCGCCAGCAAATTCGGTAGGCGTGACCACCAAGACATCGAACACGTCCCGTCGGCACCTGTCCTCGTACCAGGCGGCGCCATACCAGTCACCGCATCGAACCACGTAAGTCTCGTCGGCCTTGGCCCGCGCCGAAGTCTGCTTCGACATGACGATGACGTCGATGTCCTTGGCCCAGACCTTGTAGAGGCCAAAGAGTCGCCTGCGCAGTGGACGGACCGACGAGCCGAAGATCGCCACCGCTTCGATGTCGTCCATCGAAACCACGGCTGTGATGGCACGGAGCAGGTTGTCCGTGCCGATCGTGCGAGGCCAGCTTGGGAGATTCAGCCACCCGCTAGGAAAAGGTTCGAGCGTCACTTGCGGCTCCTCGTCGCTCGCTTCTGGTTGTCCCGGTCCGCGGTCATTTCGTCCAGCGCCCGTCGGAGCCGGCCGCACTCCTGTCGGTCGAGGTCGCGGCCGGCGCTCTCGCCCAGGAGAAGCGCGGCAAGATTGCGAGCCTTCTCCGCGGGGCTCGTGCCAGTAGTGCGCGCAACGAGGTCGTCGACCATCTTGTTCAGCTTGTCTGCTGGAGTCTCCGGCGCTGTCATCGGGGATGCGGCTGCGGCTTTGCGCGCCTCCGTGATGGCTTCGTCACGCGTAGAGAACACGGTTGGTACCGGCAGGCCCTTCGTTTCGCACGTGTGGACGCTCAGCTCCCAGCTGTCGTTCTCGTCGTTGTAGTCGACCATGACGTAGTCGCCCAGACGAGACGTGGGCATGCGGAACGTGAACGAGGTCGCGGCGTCGAGTTCGCCTATTCGTCGACGCAGCTGTGCTGCCAGGGCAGAGAGGAGGTCAACGATGCGGTCCTTGGATGGCGTCCCTGCGCCAGCCACCTTTTCGGCTTGCTCGATCAGGCTCATGGATTCATACCGGTTCATGTCGCTCCAGCGGTCAATTGGGTGCGTAGCGCGAGCCCTCGGGGGGGCCGATGATGACCAGGTCGCCGGCTATCCTGGCTTGTTGCGTTTCCAAGAGCCACTTGGCTCGCCGCTGTGGCAGATGCACTGCTCTTGCTGGCAGACCACGGCATGGGTCCGTCTTGTCTGCCCCACAGACAGGACAGGCCACCGTCAGGTCCATCTCGTCGACTGTGGCTTGAACGGGCATGGTCCATTCACCCGGGGCCGTTGAGCGGGTCGACGCCAAGCGGCACCTCCGGGATGCCGTGCGCGCGGCTCCATTCGTTCGCCGCGCAGTGCTCCACGTAGACCTTCCTGTCGATCGCCCGGTCCGTGTGGAAGCCGTGGCCGACGTAGCCGCAGTCGTGGCACCGGAAGAGATCGGCCCCGTTCATGGTGGTCCCGTAGGTGTGTCGAGCGCCGCACGACGGACACTCGAAGAGCGGCGTCCCGACCGGCGGCCCTTTCGGGATCTCCTTGCCGTCGAACCCCTCCAGCGCGTATTTCGCGGTGTCTTCGTACAGCATGCTCTGTTCCTCCAGGTTCTAGGTCGATTGTTCAGACAACGGTTTGCAACAGTCGCTCAGCACGCGTGACTGGCACCCGTCGCGATGCTCTGCGATGCGGTACACATTGTCCGGGTACTCGCTGCGGAAGCCCGCGAGGGAGGCTTCGCAAGCGACAAGGCTACCGCGAAAGCCACCGGCGTCGAGGAAGCACCAGCCCTTGCTGGTGTCGTTGTAGACGCCGAAGCGAGACAAATGGTGGCTCACGGCTTTGTTTGGTCCCCGTCGTAATTGCGGATGCGACGCGCGATCGTCTCGTTCGGCTCGTAGTAGTTGGTGGTCGCGACGAGTTGGGCGGCGTCTTCGAGCGCCCGCCGTCGTTCGTCGTCGAACGCTTCTGCCAACGCACGAACCGCGCCCTCGTGCGACGGCGGCAGCTTGGACATGTCGAGCAGATACTTCCGCGCGCGTTCCTCGCTCGTCATTTCCTGGCGCCCTTCGTGCGTGGCTTGGCCACGCGTACGGATGCAGCCTGCACCCCAGCCCGCCGAAGCTCTTTCCAGTCGTAGGGGTTGGTTCCAGCCTGCTTGGCCTCTTGGATTGTGATGCCCGCGGCTCTGGCGACCTCGCACACGCCGGAACTGTCGCCGTGCAGGCGATGCATCTCTGCGAGCGCCAGGCAGATCCCCTGCGTCAGCGCGTCGGCGGGCTGCTGGAGCTTCTCCTTGTTGGGGCGCGCCTTGCCGCGTCTGACGTTTAGCTTGCCGGCCACGCAGTCTCCCAGCCGGTACGGGTGCGTCGTGGAGGAGTTGTAGTCGTCCGCGATCTCCGCCGCGGCTAGCACGCCCTTCTTCCAGTCCTCGGTCATGGTCTCTCCTTCAGTCGCTTACGGATGAACGATGGCAGCTCGCCGGAGTAGTCGCGTCCGGCGGCGCCCGTGAGTGCGTTGCGTGGTCCTTCGTGTTTGGAGTTGGCGTCGCTCATTCGTTGAATCTGGAAGTCGATTGGGAGGCCCGTGGCTCGCTCCAGGTATGCCGACGTGCCCTCGCAGAGTAACGACCAAAAGGCGTCCACGTCGGTCATGGCGTTGAATGAGAACATGCGGTCGTACGCTTCGTCGGCCATGATGGCGCGCACGTCGACGTCGCGGTAGTCGACGCGAGCGAGGCAGGAGCCGACGAGAAAGATCCCCAACGGATCGAGCGCACGCTCGATCGGAGCGACCGCGCGATTCAACGCGAGGAAAGGAAGCGCCGGGAGATAGTGTGGCTTCTTGTGCAAGTCCTAACTCCTCACCGGGGGTGGCTGCTCGGGACCACGATGAGCGGCATGGGCTCCGAGAGCATGGCGATGGCCAGGTCCACGTGCTCGTCGAGGAGCCCCGTGGCGAACGACGTCTTGACGAGCCTGTCCGCCAGGTGCGCCATGTCCGTGTCGTCGTCGAGGATGACGAACGACTCCACGGTGATGCCGTAGTCGGGCGCCAGATCCAGCCACGCCTGGATCTCGTAGCCACGGCTGTCCTCCGGGTAGAGATCTCCAGCTGGGCCCTTGATCCATCGTGGCGTTCGGCCGATCACCTTCCCAAGGAAGCCGCGCTCTGTGAGAGCGGCAGAGAGCTGGGCTGTGGTCCGCGAGAAGCGCCAGGTACTCGACACGACGACGTCCGCGCGGGCCACCTGGACGAGACGGTTGAGGCGTGTGACCGCCACCGGATCGATCCCCAGGACGCTGCCGCGCTCGTCCTCCGGTGCCCGGTGGAGGGCGTAGTCGGTCGAATTGCAAACGCCGTCGATGTCGAGGACGACCAGGCGCGTTTCCATCACTCGCCCCCGCGGTCATCCTGGGGCCTGCACATGGAGCAGTGGGCTCCACGAAAGCCTCCGCCCGCCAAGGCGTGGCACAGACACGTGCAGTCGTTCCAGGATGTCTCTTTGGCTTGCGAGACAGCGACCACGGCACGCGCGAGCGTGAGCACGTGGCAGCGCTTGTCGTGGTCGTGGGTCACCTCGCACATGCCGCACTTGGAGCAGGCGACGTGGTCCTTGACCGAGCAGGTGTTCCTGCCGATGGCGGCGATGACCGCCCGCGCCAGCTCGACGAGGCGACGGTGCTCGTCTTCCCACTTTGTCTCGTACTGGGACTTGCCCTTCTCGTGCCACGACCGGAAGCCAGCCTCCAGGCGCTGGTAGTTGGTCCAAAGCTCGGCCGTCCGCGCCGACGCGATGTCGATGTCGGCGTGGTTCTTCGCAAGCTCCAGTTTGAGCCGCGTGATTTCGTCCTCCTTCGACACCGGAGGCGGCATGGACGCGAGGATGGCAAAGGCCTGTCGGAGGGCGACCCCACCGATCTCGTTGGGCTGGTTCTCGCCGCGGTGCAGGTCACAGGTGTAGGCGGTGGCGACGCCCCAACGGGCCGGCTTGTCGCACGTGAGCGTGTTCCCATCAGCCAGCGGTCCTGGTCCGGTCGCGCCGCGCGGCGCGCAGCACGGAGGGGCGGCCTCGGCGACCAGCGCCCCCAGTGCCGCGCGCAAGTCGGACACCTGCGAGCGGAGGCCATCCCGCTCGGTCCTGAGCGCGCGGTTTCCATCGCTCGCGGCCAGATCCTGAAACTTCGCCCCCAGCGACTGAACGTTGCGCTGGAGATCGCCGCAAAGGTTGGACAGACGCGCCCGCTCGGCTTCGCAGTAGGTCAGTTGTGCCACAGGGACATACCCGCGCGACGCCATGTGCTCCACGTCGGGCCTAGGCTCTCGTGCACGCGCCTCGTAGCGTGTCGAGTCAGGTCCGTTCATGGCGGCTGCCTGCAGGCGGGCGCTTCTCTCGCTGCTGGGCGGGCTCCACCACCAACCGTCTTCCTCCGTGTCGTAGACGCCCCATCCGAGCGATGGACCTGCGTGACGGATGCCGCACTCGCACGGCAGCGCGCCCGGGGAGAAAAAGAGCCCGCACCACCGACCCTCGTGGGCAGGGTGCGGGCAGTGCGCACACTTGGCTTGTGCTGGAGCGGCACCGGGCTCGTAGACTTCGTCGCCGCACGCCCATTCGTACGACGGAGCTTCGTCGATGGTGAGTGGCGTGGCGTTTGGGCACCGCCCGTCTCGGAGCAGACGGCCACAGTTCTTGCAGGTCGCTGCGGCGCCGATGCTCGGTGGTGTGGCCTGGGTGATGCCCGAGCCCGAAGATGCCGTCACGGGCTGGCTGACGGGGATGCTGTCCCGCATGGCCTCGGCGTAGGCGTAGATGCCGCCCAGGAGTTCGTCGATGAGTGGGTCCGATTGGAACGGAGAGAACTTCTTGATGGCTTCACGCAGGCGCAGCTTGCAGGCGCGGACGCGCTCCGCCGGATCCACTGCTGTCTTCACGATGGCTCCGTTGCAGCCTGCAGGGGCTTTGGCTCGTCGGTGATGCAGTCGTGGCAGAGCCACTGCTCCCCGATGCGGGTGCGATCGGTCAGCGGATCGTCGTCGCCGCAGGAATCGCACGCCCGGTCCTTGGTCGTCGTGGGCGCGACGGGTTGCAGCGCATCCACGCACTTCTGGACGACAGTCATGGCGTTCTTCTCGGCGGAGCTTCGCAGAAAGTCGCCCGCGTGGGCCACCAGCACGGCGTGTGCAGAGAGCAGGGCGTCCTCCATGATGGCCATCCGCGCCAGCGCCGCCGCCAGTTCCTGCGCGTGCGCCTCGCGTCCGTTGCTCAGCCCACGCTGGTAGGCCGCCTCCACGCGCACGGTCTGGTAGTCCCCCAGGAGTCGCTTGGCATCGGCCAGCACGCGCTCGGCCTCGTCGGCACGAGCGTTCGCGGTGGCGAGTTGCTCGTCGCGGTCGACGGGAAACGGAGACGAGAGGATGATCGAGCGAGCTTCTTTCGCGGCCTCGTGTAGCTCGCTCGGTTTCTTGGCGAGCACAATGATTGCGCGCAGTAGCTCGTCGACTTTCTGCAGCTTCCGTTCGGCAAGGTTGGCTTCCACACGGGCAGCGGCCAACTTCTCCTCCGCGCGCCCCATCTCCCGTGTGGCGTGGTCCGCGTTGGAACGCTGGATCTCGACGTGTCGTTGAGCTTCCCGCAACTCCGCACCCATCTCGGAGCGAGCGGTGGCGAGGGCGTGTTTCGCTTGCGATAGTGCTCCCTCCATGGCTTGGGCGTCCGCACCGTCGAGCGGTCGATGGTGCCTGGCAGCCTCGCGTACAGAGCGACGATGGTGGCCTGTGTCCGTCTCAGGAGCCAGCCGCACCTCGGTCCACTCGATCCTCGTCCCCTCGGGCGGTTCGACGTCCGGGCACGCCTCGACGATGGCACCGGAGGCGCGACGGGCGGCCTCGCGCCATCCAAAGGAGTAGTCGTCTCCCGGGAGCTTCTCCCCCTCCTTTTCGAGCGCGTGGAGCGCGGCGAGGGCACGTTGGAACCCCGCGGTCAGAGCTTCCGTGACGCTGCGGGCTCGCGTCGCCTGTTTACGGAGGTCGTTCTCCACGGCGTCGAGGCGGGAAGACGGCACGTACCGGAGTAGACTCATGCGCGTGTTACGCACCGATGCGGCGTCGCCGATGGTCCGGTAGAACGCGACGGGCGTGCCTTCGAGGAGGCCGATCCAGAGGTCGGTCCCCAGGGCGCCCTCGATCGACATGTACTGACGGTGAAACTCGCCGGTGTCTCCGCGAAAGAGCAGCAGCCCGCACGCGTTGCAGCAGTAGTGCACCGCCCTGGCGCCTGTCGACATCAGGTTCCGCATGGTCACACGCGTCGCCTCGTTCGTGCAGCTGGAGCACGTGGCCATGCTTACGCGGTCCTTTTTCTGGCGGCGTCGATCAGCGCGGGTGGGAGTCGCTCGATCTGCGTCCACAGGTTCGACACGAGGGCGTGCAGCGTTTGATAGCCATCGCGATAGCCGTCGGCGACATCCTTGGCGGTCAGCTCGTCGGGGGCGTTGCACATGGCGTTGCGCTTCTTGGACGTCGCGTAGTCTTCTGCGAAGAGAGCCGCCCGCAGGACAGCGACGAGAACCGTGTCCCTCGTCCATCCGTGGACCGGAGTAGAAAACAGCCGAATGTCGCGCGCGATGGCGTTGAACGCGTTGAGATTGCCGCGCAGCAGCTCGATCCAGACGGGGTTGTTGGCTGCGAGTGGGTCCGCCATGAGGATTCGCGTCAGCTCTGCTCGCCTGTCGCAGAGCCGCGCCACCTCCTCCATGGCCTCCAGGCGAGCCTCGGCCCTGGCATCCTTCACCGCGCACGCGACACAGAGGGTGCTGTAGCCAGAGCGAGCGCCGCAACGCTCACATCGTTCGGACGTCGAACTGCTGGTTGTGGACATGTTCGACGTACGGTATAACACCAACACCTGGCTGCCACAACAGAGGTTCAAACCTCTTCGACGGGCCCGCGGGCGGCGTACTGGACGAGCGTCATGAGCGTGCATTCCTGGAGTGTGAGCCGGTCGAGAGGGGCCTCCCGTCCGCCGCGCTCGCGCTGGATGAGTCCATCCTCTTCGCACTGATGGATGGCGCGCATCACGTCCGCGGATCCAACGCTTTCGCTGACGAGCATACGCACGCGCGGCCGATCGGCCGCGTATCGCGAGGCCTTCTTGGACGCCATGCTCGTCTCCATCCACGCGGCGATCCCGGGCTGCCACTCGCGGTTCGCGTGCATCGACTGCCGCACGAATTCGCCCAGGGAGTCGAGGAGCGCGTCGCCCGCGGTCTCCAGCGCCAGGCGATGCCGCTCCGCGTTCTCCAGCTGCGCCTTGAGTCTGTCGATCTCCTGGAACGGGTCGACGTGGTTGCTGGTGGTCGTCATGGGGTCGCAGGCTCGGGGGTGGTGGTGGGCTTGGTTCCTTCGAGCGCCCGGATGGCTTGCACGTACCAGACGTTCTCGATGTCCGCGTTGGAGATCTGCTTGAGATCTTCCGGCGCCTTGATCACGCCCCACCAGGATTCGCAGCCGAAGACGATGCGCTTCAGATCGGGCACCCAGATCGCGGGGTTGTGCATGAAGTGGCCGGCTTCGAGGACGCCATCCTTCGGATGAAACCGGACCATCGTGGAGATTGCGATGTCGCCGACGTAGACGCCCAGGAAAGTCTTGCCGCCCAACGTCTCGTCGACCGGCCGTACGGCCACGAACTTGCCGACCTTGCTGCTACGGTACTCCACCAGCTCACCCTTGCTGTAGGTGATGCCGTGGACGGTGATGGGGTACTGGAGGTGGGTCTGTGGTTCGCCCAACGACGATGCGATCCAGTCGTCGCAGACTTTCTCTTCGCTGGGGGCATCGACCGACGCCGCGTAGATCTCCGCGATGCGCGCCTCGATGCGCTTCTGTTCGATGTGCAGGGCGTCCAGCTCTTCTTTGGCCGTCGTCATGGCGTCAACGTACCCCTGAACCCGCAGGCGACGCACGCGATCTGTACCAGCGAAGGACTCGACAGGAGCGCGGCGTTGTCCGGGTAGACAAGCTCGACGCCGCAGGCGTCGCAGGCAAGATCCGCGGGTTGGATATTGCCCGCGAGGTCGCGGCCGCAACCGATACGGACGCCCGCTGGTCGCTCCTGTGAGCGGCGAGAGGCTTCATTGGGAGCCTACGGGTCCTCGCGCTCGAAGCTCCCGGACGATCTTGTCCGGGCAAAGAGAACAAGCGAAGTGAAAGTCTGCATCGGTCGTTCGGCCGGCCTTGATAGTCACGGCGTAGAATGCGGGCGAGCCGCAGCTCTCGCATGCCTTGTTTGGCGGGTCGGCCGTGAAGGTGCCCTTGCGCAGCGGGTGGCCGACGGGGGCGTACACCGGGTAGCGAACGACAGGCACCGTGGCGCGCCGCTCGGAGGCCCGCTCGCTGCGCTTCGCCTTCTTCTTCCGTTCCTTGTCGTGGCGATTCACGCGCGACCTCGTGGTTCAGTCGTCGGCGTCGTCGGGATCGTACCCGTCGACGCGGCTGTAGCCGCCGATGCCGCTGCAGTCGAGGCCAGGTCGGGTCAGCTCGCGAAATGGCGCGGTCGCGAACAGGTGTTGTAAAACGGCGACGGCGGAGTCCCCCTCTGGTCGAGGGAGATTGCGTGGGACGAGAGCACGTCTTTCAGGGAGCATCGCCGGATCGTTTCCCGCGAGAAGGTCGGCCGTGAGCGCGTTGAACTGCCGCGCGATCTCCGCCTGGTGGTCTCTTCGCTGTCGTCGCGACCGTTTGCTCATGGAGTAGCTCCTGCGGCTTACACGGACGTTTTACGACACGACGCGTGATGCGCCAGGCCGCCGCCCATGCCGTGGGGCATGGCCCGAAGGATCTCTCGACGGTCGAAGGGGAACCAGTAGTCGTGGCACGTGCATGCGATCGTGTCTTGAGCGCGGCACGCGGGGCAGTCGGCGTTTGTTCTCTTGTCTTTCAGCCATGGAGAGCACGTGTGGACCAGCTTGGTGGAGCCTGGCTGCACGGCGCTACGTCGGTTCTGGTCGGGCTGGTCGGATGAAACGCTGCGGCGTCGATCGTTCGCGCGCCATGCTTCGATGCGTGCGGCGGCGGCGTCGAGGAGCGGCCTGACGTCCGCGCCCTGGTCTGTGAGAAGCTGGATGGCGCCGCCCCACAAGTCCTGCGCCATCTCTTGCAGGTTGAAGCCGTGCCGAAGAACGGCGGCATGTCGCTGGGCGCTGCGCGAGATCCCGGAGGAGGCCAGCACGGGTTCGTCGTCTCGTCCCGCCGCCTGGAGTTCGCGCAGATTGGTGACGTCGTGTTTGTTCAGCAAGTCGTCCGCGTGCGCGATGGCTGCGTCGAGCACGTCGGGATCGAGAGAGCGTTCGCTTCGAAACTGCTCCCGTAGCTCGGTGGCCCTACGCTCTTGCAGGCGACGCAGGGCCGCGAAGCACGCGTCGTACTCGTCGCGAAAGCCCGGTTGCTTCTCGGCCAGCAGAGCCAGGTTCCGATAGAGCGCGGCGATCTCGTCATCCATGGCGTCGTTCATCTTGGCCTCCGTCACGACGGCTTCGATGGATGTGCCACTGCGGCCTTCATGCACGCGCGCACGAAGACGTAGAGACCGTTGAGAAACTCGTCGGGCTTCACGGCGCGGCTCGGCCCCGTGTCGTAGAGGACGCGGTCTCCGCAGGTGACTTTGAGCATCCACATGATCCCGTCGGGGATGACATCGATGACGAGGGGCGCGGGCAGCGACTCCGACGCCACCTCGTAGATGCCGCCCATCCCCATGCGGTAGTGCGCGCGCATCTCATCGACGATCTGCTGGAGGTTGTCAGCCATGAGCCGCCGCGCCTTCCTCCTTGGGCGCCGTCACGGCACGCCAGTAGTCCTCGAAGCTGCCGAACGGCACGAAAAAGTCGTTGCGACGGCGGCCGGTGTAGCCGCACTCGTCGCAGCCGATGCCTCGGTCGGGAGGGTGAGTCATCTCGGGCACCTCGGTGCATCCCGAGCAGTGACTCGTCCACCGGGTCATGTAGCCTTCGAAGCCCAGAAAGTGGACGACGCGCACGCGCTTGCCGTCTTTCAGGGCGCGCATGCGGTAGCCCTTCATCGGGAGCCGCCTCCCCACTGGAGGCCGACCTGATCGAGCACCTCGCGCAGCCGATCGACGCGCACGTGCGTGACGCCGTGCGCTCGCGCGAGCGAGGCGGGCACGGGCAGGTCCGTGGGCCGGTGGCTCATGGCTTCCGCCTTGGTGTAGAGGCCGGCCTCTTCCAGCTGCGTGGTGTAGCCCTTGCCGTCCGGGCACCAGAAGAGGGCGCAGTTGCCCACGATCGTCCGGGTGTCGACGATGTAGTACATCTCGGCCTCCGTCGCGGACTCCTTGGGCGTCAGGGCCGCCTCAAGAAGCAGGATGTTTTCGTGCACGCTGCGAGCGTAGCGAGCGCTCTCGTCGCCGAAGGCCCTCAGCAACGCCTGCACCAGCGCCGCTTTCTCAGGCGTGTCGTTCGGGTTCGGGCGCGCCTCGCAGACGGCGTTCGGCCACTCACCTTCGCGCAGGTTGCGCTGCATCCGCGCGGCTTCCTTGAGGGCTTGATCTTCGGTCAGCGGGACCACGGGCGAGAGGAAGTCCCAGGCGCTGATGGGGCTGAACTTTCTCCACACGGTCCATGCGCGCGTTGTCGTCATCCTGGTCTCCCGCCGGCTGTCTCGTGTCGGTAGTGTTCGCAGCGTCGTTCGTGATGGGGTCCGCGCTTGACCTGGAAACCGCGCCAGACCATCGCGCCCGGGTGGTTGCCTTCCGCCTCGACACCGCGGGCCTCGACCAGGTTGCCGCATTCCGGGCACGGTTTCAATTCAGCCACGTTCCCTGTCCTTGGTCAGGTGAGCCCCGGAGTCGCAGTCGATACGGATCATGGGCGCGTGGCACTTGACGCACCTTCCCTCCCAGGCGCCGTTCACCAGGCTGTGGCAGTCGCATGAAAACGCCTCTCCTGAGCACGCGCACGTGTGCTCGGACGCGCATACGAGCTGGGTGTTGTCCATCTGAACGCGATGGAGGTCGTACTCGCGGAATGTGTCCTCCGCGAGGATCTGCGACGCCAGCTTCCACGACGGCTTGTGCGGCAACGGTGTCCAGTGAGCGGCCGCCTGCACGACAACGTTGGCCGTTGCCCATGCGCGAGCGTCGGTGGGGAGGTTCATGATGCTTGCTCCTTACGGGAAAGGTCCGTGAGATCCAGACGAGGAGGACGGAGCGGTTCTCCGCTCCGGAAGCGCCGCTCGATGAGGCGGAGGGACTCCGCGTCGTCGCGCGTTTCGGTCTTGACGTCCTCGAACATCCACTGAGGAAATGGTCGTTCGATCGTCGGGCTCCACCAGCGCGCGCGCCATCCTCGGAAGCCTGGGATTTTCTCGTCGATGGTGACGGCCACCGCGCCGCCTTCGCGGCAGAGGGCGTAGCCGCGGTTGGTGCGCACGATGCGTGTCAGTGGGGCGTAGCCGCGCAAGCGTCCGTGGGCGACGACGTAGACGCGCTCGCCAGGCTCGATGCGTGGTGATGGACCGCCCAGGAAGAAGCCCCACTCCTGCCCACTGGGGGGCTCGCCTACCGAATCCCCTTCGTAGATCCAGTCGATCCAGAGCCCCTTGGGCACGGTGACGACGATGTCGCTCACGCGAAGTGATCTCTCAGGAGCGGAGGTTGGAGGAGCTGCCCGGTCACGACGACGTCGACCGAGGCGGGCGCGTCATCGCTTCCCATGACCACCGTGATCGTCTGATCTTTGCGCACGAAGAATGGTCCTATGGTTGTCCCGGGTGGTGGGTCATCGTCTTCACCACCGCCGACATGGTCCTGGTCCTCTTCGTCGAGACCGGCGTTTGCCGGTCGACCGTTGAGGGCGTTCCACAGCATGAGCATCAGGTTTTTCAGATCGGTTCCGGGGGGCGGTGGGAAATGCAGGCGTCCCGCGCTGGGCCACACGTTTTCCGCGGAGAACAACGTCGCGGGCGTGGGTCCGATGACCAGCTCCTTGCCGCCCACACGGATGTTCAACACGAGCAGTCGATTCAGCGCTTCGGCGGGCTCGACGCGCAAGACGAGCTTGTCGAGCAGGAAGTCTTCGTTCGCCAGGAGGTCCACCTTTCCGGTGGCGCGCGCAGGGACCAGAATCGTTCCTGGGATCACGTATCCGTGGCTCACGGGACCTCCTGGGCGTGGGGGTGTTCAGGGTAAGGCTCCACGCCGTTGTTCCCTCGGTCGTCGGCCACGTAGAGCGCTTCGGAGACCTGTTCGATGAGCCCGTGGGGGATGGGTATGTCGAGGGTGGAGAGATAGATGAGCGCCCGTTCGAGGGCGAGGCGCCGCACCGTCAGGATCTTCCCCATGCGCTTGAGGACAGCGCGCACCCGAAGAAACGCGCGGTCCACGCGGCTCTTGCGGGTGCGGATCTGGGTCATGACTCGTTTGGCCGCCCCCTGAGGACCCTCCATCGGGGAAGCCTTGAGGATGGCGCGCACTTCGCGGTTGTTCTCTCGTGCGCTGTCCCGCTCCGCTTCGGTCTTCTTCAGGCGCAGGCGCAGGCGCAGCTCAGCGTTCTCTTCGAGCGTCGCCGTGGCCATCTTCGGCCAGTCGAAGTCACCGACCACGGTCGTCAGGGCCAGGATCTCGTCCGCGCTATCGCTGAGCGCCTGATCCCACGCCTTTCGGTCCGGATCGCCCGTTCTCTTCTGCCGAAGCAGGTGCGCGGCCTCCTCCAGGCCCTGCCGTTTCGCCGTCCACTTGTCGGCGCGTGTCCGGAGAATTTCACGGTCCTTCTCCTGCAGGAGATCCATGGCGGAGAACGATTGGTGGCACTGCGCGCACCGAAAATGACCGATCGCCTTGTCGTCCCAGTGCACGCTCTCGATCGGATGGTCGCAAGCTGCCATGACGCTTCACTCCTTCTCCGGTAGAGGCCGAGCGTCGTAGTGCGAGCCGGAGGGTGTGCTCATACGGGAGGCAATGCGCCGAGCCTCTCGTACGTCGCTCGTCGCGATGGGCTGTTTCGTCTCCCGATCCACGACCCAGCAGCCGCCGATGGACATCGTTGGCCCGTAGTCGGTGATCTCCGTTTCCACCCACCACACGCCCCATCGTTCGACTGGTGCCACGACAGGCTTGTCGAGCGCCAGCTTGACGAGCTTCTGACGAATGTCGTCGTAGAAGAGCTTAGCAGACGTCGCGGTCAGGAAGTCGCTATGTGCCCATGTTGGGGCCGTCAACATAAGCTCTCGCATGCGCTCGACCGCCAGCTCATATCCGCGCTCGACTTGCCGCTGCAGCTCGGTGGCAGAAGACTCCGCGCGCGAGAGAGCGACGAGGTGTTCGTGTTCGGGCACGTAGCGGACGAGGCGCGTGTCACGAGAAACGTCTGGCGCAGGCCGCTCACCGGCTTTCTCGGCGAAGACGACGTCGTCGTTCTTGAAGAGTACCCATACGTCGGGTTCGTGCTTGCGCGCGGTCGATACGGAGATGGGCGCAGGCCGTGGCTGCCCGTCAGCGGTCCAGGAGGACGGCGGCGCTCCTTTTGCTGGCCCCCAGGTGCAGAAGCCTCCGCACTCGCAGCGGTTCTTGACGGCAGGGGCCCACGGTGCGCCGCAAAGGACGCAGACCGTCGACCCTTCTGCAGGCGCGTCCTTCGGCCGGCCAAAACGATCGTACGACGCCGCGCAGTAGACTTCGCCAGCCCGCTTGACGGATTCGATCAGTAATCCACGGAGTCCGGTACCTCCCACAGTCGTGTGCTTGCCGTCCTCGCTCAAGTACGCCCAGACGGAGCGACTCAGGGCGGCGAGGTCGACCATCAGTCGATCGATGCTGTCCACAGCCAGGTCTCGTGCCGTCGTCATGGCACCCACCACCGAGCGCAGGCGCAGCACTTCGCTCGCCATCGAGGCGATCGCGTCGCGCTGCGCGTCGAACTGCGGGCTGTTGTATTCCTCCGCCAGCTCTTGCAGCCTGGCATCCGGCCATGTGGAGACGTCATGTCGTTGTGCCGTGGTCATCCTCCTGTCCCCGCTCGACGCGCTTCCATCTCTCGGAGTCTGGCCTGCCCCAGCTCCGCGAGAAGCTCCACGACGCGGTTGGCGAGGCGCTTGACGTGCTCGTTGGCGACGACGAACTCTCCATCGCGGAGCCCACAGCGCACGTTGGCGCAGTAGGAGCCCATGTAGAGGGCGTGGCCGCATCCAAGACACTCGCCGTTGACGTAGTAGCGACCGGGGTCTGTACGGTCAGCGGGCATCGCCGGTGTCCTCGCTGTCCTTCGTCTCGGGCTCGATCACGTCGGCGGTGCCTGGCTCGCCATTCAGCCGAGCCTCTTCGCGCTTGCAGGAGCGACAAAGTTCTCCAGGACGGCGCATCCAGTCATAGGCGGGGAAGACTGAAGACACGCCGACGCCGCAGAGCGTCGTCATCTTGCCGTAGGACGCTTCGACGTTGGCCTTGTGCAGGCCTTCGAGCATCTGGCCGCTGCCGCGTCCGTGACACTCTGACCATGGATACATCAACCGCCTCCCTTGCCGACCGCAGCGTGCACGGTGTTGAACACCCGCCACCACTCGATGCACTCGTCGCACGGCTGGTCGGTCGCGTCCCAGTGGGCCTTGTCCTTGTGAAAGTGTGGCGGGCCACCAAGACGCATGGCCTCCGCGATCACGCGCAGTTCCGCCAGACGTAGCTCTTCATCGTCCGCCACCTGCTTACGCAGGTGAGCGATCTCGGTGTCCGCGGCTGCCAGGCTCGCCTGCGCGGTTTTCGCGCCGGCCTCCAGCCCCTCCTCGTAGGTGCGCTTCATCCGCGTGTCTCCGTCGGGACGGCCGAAGCGTGAGCCGGTAGCGGCCTGGCGGCTGCCCGGTAGAAGGTGGTGTTGCGGTCGTCGTTCCACCGGAGCGCCCTGCGCTGTGCCTCCTCGTGCGTGCCGGACCACGGGGTGTTCGGGTAGCCCTCGAAAAACCACTGCTGGTGCTGCGAGCCGGAAGGCTGATCGCGGATGAGGAGCACGCCCCACCGCTGGGTTGTCTGCAGCATGTCGGCGAGGGCCTTCCGAAACTCGACGGCGTCCTCCGCTCCGCAGTCGCACGCGCCACACTCACGATCGACGGTGGAGGCGCATGTGGATTGGTGGAACGAGTGCGGCAGCAGACGATCGATGTTCTGGGCGGCGCGGACCAGGCGGGCGATACGCTCGTCGTAGAGAGTGATCTCCGGCGGGCACGCGGGCTTCGACGCGCGGAGGCCATCGGGCGCGCTGACGTCGCCGATGGATTTGGCGCAGCGGCACTTGTGCGCCTCGCACGTGGGAGAGCGCACACCGGGCTGGCACGACCAGTACCGCGCCAGGGCTCCGCAGGCGGGCCCGGTGAGGTTACCGTCCTCGTTCTCGGCTCGCCATACGCAGTACGGTCCGCCAGTCTTGTCCGGCCCTTCGGTCATGCCTGAGCTTTCTGCGCGAGGAGGTTGATGAGACGACCTGTGTGTTCGAGTATCGAGCGAGCGGAGTTGCGGGCGGTCTCCGCGACAGGACCGTCTGCTGGTGCCTGCATCACGGCGGCGATCGCGTCCGCCACCTCGTGAGTGGCCTCCCGGAGCGCCTCCTGCCGTGCCTGCGCGCGCTCTCGGGCGACGGTCTTCTCGGCGTCCACGACGGTCATCACCTGCATGAGACTGCGGTCGCCACGGCACTGCAGGCACTGCCCGTCGACCGCTTGGACGCCGTGCTCGGTGCAGAGCGACCATTCGCGCACGGTGCGCCCGTTTTGGTCGACAGGGCCAGCGGGTAGCGCTGCGGCTGCGATGTCGTCTGGCTCTTGGAACTGCCGGCAGGCGAGGACAACGGCACCCCAGGCGCAGGAGGGTCGATGACGCAGGTCCGGCTCACTCTCGTCGTACTCGCCCGTGGCCATCACCCCGCCGCATTCAGGGCACGTCTCGACTCCGTGCGATGGAGCGCCGCTCCACTCGTGTTTCAACACCAGCGTCAAGGCGCACTTGCTGATCACGATGACCGCCGCGCGCACCGCGCTCATGCGCGCGTGCCGGTCGGTGCAGTTGAAGCGGCTTGTGGTGTCGAACGAGCCGGCGGGAGCCGGGCGCTGTCCCGGGCCGAGCACGTCGACAAACGTTCCGCGGGCCATCCAAATCTCGGCCAGCACGTCCACAAGGAGCTTCGATGTGCTGTTCTCGACCATCACCTCTCCTTGGCACGGATGTACATCGCCGCGATGGTGGGGCCAAGTTCCTTCAGGCAGGAGATGGCGTGGGTGGCGCGTAGCCCCGTGCATCCGTTGAACAATGCAGGCCTCGCAGTCGAAGTCGAGAACGGTCCACTCCGTGCCATCGGGAGAGGTCGACTTTCTCCGTGCGCAGGAGTGCTCCGACACCGGCTTGGGTCTGGGCTTGGTGAAGTGCACGAGGACGGTGATGGCGTCGTCGACGTCGCCGCTGCTGGGGCCGTCGCCCGTTGCGATCTTCGCAGCCGCACCGAGGATGGTGCCGCACGGATCGCACGTGGTGGATGGAGGAAGGCAGGACGAGCCGCAGACGAAGCACGTGTGCGTGGGACGGGCGGGGCCCAGCGCACGGGCTTCCACGAGGCACTCGCGGAGATCGGGATCGCTCGCTCTCTGGCGAGCTTCCGCCTCGGCCTCTTCTCGCGAACCCGACCAGACAGGAAACGGGTCCTCGGGCTGCCGCAGCCATCGTCCGCCCAGCCCGGGCGGCAGCATCCAGACCCCCCATTGCTCGCTCATGGACATCTCCTACGCCGCTCGGAGCGCTTCGGCCACGATCTCGTCGGGCACGCTGAAAAACCCAGGCAACCCCTTGAGCGAGACGAAGCGCGTCGTCTGCACGTCCTGCAGTACGAACGCGTACTGCTCGGGAATGTGCCAGGTGTGCGTGCACGGCTTGTTGAAGATGGAGATCTGTCCGCTCTTCGCCGTGGCATTGCAAGGCGGGAGCACGTCTACCAGACGCGCGCGTCCGACGATGCCGCCACGCTGGTCGCGCGCCTTGAAGTCAGTCCGGAAGGCCACGCGCTGCGCATCTCCTGTCCATCCCAGGGCGTTGGCGATGAAGTCCTCGGCCACTGCATACTCCTCGTCCTCCATGCCCAGGGCGGCATGGAGCAAGAACTCGCCGCGGAGGTTGGTGTTCCATGGGCGGTTCTCCAGCATTTTGCCGTAGTGCAGCACGGCGTGGAGCCACGGTTGCCGGAGGGAGATGGCCTTCACGTCGGCGCTCGCTCCTCGACGTTCCGGTACCGGAACTCGCCGCGCTCGATGGCGTCTGCGGCATGTTTGAGCGAGATGTTGTCCATGCTGACGCCGCCGTCCGGTTGCTTTCGGAGCGGCCCTCCGGCACGCAGCCAAGCCGCCACTTGCGCCGTGATACGCGTCTGCGCATCGTCTCGTTCGTGTCGGAGGTGAGCCACCTGCGCGGCGATCTCCGTGGGTACATTCTGTAGGAACTCCAGGCTGCACCACTCCGCGGCACACGAGCCGTTGCCGATGGCGTCGACGGCCTTGGAGAGGATGCGGCGAAGCTCGCTGTTTTCTCGCAACGTGGCATTCATCGTCGGTACGGTTGTGGACAACGTGGCAGGTGCGGCGCAGGTCTCGAAGAAGGCGTCGATGCCGGTCACCACCTTCTCGTCGATCTCCATGGAGTTGTCTTCGTCCTCGCACAGGAGGGCGGACCGGCTCCTGCGGAGGAGAGCAATGGCTGTCGCCAGCGCGTGGTCTGTCTTGTGCTCCTCCCCCGTCGGAGCAGCCGGTCGGACCCCTCGGACGGCATCGTTCACGGTGTCGACGATGGCGCTGGCCAGCTCGTCGCCTGACGGTCCAAACCTCGATTGAAACGCAGCCTTCAGTCTTCCCGCAGGCAGCGTGGCGGATTTTCCACCTTGGTCGGGCACGTGCTCGCCGCAGAGAGGGACCAGCATGGCCGACTTCTCGCCGCAGACGCGGCAGACCATCAGCTTCTCGATGGCGGCGTGCGCCTCGTCCGCGATCTGCTGGTCAGTCTTGCGCGGCAGCGGTCCGATCTTGTCGTCTCGCGAGCTTCGCTCGACGGGTGCAGTCGGCTTGTCCCACCGGCTCGTGATCTCGTTGGCGTACCACTGCAGTAGCGCCACGTTGTGGGCTACGGCTCCTCTCAGGCTGACGTGGGTGTTGTCGTCGATGGTAGGACTCGTCGACAGGATCCACGCGGCGATGCGACGCGACTGCGCGCGGTCACGTTCCTCGAACTCCGCAGCCAAGCGCTGTGCTTGGTTTGGATGGTTTGGAGACGAAATGTTCATGCCGTTGAGCCATCGGATGGCGGCGTCCAGGTGCTCTTGGGTGCTCATGACATGTCCTTTCCCAGGACGACGGTCGTCATGATCGTGGAGCACGCCGGATCGGCGCACTTCCAGACGAACGTCGTGCAACCGTGAAAGACCCGCTCGATGGCCTCGACAGACCCCGACATTCGTTCGACGTTTCCCGTTATCGGCGGCGCGTATGTTTTGCCGATCAGGTTCAGCTTGTGCGTGTGAAACGGCCACATGGCGATTATTGTCCTTCCAGCGGCTTGTCGCCGCGTTCCACCATCAGACGCAGTCGTTCCTTGAGGGCCTCTTCCAGGCGCTGCTGGAGGAGCAGGATCTCGCTGGACAGCTCGGCGATCCGGTTGTCGCGTCTGCGCTCTCTCTCGAAGAGAGCGTGGTCGAGCGCTTTGCTAAGCATGGCCGGATCGCGCCTTCCGCTGTTCCCACGACCAGAACCACCGTCGGCACTCGCTGCACTGTTCTTGCTTTTCGCCGTGCGATTTCGACTCGTTGGACCGGTCGTGCCACGCCACGTAAGGCAACTGTTCATCGTCGGTGATGTGGTCGGCGCAGTTCACGTGGTCGCGCCTCCCGTGTCGCCGGCATAGAGCCGGAGGAGGCTCCCTGGGCAGGCATCCTTCCTTGTGAATCCGGCGTCGCATTCCGCGATAGGGCGCGCACAGACGACGCAGGCGCAGATCCTGCCGCAGAGGGCAACGAAGGCCTTGGTGGCCTCTTCGAGATCGTGCAGCCGCTCGACCTCTCTCCTGTGGTTGGCCAGCTGTTCCTGGAGCGCGCGAGTGGTCTCCTCGTACCCGGCTCGTTCTTTCAGCCACGCCGCGCGGATGTTAGCCACCGCGGACGCGGCGAGTCCTGGAGGAGAGCACCCATCGCATTCGCACTCGCACGCGCGGGTTTCGGCGTAATGACAGGCGTCGCCCTCGCAGTGCGACCAGACTTCGGTGACACGCGGGGCGAGAGGCTCCGCGGACTGGACCAGCCGAGGTCCCACAGCCTGGTCAGGGCGCGCCAGCGCTTCGCGCAGCGCGCCCGCGACGACGTAGGCGTATTCGAGACCGTTGGCCTCGTCGGTGACCATGGTGTGCTGGTCCCACTTGCAAACGCCGTAGCCGTTGACCATCAGGCGGGCGTCCCAGTCACCGAGGACGTGGACACGGACGTGGTGCTCGGGGGACGGCTCCGGAGGGACGGCGCCGTCCATGGCGATGGAACGGATCACATCGTAGCCTCCGATGCCACGGAGATGGAGATCCGCGTGCGCGCACGCCTCCTGGATGGCGCGCATTCTTCGCAGCAGCGCCTTCACGTCGAGATCGGCGGGGAAGCAGCTGGCTGCCGCCGAGGCCTCGTCGATGGCCTCGCTGTCCGTCTTTCCTTCCCCCTTCACGAAGATCGCACCGCGCGTGAACCCCCAGAACGTGTACGCCTCGCCGTGCAGCTTGTAGTCGTTGTGCACGGCGACGACCCAGCCGTTTTCGCGCATGCGCGCGCTCTCACTTGCCGCCATGTTCCTCGCCCTCCTTGTGGCAGTCGCACTCGCATGGCGCCTGGAAGAACGGCTTGCATGTTCCAAGGCACTCCACGTGGCGTTCCTGATGGCACTGGATCGACCGAAGCGGACCCGGGCGCGCTGTTCTCGCGACCAGGATCTTCGCAGCAGGCGATCCGCCGCTGCGCCGCCCTGCGCGGTTCCAGGTGCCGCCGCTCAAGGGTTTCTCCCCAGCTGCTTCGCGGCGAGGTCTGGCAGGATCTGCGCGTAGAGCTGCCGCATCTTGGTCGAGGCCAGGAACTCGTCGATCGTTTTCCAGGCAACCGGACAGCCGGGCTCCGTCTCGTGTGGCTCACCGATGGCGTCCACGAGGTAGACGCACACGATGGACGCGCGTCCGGGCTTGTGCGGCATGTGGTGAGGCCCCTCGTAGACGAGCGTCGCCTTCTTGGTCTTGAGCGAAGCTTCCTCTTCCAGTTCTCGCGCCTGCGCGTCTGCCGGCAGCTCGCCGTCTTCGACGAGGCCTCCAGGGAGAGCCCAGCACTCGTAGCGTTCGTTCCAGACGCAGAGGACACGCCGGCAAGCGTCGTTCTGGAAGACGACGGAGATAGCGGCCTTCCTCGTCTCGTCGCCCGGGTAGCGGAGGACCATGCGGGCTCGCGCGCCGGGGCACGCGAAGAACCGTGATGCCCCCGGCTCGTCGGAATCGATCGCCATGTCCTCGAAGCACTCGTGGAAGTGCAGGTGGCAAACGCCGCACGTGTCTGGGTTGTCGGTGTTCGTGCCGCACGGCTCCAGGGCTCGCTGGAGCCGCGCGAGCACGGCTCCGGGCGGCTCGGAGCGGTCACCGGTCTCGCCGTAGGCTTCCCCGGCGTCCCAGCGCGCGACGAGCGCGCCAAGGGTCCGGTGGAGCCAGCGGACCTGTTGGTCGGTGCAGGACAGGTTCACGTTGGCGCCGTTCGCATAGCTGCGGGCGGCTGGGCCTTCGCTGGTCGTCTCCTCGTCGATGATGTCGGTGAGGCCGTGCTCTTCCTCGAAGAGGACACGCATGCGGTTTGGCTTGCCAGGCTTCTCGTAGAGGCCCGGCACGAAGAGGGAATGGTCGAACGTATCCGCCGTCTCCGTCTGGTACTCGGTGCTTGGCTTCCGGTCGTGCTCTCGTCGGTCCATGACTCAGATGTCCTGGCTGAGTTCGCAGCGAGCGCCGAACGAGTGAGGCCGGAACGGGCTGGTGTAGAACTCGTTGCGTGTAGGCTGACACGACCAACGGTGATGAGCGCAGACGGGCGTGAGCAGCGCCTCGAACTTTGCGTGCGTGCGAGTGACGAATGCGCAGAAGGTCTCATCGGCCTGCTGCTGGGTGTGGCAGGCGTCCTCCGAGTCGTCGTCGGCCGGATCGGTGCGGCTGTCCGTACTCCAGCGCGCGCCTTCGTAGCCGTACTTGATGCTCGCGGCCCACCCGCGCTCATTGACGGAGAGTAGGACGTCCGTCAGGTACCGGGCGTCCGGGTGGTGCTTGTTGAGGGCGACCGTGAGCCGCCTGGTGGGTGTGGCCAGGGCGAAAAGTCGGTCGAGCGTGCGCGCGAGATCGTAGCCGATCGGCTCTTCGTAGAGCATGGCGACGCTTCGAGGGTGCTGGAAGTTGATGCGCAAGCGGCCACGCCAGTCGGCCATGGGGCCGACGTCGAGGAGCGCGTGAGCGAAGCGTTCAAAAAGTTGGCGTCTCCACTCCCGGCCGATGGGGTTCGGGAGGGTGACGCTGGTGCAGCTGTGCAGCCCCCCGAGGTTGGCGATCAGGCTTCCATGGCCCCAGCGCGTGGGCCACACGAACGGGTAGCCGCTCTTGCGGAGAACGGTCTGGGCCATCCAGCGGTAGATCTCGAAGGCACCCTGCGGACCCAGCGGGCCGAAGTAGTCGCTACGTCGTGCGACGGCTTCCAGCAGCGCCTGAAAGTCGACCTGCTTGCGCTTGCAGGTGGACGAAACGGAGGCGACAGCGTTCATGCGGTTTCGTGCGCCTCCGTACCGAATTGCGCCGGCTTGCCGTGGTCCTTGTGATCCGGGCCCCAGAAGTACCCGCACTGCTTGCAGGCGAAGCACTTGTCCTTGCAGTACTTGAACTCCAGGTAGAGGGGTCCATCGGACGCCGAGGAGGTCTTCTTCGGCTTGCTCACTTGGGCCTCCACTTGTCCTTGATGTCGTCGGCGATGCCGTCGTAGATCCCGCGTCGCGCGATGAATTGTGGATCCTGTGTCTGGTCGCAGAACGTGGTCAGGCGCGTCTCCAGTCCGCGGAGCCAGGTGATGATGTCGTCGACGACGCGTCGACGCTGATGGGTGGCGACGTCGTCCGGATCACAGCGATCGTCCGTACGTGCGACGTGAAACCGGATCGCCGTCCCGCACTTCGAACACGGCTTGTCGCCTACGAGCTGGTTGATGTATTCCGGCATGGTCAGCCTTCCGCTTCACGGAGAACACGGCGCAGGTCCGTACCCGCGCACCTGTCAGAGGAGTTGTCGCAGTCGATGACGAGCCACTTGCAGACGCCGCAAAACGTGCCTCGCCTCGCTGCGGCTTGTGCGGCCTCGGTGAGCGAGGCCAGCCGTCGTTCGAGATCGCTTACGACCTCGGGGCTGAAGCACTCGCCGCACAGTTTGTGGTGCTCGCAGGTCACTCGGTTCCCTCCGTCACCGATGTTGTCTTCTTGGCCTTGCCGCCATCGATCCCGTAGAGACGCGGGCGCTTCTCGGCGCGCTCGGCGGGCGAGAGGCCTAGGTATTCAAGCACCTTGACGAGATCGCTGCGGGTTTCCTCACGCGAGCGCACCTGCGTCTTGAACGGACGAAGGAGGTACGACGGGTGGTAGGTGGGCATGACCATGATGCGACCGCGGTAGAGCTTCCACTGGCCACGCAGCTCCGTAATCCCAAGAGGCGAGCCTGTCAGGGCGCTCGCGGCGGTGTTACCCAGCGCGACGAGCACCCGTGGTCCCCGGCCCATGTCCCCGGCCCAGAGAGCCAGCTGCTCTTGCAGGTGCATGCTGCAGGAGGCGACTTCGCCCGCGGTCGGTCGACGGTTGCCCGGAGGCCAGCACTTGAGGATGTTGCAGATGTAGACGTCTTTCTGCGGCGAGAGTCCCACATGAACGAGCATCTCGTCGAGCAGCTTGCCCGCGCGCCCCACGAACGGCTCTCCCAGGCGGTTCTCGTCGGCACCGGGCGCCTCGCCCACGATGCAGATGGGAGCCTCTGGATTGCCGCGCCCGAAGACGGTCTTGTCGCGCGTCTTCGAGAGGGCGCAGCGATTGCAGCTGGCGACGAGAGTTTCCAGTCTGCGGAGAAGCACGGGCATTCGAACCGGCGGCCCACTGGGTTTGGGCTGCGGGGCCGGTTTCGGCTGGATGTCGTCGACGATGCATACGTCGCCGCGTGTGTACTCGTGGACCTCGAAGGTGTGCCCACCGGTCGCGCAGCACGTCGCCTGCTGCGACTGTCCTGCGTACGCGGCAACAGCTGCGGTTCGCGCGCAGCGGAACGCTCCGCACGTGTAAACGGCCAGGTAGACGCTGCCAGGCGTACGCGTGCGCACGGGACGACTGGCGCGCGAGCGACGTTCCTTCACGCACACGTTATACGGCACGTCAGACACGCTGGCAACGGCCAACGTGGTGCCACGATCCGCTCGTCGTGCTAGCCTCGCACGCATGACCGCCGCCAAAAAAAACGGCGCTACATGCTCACGGGCAGGTGGACCGAAGGGGCCGCGTTCGAGTTTGTTGCCGAGCTGGAGCCGGTCACCTAGCCGCAGCGTTTCGCTGCGGCGGTTGTACCGCAGGCCTCGCCTGTGCCGCTGCAAGCCGCGCATGCCGTCCAGAGGCTGGCGGCGCGGGACGCGGGTTCGTCCATGCCGTGGCCATTGCAGGTGCTGCATGGGTTATTGACGGGCGCCAGGTCGAATTCCCACCAGCCGTAGGCGGCCGTGCATGGATTGCCGAGGTGGGCGACCCAGTAGACGTCGCCGCCGTGCCCCGCCACAAACCCGCAGATGACGCCGGCCGTGTCGGGGCGCCGTGTCTCCAGGTGTTTGGACGCGACGAGAAGCCCACGCTCCGCCTGGGGCGTGTGCGCCGCTCCGGCGTTGGTGCGTACGCGTGTTCCGTTGGAAAGGATGACCGAGGGCTCGTCCACGGGTGGCCTCCTTAGGTGGTGGTGTACAAGATGTCCGGCTGGAAGGCGGTCGTCTTCTTCAGGTAAAGAGGGTGCTTGGGGGAACCGTCGTCGTTGCGGCCGAGCACCCCGACCTCTCCACCAGCCTTTTCGCGGAGGATGCGCTTCACGACGAACACTCTGGCGGCGAGCATGGAGCCAAGGCGCGGGTGACTTCCCCAGGCGAGGACGATTCGGTTCGACTGGTAGACGGCGTCGGCGATGTGCTGATCGTTCTCTGGTCCCACCGGATCCTCGATGCCGAGGAGCCCCAGGGGGGCTGTGGAGCGCCAGGCGTACATGTTGACGACGGCCAGCTCTCCGAACTCTTCCCATCCTTGCGTCAGCGCGATGCACTTGAGGATGGTCGGATCGTCGACGTTGGCATCGGCGGTCGACGGATTGAGCATGAGGAATGTGACTCGGCGTGACGAGGGTCCCCATGCGCGGCGCAGGGTGTATCGGTATCGTCCGCAGCTGCTGATGTTCGCCTCTCGGTTCATGGCTGGCGATGTCGGCCGTCGCAGCCGACGTGCCCGCAGCCGCGGCACGTGTCGCCGTAGACGCTGTTCTCGACGTCCGGAGAGGCGCGTCCATGCCGCCTTGCCGCCCTGGATTCCAGCGAGTGTACGGCGAGCTTCATGTACGAGATGGCGAGCATTGTCTCGTGGGCCGGGAGCTGTGCGTCCAGGTAGATGGCCCGCTCGATGAGCGCGCGTAGGACTTCCTGCATGTTGACGCCTTCACAGTGTCCGACGTTGCCCGGGTAGATGGCGCCCTCTCGCTTGACGAACTGCAGCACGGTCTCCTTCTCTCCGTCGAGGTGCGGAAGCGCGTAGCGGTGGCCCGGGTCGAGAACTCGCATCCGCCGCGGAATGTGGGGTCGGAGCTGCGCACGGTCAACCCGTGTCTGGATGCTCCGAGCGCTTGTGGCCAAGGCACGACCCATCGGGCCCCGTGTTGTCGCACGGAGGGAAGACTTCCTTCCCTTGGGCTCGGAGCCGCGCGCACTCGGCCCGGAATTCCTTGACGGTGTACGACTTGCCCCTCAGGAACGGCGCGCCGGGGTAGCAATACGTACGCTTCAGGTACGCGTCGCTGAAGCGATCCGCGTCGACGCTGACGGCCATGTGCATCCAGCCATCCGGGCGACGCGCGTCGTCGTTGTCCATCATGCACCTCGGAGGAGATGAAGAACCCAGCCCAGGCCAAGAAACATCCCGTTGTAGACGACGGTCCAGGCGACACCCGTGAAGACGAGGTCGCTCAACGTACGGTCGTCGTCAACTTTTGGTCGTGCGGCCAACATGCCAAGGAAAAACCTGGCCACGAACGAGATCCCGATCGCGTCGACGACGCCTAGCGAAGGTACGGCTGTGAAGACGGGGTGGATGAACCAACCCCAGAGGATCGACAGCGTCCATCCGCTGACGAGTGGTCCTACCACGAACATGAGCAGCGTCGAAATGGCGAGGCCTAGTGATTTCAATGGGGTGATTCTCCAGTTGTTGTGCTTGTCGGTTGCGTCGCATCGAGCCATGGCCTCCTGGGGCGTTTACTTCAGCCGCGTGACGCGCGCACGCTCTCACGTGGCTTCAGCGACCACCGTCACACTCTGGCTGACACTCTGGCTTGTCGCCGCACCGACAATCGTAGTGCTCGTCGTAGCCGATCGAGAAGCTCTGGATGGGACGCCGGCCGCAGATGGTCCGACAGGTATCCAGCTTGTCCCTCGGAGTCATCTTCTGGTCGCAGGCCAGCGCGAACGCCATCACAACAATCACGATCCACTTCATTGCCATCTCCCAGTTCTGCAAGGCACGCACGCTCACGCGCTCTTTTTCTTCGTCTGCGCACCCACCTCGGGCACCATGGTCTCCAGCCGGTGGATGGACCGCCGGACGTCACGCAGGCACGCTCGCAGCTCCTCCGCGTTTCGCTCGTCGCCCTCTGTCACTACTGCTGTATACAGGCGTCCCTCAACGTTGCGCATCAGGGTCCGCAGGTACTTGAGATCCGCCATCTCCGTTCCTTTCTCGCGTCACGTGCTGCAAGGCGCGCAGCGTCACACGCTCGATTTCGTAGTGCCGACCGACTTCCGCCGAGGTCGACGGATAGATGCTGCTATGCGAGGGATGGTCGTGGCCAGTACCATGCGGGCGCACGAGCGGAATCCGCGCAGCGTGGCGTCGTCAACCTGCGCCTCCCATGGCCTGTAGTCGCCGCGCTCGTCCCGTGGCTGCGCCTGGACGTAGCGTTGCCACATGCGCCGTGCGAGCACTTCAACCTCGGTGTCGATCTTCACTCCGTCCACGATGTCCTCCTGCATGCTTCGCACTTCGCACCATGCCTGCACGGTTGTCTCCCATAGGCTACGGCTCGTCGGAAACCGCGCGACCGCCAATCTGTGTCTCCCGGTGCCGGCTCTTGGAACAAACGATGGCATCGTCGCCACTCCCCGGACAGCACGTGCCGTGATCGTCGGCGGGATCACGCTGGCACTGAACGCTGTACGCGGAATCCTTGCATCGCCATTCGTGGCCGCCGTAAGGCTTGCCGCACCGTGGGCACGGCAGCCAGAAGAGACCGTTAGCCTTGGCGTAGCGCTCGTGATCTGCGCGCGGGGCGCCCGCGAGCGGGGCATCGTTGAACATGGGCGCCAGTGTATCGCAGCGACGTCCTGCGCGGACCGTCTATTCAACGGTCCGTCGGCATCGGGGGAGACAACCGGGCAGGCATGCTTCGCACTTCCGCATTGTCTAGCCCTCCAAAGCGCGCACTCTCAGTCCCCATCGAGAACTTGTTCGATGAGTGCAAGCGCAGCTTTGCCTTCATCCGACAGCCACTTTCGCCGCACTTCGTTCACGATGCATCGCACGCGCAACATGCGCTCGGTGGGGACGTAGGTCGTTGGCTCTCGCTCGCCCTCGTCGCGACGCGCTTCAGCGGACTCCCGCGACAGGCACGCGATGAGCGGCTCGCCGTCGTACTGATAGTCGCTCGGGTCCTCGGGCAGTAGGACCCACAGCCGAGGGTCATCCGGCCTCGACGGTAGGCTTGGGATGAACGGTTGCGCCGCGAAGGTGCCCACCTCGTAGGCGGTCATGTGCTTCGCGACACGCTCTGCGGTATCCTGCGACCACCGCGTCAGGGAGGAATCACCCATGCGGTAGCGACGGCCATCGGTGTGCTCACACCAGACCGTCCACCGCTTCGCCACTTGATCGACCATCACATTCTCCTCATTCTCCAAAGCGCGCACGCTCATGTTGCCTTCTTCTCCTGATCCGGCGCGCGCATTTCTGCGGCCGTTTTGGTCACTCTCCCCACGCCCACGGACTCACGTACCGCAACCATATGAGCCCACCAACGACAGCGTTGAAGACGATCACGGCAAGCAGCATCTTCTGCGTCTCGGTCCACGTGGTCGCCGGCTGGTAGGTGCCGACGAGCTGCATGCACAGCAGCCCGCCACCATCGTCTCGATGGTCGAGATGCTCCGCTTCGTCACGTCCGCAGTTACGACAACGCATCACCGTCTCCTTCCGTTGCAAAGCGCGCACTCTCAACCAATTCCTTGACTCCTTTCGTTTCATTCGTCCCGAGACTGGTCGCGCGCATGTCACACGCGGTTTTCTTGCTCTGTCGGCGCACACTTGCTCACCGGAGCGTAGGCATTGCACTCGCTGCACCGCGCGCACCTGTAGGGGGCGTGGTCGTAGTGTCGGTGAGGGATCTGGTCGTTGCCCTGGCACTCGCAGCGATCGGGGTGCTCGGCGAAGCTGCGTCCGCACCAGCTCAGCGCGCCTCCCTCGCCGTTGATTCGATCCAGGCGTGCGTGGTCGACATCCTCAGCCTTGATCTTCGCGATGGCGTCGTAAGCCCGGAGGACGACCCGCACCGGCTCCCACTCCTCGGTCGATGCGCACGGCGACATCTGCATATCGTTGAGTCGCCCGCACTCGTCGTTGAGTAGCGACAGTATCCCAGCGATGACCTCCCTCTTCACGTCTCACCTCGCCATGTCCTAGCGACGTACCGTGAACCTGTTGGGGTGAAAGTGGTCCGGGTGATTTGTCGGGAGAAGCTTGTCGCATTCCGTAACGACGGGGCCCGTTGTCGGACCAGCATGCTGATACGGCCCCTGTACCGTGCGTGACGTTTGTCCGTGCCTCGCCTGCGGCCCTTCCGCTGTCTCCACGGCGAAGTCGTCGAGCGCCCGCATCGCCTCGTCCAGTCTTTCCCAGGCTGTTGAGGCGTCATCGTCTTCGTGTGCAATGTTCTGCGACACGTCGCGCATATTGCGCGCTGCGCGTACTACCGCGGCCGTCAGCTCCAGGCGTTGCTTCGCCTGCCGCTCTCGTGCATCACCGTTCATCATTCGAAGCTCCTTGCGCGCGCGCCGCGCGCCCGTTGTCCTCACGCGCGTGTCTGCGCGCCATTCAGATTACGAATGGGTCCTGGGCCCGCACCTCACGATGCAACTCGTCCTCCAGCTGCCCGACTTTCTTCTCCAGCTCGGAGATGCGCCTGTCCTTCGCAGCCTCTACAGCACCGTCGTCCAGGCTCGTCCGCATACACCCGCACAGCATGCAGCGGAACACACAATCGACTCCGACCTCGTGAGCCATCCTCCGCCTCCGTTCGTGCCCGGGCGCCTGGTCAGCGATCGGTTTTCGGCATGTGCTGGCCGACCATCTGCCCGAACGCTTCCCAGCGCCGCAGCCTATCCTCCAGCGCCGCGACGTGGAACCCAGCCTGCTCCAACAGCTCGGCCGCGTCGTCGAGGAGCGGCGTTCCGCCCTTCCGCGCGCTCGACGCTGCGCACTTCTGCGCCATTGTCACCAGCGTGTCCCTTGTTACGACGAGCTTCGCCATCTTTCGCCTCTCCCGTCCTCCGGACACCGCGTCCAGCTCGGACGAACCTCCACAGTTTCGCCGTCACCTTACTTTGACCTGGGTGTCCACCCACTCCTGCACGCCGCGCATCACCTCCGGCGGCATCTTCTGCGTCCCGAGGATCAACGCGTACAGGAGCGTCTCCTGATCGTGGTTGGCGTTGTCGTTCACGAGGGTGACGGTCGAGCCGTTGCGCGTTCGTATGAACGCGCCTACCTGCGGCGTCCCCTTCGTCCAGTTGCGTAGTTTCGGTGGCAGTTCGCTCCGTTCACCCATGGTCAACCTCCGTTTTCAGGCCGCGGTTTCGTTGACGATCCGTGTCAGTTCTTCGGGCGTGAGGTGGCTCCCGGAAACGCGCGGGCTACCACCCACAGTGTTCGAGCCGCCCCACCGGTCGTCGACTTTCGCGTCCAGCTCGTTGGCCCGAGCCAGGATCGCCGGAAGGTTGAACGGAACGAACGGTGACATGCGACCAAGGACGTACGTGTAGTGGCCATCGGGCCGCTGACGGGCGCTCACGTAGGCGCGGATGCCTTCCGCGAACATCCCGGTCCTGGCCTGGGCCCCGATCTCGCGCACCATCTTCCAGCCCGCACCTCCGCCGACGATCTCGAAGCGCGTGTCGAGCGGGATCTCGTGCCCGGAGCCCACGAGGTGGCTAGCGATCCGGCGCTCGACGTCCTCGATCACGCCGCGGTAGGCACGTGAGTCCTTCTTGTCGATCTCTCCGGAGAGCCGGAACTGGCGGTAGGGTTCGAAGATCCACGCCATGCTTCGGAGGGCTGGCAGATCCGCCGGGAACGGGTACGCGCCTGCGGTGGCGTCGAGTGCGTCCTCCATGGCGACCAGGCGATTGAGAAGAGGGTTCATGGGTTGCTCGACCCAGTAGTGCTGCTTCAGCAGGAACCAGGAGGTGCACACGTCTTCGTCGCAGTCGTTGACGAACACGTTGGCTTTGGGTCCGTCCGCGTCGCGGAAGAGGTCGAAGAAGCCCTGACGGATCACCATGAGCGTCTGCGCGCAGGTGGCGCGGGTGGCTAGCCGGTCCACTTCCTCGTGGTGGTTCATGTTGATGGCGGGCCCCTTCTCGCTGAACCTGGGTCCGCCGTGCACGAAGCCGTCGAGCGCGACGGCGTACGCCCCGGCCTTGCGCAGGAACGCGTCCCACGTCATCGGGACCGTGTCGGCTTCGACAACGAGACTGATCATGCCCGCCTGTGTGCTTTCCGGCTCATGCACTGCTCAGCTCTGAACGAGCGAGCCCCGGTGCTTCCGGATGTAGCTCTTGATGTGCTCAGGGGTGATCGGCACCACCCACACGCCGCGTTCCAGCGCGTCCCAGCTCCTGCCGGTCAGAACGGAGAAGTTGACGATGGACTTGCGGCCGTCTGGCGCGACGAGCACGGCGTTGAAGCGACCGATGCGAAAGCCCCAGGTCTCGTCGCCCACGCGAGCCTGTCGTTCCACCTTCATTTTCCGCCGCGTGCGGCCAGCTGTCGTTGCCATGGCACATCTGTTATACGTGCGGTCTAACGAGTCGTCAATCTGTCGCCAGCGTGCGCCGTCTGAGGTACGCTTTTCAGCACCGGACCATGATCTATGACAACGTGCGGTGGATGGAGGACCACGGACCGCTTCGGCGTGTCTGGTGGGACTTCATGTACTTCGATGACGAGCACGCGCTGGTCGTCGACCACTTCATCGTCGAGGAGCGTGCGACGCTGCGCCATAAGTTCAAGACGACAGAAAACTACGATCGTATGCCGCGCGGTGGCAGCATTCGTGAGGAAGACGTGCCGCTCACGGAGGAGGTCCGCGCCCGTGCGATCCACGAGTTCTGCGCGAATCTGCGTGTGACGCGCTGGGAAGTCTTGCGTCCTCCGCGCTCTCCGCGCGCCCGTTGACGTGCGGTACGCGTCGGACCGTGCCGTTCTCTCACGGGCGAAGCCGGGCGCGCTCTGGCGGCTTGCTCGCTACCTGGGGTTTCGTCGAGAGCGATGCGACTGCACGCTCTGCCTTTCGCGGCTCGTGGACAGGCTGGCGCGCGAGATGGCCATCTCCGATCGAGGCTCGGAAGCTCTTGCTCTCTCCGCGCGTCCCGCGCCGGAGAGGCCCGGGAGGCTCAGATCGCCTTGAGGGTGGTGATCAGCGTGCCGATGCCGGTCAGACCGCCGACGATGGTGGTGACCGGGCTGGCGATGGAGACGAGGATGTTCAGGATCGTCTCGACCCGGTCCAGGGTGCTGGGGGACTTCGTCCACGACATGTCGCCCAGGGCGTTCCAGTCGGCGATGACCTCGGCGCGCGCGTCCGGCGGTAGCGAGAGGATGTCCTGCCAGTCCCGCACGGTTCGAGCGGTCTTCTGGGCCAGCTCGACGTAGAGTGCGTCCTCGTCGTCTACGGTGCCTGACATGGGATGCCTCCGTCGAACGGCGCGCCGTGCACCGTCACTTCGCGCTGGTTGGCGCAGAACGCAACGCTGGTGCGTGCGCGGACCATGCTGGGGGTGCACGTGCCGGCGTCGTCCTGCGCGCAGAGTGCGAGCACGGCTGCCTCGTTGCGCACCGCGACGTTGTTCGAGGTGCTGTCGTCCTTCGTGTACGAAGATCCGCAGCCAGCGAGCGCGGCGGCAACGACGCAGAGGACCGTCCAGGTAGATCGGTGCATGACACAATGAAGCGTATGGGAAGTCTGCAAAAACCGTCAAGTTTTCGCGGGCGATTCCGTCGCTTGCGCACGTGTACGACGTCAGGTATAACAAGAGTCATGCATTGGTGCGCTGACGAGACCGCGATGGTCGTGACGGCGGTGTCCTCGATCGGGATGGCGTGGGCGTGGCTGCGGACGACGTGGGCGCGGCTGTGGAGCCGCTGCACGCACCTTCGGTCGTCGCCGGTCGGACGAGCGGAGTGTCATCGCCACGGCGAGGAGTCGTGATAGCGAGTCGCGCGGCGGTCACGGCTGAGATCCTGCTGCTAGGGCTGGTGGCCATCCCGTACTGGGTGGCCGGTGAGGTGCTGGCCCTCCGGTGGAACCCGCGTCGCATCGATCTCGTGAGGCTGTGGCAGGCGGTGTGCCGGTGACCGAAGACGGGCGCCAGAAGCAGGGGAAGATCACGGTCGCGTCGTCGACGCACGTGCTTCACGAGGACGGTGACCACCAGTGTCTCGTCCCTTACTCGCCCGTGCGTGAGGGCGAAGACCTGCGCGGCAAGAGCGTGTGGTCGCGCCAGGAGGATGGAACCTACGAGCCGTTCGACGTGGGCGCGCTGCACGGGCCGGCGCAGGTCGCGAGTCCGGCGTACAGGGAGGGCTGGGACGCGACGTTCGGCAGTGTCCATTCGACGGGAGGCGCAGCGTGATCTGGCTTCTGTCGCGTCGCGACCGAGGCGCGCGCATCTACGACGAGTACGTGGAATTTCTGGTGCGCGCGCCGACCGAGGAGGAGGCGCGGAAGCTGGTGCACGATCGGATCGTGGTGGAGGATACGGGCTACGAGCGCGACACGCGGGAGTCCGGTCATCCGCTCAACGAAGAGGCGCTGGGGCGAATGCGCGCCAAGCAGAAGCTGTGGCTGGATCCGGCGATCACGCTCGCGATGGTCGTGGTCGACGGCCCGTCGACCGTCATCACCGCCAACTTCAAGCCCGGGTAGAGCGGCCGTGGTAGAATCGGCTGGATGATGCCCGTCGATGTGCCCGAGGATCTGGCGCTGTCCGACGAGGACATCCAGAGCGCGCTGGAAATCGTCACGGGGGCGGACGCCGTGCTTCACCGGCTGTTGAGTGAGTCGGGTGGCTCTGTGACCAGCCCGAAGACGAAGCGACCTTCGGCGGTCGGCTTCCGGGCGTCGATGGTCACCAGCGCGAGGCTCATCGCTTGCGAGTACCCCGACGGGACGAGCGCTTCTTGGCGCGCCGGCTGGAGCGCTTTCGCATGTCCCCGGACGGCGGCGCGTCGACGTACGTCTGGATGGCGGCCTTGGCGGCGGTGAGCGTGGGGTAGTGGACGCTGTCGATCGCCTCAAACGGAAGCCAGGCACCGGCGACGTTCCCAGCGAAGTCGATCCGATAGTACTTCTGGCCACGCTCCAGCATGGCGCGCACGGCCTCGTTCGCCTTGAACGGCCGACCACGGACGTCGATCCGATTCTTCGTGATGAAGGCCACGTGAGCTACGTCGCCGTGGGGGCTGACCTTCTTCTCGAATCGGATTCGCATGGCCTTCATGATACCACGGGGTCCGCTTGCACCGCCAAAACGGGGCAGTGGGCTAGCTGTCGATCAGTCGAGTGCCCCGCTCGACGCCGTGCACCTGGAGGACGCGGTCGACCCAGGCCTGGGTCTTGGCCTTGGCGCGGACGATCTCCCCGCTGCGGCGGTCGAGAGCCTTGCCGACGACGCCTTCCAACGTGACTCCGGCCAGTTCGCCACGACGTACCTGGTCGACGAGCCCACGGGTCCAGTGCATGGTGCCCAGGCAGTCCGCCGTGGGGACCTTGTCCTCGAAGGCCTTACGAAACTCGACGGGCCCCAGCATGTCGTTCTCCGGAGCGCAGTCGAACACGGTCAGGAACTTCGGGTCGTCGTCGACGTGGAGTCCGGCCACGCTCTCCATGCCCCAGAACTCGTAGAAGACGACCAGCGACTGCCAGTGGGCGTCGTGCGCTATGCGCGCCAGCGGCTCGGCCAGCCGTTGGTCGAAGAGGATGGGCACTTGGGCCAGGCTGGCGTTGCTGTCGTCGAGGAGGCCCGTGCGTCGCCCGTGCTTGTACCAGCCGCGCTTGCGGTTCCATTCGCTGCGCATGGACGAGCCGTCCTTTTTGTCGAAGACGAGCGCGTTCTGGATCTCGCGGAACTGCTGGCCGCGCGCGCTGGGAATGGACGGGTAGTCCTTCATGGTGTCAACCGTTATGGTTCTGCCGGATGAGGCGCGGGACGGACTTGTAACCACCGCCCTCGGCCACGTGACGCCGGATGTCGGTGATGCGGTCGCGCAGCTCGACGAGGACGGCCATGTGAACGCGGCCGGTCACCTCGTGGTCGTGCCAGACTTTCGCGCAGAGGCTGAGCACGTCGTCCAAGGTCTCGTTGGGGTTCTCCAGCTTGTGCATCAGTCGTCCTCCTCCTCGTCCTTCGGCTCAGCGGGGATCGTGTCGTCCACGGTGAACGAGCGCGACGCGACCTCGCAGATCCAGCGGTGGTCCGGGGAACCGTCCGCGTGGGTGGTCGGTGCCTGGCGGCGTCCGTCCGCAGCGATCCCGGCGATGGTGAACGAGTCGCCGCGCGCTTCGATGACGCGCCAGAGGCTGCCCTTCTTGTAGGTGCTCTCGTCCGTCGTGGTGATGTCCCGCGTCAGGCGCACGGCCTTGTAGAGGAGGGCCCGTAGCGCCTTGCGCCTTCGGTAGACCTCGCTGCCACCGGGGACGCGCGGCGTGGGCGGAGGCAGGGGCTTGGCCGGCGGGACCTTGCGGTTGCCCGCGTGGTACTCCTCGGCCTCCAAGAGGAGCGGAGCCCACTGCAGGTAATCGGCGCGCGTGCGCGGATCGTCGAAGAATATGTGAAAGTCGCCCGGCTTGTACGCGTCGACGTGGAGGAGCTTGGAGATGGGGACCTTGAGCCGGCTGGCACGCTCACGTGTCACCTCGTTGTGTCGTCGCCAGACGGAGTGCTTCCGGATCCACTCGTAGTGGCAGGTCCCGCGCCCCATGCGCATCACGCGCCCGACGACGCCGGGCCCCGGGTTGCCTTCGGGGCGATAGCGCTCGGGGTAGTAGTCGCGCCCCGAGCCTGAGCGACGGCGCCTGGCCGATTCCTTGTCTCCTTCCGTCTCCAGCCAGACGGCTTCCTGGCCTACGGTGAGGCTGCCGGCATGCAGGCTGGCGTTGCACCGGCTGCGATAGGCTTCGAAGTCGGGCTTGTCGCCCGGCCCGAGCGCCCGAGAGTCGTCGTAGACGAGGTTGAGGGCCTTGTCGAAGTCCTTGTCCCAGAGCGACCAGGGGGGATGGGGGTGGAGAACGGGTGAGCGGTCGAGGAGCCCTTGGAGCACGAGGACCAGGCGGTTGTGCTTGGAGAGTTGCTCCTGGATGAAGCGGGCGATGTCGTCGTAGTGGACGGTCTCCTTGTTGAACGGGATGTAGCGCTCCGACTTGCGATCCACGTAACTACTGAAGTGCGTACGGTCCTTCTTCGGGAGCTTCGCCTCTGCGCGCTTCGTGTCCTCGATCTCACGCTCCTTCCGTCGCTCGTCCTCGACCATCCCCTTGTACTCGTTCTCGGAGATGAGCCCGTCGATGCTGGTGAAGTAGTGTGCGTAGAGCGTCTGCCGGCCATCGAAGAGGTGATGGTCGATGTCCGGGAAGAGCTTCTCGTCGAACTCGATCGCCGTCGACAGGCGGAAGAGCTGCTCGCCGTTGCGGATGTAGAGGAACGTCAGCTCATCGAGCTTGCGGTCGTTCATCATCTTGAACAGCGAAGCGACGTCGAAGATCTCGCGGAACTTCTCGTTGCGTCGGACCTCGAAGGCGATGAGGCACCGAGGGAACGGAAGGATGCGGTTCAAGTTTGCTGGCTTGGCGAGCCATCGATCGAAAGCCCCCAGGTTCTTGAACTCCATCCCGCCGGTCTCGTAGGCGGCGAGGCATTCCTCGTCCATGTACGCCCGTCGTTGAAAGAGGCTGAGCTTTTCCTCTCTCGCGGCCGGCTTCCCGTCGGCGATCTGGACGACATCTTCGCTGAGGCCCGCGTAGAGCTGGACGTTGAAGATGCGCTGCTCGATGGCTTCGATGGCCGGCTCCAGCGCGGCCGCCTGGGCCTTGAGCGGGATGAGCTTCGCGGACATCCAGTGGCTGAGGGCCTCGTTCTCGCTCGCGATCTGCTTGAAGAGGTCCGGCAGAGTTTTCTTCTGCGCGCGCACCAGCGCGGTCTTGTACTCCTTCATCGGCTGCCCGCTTCGGACGGCGAGCGCGCGGACCTCGGAGGTGGCGGAAGGCAACTCCAAGCTCTGGGCGACGCCAAGGCGGGCGGTGATCTGCTTGACCTCGTCCATGAGGGCGTAGACCTGGCGCTGATGCGTGTCGATCTCGTGTTGGAGGATGCGGTCCGGCTCCGGGATGAACGTGCACTCCTGCCAGAAGACGTCACCGTGGACGCGAGTGCTTCCACCGCCGACTGCCTCCAGCTCGATGTAGTTCGAGCCGACGTGGATGACACAGCCAAGCCACCGGTCCTCTTTCCCGTCCTCCTCGGACTTCACCCAGTACCAGCGCCCGACCTTGGGGGCGGCTGGATCTTCCTCCTGGTCGACCGGCTCCGCGCGCGGCTCGACGACCGGAAGGAGATCGCGGGTCTTGTTGTCGGCCATGTTGCTCAGGGGCTGCACTTGCTGCCGAGCGCTTTCACTTCGCGGTCGGTCTTCGCGTCGTAGAGCTTCAGGCACACGTCTTCGCCACGCTGCGCGGTCTCGCCACGGCAAGCGGGGAGCAGACCGTAGACGCAGCCGATGCTTGCGAGATGCTCGCAGACGTTCGCTGGATCGGCGCATGGGTAGACCCAGTCGCCGTCGAGCCCGCGGATCGTTGGAGCTGCCGCTGCGACGGCGACCGTGACCCAGCTGCGCGGAGCGAGGCCTGTTGCGGTGGCGGGCGTCGCCGTCGACGAAGATAGCGAATCTGCGTGGTGTGGCTGGGTGTGGAGCCGGCCCGCGATGAAGCCCACGCTGCCGCAGAGGCCGCAACCGATGCCTACGAGGAGGAGGCGTCGTCCGAGGACAGTCACGAAGGGTACCAGTTCTTGGTCGGGAGCTGGATCCACTGAAGCCTGGTGCAACGAAGGGACGTCATCCCTCCGAACCGCTTGGACCCGTCGCGCGTGTTGCCAATCCACCAGCGCGCCAGGCGCATCAGGTGGGCCATGGGCGTCGTTCTGTTCTTGTCGTGGTTCCATGGAGCGTTCGAGCAGTCGACAGCGCACCCCAGAGGCGATCCGCAGACGTGGCAGCTCACGGCGTGCCCACGTCGGGCGCCGCGGGCGAGCCTCCACTTGCATGGATCTCGTTCGCGCACCCATGGTTATTGCAGACCAGGACGTTCGGATCTCTCGTTCGTCCTGCGTACGCAATCGTGGACGGGACAAGCTTTCCGGTGTTGCACTTGGGACAGTTGGACCACGCGGGGGCCTCCAGTGGCGGCGCGGTCACGTCCGGCGGCGGATCGTGAGGGAGCTTCTCCAGCTTGGCGAGGTCTTCGAGTACCACCATGATGGCCATCCACGAGGGCGTGCTCACGTGGTACGTGCTCTGTGTCATCAGGACGCCGTCGCGGCATTCCTTCCAGCCGCGCTCGTACTCCTGCTTGACCAGCGCAGAGGCACGGGCGAGCTGTTGGCGCAGATTCTTCATCTCCGTGATGGCGCGAGCCTCGCCTTCGCGGTGTCCATCGGCGACTTTGGCCAGGCCGTCCACGTGCGGCTTCAGCCACGCGATCTTCTCCTGCGCCAAGAGGAGAGCTTGAGCGAGCGTCGGACCGGCCATGTGAAATGCGGCGCGCTCGGCGGTGGACTGCGTCTGAGCCTTGGAGATGCGCAGCACCTCCACGGCGAGGTCGGCCGCGCTCTGTTCGTCGGTCTTCGCCGTCATGGATAGCTCCGGATGCACTTGTCATCGAGGCGTACTTCGCGCGTCGGAAACTTGCAGGTGAGGTCGCACCACGCGAGAAACCGCGTGACGACATCGTCGAGCGTGTCTGGCGTGTAGTCGAGCGACGTGCAACCTCGGCTGTACGTTCCGTCGAACTGCCGGAAGAAGCCGCCGCGGAAACCCTTGTCGCCGTAGTGGTCCATCGTGAACTGGGCGCTCCACCCGAAGAGGGTGTCGGGCTGTTCGAGCATGGTCTTGAAGACGCCGGCTCGATGGAGGGCGGATGCGACCGAGTCGCCTCGTCCCCATCCGATGTAGGAGTAGGAGTTCTTCCCAAACGGAGCGCTCTTGTGGCCGGTGACGATCTTCCATACGACCGGATGAGCGTCCCCCCACGTGATGATGTCCGCGTCCTGCTGGTGCTCCGAGAAGAGCGCCGGATCGACGTCCGAGATGTACTTCACGATGTTCTCGACGCGCGTTTCCGTGTGCATCAGCGTCCGACCTTTCCGTCGACGTCGCCGAGATCGAGAAAGCGCGCGACGAACGCGAAGAGATCGACGTTGGGTTGCCGGCCCTTCTGGCGGAGGAGCATCGTGGCCAGCTTGAGCATGTTCTTGACGTTGCGTCCGGAGACGGTCGGGAATTTCTTGGTGAGAACGTCGATCGTCGCCTGCGACATCGGGACCTTGTACTGGGTCGAGAGCACATTCCACAGCGTGAGGAGCTGCCGAGGGGTCGGCATCTTGTACCGGAGCCACGCCGTGGCTCGGGACATGATGGCATCGTCGATGACGGTGTCGCGGTTGGACGTAAGAAAGAGGATGCCGCGGTAGTGCTCCAGGACGCGGAGGAAGACGCCGACGATGGCGTTCTGCTGGAGGTCGGAGCCGCGCGTATGAACGTAGACGTCGGCCTCGTCGATGAGGAGGATGGCCTTCCAGCGGGACGCGCGCGCCAGCACCTTGGCCAGCTCTTTCTCGACCTTCTCCTCGTCGGTGCCCAGCTGCGAGCACTGTACGACGTAGAGCGGGCGCTCGATCTCTTCGGCGAAGACCTCCGCGGTCAGGGTCTTGCCCGTACCGGGAGGGCCGGTCGCGATGACGATGGTGCCGCCTGTCTTGCCGCGGACGATGTCCTCCAGGATTTCGTTGGAGCCCTGGACCAGGATGGTGACGAGATCTTTCATGTCCTGGTCGAGGACGAGCTTGCCGGCGGCGTCCTTGTCGTAGACGTAGGGTGTCAGGTTGTTCACGTGAACGAGCACGTACCCGTGAGCACGGAGATCGAAGACGCGGACGTACGGGCGAACGGGCTTGACGATGATCGTTGAGTCGACGTGGTCGTCGTCGTGGCCTTCTGGATTGACGTCGTCCTCGTCGTCGTCCTCGTCCTTGCCGGCCCAGAAGACGTTGCTGCACGTAGCGTCGTCTTCGCCGTAGCCCGTGCCTTCGCTGTCGTCGATGTCGTCCATCACGACAGATGCGGGCACGCCATCCCGCTCCATGGCGGTCTGTGTGTAGAAGCTGCTGTAGCTATCGCCCTGGCCGTAGCCTGTGCCGGTCGCGGAGAACTGTACGCCCGTGAGCGTGCTGTACTTCTTGTACAGCTCGATGTGCCCCAGGTACGTCTGCACGGCCGCTGTGGTTTCCAGGTAGTGCTTCTTGGCCTGAAGGATCTCGATGACGGTCTTGCCGACGTCGTTACGGAAGAAGCGGATGTCTTTCTTGTCCTCCGTACCGCGATTCATGGCGACGACCGTCATCTCGACGTTGGCCTGCCGATGCTGCGTCGCCTTCATGTACTTGATGGAGGTGACGTAGTACGGCACGGCGTAGCCGTCGTCCTCATCGCGGAAGACCCACTTGTTGGGAGAGTCCGCGACGTACGCCTTGAGAGCTTCCGCAAGGATCTCCAACGTCCTGATGTTCTTGCCGGTTGGCGCGGCATGGATGTTTCGGTACGCCGTGATGCGCTGCACGAGGCCACGGGCCCACTTCTCGTTGACCTTCTTGGCCTCCGCGAAGAGCTTGTCGAGCTGCGGCTTGCTGAACTTGTCGGCGCTGACGTCGACGAAGTTCTCGTCGCTGTGGTAGCTGATGACTTTGGTGAGCACCGGGTCCTTGAAGGACTTGAGGTGTTTGACCTGGACGTGGAGGTTCATCGTGAGGACCCTTCTTGCTCTGCCCGAAACCGTGCGTCCGCGGCGACACGACGGGGAGCGGCGGCGTCGGAGCGGTTGTAGTAACGGTCGCAGTGCTTGCAACCAGAGCACCGGTGAGCGCCGACGAGCGCGACGGCGATCGCGTCCAACTCCTCCACCGCGGCCTCCAGCACAGCGACCCGTGCCTCAGCGGCCTCGGCGCGCTTCGTTGCCCACCCCAGTCCCCGCAGCTCTGCGTCGAGGTCACGGTGCCGAAGGTCGAGTGGGGCGATGTTGGACAGCGGGCTGTTGCCACCGCCGCAGCGCTCGCAGATGCCGGAGGCGACCTTGCGCGGCTCGTTCGTGTAGTTGTGCTTCAGGCAGTCCTCGCAGATGAACATGACCTACTCGTCCTCCGTTTCCACGACGTCGATCACGAGCGCCATGGCTTGTTCGAGCTTCCGGTCTCCGCTCTTCATGCCCTGATCGATGCAGGCGAGCGCCAGCCGTAGCCAGTCGTCCTTGGTGCGCATGAACGGCGCGACGGCGTCGACCGGCTCCGAGACGCCTCTGCCGTCGCTGAGCCCCCTGCCGTAGACGGAGTTGAACCGCTCGGTGATGCCGCGAACGCCGATCATGCCCATGCGAATGTTATACAGCCGGTCTAACACACGCGCAAGCACCATCGGTGCGGCGGCAAACTGCGCGGCATCCGGGCACTTACGACCTGATGGCGCCTGATGGCGATCCCTGCCAAGACCTCGCGACAGCGGTCGCTGTAGTCCGGTTCGAGCATGTCGACGATGCGTGGTGCCAGCAGGGCGAACGGCCTATGGCTGGCCACGATGACCTGACGCCCTTCGCTGAGTCTTGGAAGAAACGCCCGCCAGAACCTCTCCTGGTTCGGGATGGAGAGACGTGCCTGTCAGTCTCTCGCTTCGGCCCTGTAGCGCTCGATCAGGCCCTTCTTGAAGCCCTCCCGAATGGCCAGGGCCAGACGCGCTTTCCTGAGCGCGCGCACGATGTCACCCTCCGGGATCCCCTTCGCGCGGAAGTGCCTCATGGTGTCGTTCCATGCGGTCGCGGTGTTGCCGATGCGGTACTTGTTGAGGGCCCTGGAGATCTCGTACGCCTCGCCATAGACGTCCGCGATGCGAGCGTCGCTGGACGGGTTCCTGGACGCGGTCGCGTTGGCGCTTACTCGGGCGCCTTGCAGCGCGGCGGGCTTCGGGACGTACGGCACCTGCTGGGCTTCGCCCGACGACAGGAGCTTCCTGGCGAAATCGTGCGAGAGCCGGAGCCAGCTCCTGCCGGCGTCGGAGAGGAGGAACGCGGTCGTCCGGCCGGCGACCGTCTTGAACGCCACTATGGCCTTTTCGCTGGGGCGCCAGTTGCCGTGATGGCGCGTGCCGCCTCGGCGCTTTCCCTCCAGGAAGTCCTCGAAGGAGATGGGCGCTCGATCGTCGGCCTCGCAGTCCTCGACGTAGTCGCGGTAGGCCTCGTGCGCGGAGGTGTCTTCGGCGTGGCCGCGCGCAGGCGCGTAGTCGTCGTAGTCCAGCATCCGGTTGACTGGCATGCGTCTGTCCTGGAGGTGTCAGTCTACAGCATTTGCGCGTCAAACTTGCGCACAATTCGGATGCTCTGATACACGTATGGTATGAAACACATCCGAATGTGGCCTGTGTTGCGCATGGTCGTCTTCTCGACCACCGCCTTCCTCCTGCTCAGCATGGTGGCGACGCACGCCCTGGCGCAGGCGCCGGCTCCTTTGCCCGTGCCCGTTCCGCCGGTGACGCTACCGACGCTGTCTCTGGCGAGCGCGGTGGTGGCCGTGTGCAGCGTGGCGCTGGGCATCCTGACGCAGATGATCCAGACGGGGAAGTTCCTGGGTCAGTGGGTCACGCCCAAGTCGTGGCTGCCCGACTTCACGATCGCTGCCACCTTCCTGGGTGGCGCAGTCGCCTACCTGACCTCGCAGCAGTCGCTGGCGATCAACGGGACCACCGTCTTCTACGCCACGATGGCCGGCGTTCTGGACCTCGTATCCGGAGCGGCTCCCGGGCTCGCGGTGCATGCACACGTGCTCGTGCCGGCGAAGCTTCGCGCACTGCGTGCCGCGTCGGTGGTGGCCAAGCCGGCGGAGACCGCGGTGTCGCAGCAGGGCCACGTGCGAGGCAGCATCGTGGGCCTTCTGGCCCTCCTGGGTGTGATGACGCTGGTGCTGGGTCCGGGGATCGTGCGCGCAAGCAAGACGATCGACGTGTCGCCAGCAGTCGAGATCACGGCTGTGTCCGGGGCGGGCAGCGAGCTGGACACGCAGACGTCGACGCCGGAGCCGCTGGTCGCGGTCGGGCTCCAAGGCTGCAGCTGGTTCAGCGGCAGCGGCGGGACGACGACGACGGTCGCTGGCGAGCAGATCGCCCAGTGCGTATTCGAGCAGATCTTGCAGGGAGTCAACGATCCCGGGACCATCGCGACGGCGTGCTTCAACGTGACGTCGGCGCAGGTGCTGGCGATCCTCGACTCCATCCTCAACTTCTACACGCAGCCGTCCGGCGATGGCGGCGTAGGGGGGATGCTCTGCGGCACGGGCGCTCCGCCCGTCGTGGGGGCCAACGCCTGCATCAGTCCGACGGCGGTTGCGAACGCGCGCGCGATGCGCACGTCCGTGGCGGCAAAGATGGCCGCGGGAGCGCGCTAAACCGCGCTCTCTCGTGTTGACCATGCACGGAAGAGGCTACCGCGCCGCGCCGCCCGAAGTGGTGGCGCGGCGTGTTGCTTTCCGCGTTCTGGCTGCGCGCAGCGGCAAGGTGGCGGGGGCGAGCGCGCTGCCGCTGGTGACCTCGAATCGTTCGTACGTGGCGATGGCGCTGGGGGGTCCTGGCATCCTCGACCAGGATGGCGTGGCGGCGTGCGTCGGGTTCAGCATCGCCGCCTGCGTCACGACACGCTTCTCGCTCTGCAAGGCGCCCATCGCTCTCGTGTCGCCCATCGGTGGCTACACGGTGGGTCGCGACATCCTGCGCGTCCCGGACGTCACCGGGAAGCTCCCGCTCTTGATCGACAACGGGCTCGATCCGGACGTAGGCGCGCAGGGCGTGCAGACGTACGGCCTTTGCTCGGCGGCGACCTGGGGAAACTTCCCCGCCAGCCCGTCGACGATCAACGACGAGCCGACGCCAGCGCAGCTGGAGGCCGCGAAGGACTTCGTGCTCCAGGGGGCGTACTTCATCTCGGGTTCGAACGCCTCGATACTTCTGCAGGTGATGCAGGCGCTGGCGTCGCAGTACCCGGTCTCGAACTCGGTGGCGTCGAGTAGTACGACGTTCGACGACTACGCGGGCGGCGTCATCGCCGCCGCATCGATGACGGGGACGCTCGATCACTACACGATGCTGATCGACTACCAGTGGCTGAGCGACGAGGCGTCCTTCGCGGCGTTCGTGTCGGGTCTGCAGGCGGGGGAGATCGACATGACAGCGATCTCGAACCTCGTCCTCTACGGCGTCAACTCGTGGGGGGAGAGCTGGGGCGAGAGTGACGTGGCGGGGATCTCCGGTGGTCTCTACCGGGTGCAGGCGGACGCGCTGGCGGCGATGGACTCGTTCTGCGTCTGGGACGTGACGCCGGTCGCTGGGGGTACGCTGCAGGCGCACTGGAAGAAGGCCGCATGAGGATCGCAGCGCTCATTCTGATGGCCCTGGGCCTCATCGCGTGCCCGCCGGTCGTTGTCTGGCAGAGCGGCGGGTCGACGACGGCCTGCCAGGATGCGTGCGCGCAGGCTTCGAAGCTGGGGTGCCCCGAAGGACAACCGGCCGACTGCGCGGTGTCGTTCACGTCATGGGATCAGGGTCCGGTGCGGATCCGTCGCCCGGACACGGGTGCTGCGCTGGCGTGCGCGGACGTGGCATCGGCCACGACGGTGGCACAGCTCCAGGCGATGGGCCTGACGTGCACCGCAAAGGACGCTGGAGCGTCGGAGTGACGCGAGCGGTTCGAAAGTACACGGTCTGGTGGCGCGAGCACGCGTCGTGGACGCCGTACCAGACGGGACTCTCCAGGGCTCGGGCCGACCGGCTGGCCTTGCAGGTCAAGCTGAAGCTGTCACCGGACGCTCCGACCCTGGTCCTGCCCGATGGCGCTCTTCTGCCGGATGGATTCTCCTCGAACGACGCGCAAGACCGCGGATTCGTCTCGACGAGATCGCGCTCCGGCAACGCGTCGCCGGACACCGGCAAGGGACGCGACTGGTGGTGGTGGGGCGTCATCGAGAACCAAAGACGACGGTGATTCTCTGGCGGCGACCGTGGCCGTTGAGTTGGGTTCACCGAGCCGAGCGACGTTGTTCGAGAGAAGCTCGCGCCGCTGGGGTTCACGTACGTGGCATGGAGGTACGGGATGTTGTACCCTTTCTGCGAGCGGGTGCTCTGATGGCGATCTCCAATCACACACGGCCGTCAAGGGATGCTGGGTCCCCCGGCTTCGACGACAGCGAGGCTGCGTTTCGCCGTCGTCTTCAAGATTCGCTCTCGCGTGCCCGTCGTTTGCCGGCAAACGTTCTTGCCGTTATTTTCAAGGATGAGCCCACCGGGGCGCTCTCCGGCGGTCACGATTGGAATCCGGACGACGCTCCCGTAGTGAGTGACCGTCGTGCTTCGGCCAACAAGCGCTGAGTGGCCGACGACATCTCTGCCCGCGCGTTCGACCCACTCCTGAACTTGAGAAAGGCAGCCGCCCACCGCCCGTCGTGACGCTCCGCCAAGATCTGCTCGCTATGCTCCTGGCGCTCGACGGCATCGAGCAGTCGCCGCGTTACCATCCGGAGGGCGACGCGCTCTTTCACTCTCTTCAGGTGTTCGACATCGCTCGTCGCGAGTCGAATGACCCCGTCTTGTGGGCGGCAGCGCTGCTGCACGATGTGGGGAAGGCGGAGGATGCAGGCAGCCACGACGAGAGCGGCGCCGATCTACTCGAAGGACTCGTGTCGCCGCGAATCGTCTGGCTCGTGAGGCATCACCTCTGCCTGCTGCGCGATCCGCGGCTGGCGCGTCGCCGGTACCGCGGTACGCGCGAGCTTGACGATCTTACGAGCCTCCGCCGATGGGATCTGGGCGGCCGGCTAATCGATGCACGGGTCCTGGAACCAGAAGCTGCCTTGGACATCCTCCTTGGCGAGGCGGGGGCGCTGCTCCCGTCCACATATGAAAGCGAACAACCATGAGCTGAACTCGGTGTTGTCGTGAGCTGGGAGCGTTTTGGCGGCCTTCGTGAGGCCATTGCGCAGCTGGCCGCGCAGATCATGTACGGAGAGGGCGTGAAGCAGTACTTCACGGCGAAGAGGCTCGCCGCCAAGCGCCTTCTCAAGCGCTCGTCCCCCAACCACCGGTGCAGGACGCGCGATCTGCCGTCCAACGGAGAGATCAAGCAGGCTCTCCTCGAACTCGTCGAGGACATCGAAGGCGATGCGCGGACGCGGCGTCTTTTTGCCATGCGCGTCGCGGCGATCGAGGCGATGGCCGAGCTGGCCTTCTTTGCTCCGAGGCTCATCGGATCGGTGGCGACGGGTCACGTGCGTCATGGGAGCGACATCGACATCCACCTCTTCGCCGACGATCCAGAGGATGTGATCGAGCACGTCCGTGGCCTGGGATGGACTTTCGAGGTGCGTCGCGTGAGCATCATGAAGCACGGCCAGCCGATGGAGTTCACGCATGTCGAGGTGCCGGATGTCTTCACGCTGGAGCTGACCGTTTACCCGCCGCGCGAGATACGGATCCGGCCGCGTAGCAGCACGGACGGTAAGCCCATCATCAGGCTCAGCGAGGGAGTGGTGCGCGGTCTGTGCGCTCGTGAACACGCCGAGGCGTGGGCTCGGTACATCGACACGGGCGCGACACTGTCGCTGGAGGAGATCCTGGCGCTCGACGAAGGCGACACCTAGGCGTTCGTGACCTCGCCATCCGTGACGTGGAAGTGAGCGCCGCAGCTGGGCGGTGTCAGTAGCACGGAGCGGTTGCCGTCGTTGTCGAACGTGATGTTGTTGGCGTCGGTACCGCGCGCGATCCACCGGCCGGGACCCGGGACGGCATCGTCCGGCACGCCGCGCTCCTTGAACCAGCAGAGGATGTGGTGGTCACGGCAGAGTGGGCACAAGAACGACACGCCCTGCGCTTCGGCCATGTGGTCGACGACGATGTGGTATTCGCGCGGCCCGGTGACTTCCTCGGTGGGATCGCCGGACTTCCAGTTCTCGCCGATGGAGCGTCTCCAGGTCTCGGTGCGCAGCTCATGGCGCATCCATTCGGGTGCGAGATCTGCGAAGCGCAAGCCTACGGCCCGGCGAGAGCGCTGGCGGCGTGAAGCAGCTGCCAGATCATGGCGCCGAAGATGCCGCCGACAAAGGCGCCAAGGGATGTAGCAACAACCCAGCGTCCTTTGGGCATCAGGCTGGCGGCGGACAATCGTAGCCCGGTGGTCCCCAGTCTGGTTGCCAGGGAGGACAGCGCACGCTCGCGCTTGGTTAGCTCGGACACCCTCGTGTCCCATCGGTCGTCCATCGACTCGACGCGGCTGGCCATGACCTCGATAACCGTGATGCAGTGGTCCAGGCGCGCGCTGATCGTCTCGATGGTCGGCACCGGTCCGGGCGGCAGTGGGGAATGCAGGCTGCTCACAGATACAAGAATGACTCAGATCCCCCACATGTGGCAAGTTTGGAAGGGCGTCCTAGCGTCGCGCGCGGATCCTGGATCGTCTGCGTCCCACTGCCGCCGTCGCGGGCATGATGTCGGCTTGTGGAGGAGGCGTCGCGTTCAGTGCGGCGAGGAGTGCGGTGCCGTAGCATCGCCGACAGAGTTTCTTGTCGTGGATGGACGGCGGGAGAGCCTTCCACAGGAAGGACCAGACGGTCCAGCACGCAAACGGATTCGAGCAGACGGCGCACGTCCAGCGTCGACTGCAGTGGCAGTGTCGGACGCCGACACTGGGTGGATGTGTGCCCGCTGCGATGCCGCGGAGCTGCCCCAGCCTCCACTCCAGTGGGCGTTCTTGTGGCGGTCGGAAAAACCGCACGGGTGGCGTGGTCCGCGTCAGCTGCCGGGCGGCGGCACCGGGAGGTTCAGGGCGGCGATGTCGGACTGGAGCAGCGCCCAGTCGAGCCCGTCGGGAGCGGCTTGCGACACCGCGTTGAGGATGTCCTGGTCGACGAGGAGGTAGAGGTCGCCGCCGTTGGCCTCGACGGCGCCGGCTGCGAGCGCGTCGTACGTGAGGGTGAAGGGCATGCCCCACGACCAGCACTGGAGCGCCGCGTCGCTCTGATCGCCCAGTGTGAAACAGTGACCATTCGAGGGATCGCTGACGAAGCCGCCGGAGGGGACGTCCCATGTCCAGCCGGGCGCGGACGGGAAGGGGGTGACCCATGCGTCCGGGAGCCCCATGCAGATGGCTGCGCCCACGCAGGCGCTGACGACGGCGCGCACGAGGTCGCGGTTGGTCGCATCGACGAGCATGAACGCGGCGAGCTTGTCGACACCGTTGGCGCTGCTGATCCCCAGGTTCGTGGCGTTCGTGAGGACGGTGACCTCGTCGCAACCCTGGTCGGTGTTCGGCTGGCCGACGATGTAGCCGCCGTCGCGGCTGTAGGTGGCGATGACCTGGTCGAGCGAGGGGTGGAAGACGGGGCTTCCGGCGGCCGCCTGGCGGAGGGCCTGGAGGTGGTAGCTGTTGGCCTCGGTGCAGTCGCCCAGGGTGTCGTTGCCCAGGATGTCGGTGAGCACAGGCTGCGCGGCTGCGGCCTGCCCGTAGCTGGTCGACGCGGGGGTCGCGGGCCAGTTCTGGAGGTTCAGGCCGTACTTCGGATCGTGCAGCGAAAACCTGTGCCGGGCCTTGGGGACGAGGCGTCCGCCGATGTGAAAGCCTCTGCCGTCCGGCCTGGTGATGATTCTTCCCATGGTGCGTTCGATGGTACAACGGATCCGAGAAGGTCCGCCAATTCGGATCCGTGAAGCGTCCGAATAGGACAATCTGGTACACTCGCAAGGCGCGCATGAGGCTGAAGAGCGGAATCCACTGGGGCAAGACGGTGCCCGTCGCCGTGGGCCTGGTCGTGCGGTTCGAGGGGGGCGCGACCGACTACCAGATCGCCCGTGTCGACGAGGCCAAGGGACGCGTGGCGGTCCGTCCGGCGCACTTTGCCGGCCAGAGCAGCTGGCAGTCCCCGTCAGATCTTCTGGCGATGGAGGACCGCAAGCCCCAGCACCGTCATGCGGGCAACCGGACGGAGGACGCCGGCCAGGGCGACGACGTTCTGGTGGTGCGTGGTCCTCGTGCGGGGCTACGCGGACGCCTGATCCACCAGGGTGCTGGCAAGCTGCTGGTGGCGCCCTGGATGGGCCCCAGCGTCGCAGTGGACCCCAGGCACGTGATTGTCGCCGAGCGCCGGCACGGCAACGCGGCTCCCGCCGCCACCAGCGATGCGCTTCGCGAGGCGTACCTCAAGGAAGCGAGGAACGCGGGCGAGCGTGCCGACAGGATGATCCAATCCTTCTCGGGCACGGACCAGGCGGAGTCGGAGGCCTTCCGGTTGGTGCGTCTAGTCTGGATCGATCTCTACGACGGGAAAGACCTGGAGGAGAGCCTCGCGCGTCATGAGGCCGTCTGGCGGAAGTACGCCGCAGAGCAGGCGCGCAAGGTTGCAGCGGCGCCCAAGCTGCGTCGAGGTCCGTCGTCAGGGCATTCCGTCATCTCGCATCGCTGGGTGAGCCCGGACTACTTCCAAGGGCAGGCGTCTCACATCCGGACGATGGCGCGCATTCTTCGCGAGCGGGTGGGCGCATGACGCGCGTCGGTGGCATGCCGGACGACTCGTCTCCTCCGGTCGAGCGGGCGAGCGCGACGCTCGCGTGGCTGAAGAGGACGCTGCTGGACCTTCCGGACTCGCACGAGAGCGCGATCGAGATCGACAAGCACGAGATTCTTCAGCGCATCGACATGGTGGCGATGACGGTGGCGGCGGTGCGTCACCGCGGGCCCAGGCCCGATCTCCTGCTCAGCGTCCAGAAGGATGCCCTCTTCGCGCTGGAGGCCGCGACGGACGCCCATGCCCGGGCGGGCTGGGATCTGGGGAGGCAGGCCGCGGGGACGCTGATGCTGGCGGCTTCGATGCTGGCGGCGATGCCTGGGATGCTGGCCGCGCCGTAGGAGTCGCTTCTGCGATCCGTCGGTTCGCGAACGCGAGCGCCATCGCCGAATTGTTAGGCTTCGCGACGACGCCCTCCAGGATGGCGTTCTGCATGGCCTTGACGCCCCGCTCGTAGCCCAGCTGCTGCGCGATCTCCATGTTGGCGCTGTGGACGGTCTGGCTGACCGTGGCGTTGAAGAGCTGATCTCTCTTCTGGTTGGAGGAGGCCAGCTCGGTGTCGAGGTCGGCGATGCGCGTGTTGGCCACGGAGAGCGCAACGCGAAGGATGTCTCTGCAGGCCATGGCGTCGTGCATCTGGCCGGCGTCATCGAAGCGCGCGTTCGGGACGGAGCCCGTGTGCAGCGCAGTCCCGCAGCTCTCGCACTTCTCGCTTTCCATCGGTCTCACTCCGTTCCTGGTTGAGTCTGTTCGTGGTCGAGAAGCAGCCAGCCTCTCTTGCGCAGTTGCTCGTCGGCGGCTTTCTGTGCTTCCTCGGCGGTCGAGAAGCCGCCCTGGTAGTCGTCCTTTTCGTAGCCCATGCTGAACGACCAGCCGGGTCCGGGCGTCATGGGTTGCACATGGACGACGGTTGCCCAGGAGGGATCGGGCCACGCGCGGCGCCGGACCCACATGCCCTCGGCGTAAAGACGCAGGGCGCCGATCGTGTTGCAGTCGGCCCACTCGGCGGCGATGGTGATCCTGGAGGTTGCTTGCAGCGCGGCGAGGATGGCTCGCGGCGGAGCGGTGGCGGCATGGAGAAGCCGGTCGCGGATGTCGTACTCGATGGACCGGGCGCTGTTGACGGCGTGGTCACGGAAGTCGGGATCTGGATCGTGCGTACGCGCTCGTTCGGCGAACGCGCGACAGATCTCCATGGCGGCCTGCAAGGCTTCGTAACGTGCAGAGAACGAGGCGCGAACGATCTCTGTCGTCTCGCTTTCCGTGCCCACCCCGAAACTTGTACCGTAAGCGAGGGCTCTCGTCGAGACGCTTGCAGGCGTGTCAGACACGTCGTAATACAGTGCGCTGCCAAGATGAAGCTACGTGGCGTCGAGTGGGGTCATGTTTTCAACGCCTCGGGCGCCCGTGGGTTCGCCAAGGAGGGGTATTGGTTTCACGCGCTTGGACGTCCGCTCGGTCTTCGGTACGAGGGCGCGACGTTCGTGACCAAGACGACGACGCTGATGCGTCGACAAGGCAACATGTCGCTCGACGACGACCACCGACCGCGGTCGCTGGCGCCCTCGTGTGTCGTGGTCAAGCCGCTGTCCGGGGTCGTGCTGAACGCGGTGGGCCTGTCGGGTCCGGGAGCCAAAACGCTCATCGCGCTTTGGAGGCGGAAGTACAAGAGCTTCGGGACGTCGCACGCCTCGGCTCGGTTCGTCGTGTCGTTCATGTCGGTGGAGAAGACGGCCGAGGATCGGATCACGGAGGCCGGTTCGTTCGTCGAGTCGCTCAAGCCGCTGGTGCAGGCGGTGGGGACGGACTTCATCGCGTTGCAGGTGAACCTCTCGTGTCCGAACGTGGGGCTCGACACCTCCCATCTTCTGGACGAGGCGACGTCTGTCCTCGACCGTGCGCGCTGGCTGGGCATCCCCACGATGGTCAAGTTGAACGCCCTCGTACCTCCGCATCTGGCGGCGAAGTTGGCGGCTCACGAGGTGTGCGACGCCATCGTTTGTTCGAACACGATCCCATGGGGCCAGCTGCCCGATCGCATCGACTGGGGCGGTCTCTTCGGCTCGGAGGAGAGCCCGCTGTCCGAGCTTGGAGGAGGAGGCCTCTCGGGCAAGCCACTCCTTCCCATCGTGGAGGACTGGATCCGTGCTGCGCGAGCGAGCGGGCTGCACAAGCCCATCGTGGGTGGCGGTGGCATTCTCTCTTCTGGAGATGCGGATCGGTTGATTGATGCAGGCGCTTCCGCCATCGAGCTGGGCTCGGTCTCAATCCTTCGTCCATGGCGCGTTGCCGGCATCATCCGGCACGTCAACAAACGAATGAGCCCAAGGGAGCCATGAAGCCATGAGCCTGTTCAAAGGCGTGCTTCCGAACGCAGTGCGGATCCGCGTCGTGCGTCGTGGTCGCAAGGCGACGTTCTCGTACGAAGAGGACTTCCCCAGGAGCCTGGCTGCCATGGTCAAGCGCACCGTCGATGGCATCCGTATTCCACTGCGCAAGGCGGGCATGCGCATCTCGATCCGCGGTCGGACGACGATCCGCATGGTGGGAACGGTGCCGTACCACCAGGTGGCGGCGATGATCGTGGGCGAGTTCTTCTGCTGGACCAAGGGCGGAGAAATGACGGTGCGCGACCTCATCGGCACGTTCGTGATGGCGCAGGGGACTGCGTGATGAAGACGCTCACCGCCTGTCGTCGCTGTGCCGAATGCGAGGGCGAAGCCCACCACTGGATGGAGAAGTTCACCGACGACGACGGCAAGCCCATCGATCCGCGCTTCGGCTGCAAGCACTGCGAGTACACGTGCGAGGCGGTCGAATGCAGCGAATGCGACGAGTTCGTGCCGTTGGATGCAACGAACGAGCAGCGGGTGTGCCCCACCTGCCAAGAACCACAAGGAGCCGCATGACGACGCTACGGATCCGGCAACCGGATGACTTCCACGTGCACCTGCGGCAGGGCGAGCTACTGGACCACGTTCTTGCGCCCACAGCGCTCATCTACGGGCGGGCGCTGGTCATGCCGAATCTCACGCCGCCTATTCTGACGGGCGCCGACGCGCTCGCGTATCGCCATCGGATCCAGGATGGAGCGACGGCGCTTGGCGCAACGACGTTCGAGCCGCTGATGACGATCAAGCTGGTGGGTACCACGACGCCACGCACGATCACCGAGGCCAAGAATGCGGGCGTTATCGCCGGCAAGGTCTACCCCGAGGGCGTGACGACGAACTCCGAGGACGGCGTGAAGAACATGACGTCCCTGTGGCCGGCCTTCGCCCAGATGGAGACGGAGGGGATGGTGCTGTGCCTCCACGGCGAGACGCCAGGCGTCTTCTGCATGGATCGCGAGAGCCACTTCCTCGACACGTTGGACGAGCTAGCCAACGTTTTTCCGAAGCTCCGCATCGTGCTGGAGCACGTGACGACGGAGGACGCCGTCATGATGGTCGAGGAGCTGCCGGATACGGTGGCTGCGACGATCACGGTGCATCACCTTCTTCTGACCCTGGACGATGTCGTGGGTGACAAGCTGCGGCCGCACCACTTCTGCAAGCCGATTGCGAAACGGGAGCAGGACCGTCGCAGGCTGGTTGTGGCGGCGACGAGCGGCAGCCCGAAGTTCTTCCTGGGCACGGATTCCGCTCCGCACCTGCGCGATACCAAGGAGTGCGCGTCCGGCTGTGCCGGCATCTACACGTCGCCCGTGGCGATGGAGGTGCTGGCGGAGCTGTTCGAGCGCGAAGGCAGGCTGGAGCGTTTGGAGGCGTTCACGTCGGCCTTCGGAGCCCGCTTCTATGGGCTGCCGCTCAACGAGCGCTACGTCGATCTGGAGAAGGTGGATCCGTACCTGGTGCCGGAACGGTTGCCGGGCGACATCGTCCCGTTCCGAGCGGGAGAAAATCTGCACTGGCTCTGCAAGACGGTCTGAGGGGGGGAACGCGCGATGGGCATCTTCGGAGCCGGGCCGTTCGACGGCGACGACGCGGCCGAGTTTTTGGACAAAGTGTTCGCGGCTCGTGGTGCAGACGCCATTGCGTCGAGGATCCGGCGCGAGGTGTTGGGTGTGGCGGAAGTTGGCGAGAGCGACCGCTACATCACGGCCCGAGCGGCGGCGCAGTTCGTGGTCCTGGCGCACAAGCAGGCGAGCCTCCCGTCTCTCCTCGACGTGGTGCGGCTTCTGGCGCACATACGAGGCGACCGCGAGTGGATTGCGGCGTGGTACAAGCCGAAGAAGATCGCGAAGGCGCTCGATCTGGAGCTGATGTCTGTCCTTGCGACCATGAGCGAGTCCGGCTGCACGAAAGGTGACGTGCGAGACGCTCGCATGCTCGTGCGGGCGGCGCTGGAGGCGCCCGTGTCTCGTCATGAGAAGCATCGAATGCGTCGTAGCAAGAAGAAGGCTCGGCCCGCACGCAAAGGTGGGCGATGAGGTTTCGTACCGAGTGGCTTGCGCCGCTGATCCCGATCGGGTTCTTCGCCACGATCATCGGCGGAATTACATTCACGGTCACTCGATGCGAATCCTGCTACGAGCCGTGTGATCGGGTGGAGATCCCGCCCAAGCTCGACGTCTTTCGACTCGGCAGCGTGACGATGCCGGACGGGGAAGTGTGTCACGTCGAAGAGGTCGATCGTGTCTGGTACGTGCATACTATAGGAGTCGGTTCTGTCGACCGGGAGCGCCGTTGCGTCGGTCCTGTCGAGGACAAGAAGCCGCTCGTTCGACGCGTCGTGTGCCCGTCAGGGCGCAACGGTCAATCGTCCGTCGGAAACGACGGGTCCAAGTTCCACAACGAGACCCTCGAATGATCACCTTGTGTACGCGCTGTTATACGAGCGGTTAGACATGATGCGCGCAGCGTGGTACCGCTAGAACATGGCGGCCACGGATACGAGCGCGAAGCTCAGGCAGTTGCACAGCGCGATGGACGCGGGCGATTCGGTCGGTCGCGAGGATGTCATGCGGGCCATGGTGGATGCAGCCGATCTTCTGGATGCTCTGGAGGTGAGCAACCGGCGTCTTCGAGACGGGCTCTCCGGTGCCGAGCAGTTGGAGTGGGGCCGGCAGGTGGCGGCGGCCATCGGTGGGTACATGGCCAACCCGAACGTCGAAGCGCAGAGGCTCGACCCTGGCGTGCTGGACGACGTCGCCCACAACGCCACGGTCATCGCAGAAGAGATACTTGTGCACTGGAGGATGCGGTGGGTGGACGGCAAGGTGCCCAAGCCACGTCGCGCGCGCAAGGATCCGCCACGTCAGGGCCCGCAGGAGCGCATCATTCCGCCGGAAGAGATGGCGGGTCGAGTGCGCGAGGTGCTGGATTCGCTTGGCCCGGAGCCCGCCCCGCGCACGCGCCCTGAGGCGGTGGCAGGCGATTCCGGCGCCGCCGCGACCCTGTTGTCGGGGGGTGACACAAGGGCTGCGCCGGTCGTGGAGCCGGCAAAGCCTGCGGCTTCGAGTCAGCCTGTCGCGCCGCCAGCACCACCGCAGCCGCCGCCGCCCGCCCCGAAGCCGGCCAAGCCGGAGCCGCCACGGCAGCGCATGGAGGGCGAGGACTAGCGCGTCCGCAGCGCGCGAATGCGCCGTGCTTGATGCGCTGTGGTGGTTGCCGAATCCACGAACGTGGGATCCTCGCTCGTGTCGACCGTGTCGCAGAGCTTCGCAGCTTCTTCCAAGGCGTCGTTCCTCGCCTGCTCGCGGACGCTGGCGAGGATCCACTTCCGTGCGTCCTCGACGCTTACGTTGGGGCGGTGGGCGCTCTCCTCGTACCGGCTGGAGTCGTGCTCGTGGCAACGGAGCGCGTTGGGGATCTCGCCGGCCCAGTCGCCTGTTTGCAGGCCGGGCACGAGGGTTTCTTTGCGGTCGTAGCCGGCGATGTCGCACATCAGCCAGAGGAGGTTCGAGCGCTGGTACTCGTTGAGGGTGATGGTCCAGCTGGCGGGTTCGCCCTTGTCGTCGCGCTTGACGAAGCGTGGTTCGCAGCAGGTGAGAGCCGTGGCTCGGTCCCCAAGGCCGTCGAGCTTCGCGCGTTGCGCGGTCCATGCGGCGGTGACGCAGGCCAGGGCTTCGTGGTCGTTCGGATGCGTGCTGTTGCAGACGGGGCAGGCCATCAGGAGGTCTCTTTGCGTCGAGTCTTGGCGACGTGGGCGTTCATGGCCTGCACGAAGGCCAGCGGATCGAGCTTTCGGAATTTCTTGCAGGTGGGCTTCGTGTGCACGGCGATTGCCTCGACCGCGTCCAGCGTGACGGTTCCAGAGCAAAACGTGCATGGGCCGACCAGCGGCCGTGTGTCCACCGGTTCCTCGACGCTGGGGCCCGGGATGGGGATCCCCTTGTTCATGATGGCCAGGGTGAAGCCCACAGCGTTTCTGAACGGCAAGCTCTCGTGCCAGATCCTGTCCGCATCGGCCTGAGGGATGTCGTGGAGCGCAGCGCAGAGAGCGGTCCACTGCGTGTGCAGCGCGTCCACATTGTCGCGTGGCCACGGTCCAACCTGGACGCGGAATTCCTTGCCGGCCGACTTGAGCGTGACGAAGACCATCAGCTCGTCATCGCGGACCTCGGGGTTGGCGCCCAGCTCGACGTAGATGTCGTCGGCGGGGAAGCCGACCTTGCGGAAACCCTCATGTGCGCCCAGGACGGCGCGCAGAATCGGGTGGATGGAGTCGTAGTTCATGGGGAAGCCACGGGTGGGCTGATCGTTGCACGGATGGCCGCTGCGGTCTCCGAGAACTGTCTCTCGTGCTCCGCGTCCGCGTCGGCGTACGCGACCATCCACGACGCCAGCGTCTCGTAGAGCTGGCGACGATGCGGATTCTCTTCCTTGGCCGCAATCCGGGCCCACTCCTTCGCCGCCTTCGCGTGCTTGTAGCGCTGGTCCCACGCCTCGGCGGCGCGCCGCTCGAAGTCTTTGGCCAGCTTCCGTTCGCCGCCCGTAGTGGTGGTCTCGTTCATGATCCCTTTGCTTTCTTGCGCTGCCGCAGGCACTTGAGGGCAGCCATCTTCGCCGCGAAGGTGATGTCCTGCATCTCGCGATCCGTGAAACAAGGCTCTGGCGGCGAGTCAAGCCCGAGATCGGCGGTGACCTCACCACGGCGCAAGAGGTGCCCGTCGCCGTCGTCGTTCTTGTCGAACGCAGCCGACCACGAAACTCGGATCATGCACTCGGGGCCACGTCCACCAGGTCCGGCTGCAAGGCTAGAGAACGCCCGCCGCGCCTTCAGGTCACGCATGAGCGTCAAGTTCGGGTGCTCGCGCCTCTTCTTACAAAGCGCGGTCATGACGACTCATGGCGGCGAACGGTCTCGCCGTTGCATCGGCGTCGCACGTGCATCCATTGCCAGATGTTGTTGACGAAGCGTGCGACGACCTCGCCGCCGCACATCGGATCGACAAACTTCTCTATGGCTGGATCGGCGCAGTTGGGGCCAGCTTCCACCCGCAGGTGCACCCACGTTTCGAACGGCTTGTCGCGGAGGTGCCCGTCGGTTGCACGGAGCGCGTACATCATGAGTTGCTTCTCCGACGCGGAGGCGGTGGCGAGACGAGGTAGCGTTCGAGCGTATCGAGAGCGCGTTCGATCGCGGGAGCCCCGGCACGGTCTCCCATGGCGTAAGGAGTGTCGCTCTGTTTGCAAGCGGTCTGGATGGGCCACCAATCCTTGTGGGCAAGGAAGCCCTCGACGATGACGCAGGCAACGGCGCTGCCCTTGGAAATGGTGTCGGCGATGCTGGCGACCTGGCGCGGTGAGCCGCGGTCGACCTCGCGCCAGTCGATCTGGAGCCCTGTGTGCTGTTCGATGGCACGCATACGCTCCTCCAACGCGACGCCGCCGACGATCAGGAGCGGTTTGCCGGCGAGCGCGTCGCGCAAGAATGGCCACCGTGCTGGTTGCGTCTCGATGGGAGCAACCAGCTTGAGCTTGGCTCCGAGGACGTCCCCCATCTTCGCCACGCCTGGTTTCGGCGGCGTTCGATGTGTCGACAGTGGGGCTGCTGCGTCGCGATCGAACCGCGAAACCGCGTTGCGGTAGCCGTTTGCAAGTCGCGTCCAGTCTTCCTTGGAGGAGCGGCTGAGCCCCTTGATGAAGTCTTCGATGCCAGCCTCGTTGCGGACGGCCAGGAGCTTCGACAGGATCCCTTCCAGTCGCCAGTAGAGCGTGTGGGCATGCGGGATGGTACGGAGGAGGTCGCGCGCTTCGGCCGCGATGGCGCGCAGCAGAAAGGAGAGGCGCATCTTCGGTTGGTCTTGCCAGCCGAGCACCAGTCGCGCGACCTCGTCGAGGAGGGCCTCGGCCCTCTCCTTGTCCTTCTGGGAGAGAGTGCGCGCGGGCTCCGTAGCAGGCCGTTCTTCTGCGCACGCGGGAGTTACTGCGAGCGCCTCGACAAGTCCCCCTGGCGCCGCGGTCTCGACGATCTCCTGGATCGACGGTCCATCTTCCGTGGGAAGTAGAAAGGCGCGCAGCGCATCGAATGCCGTCAGCACAGCCTCCGCTTCGGCCGTTTCGTTTTCGGCGGGAGGCGCTTGCAATGTTGGATCGTGCTGACCCAGGGCGGCCAGGAGAGAGTGGGTCACACGGAGCTGGGCGCGACCTCGCGCGCTGCGTTCGTAGTCGTCGAGCGCGGCGCGCACTTTCGAGAGGGCATCGGTCACTGGTTGCAGATCGGCAAGCACGCGGGCCTGCCGGGCCTGTTCGAGAGGGTCGGTCATGGTCTCCTCCATACGGTTGGCTGCGGTCATGGTTCATCTCCGGATGCGGGCACGCCGTTGGCCCGACACATGGCTTGCAAGGAAGGGTAGAGCTTCATTCCGCGAGCGTTGGCCCGCTCCAGGACGTCCCGCGCCGGCTCGCTCGTCATGAGGAGCATCCGCAAGGCGATGCTAGGGCACCTCCGTTTTCGCTGGTCGAGCAGCCAGCCGATGCAGAGATGTCTCTGCTCCTTGGGCCGCCTGCGCCCCTCGTGGCACTGAAAGACGGATCCCAGCTGCGTGCTCTCGGTCCGGAGGAGGTTGCGAAACTCCTCGGGGTGCCAGAGGCCGCGAGGGGAATCCTTGCGGTACGGGCACGATAGGCACGGCTCGAACCTGTCGAACTTCACGTGGCCTCTGTCGTCGGAGCATGAACTTCCACGAGCCAGAACCAGTTGGACTCCTCTTCGCCGTCGAATGACTCCTCGTACTCGCCCTCCGTCATGGGGCGCCGCCTTCCTTTTGTACGAATAGTTGGATGCCGCGATAGAGCACCCGAACCGAGTTAGGGCGCCGCGTGTAGAGAAACGCGTCGATTCCTGCGCGCGGCCGGAGCCGCGGGTCCGGAGGGCCGTTCCATTCGTAGTCGTCGAACGCCATAAGCCCACCGGGGCGCAGGAGCCTCCACGTGAGCGCTGCGTCTTCCATGACGTCCTCGGCGATGTGGGACGCGTCGACGTAAATGAAATCGAAGGGCGTGTGAAGTTGACGTAGGACGACGCCAGACTGTCCGGCGAGGAGCGTCACCTGATGGCGCCACGGCTTGACGTTGGCCATGAAGGTCTCCCGGAGTCCGGTGAGATCCATGCTCGCGAGGTCATCTCCGCCCTCGAAGGTGTCGACGCACGTCAAGGACGAGGAGCGATCGGTGAGGATGTTCTGGAGCGTCCAGACGGCCGAGCGCCCCTCGAATGAGCCGACTTCCAGGAAACGCAGGCCCGGCTTTCCAGCGAAGTCCGCGAGCATCGCTTGCCAGACGGGGATGTGCGGGCTGAACCAGTCGGGATGACGGTAGATCGCCAGCCAGTCTGCGTCAGGCTTCCCGCAGATGGCGCGCCATAGCTGTGCGAACGTGTTCATTCACTACCGCCACTTCGCCGTCGAGCCGAAGGGCACCGTCTCGTTGAAGACGTCGGCCTCCATGGAGGCGTACCGGGTCTGGTCGCTATTGAATGCGGCCTCGACAAGCGCGCGCTCCTTGTCGGTCAGCGTCTGCCCTTGCTTTGACTTGCACCGCGATCGAAAAACCGTTGCCCATTCCGCTTCGGTAAGCGCCAACTTACGTCTGGCCATGTGCACATGTTATACAACCGGTCGGACACGACAGCAAGCGTCACATGCGGGTCCTAGCGCGTTCAATGACGGTGCGCGCGCGTGCGCTTGGCCTGTCGCCGGTGAGCCACCCTTTGCCCTTGGCCTTGTCGTAGGGAACGGGGGTACGAAACTGCGAGGCGGTGATGTCCAGGCGCTCGCCGTTCGGCCCGACGAGGAACCAGTGAGGCGAGCCTTCGTGGTTGACGAACATGGCCTTCCAGCCGGCGGCCTTGCCGCCCAGGAGGTGGTAGGCGGCCTCGCTGGCGACGTAGCAGTGGCCGGTCATGGGATCGCACCCGGCTTCGACGCGCCCCCGGTACGGCTGCTTCAGTAGCTCCGGCGTGAGCGAGGAGTGGACGGCGCGGGCGACCTGCTCGTAGTTGCCGTGGCGGACGTCCTCGCCCGCCCATGGGCATGGCCGGCGCGGCGCGTAGCGTCTGGAGCAGAACCAGCCTTCCTTCCACTCCAGGACGCGGCCGCGGAGGCACTTGGGACACGGGCCGAAGTCCATGAGCCAGAGGATACCGCCGTCCGGTACGGCCGACCAATCTTGCTGGATCTCGGTCATTTCACGTAGCATCGGTAGCGTGGTCTCGCGACGCACGACACCTGCGGAGAACGTGGCGGTCAGCCTTCTGGTGAACGATCCCGAGCTGACGCTTGGGGGTGCGATCCGAATGGTGCTGGAGCACGGCTCGGGCCTGTGGGACGCCGTGTCACGAACGACGGTGGCTCCGTTTGTGGTGGCCAGCGCGCTGCAAAAGCTCGTTCCGGCGCCCATCCAGGGCGGCGACATCCGTGTCTACCACGCGACGGACGCCGCCACGGCGCAGCTCCTCTTGCGGAGGGGATTCATCCCGGAGACGAAGCCGCACGCGACGTCGTCGGAGTTCGCGTACGCCCCGGGGCGAGGGCTCGAAGGGGGGCTCTACGTCGGAGCGACGCCGGAGGCGGTCGAAGGCTATGGGCGCGGGGTGCTGGAGCTGGACGTTCCCAGGAGTCTGCTGGCGGTACCCAAGGAACAGGCGCAGCTGGGCGAGACGAGCGCGCTGCGAGCGCTTCGATCGCATGACGGGGCGGTGATCCACACGAGATTGCCAGCGAGCGTGTTCCGTCTGGTGGGCGCTTCGGGCGACAAGAGCCGCGCGCGTCGGTAGCTACTTGGTCGAGCGGGCGCCCCGCATGAAGTCGAGCCAGCGCTGGCGCTGCGCCGCGGTCTTGAAGTTGGCCTGGTTCTGCCCTTCGGCCCAGACCTCGAACGGGAGAGGGCCGATCGGGCTTTGGACGTTCCCCTCGCGCAGCTCGTAGACGGGCTCCTTGTACTTCGGGTGCCGGTAGACTTCACGACCGTCCGCCAGGATGCGCAGGACATTGTCTACGAGAATGGCGCCGCCGCCGGACGAGCGCCTGCTGTGGAGGAGGAGAGGTACTTTCTGAGGGTTGTGCCCCCACCCGACCGACTGGCCGATGAAGCCGGTGACGTCGTTCTCTTCGCCCCAATCGCGACCGGTCGCGGGATCCCCCAGGTAGAGACGGATGCGTGTGCCCGTGCGGCGGTACCGTTCGAGGATCGGCTCGACGCGCGCCTTGTTGTCCTGCTCCGCCTTCGTCAGCTCCCTCGTCATCGCTTCAGCTCCTGTTCCCAGCGTACAGCACCCGAGATGCATCTGTGAAGGTTCTGGGGTCGACTACCTGAACCCGGGTCGCATGCTTGTATGGCTTGGACGTGTAGATGATGCTGTCGTTCACAGCGCGCCTCCGTGTTTCGCCTTGTTGCGTTTGTGGCGAGCGAGGGCCGTCTGTGCATGCTTGCGGGCCTTCTCCAGCTCCTCGGCGGTGTCGACGCGCTCGTCGAGACCAAGGGATGCCCAGCGCGGCGCGGCGTGCCGTCGTGCGGCAATGCACCGGCGCCACTCCTCATCACGCGCGAGAGGGCCCTCGATGATGGTAGCGGCGAGCGCCTCGACCCACTCCTCGCGGACCAGATCCTGGAACATGGCGAATCGAGCGAAGGCGGCCACGTCGTACGCGTCGAGGCCGAGGAGCGCCGCGCGGACCTCGAACGTCTCCGGCTTGTAGAAGAGCCAGACGCCGCGCGTACGGAGGTAGCCCTGCGACATCCAGCTCAGTTCCTCGGAGGTGAGGCTTGCCGCGATGGCTTGCGCGAGCGGTGCTGTCGCCGCCGCGAGCGCGACCTCGTCCAGCGCGATCTCCTTGTCGTAGTCGATCGCGTAGCCGAATCCGCGACGGACGGCCCTGGCGTTGTGCATCCGGTAGCCCATGGGACTCAGGCTCCCACCTCGGTGGCGGAGTCGGCTTTGGCACGCGCGCGCCCGGCGCGCAGCTTGGCGACGCGCGCCGCCTGCTGCTCGGGCGTCAGGGCGTTCCAGCGCTCGCGGTTCTTCTTGGAGCGCTCCTCGCTGGTCATGCGTGTGTCGGGCAAGGCGTTGGCAGGGGTGCCCCTGACGCACTCGCTGCAAAGCTTGCCGCGGCTGATGTCGTGGATGGCATCGCCCGCGACGCCTTTCACCGGTCGCCCGCACTCACCGCATCGATAGGCCATGGGTCGTCTCCATGTTGTATGACAGACAGTATAACACATGCGCATCCGTGTGCAACCAGGCCAAAAACAGGCGGTTCCAGGCGCACCCAAAGCCGGGTCTTGGATCTCGGCCGCGCCCTGGTGTACAGTAGGGACACGATGAGAACAAACACCCTCACTCCGAAGCCCGTGGTCGTGCAGTGCGGTGGTGTTCTGCGCGGGGGCATGTGTAGCCCTCCAACAGGGAGTTCTCATCGTGAGCCGGAAAGACCGAGAAGAATCCAGAGATAGCTGCGAGCGACGCAGGCAGCGGCAGCAGCGAAAGGCTGCCGAGCGTGAGCAGGCCCTGGCGCTCGCCAAGCGCGAGGAGGCCGTTCAACAGGCGCTCTACCGTCCCAAGGTCACGGCCAAGGGCCGCGTGGATCGGTTCCTGGAGTGGCATACGGCTCCGCAGCTGCTGCGAGGGGTTCAGCGCGACGATGCCTTCCTAAGCGTCGAGCACGTGACTGAGGAGTTCTTGGAGGTGATGCGCGTCGTCGAGCGGACGGCGCCGAAGCTTCTGGAGAAGGACTACGTCCAGGCACTCTCCTGGGCGTGCCGGATCCCCTACGTGTTCAAGCAGCCGTTCGTGAGGGCGCCGGTCGAGTGGGAGCCGCGTGGCAAGGGTCGCGACTCGATCTTCCGCTCGCTTGTCGAGCACCTCCTGGCGAGGTACCGGGTGTCGCACGTGTTCTGGACCGTGTTCTTCGATCGGGACAGCACCCACAAGTACAACCTCTTGCCGCTGGTGGGTCACGTGGCGGCAGGGGGATCGCTCGTCGACTACGTGAGCGGCAAGGTGCCGCTGCCGGCCGTGCTGCCCAGCGAGCGGCCGTTCCCGGAGTTCCCGGTCCCGCTGACGCGGAAGATGTGCCACGACCTCTTGACGATGCCGTCGGAGCGGTCGCTGGTGGCGGCCGTCCGGCGCATCCAAGTGCGGAGCGCAGGCGGCAGCGAGCGTCTCTTGCAGGCCCTCCTCAGCTCGCACCACTGCCAGTCTCTCGATACGAAGGACAACGAGGCGTTCATGCAGACGGTCATCGACTGGTTGTCGAAGAACGCGATGCTGAACCCGGCCGAGATCGCCCCCCTGCTCGACTACATCGTCCATCGCCGCCGCGAGGACGCGAGCTTCTCGATGAAGAGCCGCAGTGTCGTGGCCATGGTGAGGGCGATGCACGCGTGGCACGACGGTCTCGCGCACACGCGGTCGATCAGCAGGGCGGTTTTCAGGGAGAGCGGTCTCCGGCCGATCACGGTGAGCATGCACCGCAAGGAGAAGGACGGGCAGGTGACTCCGGAGGTTTGGAGGATCCGGGAGCTGCTGAGTGCTCGGGCGCTCGCCGACGAAGGTCGGCGTATGAACCACTGCGTCTACTCGTACGAGAACTCGGTGGCGCAGGGTCGGGTGTCGATCTGGTCGATGACGATGGAGGACGGCTGCGGCACGACGGGCAACTGGGCGCAGCTGACGATCGAGGTTTTGAACGGCACGCGGTCGATCGTGCAGGCGCGCGGGCGGTTCAATCGGATTGCGAGCGCGCGGGAGCACTCGGTGCTGGCGAAGTGGGCGCAGGAGAACCACCTCGCCATCAACCTCGGACGTTGGGGCTGATGCTTTTCAGACCAAGAAGCATGCCTATTGCTGTAATGTGAGGGCGGACGATGCCATGAGTCTCCGGACCCGAACCGTTGTGGAGCCGCGCGTGAAGCCACGCCGGTTGCCGCCCGTGACCGACAATCAGAGGGCGAGCGCGCTCTTGTGGCTGTCGCGCGACGGCAACGGCGAAGAGGTCGTCTACAACGCTGACATCGAGCGTGTGCTCCGCACGGTCGCCTCGAAGTACGTCGTGCGCGTCCGTGAGACGGGTGGGCATCCGGTCTACCGGGTGACCAACCTGGGTCAGATCTGGGCGGTGCTGCAGCTCAAGTCGTCGGTGGCTCACAGCGGCCGGTCCTCAGCGAACTTCACCCGTCCGCCTGCGGAGACCATCGAGGAGAGGCACGTCGGCCGGACGGCCGAGTGGAGGGTCGTCGACTCGACGCGACGGGTACGTACACCCTGGCTGGCAGGCGATGTGCGTACGCGCATCCTGGAGCAGGCGGCCAGGATGGCGGTACGTCGGACGGATCCGGCGAAGCTGACGAGCCGGCATACGCGCGACGGCGGCTGGGTTCTCGTGCACGCGCTCTGAAAACCACGATCCGCGCGTTTTTGACCGTTGCGGCGGAGTCCTGGTACGATCCAGATCGCTCTCATGCCAAACTCGTTCCGATTCAGTCGCGCCCAGGCGGATGCGCGCGCCATCGAGGTGAAGGTGCTGCTCACCAGGCCCGAGCCGCCCGAGGGAGCGTTCATTTGCGGCCCATGGGGATGGGGCAAGACGAACGCGGAGGCCGACGCGATCATCCGCAAGTGGCGCTCGCTCCTCTACATCGTCGGTCTGACCATCCACGAGGTGGCGGCCCACATGGTCGAGTACACGAGTCAGCGCGTCCGCCTGGACGCGGAACGCGACCAGCGGCGTCGAAAGCGGCACGGAAGCATGGACGCGTCCAAGGTCTTCGTGGAGGAGATGCGGGAGATCCTGAGCAAGTACGGGTACGAGCCCAGCGAAGCCACGCGACTGGCAGAGGAGGGGATGGGTCCGCACGAGCTGGAACACCGCATCCGGTCAACGGAGTCAGGCGGCGTGGGAAGCCTGGAGTACACGCACCGCATCCATCGGCGCACGCATCCATTGGCGTCCGCACACGAGCAGACGATCATGACGGTCCTGCACGGTGGAGACCCGGGACCGATGCTGAGGGCTTTCTACGCGACCACGGGCAAGAGGAGGCAGGACTGGCTGCGGGCTCTCGACGCGCGCTCGTTCGACCAGCTGGACATGCTCTCGAAGGCTGCGATGTCGTACGGCACTGCCTCGGGCGTCGAGATGAAGGACGCGATCGTCGACATCCTTGGCATGCGGCGGTCGCAGGGGCGGTCCCGCCGGTAGGCGCGCGCTTACGCCGCGTGCAGAGGAGGCACTGGACCGGTGGCTTACGATCGCTCCTGCATGGGCGCACGGAGTGCGCGGTCGAGCATGCTGTTGCAGACGCCGCGCTGGTCCATGATGATCTGGACCGCGCCCGCGACCTTGCGGACGTCCTCGGCGATCGCTCGCGTGAGCGGCATGTGCGCGCGGGCTTCCAGGTAGCGCTGGAGGATGGGGTAGGTCGAGACCTCCAGTGAGGCGGCGTCCGGGTGGATGTTCGTCAGCCTGTCGCCGTTCTCGAACTCGACGGTGCCGTTCTGAATCGTGGCGGTGCCCAGAGCCGTGCCCGGAGCGGATTGCTGTTTCCACTTGCCGCAGGGTGGCGACTTCAGGCACCAGGCGGCGAGGAGTTGTTGTCCCACGGCGACCGCTTCGGTGAAGAGGGCGCGGTCGAGTGTGGGCGGCATGCGGGGAGGCTCCGACTGCACCGCGTCGTGGAAGCGCGTCACGTAGGAGCTGGCGTTGCCCAACGCCAGAAGGTAGCAGGCGACGTCTTCGGCGGTAGCGTGCATGGTGTCGGCCCACTTGGCGGCCCAGTCGCTGAGGATCGCCCGGTCGTCCGTAGCCTGATCCATCGTCAGCTGGCCGGCGGCCGAGCGGGCCACGGGATCGATGAAGACGGTGTGGCAGCCGTAGGAGCCGCGCACGGAGTGGTAGTCGGGCATGCTGTTGGCGGCGATGAGGACGGGACCGCCCACGGTGCTGGACTCCAGGAACTGCAGGCAGCGTGCGTTGGGATGGGTGGTGTAGATGGTCGAGATGCGTCCAGGCTCCTGGATGAAGACGCGGTCGGCGTAGAGGACGCGGTTGTCGAGCGGGCGATAGCGATACGGCCGCACGTGAGAGCGTGACACCTGGGTCTTGCCTGGCACGCTTCGTCCGCGGCTGGCGTGGAAGCGTTCGGCGCGCTCTGCGGCCGGTAGCTCATTCCACTGGGTGAGCTTCTCCAGTACTTCGGCTTCGTCGACGGCGACGACCAGGGTGTCGCGGTGGGTCTTGACGCCGGGCATGCTGGTGGCGAAGAACTCGCGCACGGACGGCGCGGTGCTGAGGGGCCCCCAGTCGACGGGCGCGAAGGCGTCCACGCGGCCGTCGGGTCCCGCGAGCCACGTCGGCGTCTCGGTCAGCTGCCGGAGTTTCTCCTCGCGCGTTCCGAGGAGGCGGCGGTACTGCGAAGCTGTCTCGGTGGTGTGGCTGCCGAAGGCGAGTGTGGCGACGGCGCAGCCGGCCTGGATGGCGAAGATGCTTTCGTCGTTGGCGACGTCGCCCTGTCGCGAGTCACCGCCGAGATCCGTAATGGTGGCGCGCACGCCGTGGTCGCGCATGTAGCCGCGCATGGTGGTGAACGGCGAGCCACGCAGCCAGGTGCGGTTGGTGATGAAGGAGACGATCCCGCGCGCGGGCTGCACGTGCTCGCGCTCCAGAAGCGTCGTGCAGGCGAAGCGCCAGAAGGCGACGTAGAGATCGTAGACGCTCTGGGCCGCGCCCTTGGCACCTTGGGCCCAGTCCTCCAGGAGGTTGCGCGCGTTGCCGGCGCGGTCGACGAGCCCGAGATCGAACTGGTGCTTGTCGCGTCGTCCCCACGGGGGGTTGCCCAGGATGACGAGGACGGGGGTCTGCTCCTTGACACGGTCGCCCGCGTCTTGCTCCGCGCCGATGTTGTCGGACCAGAGGTTGCCGGTGAGGGCGCGGATGCCTTTGGCAGGCGGGGTGAGGGTGTTGACGGTGTAGACGGGGAAGCGCTGGTGGAGCGTGACGTGGTAGGGCGGTGAACGGAGCCACGCGGCCAGGCGCGCTTGCGCGACGCACGCGGGTCCAGGGGAGACCTCGAAGCCTACGACGCGGTCCGCGAACAGCTCCTGGAGGGTGGTACCCACGGGGAGTTGCTGTTCGGTGGCTTCTTCGGCGGCCAGCTCGGCCAGGGCGACGAGGTACGTGCCTGTGCCGCAGGCGGGGTCGAGAAAGCGTGCGGCCGGATCCGTGACGCCGCTGAGTCCGAACTCGTCCCGCAGGATGCGCGCGACTTCGCGGACCTGGTAGCGGGTGATCTCCATGGGGGTGTAGAAGACCCCGAACTTGAAGCGGTCCTCGGGTCGGTAGAGCGCGAAGAACTGTTCGTAGACGTAGGTGACGCGCGACCAGTCGCCGTCTTCGCCGGCCAGCTGTGGCGCGGCGCGGTTGACCATGTCGCAGGCGGCGGAGAGGGGGCCTTTGAGGAGGGTCTCCATGGCGCGGTCGGGCGCGTTGAGGCCGTAGAGGCTGTTCTTGAGGAAGGGGTGCGCGATGGTGTTGAGGGCGGCGTGCGCGCTGGTGGGGTCGACGGATTTCCCGGCCTCGATGCGACCCAGGAGAAAACCGAAGACGGTGGTCTGCGCGAGCGCATCGGCGAACTCGCTCGCGTGGAGCTGCGCGGTTTCGGTGGGGTTGGTGCGAAGGAGGCGTGTGAACGACTCGCGCGCGGCGCGTAGCGGCGTCGGGTACTCGTCCTCCTCGACGCCTTCGACGGTGAGCCGAATGAGATTGGCGGCGCCGGCCAGAAGCGCCACGGCCTCTTCGGGCGTGGTGGCGGCGGCGGGTGAGAGTGCCGCGCAGCGTTTCAAGAACGCTTGGAGGTCGCCCTCCTCACGCGTCGTGAGAGAGCGGGAAGCGAGAAGCCAGTCGCGCGGGAGGTCCAGGCGGGCGGAGAGTTCGCCACGTTCGTAGAGGCGCCACGCCCAGCCGTTGGTGGCGACGACGTGCGGGAGCGTCTTGCGGTACCGATCGAAGCGGTCCTGGTCCAGGTGCGGGAGCGGATCGATCGAGACGTCGGGTTTCTTGATCTCGATCCAGTTGAGGCAGAGAAGGCCTCGGGAGATGGTGAGGTCGGGGAAGCCGGCACCGGGCGTGTGGCGGTTGGTGTCGACGTGAACGGCAGGTCGACTGGCCAGGTCGTAGGTGGAAGCGACCAGCGTGACGTAGGCAGGGTAGAGGGTGGGCTCGGCCTGGTTACGGAGGCGGCGCACTTCGCGCGCGAAGCTCGCCAGCTCCGTCGTCCACGGACTGGACTCGTCGCCATCGCCGCGCACGGCTCGTCGGGGCGCTACCACGTGAGCACCGCGGAGGGCGTACCCGTGTTCTTCTGCTTCATGCGCTTCTCCTGGGGCAAACCCTGTAGTGCGTGCCGGCACGTCCGCCGCACTCTGGACATGGACCGTACGGTGGCGCTGGGTGCGTCCCTGACTTGAGGTCGAACCCCCAAGCTCGCTCGTACCTTCGCACGAGGGCGTTGGTTGGTTCACGGAGGTAGGCCATCTCGTCGATGGCGAAGGTATGAACCCGGGTTCGCCCCGGCTTCGGGTAGACGAGCGTTGCCGTGAACGACGTTGCGCCAGCCTCGCTCAACTTGTAGAGCGTGCCTGGCTTGCGGCTGTCCTCCAGAAGACGACCGCTATCGAAGACACGCGTGTCCTTCTTGGTCTCCATCGTCATCTCCTCACCACGTTTTGGCGCGAAGGACCCAGCCCTTGGTGTCGAGCCACGCCTTGAGCTGCTCCCAGGAGCCTTCGCCGTCCGGCACGGCCCGGAAGAACAGGCGGTAGACCGTGTCGAACGACATCACGCCGGGCGACGCCTGGTGCCGGCATCCATTCGAGCACGTGCACGGCATGGTCGGAGGCTGCGGCTCTCCGAAGTCGAGCGTGCCGTCCGCGCGACGCTTCTCGACGATGACCATTTGCGAACCCTGAAACGGTTGGACGCTCATGTGGATCACAGCTCCTCGAACGAGCTAGCTTGCTCGCTCTCCTCGCACTCGAACGTTGCGTGTGCCTTGCATCCCTCGACAGAGCACTCCACCTCGACGGATAGCTTCACGCCGTAGGTGACTCTCCTCGACACCGAGCCGGTCGTCGCCTCGGCGGCGCAGCTCTCGATCTCGAACTCGTGTTCGTGAGTCTCCGGCTCGGTCGCCTCCTCCTTGTCCTCCGTCTCCGTCGCGGGAGCTTCCTTCTCGTCGGTCGCCTTGTCGGTCTTGACGTCGTCGCCGAAGTCGTACTCCAACTCCAGCGTGGCCTCCTTCAAGTCGTCGCCGCACTCGGAGCACTGGAGCACGCGGCGGTAGGTCGCCGTGAAGTTCGTGCCGTCGACATCCTGGCTCTCCTCCTCGGGCTCGGCGTCAGTGTCGAACGAGACAAACTTGTTGCAGCTCTGGCAGCGCACGTTAGGCCGCGCTCGTGGGGAATGTGCCGCGGACGACCAGGTGGGTGAGGACGTAAGCCATGGCGCGCGGCATGGCCTCCTCCGCCATCACCTTGGCGACGCGAGCGGTGTTCTTGGCGAACGTCTCCGCCGCGCGTACGGCGCGTGCGCTGCGTTTGCGGCCGACGGTCACGCCGTCGAGGCAGACGTTCCAGTGCCCGGTGCTGGCTTGCTGTACGGTGAGCATGACCATGTTATACATCGCGTCAGACATGCGCGCAACCGACACGGTTGGGCGGGTTCTTGCAACGCCGGAGTGCGAAGGAGCTTTCCCATGAACGCCGCCGCCAAGACTTCCACCGTCCGCCTCTACGTGGCCATCGCCGGGCTTGTCACGGCCATCCTGAGCCTTCTCTGCGCGGTCCTGCGCCTCCTGTGGGTTCTGGTGTCGGCGCTCACCAGCGCCATCCAGGCGCGCGCTGGGGCCCGGTCGCCGAAGCCCGCCCAGGCCATCCAGGCGCCGGCCCGCCCGTACGAGGCTCCCGCCCCTGTCATGGTGCCCCAGGCGGCCCGGCAGCTGGCGCCATCGTGCCCCGCCCCCGTCCAGGTCCGGTCCACGGAGGTCCCGCGCACGGAGGTCCCGGCGACCCGCCAGGCGCCGCGGTCTCGGTTCCAGTTCCCGACGTTCGACTGCCTCGTCCGTGCCAAGCCGTCCGCGACGCTGGATGGCGAGCTGTCCCAGGCCAGCGCGGACAAGCTCGTGGAGGCGCTGGGTCACCACGGGGTGCAGGGCACGGTCGAGGCCATCGTGCCGGGGCCGACCGTGACGACGTACGAAGTCCTGCCGTCGCCCGGCACGAAGGTTTCGAAGGTGGCCGGACTGGCCGACGACCTCTCCCTGTCGCTCGCCAGCAAGGTGCGCATCGTGGCGCCCATCCCCGGCAAGAACCGTATCGGTTTCGAGCTACCCAACGCGCGCCAGGAGCCGGTCGTGCTGCGGGACCTCATCGAGGACAGCCGGTTCCAGTCGCTGGACGTGCCGCTCCCGGTCGTGCTGGGTCGCGACACGACGGGCAACCCGGTCTACGCGGATCTGGCGAGCATGCCGCACGTCATCGTGGCGGGCGCCACGGGGGCGGGCAAGAGCGTGGGCCTCAACGTGATGCTCCTGTCACTCCTCTACCGCCGGTCCCCGTCGGAGCTGAGGCTCCTCATGATCGATCCGAAGGTCGTCGAGCTGGCCCCGTACAACCGGATGCCCCACATGCTGCTGCCGGTCGTCACGGACATGACGAAGGCGGTGACGGCGCTGAAGTGGGCGGTCGACGAGATGGAGCGCCGCTACCAGCTCCTGGCCGACGCCGGGACCAAGAACCTGACGACGTACAACGTGTGGGTCGATCGCGTGGCACGCGGCGAGGTCCGGAACCCGAACGTGGGCGCGCCGCCTCCGGAGAAGCTGCCGTGGATCGTCATCGTGGTCGACGAGTTCGCGGACCTGATGATGCAGCCGCAGGGCAAGGAAGTGGAGGCCGCGGTGGCGCGTCTGGCGCAGAAGTCGCGAGCGTCCGGGATGCACGTCATCCTGGCGACGCAGCGTCCCAGCGTCGATGTCATCACGGGCGTCATCAAGGCGAACTTCCCGACGCGAATTGCTTACCGGGTCGCGCAGAAGGTCGACTCGCGGATCATTCTGGACGAGCAGGGCGCCGAGCACCTGGTGGGCAACGGCGACATGCTCCTCAAGCTCAACGGAGCCGGTGAGGCCAAGCGCGTGCAGTGCCCGTGGGTGACCGAGGAGGAGGTGGCGCGCGTGACGGAGTTTCTGCGCGCGCAGGGCGAGCCGGTCTACGACAACGCCATCCTCCGCGCGCGAGACGTCGAGGTTGCAATGCAGCCCAAGGTGGCGGCACGCGTCGCGGGATGGGGTTCTGCGCGCCATGGCGCCTCGCTGCCAAGCTGAGGAGGGTGCCTTGACGCGTCTACCTCGCGCTGTATGGTCCAATGCGATGGCTGCTTCCACGGCCACGGCCCACACGCCTTCCCGCGAATGTCGGGTAGCGCATTCCACACGTGTGGAGGAGGCACGGCTTGCGCGAGGCGAGGACCGCCTTGCGGTTATCCGGCTTGTCGACCGAACCGTCGCGGTCATCGCAGACGGCGCGGGGGGCGTTTCCGGAGGAGCCATTGCCGCGAACGCCATCTGCCGTGCGCTGGATCCGCAGAAGGCGAGCGACAGTCTCGACGCGGCTGTTGGCACGTCCAACTGGTCCGACTGGCTGTCGCGATGCGACCAGAAGATGGCTGCTTCTGGCTTGGGCGGACTTGCGGCGGCCGTGGTGGTCTCAATCTCGGACGACGGCACGATCTGCGGTGCGAGCGTGGGCGACTGCGAGGCCTGGGTGTTCGGGCAGGGCGCTCCACTGAGCCTGACGGACCGACAGATCCGCAAGCCGTTGCTCGGCGAAGGAGACGCACACGCCGTAGGCTTTGGAACGCAGCTGTCCGGCGGCACGCTGGTCGTGGCCTCCGACGGCCTTTGGAAATACATGGCCCATGAGCGCATCGCCGAGATCGCGTCCATGCGCCCGCTGGAGTTGGCGGCGGCGATGTTGGTAGACGGGGTTCGACTGCGGAACGGGGCGCTTCAAGACGACGTGGCTGTGATGGTCTGCGAAGTGACGTGGGGACGATGAAATCGCGCTAAGCCCATGACGCGCGAAAAATGCCGCTATGGCCGGTCGCTCGCGGCCGGGCAAAGTCGAGGTGCTCGCGGCATCGAACCTTGCGCCGTGCGCCCCCTGGCAGCCGAGCGCCACGAGGCAACACGTCTCTCCGCGCTGACGTTCAGGATCGCCACGGCGATGTCGACATGAGCGTTCCTGAGCCCATCGCTGCACTTCGTGGTGGTGAGCACCAGCCGGTCCATGATGGGGTCGAAGTCCTGCTCCTGGTCGTCGAGCGCCACGAACGACCACACCGGATGTCTGTGCGTAGCGAGCCACGCGACGCATTCGCGGCCGCGAAGCTCGCCCGCGACGAGGGGCGTTACGCCGAGGATGCGTCCGACGAAGCCGCGGTCGTAAAAAAGCTTTCGTAGCCTGTGGAGAGGATGCGACTTGCGCCACGAAGAGCTGATGACCACGTGCGCCCCGGTCTCGCGCACGATCCGGTTGAGGCGCATGACGGCACGCCGGTCGATGGCTTCCTTCCAGCAGTCGTACCTGGTCCGCGGCTTTGGGGTCTTGAGGACGCGCCGGTAGTAGGCCAACCCGCTGAGGACGCCGTCGATGTCGACGAAGACGATGCGGAGTCGACGACGGCGATGCGTAGCTTTTCGCCGGGTCGCCATGGCCTCTAACTCTTGGCCCCGAGGAGAACGCGGTCCCACTCGCCTCGCGTCGAGAGGACCAGAGCCCGCTGCATCTCTGCGGCGACTGGGCTTTGCTTCATACTGTGGAGCCACGACCAAGCGTCCTGGATCTTCCCGCTGTAAACGCGCCCCAGATCGTCTTCGAGTTCGAGGTAGGCGTAGATGCGGACGACGCCGTTCTCGGTCGCCAGCTCGACGTGCGTCGTGTCCTCGTGGGCGAGCCAGCTGCAGTAGATGGCCCGGTCGTCTCGATCCAGACGCGTGAGGTCCGCATAGCGCTTGGCGGCCGCCCGCAGGAAGCCGGAGTGCTTACCGATCTGCCGCAGCTCCGCATCGATGAGAGCCATGGCGTGTTCGTATCCCATGGATTTCTTTCCTACGGCGGCGCGCCGCGGAAGTCCATACGGCCGACCGCTTTTCGCGGCGCATGGGACCACCGGTTTGTCGTATGCTTGGAGGCACGATGCGCTTTCAGGGCAGCGAGGGCACCAGCTGGATCGTGTGGGTGAAGAAGAGCGAGTTTCCGCTGGCGCGCGGCCGCTCAAACGTCCCCAGCGAGTTCACGATCGGCGTCATCAACGACCGGACGGGCACCGTGGATGCCTACGGTCCGCCGTACGGCCTGGCGACCCAGAGCCGTAAGCGTCCGGATCCGGAGATCTGGGCGGCGGCGGCGCGCGTGAAGCTGAACGAAGCCATTGCCAGCGGCGCGCTCGACGCGGCCCGTCGCGAGTATCGGCGCGAGGAAAAAACCGGTGGGGACTTCATCGTGAAGCTCTCGGACGGCAGCAAGAACGCCTTCCACACGTACCCGCGAGCGAGCGCTTGGGCGATCGAACGCCTGGAGCGCATGCGTCCGGGTGCCCGGGCGGAGTTCTACCGTGGCGCGCTCCCGGGCATCCCGCCCGAGCGTCAGAAGTACGTGAACGAGCCCTTCGGGGCGATGGAGAGGAACGCCTACGGCCACGTGCTGCATGCGTCGATTCGTCCGGGCATTCTGGAGCGGCCCCGGAAGGCCTCTGGCAACTACACGTCCTCGCGGCCGTGGATCGTCTTCGCGCGGACGCTGGGGGTCCCCAGGCTTCTCGGTCGGTTCGGCGATCCGGTGCGCGCCAACGAGCGGGCCCGGGAGGGGCACGGCTTCGCCAAGCACATCGACACGCTCGATCCCAGCATGCGTCGTGCGCTGGGATTGCACGGATGACGGTCGGGATCCGCTAATCGCGTGGCGAGTGAGGCCCGTCATGGGGTCCGCCACCCGGAGCCGTAGCGTACCGGCAGCGCTTGCCGTCGCGAGTTCGCACATGCGGACATGGGCCCATGAGCGGCCGGCGGTTGGCATCGTAGTACGGCAGAGGGTGTCCCTCTGCCGGTTCGAAGCGCCATCCGGCGCTGACGGCAGGGCGTTTCTTGGCTTGCTCCGGCACGAACTCGGTCACGTAGCCCCACGGCACGACCTTGGCGCCCCAAGGGATGCCGCGAAGATCCTCCTCGCTGAACATGTACTTGAGCGGCGCGCGCCAGTTTCCAAGCAGGACATCGTCCCGCAAGGACGACGACCGGGAGTTGGATACGGCTCCGGAGGGCAGAAGCTCGATCGTCGTGGTCGACCCGCGCGACTCGATGCGTGCGTAGACCTGACCGTCCATGAAGAGAGCGTGGGTCGGCCGAGGTACGGAGATGCGCCGTCTGGTGTCGCCGCTGCGGCGTGAGCCACGACGACTGCCGCGCCTTTTCTTCGCGATGGGCATGGATGTCCTCAGGGGCAGACGTACCCGGCGGCGATCCCGAACTGGATGCCTTCGCCCGAGCAGGAGCACGGTGTCCCCAGGGGCCGGCCGTACGATAGACGGCAGGTGCGGTAGCCGCCCATGCAGCAGTGAGCGCCGACCCACTGGCCCACGCCGTACCCGCTGGCGGCGGCGGCCTGCGCGGCGACGCCCACGGGCTCCAGGGTGTTGGCGGAGGGGTTGGCGGGGCAAGCCTGCGGGCTGCTCTGCCAGCCACCTTCGCTGGGCTTCTGGGGGTCCGGGAGGATGATGGTGACCCTCCCGGCTGCGCCCGGGATGACGCACGGGAGCACGGCTGTGAACTGATCGTGCTGCTGCTGCTGGAGGGTGTCCGGATCGCCCTGGCCGACCTGCTGCTCGTTCTTGACCACCATGCCGGCGTCGAACGAGCCGAACTTGTCGACGTCGACGAGCCAGAGGTTGAAGCTGGGCGGTCCGCCGCCACCGTCCCCCGGCCCGGGGGGGCCACCTCCGTCGGGTCCTGGAGGGCCGCCGTACCCGCCGCCGGGTCCACCCCCCCAGCCCCACCCCAGCCCAAGTCCCAGGCCACCCCCCGGGTTCGGGTGGAGCGGCGGCGTGTGAGGCGGAGATGCGTGCGGCGCGACGTGAACGAGCGGAGGCGGCTTCCGTCCTCCCCCTCCCGGGGATGGCGTGGGGCTGAACATTCCAGGGCTTGCCGCGGGACTCGCGGGTGGCCGGGACATCATCGCGGTGCGCGCAGCGGGCGCGTGCATCCGTCGTCCGCCACCCCCGCCACGTCCCACGACCCACTGCTGACCGTTCCACCAGGGCTCCCACGGCTCCATGGCATCGAGAGTAGCACCATCCGGGTAGCGGCTGCTTTCGGATCGGACTCGAATGTGCCCCCTTAGAAATACATGTCTTTGGAGCGTCGGTGCTCGGTCCCGGCCTTGGGCAGCGGGCGGAGTTTCCAGTCGGCGATGAGTTCATCGCAGACCTTGAGGGTGTGCTGGTAGTGGAGGAGGAGAGCCTTGTCGCTGTCGACGGCGCGCCGGACCGTGTCCTCCCAGAGTGCGGGGGGCACGTCCGCCCGACGAGTGGTCCGGCTGAGGATGGTGATCTCCTGAATGTCGCTCGATCGCAAATGTTCGATGTGCTCGATGATGCTGACGATGATGGGCCGAACGATGTCGCGGAGGTGCTGGGTGGCCGCGTCGCTCAGCTCGTAGGGGGGGTAGGCTTCGCCGGGGCAGTGGCCGATGACGCGTCCGATCCCGGGGCGCTTGTAGCCGTGCAGTACGACGATGGGGAGGCTCTCGCCGGTTTTCTCGCGGAGCTTGATGTTGCGTAGGCAGCAGCCGCAGGTGCCGGTGTTTTCGCGCGTGCGGACGTCTGGGATGAGGCGCGCGTCGCGTTCCGCCAGAAACATCTTCTGCGCCTCCGCCGGGGCGCTGGTCTTTTCCAGCCAGCGAAGGAGCGGATCGGGCTTGATGCGGTCGCGCGAGCGCATGCGCCCCATGGGGTCTGCCAGCAGCCCGAACGTCTCGCCCGTGGGCGAGGTGACGCGCCAGCCCTCGACGCCGCGCCAGGCGCGGTAGGTGATGGTGAAGTCGGCGTAGATCGTCTTCCCCGGACCCGCGATGTCCATGATGTAGTATCGGTCGACCTCGGGCTTTCGCGGCAGGGCGTTGACGAGATCTTCGCGGAGCACGTCACGCGTCTTGTCGGCCGTCTTCGCGTCGCGGAAGTCCTTGTGGAGTGGCTTGCCGTCGTAGTGGAGCGGAGCGGCGGCCACAATGGGCTCTGTGGTCCATCCCAGGAGCTTCAAGCCAAGCAGCGTCTCGTCGAGGCGCATCCCGCGGTAGGCGGAGCGCAGCTTGTCGAGGATGTTGCGGGTCTTGACGTCGAGCGGCACGCGTCCAGTCTACCACCAGGAGCCCTGTTCTTGCCTCGGTTGGGCATCTTGCCGTACCATGTTGGGCATGGCCGCACGCCGCGCAAAGCGCACCAGTCGCAAGTCCGGTCGCAGCTCGCGGCGGTCAGGGAACGCGAATCCGCCGATCCATCTCCAGACCGACTGGCGCTACATCGCGTGCAGCAAGCGCGAGCAGAAGGGCGCGATGCATGCGAGTCGCGACCCCGGGGACGTGACGTGTGATCGCTGCAAGAGCGCTTCGCCGCACTTGTTTCCGAAGTACAGCCACGAGACGCCCGCAAAGCTTCGCGGTCGCGGCTACGCGTACTGGCGTAGCCAGCCTGCACTCGACAGCGGGCACTTCGACAATCTCGTCTACGACGACGGGACGTACCGCGTATGGGTAAGCCGTCAGTCGCTGGCCGACTACGACGGGGACCGAGCTGCGTGGAAGAGCGAGCAGATGACCATCGAGCAGCTCCTCAAGGGCCGGTGGACCAAGGTCGTCGCGCCCAACCGGCCGGCGCTCTAGCTGTACCAGCCGACGATCAAACCGACGAGGGTCGCGATGGCCAGCATCAGCGTGCGGACGGCGTCGTCGATGCCTTCGTGGTGTTCTTGGACGTAGGTCTCGACGAGGTTCGAGAGAAGCGCTGGGAGTTCGCGGCCGATGCGTGCCATCTCCAGATCGGCAAGCTCTTTCGGGGTGTAGCGAACGCGCGTCACCGCGAACTTCAGGTAGTTCTCGGCCAGCGTCTGCACGCGATCCTCGACCTCGCCGGGAGGCGGGCTGCTCACTTGAGCCTCTGCTTTGAGGAGCCGGGTGAGGTTGGCGCGGTCGATGGGGCGACCACGTGGCTTTGGGAGGCCCCTACGCGTCGGCGCGTCACGACGAGATCGTTGAGTCGATCCGCCCACGCGTCGAGAGCCTTAGTGAGGCCCATGTACTGTCGGCACACGGGGGTCCCGTGGGCCCCGGTCTGAAAGTCAACGTGCCCTTCGGGGCAGAACGGGCACTGGAACTCGTTCGGTGGAAACGGCATCGGCGGGGGGACGGGGCGTCGACGACCGCCCTCGTCAAAGACCGATCCGGGCTCGCCGGGGTGGGTGTGCTCGACGCCGGCCGCATCGAGCATGAGGGCGCCACAGACGAGGCACTTGCCGTCGAAGCGGAGGTCCCGCTTGCCATGGATGTACAGGCCTCGCCCCTGGCTACTGGCGCTCATTGTGACTTCCCGAGGCAGCCGCACTCGAACCGCGGCCTGCCATGCGAGCTGCAGACTCCGCACTGCCTGTGCCCCTCGGTGCCGGCCTTCGAGCAGTTGACCCGTTGGAGGTCGTCCTGCGTGGGCTTCATCCCGAAGCGTTTCAGGAACATGGCGGAGGTGATCTTCGCCTTCGGGCGGCGACTGGAGCGCTTGGCCTTCATCGCGAGGCGGCGACGGCGGGGGCCTTGGGCAGCGGGACGAGGGCCAGGATGGTGCCCAGCTTGATGGCGAGCATCTGGTTGCCCTGCACCTTGAGCTTGCCGGCCATGAAGAGGGTCAGGGCGTTGACCTTCGGGTTCTCGCAGAGCTTCAGGAAGTCGGCTTCCAGGATCTCGATGGAGCAGTCGGCCTTGGGGGCCTTGCCGGCTTTGCAGGAAGGTCCGCGCGGGGAGAGTTCGACCGTCCAGTCTCCTCCGTTGGGTCCGCGTACGCCCAGCTGGAAGATGGCGCCGACCGCACGTGCCTTGTCCGCGTGAGTGGTGAGCGTGGCAGGCAGATCGGTCTCGAAGTACTTCTTGATCTCGACGGGCATGGGCGGGTGTCCTCTGGACGTTGCACCGTTTGTTATACAGGACTCTCTCGCGGCGCTACAACTTCCTTGCGCGCCGGTCGCGGCTACTCGATCGGCTTGCGGCGGATGATGTCGCGCGCCAGCTGGTAGGGCAGGTTGCGGTGCAGCACATGGAGAACATCGCCACGGCTGTTGACCATGAGGACGTTGACGAGCCCCGGCCTGGATCCAGGCCCGGTGATGAACTGCGGCCCGAGGTCACCGTGGTGCGCGGTGGCCTTGTGCGCCGGGATGTACTCGCTGACGCGGGGCTCGCCCTGCATGCCCGGTGAGAGTCGGCGCAGAGTGAGCGGTGCGCCACACGAGGAGCACTTGTGGGCCCCGGAGGCGATCTCGCTGCGCGTAAACCTCCACTTCGTCCGGGACTGAGGGCATTCGCCGCTCTTGGCGAAGCCGCGCGGCGCGTTGCTCTTGTTGGTGCCGCCCCGCCGAAACGTCTCGGGTCCGAAGTTGGCGTGGCGCTTGTGCTTGGGCGTACCCAGGTTCGTCATCCACTGCCGGTAGGACGCGACGCGCGCGTGACCGCGGGGCGTCAGCTCGTAGTGGTCGTCGGTCAGGCTCGTGTGGTGGGGATGGGTCTGCACCCAGTGGAGGAAGCCTTCGTGCTCCAGATCGCTGTAGTGCCGGTCGTAGACGACACTGGTGCCCGGCGGCGGGAGCTTGCGGGTACGCCACGGCCGCGCGAGGTCGAGCAGGACTTCGACGTCGAGGTTGCCGAGAGACCCGGTCTTGCTACCCGCGCGTTTGCGACGCGAAGAGCGGCTCGTGCGTGGGCGCGTGGTCATCGCGATGTCCTTTCGGGCGTGAGGGTGCCGCTTCTGGCCGAGACGCCGTACCGCTTTTCGAGAGAGCGCACGGTCTGGAGCGCGCGCCGGGCCTCGCGCTTCATGGCGGCTTCGCTGCGTGGCTCTTCTTCGACCCACGGGAGGGCCTTGGGGCCGCCCAGGCCTTCGTGAACGATGCGCTCGGCGGAGACGATGCAGTCATGCCCGCGCTTGTAGAGTTCGACCCGCTTGGGAAGGGTCAGCTCGTCGCTGATGGTGTCGTAGGCGGAGGCTTCGCCCAGGACGGCCTGCATGGCGTGGAAGACGTCCCGCAGCACCTGCGCCAGCTGCTGCCTGGGGGAGGGGTGATCGTGCTGGATCATGGCGAGCGGGCGACTTGGCTATCAGCCTACCACGACGTACGCCACCTCTGATACACTACCAAACAGCCGTGAACCGTCCGACCTTCTCATCCGAGAACGCTAGCCACACGGAGGCTTCTTAGATGGCCGTTCCCGTTGCCGTCGTCGCTCTAGGGGTGGGCGCGCTCGCGTTCGTGGTGCGTCGCAAGGCCTCGCAGGGGTCGGTCCTGGCTTCGCTGGGCGCAGGGGGTTTCGACTGCAGCCGGCCCGACCCTCCGCCGCCGCCTCACCTGAAGGTGCTCGCGGGCGTCGCTCACCCCGATCTGCAGCAGTGGGCCTCGACCATCGCGCACGACGGGGCGACGGCGTTTGGTCAGATGTTCGAGCGGGAGTTTGGCGGCCGAACGGTCACGGCGCGCGTCGAGCACCACACGTGGACGACGCACGGCGCCGAGGTCGTTCCGGGGTGCTTCAAAGGTGTGACGCTCTACGAGCCGCGCGTGCCTGCGTCGTCGGCGGCCGCGGGCGGAGTCGATCTGTGGGAGGGGGGGAACTCGGTTGCGGAGTGCAGGCTCAGGCCGTGGCTCTTCGTGCCCGGGTACTGCCAGTGCATTCTGGCCGGAGGCGACGAGCGGAGCTGCATCCCGCCGCAGACCACCAGCAGCGTCGCACCCATGGCGGCACCTCTTCACGGCCACACGACGGGGCTCTGGCCCACGATGATGTGGGGTGAGCCGCCGGTTTCTCGGGACGAGGCGATGGATGCGGCATCGCAGCTCCAGTCGATGTACCCGAACATCCGCACGCTGGTGGCGCAGGCGCCGGACGGCTTCTACGTGCGCGTCATCACGGGCTTCGGTGGTGGAGGCCTCGGCCGTGGTGGAGGTCGTGGCATGGGGCGCCCGACGCTGGGCCCCAAGGGGATGGTGCTCGATCGCCTGGGCCTGAACGGCGGCTGGGATCGCGATGTCCTCCGTACGATGGACCGGATCCCGTCGCAGCTTGGCCGCGTGCGTGTGGTCATCGACCGCCTGGTGAGCCCGGATTTCGCCGTGGGGGGCGCGGTGTCGCCCAGGCCGGCGCCCACGGTCCCGCAGGTGCGTGCCGCGCAGCGCCAGCTTCGCAACGATCTCCTGGATCGGTGCAAGTGCGTGCGCGGGTGGATCCGCGGCATCGGCATCGGATGGGAGGCAGACGAGGTGCCGCTGGTCGAGCTTCTGGTCGACGGTGGAGTGATGTCCGACGAGGCGAGGAACATGGTGCCGGACGTGGTGGGCGGCGCCAGTGTGCGCGTCGTGGACATCGGCCGGATGGTCCCTATAGGACGGGAGATCGTGACGGTATGACCAGCTGGCGCGAACGGCAAGCGGCCGAAGAGAAGCTTCCCACGGTGCTCTTCCGCGACCTCGCGGTGGGCGACGAGTTCGACTTCGTCCCGCCGAACCGGTCGCACGCCAGTTTCTTCCTCACGTGCACGAAGACGGGCCCGCGCTCGTACACGTACGTGAAGGAGAATCCGTCGTTTCACCCGTACTATCCAGGCAATCACGTCTACAAAAAACACGTGAGCACCGACAACGTCGAGGTCTACCACGTCGTGCGCAAGCGTCGCGCGGGCAACAAGCGACCACGCAAGGCGGGTAGGAGTTCGCGTCGTGGAGGTCGTGGGCGGACATCGAGAGGGAGCCGTCGATGACGTCGCTCGTGAACATGAAGGCCAGCTTGGAGGCAGCCAAGTTGCGCGCGCTGATCGCGGACCGGAAGGCGAGAGTGTCGGGCGATCCGCTGGACTACGCAGCCGCCGAGAATGCCTGGTCGCAAGCCGCGAACGCCGCGCACGTGATCGGCATCGAATCGGATGTTCCGAAGCCTGAGCGAGACAAGTACTACCAGCTGGGTGTCCGGCTGAACAAGAACGCCGACGGGTGCAAGCGCGAGGCGGAGCAGATCCGGAGCAAGGCCTACCAGGACAAGAAGGATCGTTGGAGTCGTCGAGACACTCTTGGCCCGTCCATGACTCACGCGGGAGGCTCGCCTCCCACCATGATGAACGTGCTGGACAACCACGGCGGCTTCACGGCGGTGACGAAGCCTCCCCGGTGGCTGGCCGGCGCGCGCCCGAAGTTTGCGGTGGATCCCAGGGCGTGGCTGGGGGGCGACACGGTCTGGCGTCCAGGCAGCCTGTTGAAGTCCACGACGAACGGCACGCTCAAGGCCTACGAGCCGAAGTCGTTCTACCAGACGAACAACAACGTCACGATGGCCCTCTACCGCGTGCCTGGCTACCAGTACCCGGTCGCCGTGTGGTTCGACAACGCCTCGGGCCAGCGAATCGCCTAGGAGACCCCCGCGATGAACCCGTGGAACCGCTGGTCGCACGAGGACTGGGTGAGGCACTACGGCGGTGGCGCCGAGGTCGGGAAGATCAACCTACCGTTCGGCTACTCGATCATCACGTCCTCGGACGTGAGGGCGCTGAAGGATCGCGTCGACCCTCTCGTGCGTGCGCTCGACAACACGGTTTACACGTGCCCGGCCGTGGCTGCGATCGCGCCCGGATGGATTGCGGTCTCCATGAAGTGGAGAACCTACTTCGACGGAGAGGATTCCGGTCCTGGGACGCTCCCGGCGCCCGAGCCCCAGATGACGCTGGGCGAGGCGTACGAGAAAGAGGTCGCGAGCTGGCAAGCATCCATTGCCAGGTACCGGTGCGACCCCAACGCGCGCGCGCCCATGCCGAAGGTGCCCCCGCAGACGTACGCGCCACCGCCGGACGCGTCGCCGAAGAAAACTGGCCTACTGCCACCGATGGACAAGAAGACGGCCGACACGCTCGCGCTGGCGGCAGTGGGCCTGGCTGCGCTTCTCTTGCTGTCGTCGAAGTGAGCCCGTAGCGCGACTACTCGGTGGCTTCTCTTCTGCTTGCGATCCTGGAGCCGACGCCGCGTGCTGCGGGCCCCAGCAGGTACGCGGCGGCGATGGCCGCAGCGGCGATGGCGCCGTACTTGGCGATGTCCTTCATGTTACCCAAGCCCTCCCGCTCTCGATCGTACTCGGTCTGGGGCTTGTTGGCGGGCGCCGAGAGCGCGCATCGACCCTGGAGCTTCTGCTGCCACTCGAAGAGGCGAGCTTCCCACTTCTCGATCTGGTCCATCTGCGAGCCCAGGGCGAAGTGGCTCCAGTCAGGTTTGCTGCAGTTGACGCTGGCGCTGTTGCAGAAGAAGCGTCTCCACGTGTCGTAGAGCGCCTGAAACGCCTGCCGCTCGGCCGGCGACAGCGTCTGGCAAGAGGCCACGTCACCCAGCACGCTCTTGAACCTGCCGTCGACGCGGATCTTCTCTTGCGGGATGTCGTCGCCCCATGGGTAGAGCAGGCGAAGGCCTGTGGCGTACTGCTGCGCGACACCCGGAAGACGGCGTCCAAGAGGGTCCCAGACGCTTCCCTTCTCTGCGGTGGCTGGGTTGAGGCGCGGCCCCGCGTAGTGGCGGAGCCAGTCCTCGTGTGACCAGCGTGCGTACGGGTGCATGGCGTCCTTACCGGCCGGGCCCGAAGTACCCGTCGTAGACGGGGCCGTAGCCGTGATGGGTCCAGAGCGCGCCGACTGCCGCTCCGGGGTAGAATGGGCGAGATCCGTGTTGCGTCCAGAGAGCGCCTGCGGTTGCTGCGGGCGTGTGCGTCTGTGCGGCCGCCAGCATGTGGGCGTGAACGAACCGGTTGGCGGTCTGAAGGACCCACCGAGGCTTCACGCCGGTGCTGAGCAGGGTGTCGATGGCCTGGTGCATTGCCGTGTTGGCGGCGGCAACGGAGGCGAGCTGATCGGGCGGAAGCGAAAACGAGAACGCCTTGGATGGCGATGGACTGTCCTCGGCGGAGGGATCGTGGGTGTCGTACGCCGTGTGGATGGGAGACACGGGCGCGCCAGGCGAGACGTGCGCCTGGACGAACCTGTTGGCCGTTTGGAGGACCCACCGCGGCATGACGCCGATGGTGAGCAGTGTGCTGATGGCCTGGTTCATCCCCGTGTTGCCCGAGCGGACGGCGTCTAGCTTCTGGGGAGGCAGCGAAAACGAGAACGCCTTGGACGGCGACGGAATGTCCTCCGCCGAAGGCTGCGCGTCGTAGGCCGTGTAGATGGGCGGCACGGCCGTCGGATCTTCTCCGAGACGATACCCGTGCTCCGTCCAAAGAGCGCCTGCAGCCGCTGCGGCCTGCGGGTGGTCCATGCCACGAAGCGCGTCAGCCTGCTGAGGGCTGAGCTGCAGATCCCGGATCATGTCCTCGGCTTGCCACGGCACGCGACCTCCCGCGGGGACCTGCGCGATGTGCTGGTGCAAAATGTCCTGCTGCTCCGGCGAGAGCTGCAGCATGGTTGCGAGATCTGTCGCCAGAACGGGGACGACGTGTTCCGGCTTCGAAAAGAAACCTCCGAAACCTCCGCGTCCATACCGTCGCGCCATCTCCAGTGCGGCCTGGAAGCCCTCGTGATCTTCCGGTGACTTCAGCACGCCATGCGCGGTCAGCGAGGCCTCGTAGGCGGCGGCCAGGGAGGGGTCCGAAGCCACTGGGATGAGCCCAATGGCGGCGCCTTCCGCGATTCCGACGACGCGGCCGACCTTCCCCCCGAGATAGGCCCCCACCGCGCCTGCCACGAGCACTGCCAGAATCATGTGCGACCTCTTGGCCTAGCCTACTCGGATCCGTGTGCGAGGCGCCAGTTCTCGACCAGCTCTCGTCGCGGCAGCCGTCTTGTCCGGTTGCTACGCTGAACGTAGTGTCATCACGTCCGAATCGCGCGACGCGCGCACCATGTGCCGTTCGAGCGTCAACACGGCCCTGGTTTTCCCAGTTGGCGCAATGAACTCGACTTCGAAGGCAGCGCTACGAGGATACACGTGGACAATGGTCCCGAATTCACCGGCATGCAGCCCGTGTTTCGGGACGTCCTTCGTGAGCACTACAACATCAAGAAGTCGCATCCGTTTTCGCTTAGGCGCTCCGTGGGTACAGGGTCACGAATCGTGGCCGCCGCTCGCCTGTGGGGACAAGCCATACTGACACGACGGAGAGCTTTCGACCAGACGGCGTAGGCAGCTCAAGCAACACCACGTATTTGTTCCCATAAGCAGTGGCTTCAGGCCGCGATGTAGGGCGCGATTGCACTTCTGCAAAAATGTCCTCCTGCAACCTACGCCAACCAGCACGTGTGTAGCCAAAACGAATCAAAACCGGCGCTTTACCTCCACCGAACGGATGCTGAATCCACAGCAGGTAGTCGCGCAGCTTCTCGCGAGCGATGATCGCGCGCGGGGCGTTCGGCAGTCTCAAGGGGCATCATGATGTAGCTGCATGTCTGTTCAGTCAAGAGCGGACCTGTCTGCCAGCACGGATTCGGGTTCGATGCCTGTTCAGTCGCCTCGGGCCTTCCTCTGAATTGTGTCGAAGTCGGGCGCTTTCCAGGGAGCGGAGGGCGCCGCGAACGCCGTGGGCGGAGGAGGAGCGGGAGGCGGCGGAGCGGCGCCCGCGAACGGATGCGGGCCGTGTGTCGTCGGCACGAACGGCTTGGCTGGGGCGATGGGCGCGGCGGCGTCTTGCTCTGCCTGGTTCTGGGCGGCAGCCGGTGGCGCGGCAACGGACATGGGCGCGTGCAGGTAGCCGTCCACGTACGCACGCAAGCTGATGAGATCTTCACGGTCATGCATGCACTTGTTGTCGACCACGGCGATCCCCTGACTGAGCGTGTCGTAGCTCGACTTGGTGACCGACTCGTCGCTGGCCCGGATGAAGGCCGTGATGGCCGCGATGCAGGCTGTGATCGCGGTCAGCAGGGCCGCCAGGGAGCGCAGGCTCGCCTTGGGCTTGCGGGCGGACACGGTCGGCGGGATTGCAGGCTGGACCATCCTGCAAGCGTACCACCACTGCCCATCCACGCTGCTCGTCGAAATATTGTAGGCTCAGTCGATGAACCGGAGGCGTCCGCATAGCGCCCGATTCGAGCGACTGGGGCACGAGGATCTGACTCGGATCGCCGACACGGCCGCGATGCGGCAGGGCGACGACATCCCCGGTGTTGGCTACTCGGACGGCAAGGCGCTGGTGACCTACCACGTGACCGACGATCCGGCGGCCGTCAGCGCGCTGGTGAAGCGCCGCGGTCGACTGATGGCCGCTTATGGCGAGAGGGGTCGTTCGTCGGAGCTTGGACCGGGGCTCTACGTGAGCGGCAACCCGCAGTACTGGATCAGCCGATCGCACGGCAAGTGGGACTTTCTGAAACGACTGAGCGCGGGCGAGCAGGAGCGCCTCCTGCAGCGATTGCGACAGGACGTCGAGGAGCTGCGTGTCCGCAAGTGGTTGTCGGGCAGCGAGTACGAGCGTGGCGTGCGCGATCTCGGGTACGTGGCCGACGGGACCTACGATCCGTCGATCCTGACGATGTTCGCGAACCAGCCGTACAACCTGAAGTTCTGGCAGCCCGAGTACCTGGCGGAGATCGGCATTGCTCCGGGCCGCAAGCCCAGGCTGCTGGAAGTGCGCGTGCAGGGTCAGTTCGCGCAGGTGAGTCGCAGCCATCCGGACCACGCGCTCCTCCGGACGCTGCGCCGAGGGAAGGTGGCGGGAGCGTTCACCCGGGCCGGTATGTCGACCAACCCCGAGATGGTGATCTGGGATCCAAGGGCCATCGTCTCGGTGCGCGAGGTCGATCTCGACGGCTGACGAGGCGCGCTCTCCCGGGGCTCGCGGCTGTTTCATGGACGAACGATGACGTCGTCGCGGGATCTCCCCAGCGCACCATAGGACGCGAGCCCGGGGAGCGCGAAGAGCATCCAAGCACACTCGGATGGCCGTTGACGAGCGCGTCTGTGTCGAGACGTGTCGCTACGTATCGACTCGATCCGAGTGGCTCAGAAGATGTCGGTGAGCATGTGCATCGGATCGAACGACTCGGTCGTGACGTAGAAACGGCCGGTCGGTTCGCAGACAGAGCCGTCGACGTGGAGGACGACGGTTCCATCCGGCAGCGGGGCGATGTGCGCGTCCGGTTTCATCACGTGGATCCCGTCCTGGATGCGGAGTGTGCAGGGAGAGCGCGTCTTCTCGACGCGTACCATGACGCAGGCGCGAGGTTTCCCGACGACCTGTTCGCCAGGCAGGTGAGCGCCGGAGCGACTTTGCGTCAGGAAGTGCACGACGTGCTGGTGTCGGGCTCGTGGCGAAGCACAAGCGCCGCCTTCGAGAATCCACGTGCCCGGACCTTCCGCACGTCCCCCTCGCCGTTGTGGCCCGTGTAGGGCTTGGCCTTGGTGGCGTCCTTGGCCCAGCGCGTGCCGGTCCAGTAGCTCTTCGGAGAGGCATCCGGATCGTGGACGAGGACGAACTGCTTGAGGAGCTTGCCGCCCAGGGCGGCCCCTAGCTTGGGATTGTTGCGTTCGACGCCCGTGCGGTAGACCTCAAACTCCATCGTCCAGTCGCTGAGCTGCTGGCGTCGAACGACGACGGACTGGCCATCGCGAGGCGCCTTGCCGAGCCCGCGCACGAAGAACGCCGTCCGTCCGACGGTCTTCAGGACCATCTCTGTGATGTTCGTGTGGACGCGGTCGATGTCGATCGAATCGCGTAGGTTGTCGTCCGGCTCGGCGATGTGCACGACGATGATGGCGTAGTCGCGCGCCCAATCGTCCTTGCATTCGCGCTCGATGTCGAGCGCCAGAGGCCCGCACATGCCACGGAGGGCCTCCACGACCTTCTCCATGCGTTCCTGGATGTCCATGCGCGCCATCAGGTGGCTCCCTTGGTCGCCTGGCGCTCGGAGTGTCCAGGGCACGGTGGCGACATCGACTCGCACTCGGCCAGCGTGAGCCAGCACACGGCGCAGGCGACGCGCGCGCGTCCCATTTCGTCCTTCTCGATCGCACCGGAGGCGACGGCCTGGAGTTCGTCCAGACGCTCGTCGCTAACGAGCCCAAGCCTCCGAAGCTCGTGGATGATCAGCATCACCCCGTTCCGGGTGGATTCGGCGCGGACCTTAGGCATCCGCTCCGCGCGTTTGAGCATGGCCTGGAGATGACCGCGGTACTTCTCTCGATCGTCCACCGTGTACCGCAGCTCGGTACGGGTGGCGTCCAGCGTTGCCAGAAGCCCGCAGATGTCCCGCCGGTCCGTCACGCGGTGATGCGCGTTGGGGTTGCCGTACTCCTCGCGTAGCGCGCTCTCCTCGGCGTCGGTGAGCGGTTTCGATTCGTTGGTCGTCGGTTTCGGTGCGGGAACATCCGCGCCACACGTGCGACAGCGGTAGGTGTTCGGGTCGATCGTGGGCACGACGATGTGCGTGTGCATGAGCGGTGGGTCGCCGGTCGGCGCGGTGGCGACGGGCAGTGTGCGGGCCTCGTAGCGTCCTTGTTCGTTGCTGGCGATGCGATCGCAGAGCGCGACCACGATCCGGGCCTGCTCCTCCGAGAACGCCACGGGGATCCCTTCGGCATTTACCCAGCGGCCACCCCCCGTGTAGATGCCCTGACGTACCTGATGCGGGCCTGGCTCGAACCACACGCCCCACAGGCACGTGCGAAGGAGAGCACCGCGGAGCTTGATGACCTCTGCGGCCTCGTCGTCCCGTTGCGTCTCTACCTCAAGCACCTTCGCGCGCAGGGCCTCGGTCTCCTTGACGGCGGCATCGGCCCTGTTCCACTCCTGCCCTGCAGTGACCCTGAAGGACGCTGCGCGCTCGATCGCTTCGTTTCCGCGCTGGGCCTCGGCGGCCGCCGTGTCGCGCATCAACTCCCATCGCGATTCGTGCACGTAGCGCCCCGCGACGAACGGATAGCTGGCCCCGGTGACACGCTGGACCGGGTCGACCACGACGAAGCAATCGGGTTCCTCCGTTGCAGCGCCAGCCGGTAGCGCGGTGACGCCTTCACCGGGACGTGCGCCATCCTTCCGGCAGTGCTTGCACGGCACCCAGTGGTTGCCCGGATTGACGACGTAGCCATGCCGGTCTCGGCACGCGGAGCAGCCGTAGGCGCCCTGCTGTGCACGCGGCTCTGCGATGGCCAGAACGTAGCCGCGGATGGCGTCCGCGAGCGGTTCGACGTGGGTTTGAAGGTCGACAACGTGCTGCAGCATGTCTTCCAGTCGCGTCCTTGCGTTCTGCTCGGTGGTCACGGCGTCACCGTTCTCGCCAGCCGTTCGCTGGCCTCGCTGTGGTCTCGTTCCAGCCTGGCGTCGCGTGGTGCGCCCGCGATGGCGGCCTTGGCGCCCATGGCTTCCGTTTGGTCCATCATCCTGTCGCTCATCATGGCGTGGCTCACTCTCGACATGCGGCCAGCGCGAGGCTGGACGCGTGGGTTCTGGCGGCTGAGCAGACTTCCTGGAGGCGAGCGGTTGGGGCCTCTGGCCTACTTGGTAAGTCCCCATGTGTCGTACAAACATGAATCTGGCGGGAAGCCGTCGCTCGTCACAACGGCGACGTTGTATTGGTGCACTACCGCTTTCTTGTTGGGTAGTTTTGAGCAAGAAAACTTCATGTAGAGGTCCACGTTCATCGTGTAAACCTGATGGAGAATTTGCCCGCGATATGTAGTGGTGACCGAGCCGTACTTGAAGCTACTGCCAGTGAAGACTTTTCCGTCTTCGTCGGGGGCAACCTCTAGTATGCAACCAATCTCTTGCAGACTGACGGCCGACTGGTTGATGTTGGCGCTAGTGGTGACGTGTGTGTCGCCGCTATGGTAACAGCGAACCAGCTTCTCTCCGCCACTATCGGCGTTGTCGAACGTCGGGAAGTCCCACGTGTGTTGCCCGTTGGCCATTGTCGTAAGACAGAGGAGTGCTGCCACTAACGCGAACGGCAGATGCTTCATTTTGCTCTCCTTGTGTTGGTCTGAGTTGTGTCAGCAGTACCGGATTTCGCCGAGCACCGCGAGTTGCATGAGGTTGTCGTACGTGTTCGCGTCCCCGTTCTCGTACCAGTCGACGCCATCGCGCCGGACGCCGTGCTCCCAGGCGGCTTTGGTGCGCTCCTTCGTGTCGGCGACGTTATCGAGGTCGTGTTGGATGCGTCTGTCGAGCGTCGAACGAGAGGCGTCACACGCCTGGCGGTACTCGGTCGGATCGAGATCGGCCAACGCGCGAAGCGCGATGGATGCGAACAGGGAACTGGCTACAGCAAGGTCGTGGTTCATGGGGCTCCTTGGCTACGCCGACATCAGGTCGCCGTAGTTGAACCGGTCGCCCAGCGCCTCGTCGATGGTGGTGGTGTCTTCGCTCATGCGCACGCACTTCTGGGCGTAGAGGAAGGCGTACTTGGGAACGGCGACGCGCTTGTCGACGAAGGAGATCCCCAGATCGGTGATCTTGTAGAAGCCCACCCGTTTGGAGCCGTCGCCGCGGACCTCGTCATCCTTGGCGACGATGAGCTTCCAGTGAACGAGCTTGCCCCAGTCGCCGCCCCGCACGGTCGCGCCGGTCTTGCAGACCTTGGTGAGGTACTCGGGGACGTGAAGCCAGTCGGTCTGGGTGAGGAAGGCGCGCCGGATGAGGATCAGTGCGTAGGCCATCGAGGAGTTGAGCTTGCGCTTGTAGAGCTTGGCCAGCTGGTCGCAGCATGGACACACGGCGCCGCGTCGGACGCGCTCCTGCACCCACGTGGAGGCATCCAGCAGCGTCGTCGAGGCGGGGTCGCCGGTGAACCGAACGGGAACGGGGATCTTCTTGGGCATGGGGGGGTCGGGGATAGCTCCTAGTACTCGTGGATCAACCTTCGGCGACGTCGGCGCAGCGGTCGCACTGGTAGCCTTGGGCGACGTCGGCCGGCGTGAGCATGTCGCGGCGGTGGCAGGTCGGGCACGGCAGGTTGCGCGGGTTGTCGGGCGTTTCGGCGCGGAGCGCGGAGCGTCCACCCGGATTGGCGAACTGGATCTCACTGTCATCGTCGCAGTCGTGATCGACGTCGCCGTCGTCCTGGTCTTCGGCCAGCTCGTCCTCGTCGTCCTCGGGCAACGTATTCATGACGGCACGGTCGCCTTTGCTACGGACTCGTGGTCCGTCTCGCGGATGCGTCGCACGATGGAGGCCTTCGTGTGGAAGACCTCGGTCTCGACGACCGTGATGCATCGAGCTTGCTCTGCCTCGCGCACGGTGGCGACGAGCTGCGGTAGCTCGTCACGGAGGAGATGCACCGTTGTGCACCCGAGCAGGTCGCAGAAGTTCTTGGCGATCTCGCGGTCGTTGTCGGTGATGGGCACGAGTGACTCCTGGCTCACACGAGGTCGGCGGGGTCGCCTGGCTCGGCGTTGACGGGGGTGTCGAACTGAACGGACTCCTTGACGATGACGCGGCCGCCGACGTGCTTCTTCAAGAACGCCTCCAGAGCCTCGCGGAACGTCGGCTCGTTCATCTCCTCGGAGAGATCCTCGGTCGCGGTGAAGAGAACGTTCATCACGTGATAGAACGGCTGCTTATTAGGCATGTCTGACAGACGGTATAACACGCGCGCACGTGTCGCGCAACTCGGCCGCCAGGCCTCAGGCCCCAGCCCAGGAGGCGTCTTCAGGCGACACGTCCCAGCCAGCGTCGACGGCGGCGAGCACCAGAGACTTGAGCGGGTCTTCGCCGGCAGGCACGTGCCTGGCCAGCCACGCAATGAGCCGTAGGCCGTCGTGCTCCGCATGGCGGATCATGTTGCGGTCCGCTCCTGCTTGGAGAAGCGCGCGCGGGTCCATCCAGCTTTCCCACGCCGCTACTCGCGCGTTGTGCTTGGCATCGCGGTCACGTCGGTCCCATGGGGTCGTTCCCTCGGGATCCGGTTCGCGTTCTGGCTTCGGCGGGCGTTCGCTAGGCTGCTCCGGCTCGAACCCGTAGACTTTGGCGATGGCCGCCGTCTCGTCGCGGCTTAGAGCAACTCCCCCAGCCAAGGCTCCGAGCCCCAACAACTGGATCATGTTCGCCGCCATCGGCGTCGTGACGTAGGAACCGGCTACCTGTGGCCTTTTGCGGTTCATGTTGCCCTCCGGCGCGCAATCGCGCACGTCAAGTTAGTTTGGCACGGTACTGGGCGACGTCCTCGGACAGCCACCGTCCTGTAGCCTCGTTGACCCTCGGTCTTGTCCGCTCCCGCACGTACTCCGCGACCATACGCGTGGCGACGTCGAGGTCGCGCCGCGCAAGGACGTTGCACGCCGCCTCGAACAACGGACGCTCACGCTTCTGTTTCTTCACCTGCATGCACACGTGGCAGCCACCCATGCACGCCGGGAACGGACACCCGTCTCTCTTGCCAGCCATACCCATCTCCTTCTGTTGCCTTGCGCGCATGTCACACGCTCTTTTCCTGTCGTGATTGGCGCCGCGCCTCGCACGCCGCCTCCTCTGCCGCTACAGCCTCCTCCACCGTCATCACGGCAGCGCGCGGCTTGCGACCATCGTGTCCTGGGAACATGTGGGGCCAGATCGTCCACGTCACGGCGTGGTGCCCGTCCTTCCGGCGCTTGTGCATCTCCGTGTGGACGTACCGGCCACCGTTCCCGTGGACGACCATGCCGCACGTGCAGCAGTCTCGATGCTTCGTGTGGGCTCGCCGTATCGCCAGTCGTCTTGATTCGTCCACGTCGTCACCACCCCTTCTTCGCGTGCCGCAAAGCGCGCACGCTCATGCGCCCTTCGTTGAGTCAGTGGTCACTGTTGCACACCTCCGGCACCGTCGTCGGTAGGCGTTCGTCGGCCCAATGTGGTCGTGCTTCTGGTGCTGCTCGTGACCGCACTCCAGCACTTCGAGGATGGCGCCGTACTCGTTCGCGCGAGTGCTGACGATCAAGCGCAGCGGGTTCCGGTTCGCCCTCGGGCGCCTCACTTCTTCTCCTCCGGCTCGTCCCCGAGCCCCGCGGTCGCGTTGTGTGGTCCCATGTCACTCCTCGCCTCCGTGTAGACGCCTCTCAAGATCCAAAGCGCGCATTGTGATCACTGTGCCGGAGCCTGATTGCCCCACACGGTCCAGTCTAGAGAGCGGCGATCATCGGTCGCCACGACCGTTGGCAAGACTCTCATTGAACGCCAATTCCGCCGTTTTCGCCGCCGCAACCTCCGAGCTATCCAGGGCGATGCGTGCGCGGTGATAGAGGCACATCGGGCCCTCTTTGACCTTGAGGTTGCACGAGGGGCATGTCTTGTAGTTATGCGCTACCCGGCCGCCGTAATCGACGATGTATTGGTACGCCTCATCGCGGGTGATGATGGTCTGCTCGTACAACGTTTGCCATCGGCGAGCGAGGCCGCAGTGCGAGCAGGCCGCGTGTCCGGTCATCTCGTCAACCCAGTTGTGAACACACTCCGACACGTCCATCGTCATCCCTCCTGTTTTGTCGTCGCGCGCATGAGAGTCACCTGAGGATCGCCTTCCGCGCGATGGCCACGCACTTGTCCAGCGCCTCGCGCGCCTCGACGAGACCCGTGGCGTCGTAGCCGATGCGGGCGATCTGACCGAGGGCCAGGATGAGCCCCTCGATGCGCTCCTGGTCGGAGGCGCCACAGCATTTCGTGTCACGGCATCGCGGGCAGCGCGGTATCGCGCCCGGTTCATAGTGGGCCTGGCATGGGATCGCGCGTCCGCATGTGACCCCGCGCACCACCACCTTGCACGTGAGGCTCATCCCTCAAAGTCGCGCATGGGCGCCCCGGACAGAAAGTGGTCGAGCGCGCGCTCTGCCTCGGTTTTCTTCGCCTCGTCGCTGCGACGCCCGCAATGTGGACAGGCGTCCTTCAGCGCGTCGAGCGCCATCCCGATGGCAGCCCGGTCGTTCGGAGAAAGGTCGTACTTCGGGTCGCCCCCAGCCATGAGTTGCAACCGCGTCACCTGATCGGCCCGCGACTCGCTCACTGCATCACCGCGCACGTCTCAACGACCGGCACGACGCGGAACCTATCGGTCCGTCCCCTCCCGTCGTCACCCTGCCGGAGCTGCCCCTGGACGGCCTCGCGCACCGCCCTGGCGGCCTCCTCCTGCGTCCCGAACACCCGGCCGGGCACCGGCACCCACCGCGTTGCCCTGGCCCCACCTGACTCGTGCCGCCGCTCTATCGTCCACATGGTCCCTTGACTCCTTCCGTTTCGTGCGTGTCGTGCTGCACAGCGCGCACGTTTTTGCTCGTTTTGCTCATGCCAGCCGGAGGCCACCACGCACCGGCCCGCGGAAGGCCGTACAGGACCGCCCAGGCGGGTACGGCTGGTAGATGTGCACCTCGAACGAGTCGTGTCCTCTCTCGCAGCACACCCGGTCGTTTGCCATCCGCTGTCCCTCCGAGACGGCGCCCTCGCGCGTGCGGACGCAACGGTACGCGCCGCACGGGAAGATGAGCAGGAACAGCTCGGGTGGCGGCTTGATGCAGACGCACCCGCGCTTCCGCCCGGTGTATCGCTTGTCGCCGTGGCACTTCTCGCAAGGCTCCGGGGTCCCCATCACTTTTTCTCTACCACCACGCCTTGACAGCGCCTCTCGTGTTGAGGCAGCACGTTTCGAGGCACCTCTCTGCCACACTTACGGCACGGCATCTTGTAGTAGTGCCGACCCGGACGCGACCCACCACTTCCCGACTTGCCTTCGTATCCGTTCACACCGCGGCTCATCGTCCCTCGTCTCCTTCCGTTTCCTTCGTGTCCTGATCCGGCGCGCGCAGCGCCATCATCGGTGCCGCGCACGCGCTCCGATCAATCCATTCGCTTCCTCGCGCGTCTTCACAACGTGCGGAGCTTCGTCAGGGCAGTCCCGGTCCCATAGCTCCGCGTACTCGTCGGCCTGCTCTCGGGTGAACGGACCCATCACCTCGCCAATCCGGTCCACCACCACGAACACGCCGCTTGACGTCATCTCGTCTTTCCTCGCGCGCACGCGAATACGCGCGTGTTAGCGCTTAGGTCCGATCACATTCACAGCGATGCAGTAGGCGCAGAGGTCTTTCTCACCACGCTCCGCGCAGGTGTAAGGTCCGGGGCCATCGTCGTTCGTCCACGTGCAGTGGAGCATGTACCCGTCGCGGATTTCGACGAGCGCGGCCTCCGCCTTCGTGAGCTTGGCGTAGAGCACCTGGGCGCAGTTGCCAGGCACGTGTCGCACGATCACTCGCTGAGCGCGCCCATGGGCTTCGCTGTTCTGAACTGTAAGTGCGGTACCGCAGACGTCACACGTGCCAAGCATCGGCCACCTCCTCGTGCGCATACGCGCGCCGGTTGTTCTGTCCTTCGCCGTCAGCCGCC